>Ga0222718_10000021_pt1 | contig 184733 bp, 244 predicted proteins | sample C33_27DmetaG_FD_165045 | JGI IMG/M metagenome (GOLD analysis project Ga0222718, IMG submission 165045) | Estuarine water microbial communities from San Francisco Bay, California, United States - C33_27D | ecosystem: Environmental > Aquatic > Marine > Unclassified | place: USA: California...
ATTCCCCAAATCATTGAACACTTGCTCTAAACGCATATCTAACTTCTGCACATTGTTTGAAAGCAAATCAACTTCATTTACTTCCTTTTTCGCTATCATCATGGCCGCAGATTCTTGGACGATTGGGGCCAAGTGGTGCTTCATGTGGCGTTGCACCTGCGTTTTTGTGGTGTCTAGCGCAGAAGAAACAGCCTCACTTGAAATATTACCTTCTTTTAACGCTTGTTCGTAGTGTTTCCTCATTGGGTCTGTGCATAGAACACATTGAGGATTTGATGACATTTTGTATTCGCCCATGTGGTTTCTTTGATGTTGTGCGGCAGTTCCACTTCTCCAATTGTGGATAGTGTCTAATTCGTCGCAACTGGCCTGACTTGTTTCAAGAGCCGATTCAAGTTCTTCCCTGTTTGGTGCTTGACAAAGACCACAACGCTTGCGATTAACTGTCATAAATCTCACCTATGAAAAATATCATACCCTTTGGATAAAGTAAGAATTGCACTATAATAAGCCATAAAGTCATCAGTTCCAATACTTTCTTCCATCAAACTTAATGTGTGTTGCATAGCAAGATAAACATTGGGTTCTTTTGCAATAATCTTGTTCTTATTTGCTTGAATTTTACTTTTTGTATCTTTATACTTTTTAGTATGTCTTTCAATATCTTTAGCAGCATTCGCCATATTACTATTAAGACTAGCCTCTTCCATTTCTTCGGGAGCGTATTTATCGCCTAACTCGTTAAACTCCCTTGCTTCATCAGGGTCTAACTTTAAAATGTCTTTCCACATTTTAATCCCGCCATAAAAGTTGTTGCCACATTTTAGAAATAACCTTGTTATCTAAATTACCTTGGGCTTCTTCCCCGAACTTTTCTCTTCTAGTTTTTCTGTAATCAAAACCAGTTTTTCTATCGCTCTGCCATGCTCTAAAACCATTAGGTGCTTTGTTAGTATTTCTGCGCTTTAGTGCTCTATCAACTAAATTAATGATAGGTAAAGCAGTAAGTCTAATTCCAGTCACTTGACCAGTTAAAGAATCCTTTTCTCCTTCTGGCCCAATCTGAGTAATTTTTCTTGCTAATGCTTGTTCTTGTGGGCCTGACTTAATGGGAAACTCCGTAGCCTTTAATTCAGACCTAATTTTACTTGTAAGCAATCTTCCACCAGCATTCCAATAAGTAGCATCACGAACAACCTTGTTAAAGAACTCTTCAACTGATTTAATTCCATCAATTTCAGTTTCAAAGTTTGGAGGAATGTCTCTAACCTCAACTTCAACTTCCATGTCATCTAAAAACTCAGCCGCTTCTTTCATTAGATAAAGAAGCCCTTTAGGATTAGAAAACTTAGTTTTAGTTTCAGAGAATAATGCCTGATGAGGTGGATTTTCACCAGCAAGCCATTCAGGAGGAACAGCAGTTACACCTTCATTTCTTTCAGCATACCAAGGTGTAGCATAATGTCCTTGAACAAAACGAGGTGCTTTCTTCTGACCTGTTTTGGTCTTTTCTTGCTCAGTAAAGAGAATAAAAGCAGGGTCAAATGCAGGGCCTTTACCGCCAGCATCCTCACCAGTATCTTTCATATCTTCTAAAGTAGAGGCTAACTGCTCAATAAGTTTTGCCTGACCTTCTGTGAATAAATCATTATCAACAAACGCTTCAATGACTTCAAGGAATTGAATAGCCCCTTGACCGTCAAGACCCTTATTTCTGCTACCTGCACGAATATTTCCAGACATATGAGTTTTAAGAAACATATACAGGTTAGGGACACTTTTCACTTGAAGTTGTTCTCCAGAAATACCCTGACAGGTGCTTCTCCAAGTCTTGAAGTTTTCAATAAAAGGAAAGGTTCCCCCTTGGGAAACTTTATTTCCTTTGAAGTCCTTAACATTCTTTTTCTTATCTTCGGGCATCCTTATCCCTCCGCTTCTTCCTACCCCTCACCACTTTATTAAACATAGCGGGGGCAGATGAAGTAGTGACAGTTGCCGCCATTTTAAGTTCGCTATCATCAAATTCAACATCTCTACCTACCGACCTTAATACTTTTGAAAGGAATTTTCTATGTTTTTCTCCATATCTTCCAACTAAGTCTTCTATATCGGCTGGGTCAATATCTCTAAGTTTTTGATTCTTTTTGTGTGTTCTAGCGGTTATTTCCATCCTTGCTAGTTTTTCTTTTGCTTTATCCTGATGCGCTTTATTTTTAATATCCGAAGTCAAACCATCAATAAACCCAATAATAACCTTAACTTCTTCTACTGGCTCTTTACTAACTGTTGTTTTAACACCTATTTCGCCCAATACACGAGGAAGTATTCTTGTTTGAGAATCTGGATGTTTAAGATAGGTTTTTAGTCTATAATAAGTATTATCTGGGAATTGTCCAACAATTGCCCCATATTCTGATGCACTATTAGACATAGGGAATTGTTCTGTTCCCATTCCAGCATGAGTGCCTTCGTGCATAATTGTTCTAATTACAAATTCCATTATTTCTTTTTCTGTGGGTTCCCTTTCTAATTTCTGCTTTAAATATCTATAAATACCCTGATGATTAATTCTGATTTTTTCATCAACTAAATCCTTAAGTTCGGGGGCTTTACCCGTCATCATAGCATTCATCATCATGCTCATTAGCGATGCTGGAGTGTCATGTTTATTTTCAAAAGAATATGCCCCAAACGCTTGAAGGTCTTTATCAAAGTCAATATCATCTACTTTTAGAATATCCAACCATTTAACTAGCAGTCTTCTTCCTTCTTCTTCTCTCATAGGACAACTCGGACTAACAGGTGGTGCTGGAAGTCTTAATGGGCATTTTTGATATTTTGTCACTATTTGCTGACAACGGCGACAATAGCCCGTCATTTGGACACGGCTTTCCACATCTCTTTCGTCAAACTTGACAATTTCTTTCCACATATCAATCTTTCCGAGTAAATGGATTCTTGGGCTTAGGTTTCTTTTTCTTTGCCGCTTCTTTCATAGATTCGGTTCTGTTTCCATCACCGTCAATGTCTATGTAATCAGGCTTTGCACCTTTAGCGGTATGTCCACAAATACATTCGCTTCGTGGTGCATTTCCATCACAATGAGGACAACCGCCCTTATTCAAACATTCTTCGCAACTGCAAGTTCCCATTTTTGCGGTGCAATTGCTTTTTCTAACAATATCTCTCCAACTCATTTTTTCTCACCTGTAATCAAGTCTTTCTTTTGTTTTAGTTCTTCTTCGTCTAAACGCTTTGATTCAGCATCAAACCATGAATCTAAGTAAGTGCATCTTGTCATGTTAATTTCTCCAAAAATTTTTGGCGGAATTTTTTCAAATCTCATCCGTTTGTTGTTCAAATAGACTATGCACTTCTTTAATTGAATCTTCAACCTTGTTTAAATGCTCGTATAACTCTTCCACAGCACCATAAATTTCAAAGTATTCTAACTCCTCACGCACTTTTTCGCTCATAAGATTTGCTTCCATTTCATCTAGGTATTTTCCAATTTCACCCCTATTAATGCTATTAACCATTTCTTTAACCAAATCTCTCAAATATGAAAAAGCCTGCTCATCGCCATATTTAAAATTACGAACAGGTTTGCCCGTTTTTTCATCTCGCCAATAGCCGAATTCGTTTTTAATAATATCTTCCCAATTCATGTTAATCATCTCTTTTCTCAAAATTTTATCTAAACTCATTGACTAGTCTTTGAACTTCTTTGAGTAATACAGGCCTTAACTCTTTATCTACCATATTATCAAAATAATCCATATCACGATTTTCTGTCATAGTATCATCTTCAAATAATTTAGAATACATAGCCTCAACCATAGAATTTACAGTCTCCTGTAATCCAGCCTCAGTTCTTAATTTAAGTATATCCGTCCAATTCATGTTAATCATCTTTTTTTTCTCAAAAAATTTTTGGCGGAATTTTTTTCAAAATTGACCCATATCAATAATATCTTGTAATTCATCAGCAAATCTATCTGCTTTTTGGGCTGCTCTTTTCAATGCTTGTCTTTGCTCTTTACTCACCATTTGGGGGTCATTACTAGCCCCAAGGTCATAAAGAGCATCTTCTATATCAAATAGCATTTTTATAAGCCTTTTTAGACTATCAGTTGGTTCGCCATAAGTTTCTTCTTTTTTAATTTCTTCTTTCCACATAATATCACCTTTAATTTCTCAAAAATTTTTTACTAGTATTCCTCAGACTTCTGCACATAGGCCTTCATAGCCAGTTGGTATCTATGTAATAATTTAATTAACTCAGTAGGGGAAACATCAATTTTTTCACTATTAGGGCCAATATTTTCATTGTGTAGTTTAACTGCTGATTCTAAAATATTAGTCCCTAACCTTTGAAGGTCTTTATGTAAATTTAACATCTGTTTATCAATATTAGAATCAACAATTCTACTTGCAGAAAGAGAATTTGAAGTAGTAATCTCTATGTCGTCCTCATCATCTACAAATCTTATGTTTTTCCTAATCGTATCTTTCCACATAATAATCACTTTTCTCAAAAATTGGGCTGGAATTTTTTCGGCACTTGCGTTCTGGTTTAAATTTTATGAATTGTATAAACAGGATAAAAACTTATTCATTTAAATTTGTTTGTTTAAAGATAATGAGTTTGGCCGCCGTGTAAAGATGTTGTTATAAGAATGCGAATAATAATAATTAAATTAATTTATTTAATAGTATTGTTTATTGTTCAGTATTTCCGATGCCAAACTGAGTTAATGAGGTTTGCACACGGAACGATGTTATGTATTTATTCAGATTTGTGCGAACTTGTTTTAATTTATTCAATATCTCATTAAGTGCTCTTTTCTCATCATTTGATAGTTGCCTAATATCTTTTCTCTGTTCTTTGGCTTCTTCAAGGGTTTCTTTGATTAGGGTGAATATTTCATTTAAATGCTGTCTAGCCTCTTCTTCGGCAGACATACTGTATCATGTTATGGGAGGAAGGCATACCCTATAATACTGGCGGCTTCAACCTTGCTTTATTTAAAGTTAATGCCCTAAAATAGGAGGTTTAAAGCGATTTCATTCAACTCTACATAAATAAAAAATTTTGAAACAAAGCCATATGGTTGTAGATTATGCTTTAGGGGAATAAAATAAATATAGGTCTATATATACGATATAGGCTCCAAAGCGTCCTATGTTAAACAAAAAACTATAGAACGCATTACGCAACCCTTCAAACATTGTTTATAAGCCTCTAACCCCTTTTGATGACGTTTCACCCCTAGTCAATATATATAGATGCCTAATCAACAAAACCATATGGTTGGCTTTGCCAGTGATTTAACGTAACCCCACAGAAGAGGGGCTACGGGGGGAATTGGAGACATCATTCCTCTTCTTGACCTCCTTCGTCGGCTTTCACCGCAGGTGGGGTCATTGATGGGATTTCACCGTTCATGGTTCCATCCCAACGACCTTCTTTGTAGCCCTTAACGAGAGCATCATAGGCCTTTTTGCCCATTGACTGAGCAAGTGCCTCAATATCCTCAAAGGCTCCACCAGTTCGCCCATGAGGGAGAATAACGGTAGTAATCAAGTCAGCGTTAGAAATACCCGCAAAGGCAGCAACGACCATATTCTTCACAGAAGCCGCAGACAACTCTACTTCTTCGGGCAAAGACGATTCTCGGCCTCGGCGGGCGACTGGGAAATCGTCATAAGGACTCCCAATTGAGCGAATTGCTGTCCAATAAGTTGAGCGCAATTCATCGCTTTCCGTTGCATTTCCAAGTGTAATAGAAAGAGAAATCGCATTACCGACATCTCCCCTATCTTCACGGTCTAGCCATGCTAGAACCGCATTCGTGTTCTTTATCCAATTTTTCGCATTCATGATAATCAATCCTCCAATAAAGGTTTTGATGCTCCGTTTTCCCCCCGAAGCAACCCAACCTTACAATATCCTATAAGGTTGTTTTTATGTTACACTCGCAAAGCGAAAAACAACCATATGGTCATATCTTTGAGTAATGACCCGAAGGCCGCCAAATTAGGCAAAGGCTGCCTTTTCAGCACATTCGTTGCAATAGTCGGCAATAATCATCAATTTGTCGTAACTGCAGCCCCAAAGGAACTCTAAGGGGTTTCGCTGGAATTGAAGCCACTTGAGTTCATTGTAGCGTTCATCGGGGCTATTTGGGAATAGAAGTTCAATGAAATCGAATTTGTTTAGGCGGTTGAGAAATTTCAAGTTATCAAGGTAGTGTCCGAGGATATTCCAGTTTATCATGCCTAAAGCCACAAATGGCGCTTAATTTAAGGTTATACCAAAGCATTACCATATGGTGTTGCTTTGCTATAACCCAAGTGGGACGGGAAGAATTACCTCTTTTCTTCCCGCCCCCGTCTATCCCTCTATTCCCTGTTTATTTGGGTCATAGTGTCAAGACGAGAGGCTCTTGACTTTCGGGCCGTTTTTGGGGTGCTACGGACTTCATGCCGCATTTTATGAGACATTGTATGAACGGATTTTATGAGGGTAGGGAACGCCCCATATAAACTCATGATTCTCTTTGAAGGCTTTGATGAAGCGGTCAGCGTCAAAACGCTCATTATCACGACGGAACATGATAATAAAGCGTTCAATGACGGGAACATTAATACCGCCCAATTCTGCTAGGGTTTCTGCTATTTTTTCGTAGTGCCTTCGTTGGAACATGATTAACCGCTTGATAAGCACATATAAGGTTTTATTACCAAAGTATGCAACCATATGGGCTTACTTTGGGTATAATGGCCCGAAGGCTCGCTTATCGCTCAGATTCGTGAGCAGAATCAAGATAAGCAAAGAATCCGCACCTTTTACATTCATAACATTCATTTTCGGGGTCAAACTCCATTTTTCCACACATACCCGGACAAAACATGATTAACATAAAAATTGGCTGATATGAGGTTGCAGCGTTTCACTATAATCAAAGTATGCAACCATATGGTTAGGCTTTGCATTAACCCCCCGAAAGGGGCCACAAGGGGGGAAAACCTTGCAGAATCACTCTTCCTCGGAACCTCCTTCCGATTTGCCCGTATTTACAGGCGGTGGCGTGATTTGGGGAACTCCGTTGTTATCAACGGTGAGTCCATCCCAACGGCCCTCTTTAATGGCCTTAGTCATGTAGGAATGAGCCTTTGTGCGGTAAGAATCAACTAAATCGCTAAAAGTCTCATAAACGCCACCGGTTCGTCCATGAGGCACAATAACGGAAAGAATCATGCTTTGGTGTTCAGTAGGGATTTGAGCAATAGCATGAGCCACACTTTCCTCCACAGTCGCCAAAACAAGTTCCTGTTCCTCCGAAAGCGCAGATTCTCGCCCTCGTCGTGCCGCAGGAAAACCCTCCATAGTGGAGCCAATTGAACGGATAGCCGTCCAATAGGTGCTTCTTAGTTCGTCCGTAGCCGCATTGTCGCCCAAAGTGAGCGATAGCAACACAGCATTCAAATTGTCGGATTTGGGTTGATTTTCAGCCCACGCCCGAACCTTGTTCGTGTTCAATGTCCAATTTTTCATCTTCATGTTTTTCACCTCGTTTTTAAAGTGTCTCCAAGTGTTTTCCCCCCTTGAAGCACCAAACCCCATGCAATAGCATATAAGGTTGATTCCATGCAAAGCAGTAATCAACCATATGGTTGCACTTTGTAGAAAGCCAAGAATAATCGCACCTGTTTGATGAATATCATGCAAAGCGTGTTCGTCGTCCAAATCTGTGAATTGCCCGCCAAATACCCCGAATGGAAAACTCAACTCCAACACGGAATCTTCCGTCGTCGTGAGGAAGCCGTAAATGCCATGCTCAATTTCATGGCTCGCAAAATGCGAGACGGTATTGATGAGATTCGTGAAATGTCCTCCACCAAGCGAGGCAAGGGCCTTGCCGACTACAACCGCAAAGTGGATGAAATCGTGGTGCAAATCCCACGCTCAATTCGTGTCCACGAATTGCCTCTCCGAGACAATCGGGGGTATTGACCAAGATGGGGGCTTCGGCCCCCTCTTGGGCCTTAACAAAGATACGACCATATGGTAATGATTATGCTTTGCACTTAATTAGAACCATATAAAGGCTACACCATAACGGACAGGGAAAAGCCTACATTGGTCTTTTTTGCGCTAATTTGTCCGTTATGGTGGGTGAATAAAAGAAACGCCGCCTACTCCATGCATATCCGACTAACTGCTCCTACTTTGTTTCCATTTTGCCATGTCCCTAGGAACCGTGTCAATTTGTTGCTTTCGGGTCTTACTGCGCTGTGTTTCGGCTTTGTTTCCGATTGGTGTTTATGGCCAATCAACCAAGGGAATGTGAAAAGGTGGGATGAAGAATTGGGTATCTTCAAGTATGATACGATTGGGTCGCACTCACTTTGAACGCTCTAATTGTCTTAAGAGCCATACTGCCGATTTCATGAAGTTGGTTTGTAGCCAACCGCCTTTTGAGCCTTAATCACTTTCACAGGGAACAATTACTCCATACCACTTGGTCGTCATAACTGCTTTGTGTCCCACAACAGGAGAAATCGCCCATTACCCCCGTTCAAAGGGCATTAATGGTAATCCCCTCCGAGGGGAGCGACCCCCCGAAGCAATAGAACCTCATGGTTAGCAGATAAGGTTGTTAATGTGCAAAGCAATCATCAACCATATGGTAATGCTTTGTAATACCCTAAACAAATATGATATTGTATATTAGAACCATGTCAAGAGAGATTGTGAACCTGCTATGCCAAACCTTTCCTAAAATCCTTCAGCCTTTTATGGAGAAGCAATTTAACCAAGCCATTATCACCGATATGCACTATGTTGATGAACCTCACGCCATGATTGCTCTTATTATTTTTGAACAATCATGGGCGGGATTTGCTGAGGCTATGACCCATCAAGCGATGATGGATATGATGGACATAGCATTATCCAAGTTTCAAGAGGATATGGCTTAGGCCGCCCTTCGGGGTCAAAAAACAAAGCATGACCATATGGTTTGAAAACATCAAAGAGAGAAGAATCTTCTTATTTAGCCGTAGTCAATGCAACTGAAATAGGGATAATTTTCAGCCCCCGAAAATCCGTCAGTTTTGACAGGGTGTTCCCCAACTGTGGTTATATTAATTCGTATTCATATTCTAATATTCAATATTAGTATTATATTAAACAAAAGTGGTTGTCTCATGGTCGGGAGGGTATGAGACGAGACAACACATGAAAGAATCATTAAGGTTGTGTAACATAAGTATAGATTTATTATATATTTCTCATTATCTCATCTATCTCATCTATCTATCTATCTTCTTCTTCTTCTCTTACATAACCCCTTATATTCTATGGGGTATGGAGAGAGAAAGATTCCCCTTTTGTGATGAGACGAGACGAGACAACCTTTTTTTGCGGGTTTCCGCAAAGTTCTAAGGGGTTGTGTTGCATAACCTCATTGTCTCAAGATGAGACAACAGGCGAGACAGTCTCATGTGTCGTGCCGACAAAGTTATTTCAATGGGCAAACTATTGTTGTAAATAAAATCTATTTGTTTTAACAAAACGATTAACTAACCAATTAGTTAAAATAACAAAAGTGAAAAATACTTGCCCTGCCAAACTCGCCTTAGCAAAAAGTTGGTAATTCCTCCAAGTGAAGTGCATTCGGAGGCATTTCTGGACTCCTTTATATACCTCAAGACAACTGTTGAGAATACCCCGCAAAGGGGAAGGAGTTAGATAATATGGATAACACAGCATGGGATTCACTTGTCATTGAAGTGAACGAATACCTTGAAGCCGACCAGACGCTTGACGCAGGATTGCGCCAAGTTGTTGAATTGAACCTGCAAATCGGGACGAACAACCCTGATGAGCGAACTGCCGCCGAAGGTGCTTTAAAAGCCCTTTTGCGAGGCCGTGACGGAACCCCGTTCCGCCGTGGACAAAAGAGCGCAGTTCCCGCATCTGTTCGTGTCGCTATTGACCGAATTTGTGGCGTTGTTGAAGAAGCCTCCGTTGCTTACTACAACCACGACACCATTATCGGTGCAATTACGATGAAGCACATCAAATCTGGCGGTGGAGCCTTTGATGACGCAGAAGATTACGCTTCTGCCGTTGTCAAGAGAACCCGAAACAATTTGAGCAAAATGTTCAAAGACGGTTCTTGGGATGGTTCGGTTGATTCCCTTTTGGGCGAATCGGACGAACTTTGAAGTTTAAAACTTCAATCCAACACCATTACAGGTCATTGACCTGAACAACAGGGGATAAGGGGCCAAGGCCCTTTATCCACCTCTTTTCCAATGGGGGAGAGTCTCTTTTATTTGGGACTCTCCCTCGCCTTTGGGGTGATTTGATGCGTTTAGTAGAAGAAGTGTATGTCAAAGCCAAAGAGGATTTAATCTGTCAATCTTGTGGAATTGATATTCCTAAAGACAGTAATCATCTTCTTGAGTCTTATGTGCATCACGGAGTTATTTCAACTAGTCATTATTGTTTAAACCCAAAGTGCAATCCTCCGAATAATGTTCGTTTAAAGTTATTTTGGGGAACCGTTGTTATAGGCGTTAGCCTGTGGCTTTCATACTTTTTTTATCAAAACGCAGGGTTTTAGGTCTATTCGCTTGAGCGACCCCCTGCGCCGAACCTTATACGCCCTCCGAGGGTGGGGTTGTCTTTCAACAGTCGCAAACGACCCAGTTTCACTTTTGTAAATTGAAATTGGTGTGGCTTTGATTGAACAATCACAAATGCTGAGATGGCTGAGTTTGGTTAAAAGCGCAGGGCTTAAACTCCTGTCCTAAACGGTTCGCAGGTTCAAATCCTGCTCTCAGCACTTCCAATTTCACATGGGGAAGGTTGAACAAAGGGGCTACTTAGAAGTAAAATGCCGAGTAATCGGTATTGTTCCCTTCCCCACCTATTCACTAATTTTAATGAGGTAATAAAATGAACAACGAAGAAAAAGACATGGTGTATTCATTGGTTGAACACACTAAGCAAGAAGCACGAAATGAGAAAAGAGAAGCACTTGTTATGATGCGTAAAGTGTATCATGACTGGATGGTTTCTCAAGAAATTGAAATCCCTGAACTTTTCAAGCAGGGAGATTTCATTGATTTTTTCGTGAACAACTGAGGTAAAGAAAATGAAACATACAGAAGAACAAACAGCAATCTTTAATTGCATAGAAAATACGGAGAACCACCTAATTATCAATGCAGGTGCAGGAACAGGGAAAACTACGACTATTGTTGAAGCAGCAAATCGTATTAATGGACAAAAAGCCGCTTTCTTGGCTTTCAACAAGTCTATTGCTACTGAATTGGCTGAACGACTTCCAACAGGTGTTGAAGCAAAAACTTTCCACGCTTTCGGCTTTGCTGCTATTCGTGCTGCTGGAGTTAGAACTCGCGTGAATAATTTCAAACTTAACAACATTATCAAGGAATTACTTGGTGCTGATTATCATATCGCACCACTTAAGAAATTGGTTTCGCTTGTCAAGGGTAGTTTGGTTTCACCAACTGACAAAAACGCAATTCTTGGTTTGATTGATGAATACAATATCAACTTTAATTCTGACCGTGAAGAGACAATTGCTATCAATGCTATTCCTTCTATTCTTACTCTTTGTAAGAGCCAAACTCATCACATTGATTTTGATGATATGATTTGGATGCCCATTGTAAATGAATATCCTTTTCCAAAATACGATGTTTTGTTTGTGGACGAAGCGCAGGATTTCAACGAAGCACAACGAGAAATGATTTCTTTGTGCGTTAATGGTGGTCGTTGTATTATTGTCGGTGATAAAAACCAAGCAATTTACGGTTTTCGTGGTGCTGATTCAAACTCAATCGCCATGTTCCGACAACGGCTTCTCAAGACCCAACGAGAAATTAGCGAATTTCCTCTTTCAATTACTTGGCGTTGTCCAAAGTCGGTTGTTAAGGAAGCCAATCGGTATGTTGTTGAGTTTAATGCACCCGATTTTGCCGAGGAAGGCGCAGTTATCGTAGATGCTCCCTTTAATCCACAACGAAACGATATGGTTCTTTGCCGATACAATGCTCCTTTGGTGTCTGCTTTCTATGATTTGATTTCACAGGGTAAATCTGCTTATGTGCTTGGTCGTGATATGACAAAGGGTTTAATTACTGCCGTTCAAAAGATTACCAAGAACAACCAAATGGGCGTTGAAGAGTTTGTCCAATTGTTCCAAAAAGACTTTGCTTATAATTATCAACGACTACTTAACCAAAACAAAGAGAATCAAGCGATGGCTCTTGAAGATAAGCGTGATTGTGTTATGATTTTCGTTAATAAAGCAACAACTGTTGGCGGAATTATTGAAGAAATTAAGCGTGTCTTTGACGGTAATGATGAAGGTGAAATTATGCTTTCAACCGTTCACAAGGCTAAGGGTCTTGAAGCAGACAATGTGTATATTCTCGCTACTGAACGAATGCCTCATCCTTTCGGAAACAAGGAAGAGAATAACATTTGTTATGTTGCGATTACACGGGCTAAAAAGAATTTATTCTATGTCGGCCCAAAACCGGGAATTGTTTGATTCCAAACATGGCTGTAAGTGTGAGCCTATACTTGACACTCAACAAGGTGCGAAGCCAATACAAATGAGGTAATGAAAATGAAGAAAAAAGAATTTGACAAATTAACCGAACTATGGAGTTATACTGACATTGTATCTTTCATTATGGAAGATAGCAAGTGGTGTCATATGATTATGCAATTTATTGATGAAGCATGGTTTAACGACAATGAAATTGAATTGGGCGAACTAAATGCCTTTGGAAAAGGTAAAGGCTACCCTGAACAAACTCAACTTAATTTGGAGGAATAAATATGGAATCTATTATTGCTAAGAGAGAACTCGGTAATGGCCGATGGGACAAAGCATTGAAGCGTAATATGGTTGCTCTTTCTGTTGCAGATAATTATAATGATGCTAAAGAAGAATGGATTGCTACTGGTGAAGTTTGGTGGGCAGGAAATGAAGAAATTCCTGATTGGGTTTCTGATTCGCAAATGGGACAAGGTAAGTGTCTTTGCGGCCATATCGTTGTTTATCACTTTCAAATTGTGAACACCGAAAATGGTGTTGTTGAATGCGTTGGTAGCGACCATATCAATACCTATCTTATTATGCGAGCAATTGCAGAAGATGAAGGGATTTCAATTGATGCTATTACTGATGAGAAGATTCAAGAATGGATTGATGTGCGAACTAAATCAATGAAAGCAGAAGCATGGTGGAAAGCCAACGGTGCTGGATTTGAAATGATGTTTGATTCTGTCAAGGAACTAGATTTGTTTGTAAATGTTCGTGAAGGCAATAAGACCTTCTATGATTCTGAAACTCAATGGTATGAAACTGAAAAGTTTATTCGTAAGAGAGCAGAAGGCCAATTTGGTAGTCCTGAATATAAGATGGCTTCTATTGTTTGGCGGTGGAATCACCCCGATAACCCAAAGGCACAAATCAATACTACTGGCTATCCTAACGATAATCTAATGAAAGATTTGTCATTGTTGTATGTCACTCAAACTCAGTATTTATCTAACTTTAATCAGGCTAAAATTCGTAGAAAAGAAAGAATTGCTGAATTGGCTGAACAAAAGCGATTGCGTCTAGAACGCTTAGAACAAGAGCGTATTCAGCGTCAAGAACAAGAAGCCGAGCGTTTGCGTATTTACAATCTTCCCGAAAATGTTGAAAAGCGTCGTCTTCAAGCAATTGAACAAGAACGCATCCGAGCCGAACATCAAGAACGATTGCGTATTGAACGCATTGAGCGTGAAAAGCGGGAACAAGCACGAAGGATTCAAGAACAAATGCAACAAGAGGAAACACTTGCCTCAAACAATGCTGAGTTTGAAAATATGTGTGGCTACTATGGTATTCCTGTCTTTGATGAAACAATGGCTGGTAATGATTGGGAGAGAGAATTTCTCTCCAGTATTAAAAAACAATTGCTTGCTGGTAAAACCATGTCTGATAGACAACTCAACACACTAAGGAGACTCCTTGTTCAAGATAAGGCAACCGAAAAGCAGATTAACTATCTGCGTAGTCTCGGTTTTACGGGGGAAACCTCAACCCTCACTAAAATGCAAGCAAGTAAATTAATTGAGGAATATATTCAATAGGTGGAGGTTCGCAGTCTATCTCGTTGTCCACCTTTGAAACCGCAGGTTTAAAAGTAAAAATCATCTTCTGGGTTCGGCCTCATATTTGATGGTTTTCCTGCACCTTCTCACGGGGTTTTTCCAGTAAAAACGGCATTTCTTTACCTCATGGAATAGTAGATTTGTTCTCTATGAGCCGTTTTCCCCAACCTTTAGGGGTTGCTAATAATGAAATTAATGAAAGATATAATTCCTGCCCATTCACAGCGTTTTTACAAAAAAGAGTTTTTGTTGCGAAGTTCTTGGGCAGAAAAGAATAGAAAAAGAATATTTAAAGAACTAAGGAGTTTAGGAATGCCTCCGTATCAAGCATTCCAAATATCAATAAAAAGGATGTATGAAAATGAATGAAGAAATTAAGAAAAAAATGTGGGAATTGCTTGAGTATGCGACTTCTACTTTGAAGCACTATGATAAAGGAGATGAACATTGGAAAGTTACGCTTTCTTTGGCTCGCCATGAAGCGATAGAATTGCTAAAATTGACTGAATCTTTGAATGAGGAGGAATAATTATGGAAGATAACTTTATTACTATTGAATGGGGAAATACTATTCATAACGACAACACTATCCACAAGCGAACTATTTATCAGTTTGATACTATTAATGGTTTGCGAACTGCTTGGGAAAACCGAAATCGTTTGTCTGGTTGTGAATATGAAGCAAACACTAGAGAATTGACTATTACTGCCCGTGAATGGGTAAATGTTGATGAATACTTTGTTATGATGGAGGAAGAAGAATGAGAAAGGTTTTTTGCTCTAATTGTTCGGTTCCTATTGGTAAATCACCACATAATTTTAACACCAAAGTCATATTTTGTTGGAGTTGCTCAGATTTGAAGGAGAATGGAATTATATGAATATCTTTGCACTATCACGAAACCCTGTTGAAGCGGCTCAACAAATGATTGATAAACACATTATCAAAATGCCGACTGAAACCTGTCAAATGTTGCATACTAACATTCTTTATATGCAATATGTCAAAGAACACGGTGAAGAACCTCAATTGAAAGACCTTAAGGCTTTTCACCTCGCCACCGAGTCCAATTTAATGAAGCCAGCCATGCTAAACCACCCCTCAACCATTTGGGCGAGGCAAACTTATGCTAATTGGAATTGGCTTTATGAGCATGGCTTGGCTCTTTGCGACGAATACACTTATCGTTATGAGAAAAAACATGGAACTCTTCAAAGAATCCTTGATTGTATTCCTTACTTTGATGTGGTGTTTGAACACCCCTTTCAAAAGAAGAGACTACAACCCGTAACAATTGCTATGGACGACCAGTATCGGATTCGTAATCCAATGGAAATTTCTAACTGGAATTTTGTAATTAAATCTTATCGCCACTATTATCTTGAGGGCAAGTGGCGTATTGCTGAATGGCGTAAAAATCGCCGTCCTAATTGGTTTCCTGCAAACCATTACGCAAAGAAATATAATGTAGGTGTTCGTGCCTACAATGCCCGCAAACCACGATACCCTCAAAAACTAATGGAGGAAGAAGAATGAGTGAAAATATTAACTGGAAAGAATGCGCCCAAGACTATTACAACAAAAACGGAAATGACCTTACTTGGGCTTTTGAGGTTGTTGATTCCTATATTCCCATCTATTATAATGATATTGCACAAGAAGCGATGCGCCTTAATTTGTATGGTGAAGAAATTGAAGAAACAATGTCTGGTTGGCCGATTTATAAAGTGCTTCAGATGTTGATTTTTAATGAATATTATGGCCTTTTCATTGAAGAATATACTGAACTTTTGGAGGAAGAAGAATGAAAATTAGAACACCACGACGATGTATTGCTTGTAATGTAGTAGTGAATAGAAAATACCCCTACTGCTTTACTTGTTTAAATGAATTAGAAGATAAAAAAGGAGATGAATTGTAATGTATAGTGAAGTAGAAAACAAAGTTATTCAATCCCTACAAAAAGAGTTTGGGATGATTTATGAAGAAAACGAAGAACATATTGTTATGGAAAAGGTAAGGATTGCCCGCCACTTTTATGAAAAGGCAACCGATGATTTCCGAGTGAATCAATCTGCTCAAAACTATAATAATCTAATTATTGCTATGGTTTCTTTACAATACTGGAATCAGAAGAAAGTTCGTCTGTTCTCAATTAGGGAGGACTTTTGAATGTGTGGTGCGATTTCTACCCCATGTGAAACTGAAAACTGTGAGCGATTTACTAAAGAAATTTATTGCTCTAACTGTAAGGCAAACATGGCTCATTTAACAGGTGTTTAAGATGGAATGTAAAAAATGTCAAGGAACAGGATGGTATAAAGTTCCAAATGTCCGTCTTGAAATTATGGAGAATGTTGAGTGTCTAGATTGTTTAGCACATGAAAACTACAAAGACCATTTGAAAGGCGAATTATCCCGTCTCTTAATCAACACAAGCCAACAAAAACTTGCACAAATTGTAGCACAGTTAATTGTTAATTCAGTTGATAGGAATGAGAACGACGACATTCAACGGATTGAGGGCATCATCCATACTAAAGACACAATGAACGCTCTCACGCTTGCAGAAGCGTATTCACAATAAGGAAATGGCTCACATGGGCGTATGGTGTAATGGGATAGCATTTTGGCCTTCTAAGCCGAAGATTCGGGTTCAAATCCTGATACGCCCGCCATTTCCTGTTGTTAAACCAACTTTTAGACAGGCCCGCCGCAGTTTTGAGTTTTTTATATACTCTCGGCTGTCAGGCCTTTCAACCAAATCAAATTAAAAATAAAGAGGTAATAAAAATGTATAGTGAACAAGAAACGATGCAAACCGTGATTCTTAATATCCTTTTGAATCATGAAAGAGTTACAAATGAAGACTGTAAAAATGCTTTGACTCATGCAAATCTTATTAAGCCAACAACCAATGCTATGAATAATACTATTCGTGCATTGTTAATTTCTTTGAATAGATTTTTCAAGGAACATGATATTTTGTTGTATCGTGGTTTTTTAGATGTAAAAGATAATGTTAAGTATTACAAAGCAACAGAAGAAGCAGTTGAGTTTTGTAGCAAGCATCTATTACAAGAAATGTATGATGAAGATGGACAATTAATTGGGTATTTCTTTCAACACCCAATTGCACTTAAAAAAGAGAGGATGGAATTAATATGAACGAAATAAAACCAAAAGTAGAATTTAGAATAATTGATGCAGAAGATATGCCGCCTATTGTCATATCACAGAATGAAAATGATGAACCGAAGGTAGTGATTAATACTTATCACCGACTTTGGTTAAGTCTTAACCGACGATTAATTGCAGGTATTGTTGATGCTTTGCCTGAAAAGTTTGATATGATTTTAACTGCATATCTTGAGCAACAACGAGCATATGAAAAAATGGATAGGGAGGAATAAATATGGGAATACAAAAAGAATGCAGTATATGTAAAAATACTTTCGTGAGCAGGACGATTAAATCAGCACGATGGGAAAGGAAATGTCCAGAATGTTATGGAAAATCAAAACAAACAACTGCTGCTGAAAAGGTTCAAAAACAACACCTTTATAATGATGCTTCAATGCGTAAAGACATTGAAAAGTTGTATGCAAAAGTTTCTGATATTGATGTTCTGATAAGTGCAGAAATTAGTAATACTCTTGCCTCATTATCAGACAATCAATTGTTTGACAAAATCCATCAACAGATGGAACAAACTCTTAATGAGAAACTTAAAGAAATCAACGAAGAGAACGATAAGTTCAAAACTAAGATTCAGAGTCAATTGATTTCTTTGAATAATAAAATTGTAAAAATTATGCAGGAGATGAAAGAAAATGATTAAAACATTGGTAAAGATAGCATTTTGGGGAACTGTCGGCGTAGCAACAGGTGTTGTGGGTATTGGCTTACTTGCCGCCCTTGACGACGCAGATTACCCTTTGGAGTAAGTGGACTCCTTTATATACTTTGGAAGAGTAGAGAAAACACACATCAGGAGATGATATTATGATTAAGTTAAGAATTATGAATGAAACTGGACATACAGAAGTTGTCCTCGCACAAAGCGAGGTTATTGACGAAATTGACCGACACCCTACCCATTGGGTCTTTATTGACGGAGAAATGGTTAGCCGAGAATCTATCGGTGAAATTAACTGGGAAACGGTTCAATCTGTTGATTTGACTCCCGCAATCGTTGGAGGGTGCTATTGAAATTAGTGTAATTTCTTTACTCTTCCAAAACCGCATATTGGGGGTAGCGTGGGGTTAATCCTCCCTGCGCTATCCCCTTTTTCGGGTGATGCAACCCGATTTGATTAATTTTATCAACCAAAATGGATTAAAAATAATGCTAGACCTGAAAGGATGGAAATTAACATCCTGTATTCAGATAAATGGTTTAGCAGTAGTAAAACCTGACTTCTATCCCGCCCGTCATGTCCTCGCTATGGGGACGAGGGGCTACATTTATGCCGAAGGGCAGACTCGGATTGAATACGCAGGGCAGACATTTTCATCAACAGAAGAATTGCTTCTTTCTTGTGGAAAAAATGCTATTCTGAATTTTAAGGACTGGGTATTCCTTGAAGAAATGGAGTGGGTAATAACCGATGGAACTAATTGGTTATCTTCTTTCTCTAATCTTTCTGAATTACCTAAACGAAGTAAATATAGGTGTTAAACATGACTCAAGCCCCAAATAAGAAAATTTTATCTGACATTACTGTGCATATGAAATACGCAAAATACAACCCCGAACTTCTCCGCCGAGAAACTTGGGATGAAATTGTTGAGCGAAACATGGAAATGCACATAAAAACCTATCCTCAATTAGAAGAGGATATTCGTGATGTTTATACTCATTTTGTCAAAACTAAGAAAGTTTTGCCTTCTATGCGCTCAATGCAATTTGGCGGTAAGCCAATTGAAATTAGCCCTAATCGGGTCTATAATTGTGCTTATATGCCTATTGATACTCATATCGCTTTTAGTGAAGCCATGTTCCTATTGTTAGGTGGAACAGGTGTAGGATATTCGGTTCAACGACACCATGTTGAATTAATGGCTCCTATTCAGCATCCTAACTCAAACCGCCAACGACGATATTTAGTCAATGATTCAATAGAAGGTTGGGCTGATGCAGTTAAAATTCTAATGGAGTGTTATACTGGTGTTAGAACATCTACACCTACATTTGATTATTCTGATATTAGACCAAAAGGCTCTCTTTTGAAAACTTCTGGTGGAAAAGCGCCAGGCCCACAACCATTAAGAGAATGTCTCGTTAAAATTGAAGGTATGCTTCAAAACATTCCTAATGGTTCTATGTTGAAACCAATTCAAGCACACGATATTATGTGTCATATTGCTGATGCAGTTCTAAGTGGAGGTATTCGTCGTGCGGCTATGATTAGTTTATTCTCCGCAGACGACCATGAAATGATTGCTTGTAAATCTGGTAATTGGTGGGAAAACAATCCCCAAAGAGGCAGGGCAAACAATTCAGCAGTTCTTTTGCGACACCGAGTTACAAAAGAATTTTTTATGGATTTGTGGAATAGAATTAAAGCATCTGGTTCAGGAGAGCCGGGAATTTATTTCAATAATGATAAAGATTGGGGGACTAATCCCTGTTGTGAAATTGCACTCCGACCATATCAGTTCTGCAATTTAACTGAAGTTAATGCTTCAGATATTACAGACCAAGCGGATTTAGAATCAAGAGTTTCTGCCGCCGCATTCCTCGGAACGCTTCAAGCAGGATATACTGATTTTCACTATCTTCGTGAAGTATGGCGTAAAGCAACAGAAAAGGATGCTTTGCTCGGTGTTTCTATGACAGGTATTGCTTCAAATGTTGTTGAACATTTAGATTTAGAAATGGCCGCTTATGAAGTCAAGAAAGAGAATGAGCGTGTCGCTAAAGAAATAGGTATTAATCCAGCATCAAGAACAACCTGTGTTAAACCTGCTGGAACGACTTCTCTTGTTCTTGGAACAAGTAGTGGGATTCATGCTTATCACGATGAGTATTATATTCGTCGCCTTCGTGTCGGTAAGAATGAAGCAATCTATGGTTATCTCGCAAACAATCATCCAGAATTGGTTGAGGATGAGTTTTTCAATCCGCACGAACAAGCGGTTATTTCAGTCCCACAAAAAGCACCAGAATCAGCGATTATTCGCCATGAATCAGTATTTAATTTACTAGAAAGAGTAAAAAACTTTAGCATTCGTTGGGTTCGTGCAGGACATAATGATGGATTGAATACCCACAATGTTTCTGCTACTATTTCTATTAAAGATGATGAATGGGAAACGGTTGCAGATTGGATGTGGCTTAACCGACATTATTATAATGGACTGTCTGTTCTCCCATATGACGGAGGCACATATACTCAAGCACCTTTTGAAACCTGCGATAAAGAAACATATGATAAATTGACTGAAGCACTACAAGATGTTGATTTGACTATGATTCAAGAATTACAGGACGATACTGACCTTTCAGGTGAAATTGCCTGTGCTGGCGGTGCTTGCGAAATCTAAGGTGATTAAATGACACTCTTCAAATCATTTGAAGAGTATTTAGAAACAGTAATATTAATGATTAGAGATTTGTCAGACGACTCTCTCAAAAGAATAAACTTAGCAATAAATGTCTGTGATTCATACATAGATGAGAATGAAAAAATGTTTAGGCTAAATACTACATTAAAAGAATGTTTTTGGGAAATTGAGGAAGCCATCCTTTGTGGTTTCCATAAATACCTAAAAGAACAAAGTGCTAAGACTAAAGAGTTGGTTGATTATCATAGAGTCAATTGCGAAGGAATGGATTGTAAAATCTGTAAATCAAAAAAATTAACAATAAATAGAATGAGGAGTTTAAATGAGAGAACACGACCCAAATTATATTCTCAATAAGAGAAACAATAAACAAATAGCCACACGCTGTCGTGTGTGCGGTGGGCAACTTATGGTTGCTGATGAAATTAAAAAAGAAATTCACAATAAATGTGATAATGATGATAAAAATATATATATGATGTGATAAAATGAAATTAAATATATCAGTTCCCGACGATTCCAATAAATATTATAGTTGTGATATTACTTGCGAAACCTTTTCATTTCCTGAACATAAAACCGTTTCTTATATAAGAGCCGCAAAAGACCCTGTTCAAGCAGGTTTAGAAACATTCTGGAAAAACATTATTTCTCCAAGAAGAAAACAACGGTATCATAGTCTAAGACAGCGAATACATTTTGCTGAAGAATTTCATCATATTGTATTTATTGAACAATGTCCCATTGTTCTTTCAAGACAAGGCATTCGCTACCACTTGAACGGTAAATCTTATAGTTTAGCAACCATTTGTTCTGCTTTGGCTAGAATTACTTTCAAGGCTTGCTTTGAAAAAGATGGTGCTAAACTTCTTTCTTCTCTTTATTCAACTCTTAATTTACCTGAAGATGTTCAGTATTGTCTTGAAAACCGAGCACCTTTTCATTTCTTTGTTGATTTTGAAAAACAAGAGGTTCGTTTAAATGTTGTTCAAATTGATGAGAAAATGCTGGCTATGGAAATTAGTGATGGTATTTGGGGCGAAATCACTCCTAAGCAATTAGATTCATATTGTAGTTTTTATGTTCATGGAAAGAAAAGAGGTTCTTGGAAATATCTTTCTCCTAAGAGTCTTTATACTAAATTAATGGGTCGTGAACCTAGCAGTTCTGAGTTAAAGGTTATGATTGCCTTTTTGATGCAAAACAGAATGCAAGATATTGTTGATGCTAGGGCATTGGAATTGGTTGGAGATATGCTTGTTCAGCACAAAGGCCGTCTTTCTGCTGAATATGATGATGATGGTATTCTTAGCACTATTTATATTCGTGGTAAAGAGTATGATTGGATGCTAACCAACAACCGATATAAGTCAGGGATTCAAATGGTTTCAACTTATGTCTATCAACCAATAGTAGAAATCCTTACTGATGAAAATGATTCTAGCAAGGCTAAAAAGACATTTTCTGAACCAGATTGGCGAGGCCCGATTTGTATTGATAATATGGCTGAAGGTTCTCCTTTAGGCGACCAATTCGCAACACGGGCATTGGCTTTATTAAACGACTTCCACACAATTAAAATAGTGAATACAATTAGGCGGTATCTTACTGCTGAACCTAATGAATATAGAGTTGATAATGATGAATTGCGATGAATGTGGTAGCAAAGATAATTACTTTGATGAGATTCAAGGTGAAAGAATCTGTAATGAATGTGGTCTTGTTCTTGTGCAAGAAATGTTTGAAGAAACCGTCCATCTTTTAGATACTGGCGGTAATCTGCAACATTCAGCAGATAAAGGGAAGTTAGGCTCAGTTATTACTGGGAAAGGTTCTTATAAATTTAATAAGTTTGGTAAAAATAGTGTGATTCCACAATCTATACAAAATGGACTTGTTCATTGTAATATGGTATTAGCAAATGTAGCACCTAATCTTAAGTTAAATGAAAGGGTTGAGAAACTTTACATGGACTTAAACAACAAAGGCATATTTGGCCGAAGTCAATTTGAAGCAAGAGCAACCGCAGTTGTTTTTTATGCTTTAAGAGAAAACGGGACTCCCTATTCATTTAAAGAAGTAATGGGTGAATTTGAACCTAATTTAAAAGTAGTAAAGCGTTTGGTTAGAAAAATCAACCAAACCTATCGTAATAGTGCAAACTATATGCCTATCAATCCTCAGTATTTACTTGAACAAACTCTCAATAAAATTACTGATGATTTAGTATTCAAGCGTCAAGCGATTAAAGTGCTTGAATTTTTTGAAGCAAAGGTTGAACAGAATACCTTTAATAGAGGCCGTTCTTATTATGCTTCTATTATTTGGATTACTGCAAAAATGTATGTGAATACTCAAATTACACAGGTATTGATTACAAAGAAAACTGGATTTTCTAGATTTAATATTCGCAGACAAACCAAAGAGATTCTTAGTATGATTGGATTAGAATTAGCCAATCAAGTTAAAGGAAAACAATTAAGTGAACTAGGTGAATAAAATGTTTGAAAAAGAATGGAATAAAATAGCAAAGAAAGTATATACAAATGCAGTTAATCATGGCTTTTGGAAAGAAAAGCCTAATGATGGCGAGCGCATGGCTTTAATTCATGCTGAAATTAGTGAAGCACTTGAAGCCCTGCGAGAAGGTAATCCTTCTTCATCAAAGATTATTGAATACAGTAATCTTGAAGAAGAATTAGCCGATGCGGTAATCCGTATTATGGATTATGCTTTTGGTAAAGATTTAGATATAGCGGGTGCGATTCTCGCTAAGATTGAATACAATCAAAGCCGTGAATATATGCATGGTAAATCGTTCTAAGGAGGAATAAATATGGGAAAAACAGTAAAAGATATGAAATGTGGTTTTTGCGGCGTTACTGGACACACCGCTAGAACCTGTGAAGAAAAGAAAAAGCAAGCAGTTAAGGATGAAAGAAAGGCCAAAAGAAAACAGGCTAAAAAGTATTACTATACCGAATCTAAAAGCCTTGCACCTCTTCTTGCGAAATTAACAGAAGAAGGAAAAACTGCATTGTTGAATAACGGATTTATGCGTAGCGCACATTTCTTAGTTCAAACTAAGCCCGAAACTGCAATTCAAGAATTATTGGTTGAGCCAATGATTGAAGTTATTTCTAACCGAGCAAAACAGGAAGGGTGCAAAATTGATTTTAGCCGTGAGCCGCATTTTAAGACTATTGAAAATAAGAACAAATACTTGGATTACTTGCTAACTGTTTCCTTCAAGGGACACAAGGCCCCTATTAAGTGGTTAATTGAAGCAGAAGCCCCTAACCAAACACATAAGGGTATTGAACAGGTTGAAGATTTCTTGGCTTCCGTTGCGAATGTCAATGAATATCGCTTTATCGTGACTGATGGTTATTGGTGGCATTTTTGTCATCCAACAATTGATAGTGCTTTGGAGTGGACTAGTTTCACTATTGACGATAGTAGTTTTTGGTTGGATAATAATGTCGGTGCTATGGTGTTGGACATTAATCCTATTCAAAATATGAAGAAGGCCGCACTTGTTTTAGGTTTTCTAGGAATAGCCTTGGTGTTAAATAATTTTGGAATTATTTAAGGAGGAATAAATATGAGCGAAGAAGAGAATATGAGCGAAGAAGAGAGAATAGTGAAAGCATATCGTGATTTAGGACACAAGGTTGTATTCCACATGGAATATGACGCATATTTAAATTACACACTTGAACAGAAAATAGGACTTGAAAATTGTGGAGATGTTGCTTGCGAATACTGTTGGGTTGAAATTGATTGGAAGAAAATTAAGGAGGAATAAATATGAGAGAAGATAAATTAATGACAGGTTTTACTTGTATTTGTCTTGATGTGCCTTTTGGTCATCATGAAACGGTGGTCAAATGGCTACCGACAGATACAACCGCAGAATGTCTTGAATGTCAGCGAATCTGGGATTTAGACACAATTAGATATACAAAAGAAAATGGAGGATGGGAATAATGAGAAAAGTATTAATTATTGGAGCAGGTGGAATTGGAAGTTTTCTAATTCCAACATTAGATAAAGTTGGTCTTTACCGCATTCATGTGGCTGACCCTGATAGCGTAGAAACAAAGAATCTACCTTATCAAAACTTTAAGAAAGGTCATGTTGGGCAGAATAAGGCCCAAGTAATGATGGATTCTTATGAATCTGTCGCTACTTATAGTAAATATCCTATTTTGACTGAAAAACAAATGTCGGGCTATGACCTTGTGATTTGTTGTGTGGATAACATCGGAGTAAGACGAACCTTATACAACACAAGTTTTAAATGGCTTGACTTACGAGCGCAGGGCAGAAATGCCGCCCTTGTGTCGCATAAGGCCGACCCTAAAATGTATGATGTGCTTCTAGCAGGAGATGATAGAAGTTATTCGTGTCAAGGTGATTCATGGGATGGAACGAATAGTAATGTTCATTTTATGCAAGTAGCAATTGCAGGATTAGGCGCACAATGGACGCAAAGATATTTTAACAAAGAAGAAGTAAGAGAATATATGGTGGTGAATGTATGAGAACAAGAAAACAATATACTGATGAAGAAATTGCATATATGGTTGTAAGTAGGACTCTCAAGAAAACTTGGGAAACTATTGCTGATGAAATGGAAGTAAAGTTCGGTTATCGTCGCAACCCGTCAAATCTTTCAATCAAATATAATACTTTGATTGGATTAGATTTTAGTAATCATTTTACTGATAAGCAAACACAGTTTGTTTTTGATGCTTGGCGAAATAATTTTTCTATGAAGAAAATTATCGCTGGATTTGAGGAACAATTTCAGCAAAACATTAACAAAAATAATGTTGATTTTATCGTGAAACAGATGGCTCACGAACAAAAAGTTAAACAAGAATTAACTGAAACAAAAAATAAAATAAAACAAAACATGGAGATGAAAAAGATGAAGAAAAGTGTATGGACAAAAGAAGAAGATGAGCAATTGCTTGCTTGTGGTTCTTGGAAGAAGGCTATGGAATTGGATAATGGTCGGTCAAGGTCGGCTAAAAACAATCGTTGGACTATGCTTCAAAAACAAAAACCAAGAAAAGGTGCAAAGCGTGGACGAATGACAATGGCCGAATTAGAAATGATTCGCAATTGTGAAACCGTTGAAGAAGCAATCGCTCTTAACCTGCGAAAGCCCGAAACAATTATTCGGCAATTTGCTACGCTAAAAAGTGTTTCCCCTCCTCAAAAGGAATTGAAGAAGAAAACTTCTAAGAAAAAGTCTAAGCAACGGTATGTTCCTCGTTGGACGAAAGAAGAGGACTATGACCTTATCTTAAACTTTTACGAACTTTCAATTGATGAAGCCCGAACCCGATTTAATCGGTCATACGGGGCTATCGCAACCCGCTTAGAAAGGTTGGTTGATAGCACAAAGCCTGAGCATATCTCTATGCTTATGGAGGCTTCTAAGGAAATTAAAACTCGCAAGCAAGCACAGAAGCCAACACCCAAAAAGAGCCGCAGAACGCTACGCAAGGAGCGAAAAAAGGCTAAGAAAGAGGATAAGTTGAAGGCCAAGTTGCGAAGAATCCGAGGTGAATAAACATGGGAAAAATTAAAGATAAATACTGGAAAGAAATTGAAAATGAAGATGATTCTGGCTATGATGATTGGGTGGCTGAAAATGCCCGCATTGATGAAGCACGACTTACTGTTCAACAAATCATTGAAAACCACTTTGAAGAATTGCTTCAAGAACAATTAACTTCTTGTGCTGGCCCAAAAGAAAAACTTCTTGATGTTGCTATGCACAACCATAGTTTTCACGATACTATTTGGGAAGCATCAACGGTTCTTTTGCCCAATCTTGAAGTTCAAGTAGTTATTGATGGTAAGAACAATTGTTTCGTATCAACAGGAACAGCAGGATATGTTGATTTCTTTAAACCCCCTGTTGGAATGAGTCTGCCTATTCGTTGTTGGATTCATACTCATCCCTTTGGGGCGGCATACTTTAGTGGAACCGATATTCGGACTGTTTCTATTTGGGAACCAAATATGGAATGTGCATATGTTCTTGGTGGAGAAGGCCACTTTGGTTTTTGGAATCAAAGAGAACCGCAACAACTTGAAATCTATCGCAACTTTGAATCAGAAAAAATTCAAACTTGGAACAAAAAGGAGGAAGAAGAATGACGAAGTTTAGAACAATTAAAAGTGGATTAAGCACCGCAAAGAAATACGGAGAAAGACCAATGCGCCGACATGATGAAGAACCATTGGAACCTCATCATATTCGTCATCCCAATGACAAAAATGAGCGAAGAACCGATAAAGGCGTTCAATGGGTTAAAAAAGGTGCAAAAAAGACTGAGCGTGAAAAGCGTCTTGCACAATTTTACAAAACTCATGTTTATACTTGGGTTTCAGAAAACCGCCGAGCATGGGTCGCTATTCCTCAATCGGAGGAAGAAGAATGAAGGCTTTGGGAAATTATGCAGTAATCAAACTAGAAAACTCAGTATCTTCTTCAGGTATTCAGGTCAAAATTGATAGCACAGGTATTGTGCATTCATGCCCTTCAATGCCTGAAGTAGAAGGTAAATTGGTTCTATTTGATGATAGACACCGTTTCGTTTCTCACGAAGATATGATTATTGTTTCGGTTGAACATTTGTTAGGGGTGATTGAATGATTTTAAATGGGGAAGAAGTAAAACAAAAGTTGCTACAAGGTATTAACTTGGTTGCTGATACTGTAAAACCTACGCTTGGCCCTCAAGCCAAGACTGTTATTTTGCAGGGTAATCCACCAGTCGTCATTAATGACGGAGTAACTATTACAAAGTATGTTTCTCATAATGACCCCTATGTTCAAATGGGTGTGCAATTGGTTCAAAACTTAGCAAGTAAAGCACAAGAAGGTTCGGGAGACGGAACGACTACTGCTTGTATTCTTGCACAGGCTTTTTGTAACGAATTGATGAAGAATGAAGAACAACTGACTACTCACAACTTTAATCTCCTAATGGAATCTCTTCGTGAACAGACTATCAATTTCTTGAATAGTATTTCTATTGAAGTTAAGGATGATGATATTATGAATGTCGCTACTATTGCGGCAAATAACGACTCGTCATTGGGTGAATTGATTCAAGAAGCATTTAATACGGTTGGTCGTGATGGAGTTATTACTGTTGAGGAATCTAATAATTACCAAACACAACTAATTCTTCGTGAAGGTATGGAGATTCAAGAAGGCTATCTTAGCCATCTTATGTGTAATACAGAAAGTGGAAAAGTTGAATTTGATAATCCTGTTGTTTTCATGTCAAATATGAGCCTTCGCCATTTCAAGGACATTATGCCTTTGCTTGAGTATTCAGCAAGTCAAAGCCGACCACTTTTAATTATGTGCAAAGGTATGGATGGTTCAGCACTTAACAATTTGATTATGAATCTAATCAATAAGACTGTTGAATGTGCAGTAGTTATGGCTCCTAACTTCGGAGATGCTCAGATTGATGAGTTGTCTGATATTCAGTCTTTGATTGGCGGTAAGGTCTTTGTTGAAGAAAGCAAAGATGATTCTAAACTTTTTACTGAAACTGATTTGGGAACCTGTTCTAAGGTTATTATTACAAAGGAAACTACGACCTTTGTTGGTGGAGAAGGTAATACAGAAGAACGCATTAAATCACTAAAGCAACAGGCTCAAGAATTAAAGGGACACGATTTGGCTAGGATTAAAACGAGAGTCTCTCGTCTAAAGGGAGGTATTGCTACTATTAAGGTCGGTGCTTCATCTTCAATTGAAATGCGTGAAAAGAAAGAAAGACTTGATGATGCACTTAACGCAACAAAAGCCGCTTTAGAAGAAGGTATTGTTGTCGGTGGCGGTGTTCCGTTTATTCGTCTTGCTTATGCAATTGAAGCACCCGAATGGTTCAGAAAGTCAGTTGTTAAGCCTTATCGTGTTCTATTGGACAATGCAAACTATACCGAGCAAACAAGAGTCGTTGGGTTTGAAATTGAAAAGACAATTGATGGGACAAATCCTAATTGGGGATTCAATGCTGTTTCATGTCAGCATGAAGATTTAGCAGAAGCAGGAGTCTTTGACCCTGTGAAGGTTTCTAAGAATAGTTTCTTAGCGGCATTATCAATTGCTCAGTTGTTTTATTCAACAGATGTAGCAGTATTAGTGGAGGAATAAATATGTTAGATGCTTTAAATATTTTATTAGATAACGAAATTGTGAGAATGACTGTTGTTTATGCTGATGGTTCACTAGATATTCTTCTTAGGCAAAAGGACGGGACATTTAGTGTAGAAAGGAGGAAACCCTGATGGAATGTCCAAATTGTAAAAGAAGTGTTATTCCTCATTTTGGTGGGTATCATCTCCGAAGATACGGTATGTGTCAAGATTGTTGGGAAATTAAATTTAAAGAGGGTAAAAAATGAAAAAAGCAGTAACTGTGACTTTACCCGCACCTCACAAAGCAAGGGTTAAATGCCCTATTTGTGTGGGAAATAAATGCAAAGTCTGCGGAATGACTGGAGAATTAGCAATTGAAGTTGCGCCAAAAATCCCTATTCAAAGAGCACATATTATTAAATATGTTGTTGAAAATATTCATGAAGTAGCGAAAGAAATAACCAAAAAGTATGGTTTAGTTCCAGAAATCAATACTTCTGAAGTATTGGAAGTTAATCAAGGACAGTATGAAGTGGTTCAAGTTTCTAGTCTAGGTGGTGTTTGTTGGGTCGTTAATCGTTTGGATGATTTAGATACCCCAAGATATTTTACTTCAAAACAGGAACTTGACAAGTTTAAACAGGGGTGGATGAATTGACAGATGATTTAGAAGTAAAAGGAACCATAGTCCGTAATGCTGAACTGGACTGTAAAATAAAGCGTGGTGTCTATTGGAACATAGATGTCATGGATATTCGTTGGTATCGTAATGACAAGCCAACAAATAAAGGCATTCGTTTGAATGTTGATGAAGCAAAATTGTTATTACAAATTTTAAGGAGAGAATTAGATGAAGAGAGTAAGTGATGTTCAATCAAAGAAAAGCCTACGGGCGGCAAATGAAGAAAGACAATATGGACAGGGAGCAGTTCCTCGTTTTGGGACTTGTTCTGGAAAAATTATTGATTTGTTTGCTATTTATGTTGAAGAAAGTATGACTGTTCCGCCTAAAGGTGGAAGAGGTTGTCGTGTTCAAAAAGAACATATTGATTTGTGTTTTGGTAAGTTTTATCAGGCTATGAGAGAGTTTATGGATGGTGAAAAGAATGAATAAACTTTACTTGATTACAACCAACAATAAGAAGTTTGATTCTTGGTCTAAAGAGATGAAGAAGAAACTAAAAGATGCGGCATTAGACCATTTCAATGCAGGATATAATGATGTTGTAAATGGGAATTATTTTGCTAGAGCGTCATTTGTTTGTTATTGGGAGATTTATGACAATGATTCCCTTGCACGATTAGCACCCGCTATTACCCAAGCATCATTTGTTCATATGTTCCATAGGTTCATGGAAATGGGAATGCACGAAGAAATAAGGGTTGTTGAGCAATTAATGATGAATTTCTTGCGACTCCTTCAAAGACTAGAAGGAGAGGAAAATAATGAAGAAGAGTGATTGGATTTACTTGGCGAAAGCCATGTGGTCTTATTCAGAAAAAAATGAAGGTAAAGTCAGTAGCCTTCTAAAACAACTGATTAGAGAAATAAATAATAATAAGGAGATGATTGAAAATGACATGGGAAAATATGAGCAGAATGCTACAAGCGACAGACCAATTGACACCGACTCAACAGATAAGTCGGATTTCACGGGACTTGGAAAAATTCACGACGGAGAAGAGTAGTCCTTCTTTAGTTTTGCAGATTCTTGATAAAGATAAACTAGAAGCAAATAGTCTCGGTTTAGCAAAGGCAAAGAAATGGATGGCTAAAATCTTTGATGTTTTTGATGATGAAATTGATGGATTAATGTATGCCCATGATGATTTGGGCGAAGCAATTTATCACCTTGACCCATCAGCAGAAAAACAACGAAACTTTTCTGTTCAGTATGTTCATCGTATTTTGAATATGAACTGCGGAAAGATTGATTCTAACGAGTTTTCTATTCTTGAGGAATCAATTTTGGCTATGTCTGCAAACGCACGACGCTGGTTCATTCGCTATATGCTAAGAACACCACGAAACGGAATCAATGAAGGAACAGTTGCGAAGATTATCGTCAAGCACTACAATAAGAAGCAAGCAGATGTAAAGAAACATTTGAACTTCAATTCTGTTGAAGTAGTTGTTTCTCATTATGTTGCTGGTTCTAATCCTCCATGTAATCTAACATATGGAAAATTCATTAAACCAATGCTTGCTAAAGAAGTTCCGATGAATAAATGGCCGACTAACTTTGTTGTTGATTACAAATATGATGGGAACCGCTATCAGATTCACATTGATGGTGATAAGACGATGATTTTTAACCGTAAAGGTAAGATTGTGACTAATCAATTCCCTGATGTTGTTGAATTGGTTCAAGCATATGATGTTCAAAATGCAATTCTTGATGGTGAAATCTATCCTATCTTAGAAAATGGCGCACCTGCACCTCATAAGCAAATGGGAACAAGAGTTCATTCAAAGAATATTCAAGAGGCTATGGAAAGGGTCAAGGTTGAATGGGTCATTTTTGATTGTCTCATGTTGAACAACGAAACAGTCATGGATTTGTCATACACAGAACGCTTAGAGAAGATGAAAGACTTGCCGAATCAAGCACACCGAATCACCGAAGGAGACATTATGGCTTTTTACCATGAAGCAATCAACGAAGGGTTTGAAGGAATCATCGTTAAAGATGCAAGCCAACCATACCAATCAGGAAAACGCTCCGTTTCTTGGGCTAAATACAAACCTCCGCAGATTAATCTTGATGTTGTTGTCCTCTCCGCAAAATACGGGGAAGGAAAGAGGTCAAGTGTTTTCGGCACTTACGAATTAGGAGTGAAGGCTGATAATGGTTTTCATAGCGTTGGCTGGTGCGGGACGGGCTTCTCGGATAGCGATTTAATCAACCTCACCAATACGCTACGGCGTAATGTTGAATCCTTTGACAACGGGCAATTCTTTGTTTCACCTGTTGTCATTTTAGAAGTAAAGGCTGATTTGGTTAGCCGTGATGAAAAGGGGAACATTGGACTCAGGTTCCCTCGTTGTGTTCGTATTCGTGATGATAAGTTCGTTGCAGATATTAATACTTTAAATGATGTGGAGAGATTAGAATGAAAGAAGAACAAGCAATTTGGAATACAAAATATTATCCTGATATTATGGGACGATGCCGTAAGATTTCTGAAATGAGTCTTAAACAATGCAATACAGCAATTGGGACTTCCTTTGCTAGAATGAAAACAATTAAGGTTCAACTTGATGGTTTATATCAACGGCGTTTTGTTCTCATGCAAGAGATGGGCGAAACAGATTATATGCGTAAAAACACTAAAGAAAAAATTGTGCAGAATCTTGCCCTTAAAGAACAAGTGCAACCCAATGAAAGAATGCAACAGATTTTACTTACGGCTCTCAATTTTATTGAACAAGGCCAAAGTATTGATTTAGTAAAAGCAATTCTTGAACAAGCGAGGGATGAATTATGATTCAGCAAGGAGAAATGACAATTATTGATACAGTAACATATAGGTGTTTAAAAGTTGATGAAGATGGTTATGCTCATCTTAAGAATATCCTCCATGAGCAAGGGAGGCCAAAATTAGTTTTGCAGAAATATTGCCCTTATATCAAGGATAATCAAATCGTTATTCCTGAGAAGCCTGAGTATCAAAAACCTAAAGCCACCACTAAAATCAATGTCACTAAGTTGATTAAAGAAACGACAGACCTTCAAGTTTCAAATGAAGCAAAGTATTTCATTACACAATGGGTGGAAACTGCGATTTCTAATCTTGTAAGCAACGCAGAAGAAAACGCTATTAACAGGGGCGACTCTCGCTTAACTGCGGCGCACTTCTTTTGGCTTGAAACAAATACAGCACCAAACGGCTACTGGCCTTCAAACACAGAATACATTCAGGATTGATAGTATGATTACTGATACCCAAATCCAAAGTTGGATAGAAAAATTTGGGACAGTAACGAGTTTTACTTTTGTTGTTTATGGTGATATGAAAGAAGAAGAATTAGCCACTATTATCAAAGGTTTAGTTTTTCACTTAAACTGTAAAAATTTTCAACTTGAAACGGCTGTATTTTCAGAACACATTAACGAAGAAAAAGCAGTTGCTTGGAATACATATCAAGGAACCTCAATTTCTTTTGTTTTTGCAGGAGATGTATTAGACATTGAGAATGAGGTTATTGAAGTCGTTCAAGATGGTTTAAAGTATCTTAGATACAAAAACGACTACATGGGTAATGATAGGAGTTGTTCTTATGTATAGTAAAGATATGCTTATAGGTATTTTGCTATCTTCGGGCAAACTAGATTTTAATATTGAAAGAGTAAAAGACTCTCAAATAGGCTATCGTATTCGGGTGAAAATTATCCTTCGTGCTGAAGAACCATTTCTTAGAGCAGTAGAAAGAACACTACTTCAACATGAAATTATATCTTCTTACAAAGAAAAAGAATCAAAGACAAGACCTAAACCAGTCTTAAAAATTGGCGGCATTAAAAATCTGTATAAACTGACACAATTAGTTCCAGTATTGCCCGACGCAAAGGATGAATGGGGAATATTTAGAGAATTAGTTAGTTTAATATCCGAAAATAAACATAGAACATCAAGTGGACTTGATAGAATTTTTGAATTAAAAGGGGTCATTTAATGGGATTGACAAATAAAAATAATAATAATAGAACAATTTTACTAACGGGCAAAACTGGAACGGGAAAATCAACAAAGGCACTTACATTTGTAAATGACCCAATCGTTCTTTATGCAAACGATATTGATTTTGACATAGGTTCATTTCCTGTGGAGAACGGTATTGTTATTGAAGATGTGCATTACAAGGCAGATAAGTCTGCAATTCTGCACATCATACGAAATTATCAAGGTCAAGTAGTATTGACTTCTATTAATCAAAAATCTGTCCCTAAAGAAATTAAGGATATGTGTAAAATCAAAAGAGCAGGTTCTCATAATTTTCTTGAGGAAGAAATAAAAACAATTGCACCGAATAGTGATTCTCCTTTCTCTTTAGAAAGAGATACCTATTCAATTGTAAATGGTTTTCTAAAAGAAAGAGATAGGGATTTAGTTGCCGAGGTATTGTTATTTAACAAACCATCAGATACGCAGATTTTATCATGGTTGTCTGAAAATATGCACCCTAACAGATTAATTTTTGTTGATGGAAGAGTTAAGAGAAGATGGAGTCAAAGATATTTTTATGCGATGCTCGCATATTCTCATACGGGTGGTTTCGTCGGACAGTTAAATATGCCGAAGAGAAAAGCATACTCACAAATACCTAAACTAGCAAAAAGACTTGGTGTTAAGAACCAAAGGCTTCTTCCTGCTTTATTAAAAGATGAAGCATTTAAGGAACACGCCAAAAAGAAACTTAATAATGCTGAATGCAGACTACTTAAAATTGGTGAAAAAAGGCGTAGAAAGAAAACTACTCCAATTGAAATTCATCAATCTTCATTGGAGGAATACATTTGAAAAATCAATATAAAAAATTAATTCATAGAGTATTAAAAGATAGAGAACCTATGACATCAAGACAGATTTTTGATGCTATTATTGACTTACCTGCGATGGAAGATGGAAAGCCAAAAAGAAGGGCAACCATTCCAGAATACAATGTATTAGTTGGAATGTTATCTAATCCCAAATATGGGTGTGTAAGAGCAAACGGTAAGTATGTTTATCCTGCTCTTTGGAAATTAAAGGAGGAATAATAATGCTATGGACAGAAAAATATAGACCAAAAAAATTAAATGAAGTAATTGGACAAGAACACTTTGTATCTGATGCAAGGGGTTGGATAGAAGAAAATAATATGCCTAATATTCTATTATACGGAAATCCTGGAAATGGTAAAACAGGAGCAGGATTAGTGATTGGAAGAGAAATCTTAGGTGAATCATTTCAAGATAATTTCATTGAAGTAAATGCGTCAGATGATAGGCGATTAGAAAATGTGCGAACTACAATTAAAAATATCGCACAAAGCGGCACAATCGGTGATGCACCATTTAGAATCGTATTATTAGACGAAATGGATGGTATGACCACCGATGCTCAAAATGCACTAAAGCGTATCATGGAACGATATGCAAGCAATATTCGTTTTATTATTACCTGCAACGACAGAAATAAGATTATCTTTGCATTACAAAGTCGGTGTGCAAATTATCATTTTAAGCCACTCTCTAATGAGGCTGTCCTTGAAGTATTAACTTCAATCCTCAAGGCTGAAGAAATAAACCGATTCTCCCAAGATGAATTGGACTCCTTTATATATGCGATGAATGGTGATATGCGGAGGGCGATTACGGAACTCCAAGCGGCAAAGGCCAGCAATTCCACCCTCAAATCGCAAATTGATGCAGGATTAAACGAATACAAAAAATTGTTAATGAAAATTGTAAATAAAAATACTTTAGCATTAAGCAGTATGCACGACTTTTTACACAACGGATTCACTATCCGTGAAGTCTGTATTGGCTTACATGATGCAGTAATTGATTCTGAATTAGAGAGTAATTTGAAATTCAAAATCCTTAGAACTATTGGAGAAAGCGAATGGCGTTCAACCACTATGACTCCAAAAGTGTTAGCCTCTTGGTTAATTAGCCAACTATCATAGAATTGAACAAAAAAACAAAAATAAAAACAAAAATGGAAGTGAAAAACATGGACGAAAACATGAAAGCAGAAATTGAAAAAAGCGCACAATACATTGGTATGAGCGTTGAAGAAGCGACGAGCAAGTTTGAAGAGATTTGTTCCGAAAACAACATTGAAACCACTAACCCCATTTCAAGGGGTCTTTGGCGTAACTATGTTGCGAATGTGCGAAGAACACAAGATAGCGGAGATTCATCCTCAAGTAATGATTCTTACTACAAAGCAGCATTTGGTTTCTTTGTTTCCCTTGATGCCCCTAGAGACATGATGGCTTGGAATCGCATGAAGGCAAAAGAAGAGTTTGTGCGTGATGCTGATAATGCCCTTGAACAAGGTATTGTTGCTATTGCATCACAAAATGCACTTGGAAAGTGGGTTGTTTCCCGCTATCACAACGGAGAATACGGTGAAAAGACTGTTTCAACGCTTCCTTCTGGTGCAGAAGAAGCAGAAGATGGTCGTTTCTTTATTCCTTTGGATAATACCGCAACTTACATGAATGGTGGTAAAAACAACAATTACGGGAAACCTCTTCCCGCAGAACAAATGCGAAGAAGTGGTGTTTTCTTCGGCTCTATTGGACAAGGAGAAATGAAGCCTTACTATTTCTCTTACAAAAATGATGCAGGTGTTCAATTTGCCCCAAACACTTTTGAATGGGTGCATTTCCTTTGTATCGCTAACGACAACGGGACTGATATTTATGGGGCTAAGGATTTGACTTTGAAGAGTCTTTCTCTTAACTCGGAAATGAATCCCGAAAACGAACTTTATCGTGATATGTCGTCTTTTGACTTTGAGGATTGTTTGCGTGAGAACTTCTCTTCTCATCTTGTTCCTCTTGTTGATATGGATAGAGCGCATATTGAGCGTCAAGCCCTTCCTTCTAAAGAGCGTTATGTGATTACTGACGGAACTGTTTGTAATATGAACATGACTCCTACAAAGAACGGAAACAGAATCATTAACCTAACTGACTTAAATGCAGAAATGGACTATGATTCTGAATCAACGGGTATTACTACCTGTTGGATTCCCGAACATTTGACTCTTGATTTCGGTATTGGTTCTTCCATTATCGTTATTGGGCGAACTAGTCAAAGAACGACTGATGAAGGAGTTGAGCCAGTTACTATCAATGTTGCTGGTCTTTACTGCGTTATTCGTCATGGTTCGGCAGTTGAAGTTTCAGTTCCAGTTGAAGAGGATTTTGACTGGTTTTGATTAAAACCACCTTTTGTGTAGTCGTTGGCGTTAATGACGGCCATAGAGGTGCGAAGCCTCTAGTTTTTAAAAAGGTGAAAATATGCAAAAGATTACAATTAATGATTATAAATCAGCGTTTATCTCTAATGATTTTGTAGTTAAGTCTGGAAGTTGGATTATAGATTTAAAAAATGTTGAATTTATGACTTACAGATTAAACGACAAAGATGAAACTTCATATTTAGTGGCGTTTCATATTGGTGATAAAGAAACAAAAATTATGGTGACTGATATTCATGCGGTTAGAGAACTGTTTAAAAGTTGGACAAACGCTAAAGGAATTGAATTAGAATTTGAATACGAAGATATTAAAGGAGAAGTGAGAGAATGGGATTAACCAGTAATAATAAAACAAACGCAGTTGATGAAGGAATGACTAACAATGCAAGAGTTATTGCCTTCAAAGAAAAGTTGAAGAAACAAACAGAAGGACGAATGGCTAGAAACAATCGTCTTATTTGTGGTATTTGGGGAGAGCCTAAGACTGTTAAAAGCGGTTTGGCTTTAGATTTTCCCGATAAACAGATTTATGTTCTTGACTGGGATGATGGTTGCGAACCTACTTGGAGACAAAACCATGAAATGACGGATAGGATTACACTTTGGAATCCCGAAGTCCGAAACAAGAATGGTGAGTTAGATATTCAAAAGTCTGAAGCAAACTCAGAAGATTTTGTTTTGTTCGTCAAATCAAAGATTGAAGAAGGCGAAGATGTTTTGTTTGTCTTTGATGGAATTGATAAGTGGCTTGACTGTTGCACTTTAAATGTGACAGGTTCTTCAAAGATTGGAAAGCCCCAAAAGATGAAGTTTGAGTGGGGAAAGCGAAACGCACCATTCTATTCTCTTCTTATGATGTGCAAGAATCTTGATTGCGACCAAATCTACATTACTCATGCTAAAGCAGATTACGGCGCAACAGGAGAAGTTATTGGTTCTAAACCAAACTGGCATAATTGGGGTGATTATCTGTATCAAATTATTTCAACAAGAAGAACACGCAAAAAGAATGATGTTGTGTATAAGGCTGAATTACTCAGCAGTAAAACCAACACCGAATTAGTGGGCAAAACTTGGGAAACTCTAACCGTTGGTGGTGGAAATGTTTCTTGGGAAGGAATGCCTGAATTGCGTGAGGGATTGATTTGAATGACTTTCATTTAGATTGTGCATATTGCGGTGAATCTATAATTAGTTGGAATAGGCTATGTCAATATGGGGATTATAGGACTATTAAAACTGATAGAGGGAACTTTTTAGTTTGTAAGGAACATAGTCCGGCCAAAGTAAAAAAGAAATTTTCAAGAGTTCCTTGTCGCCACAAAAATAAAGACGGAACAGATTGCCGCTATGAGGCTAATAATGTAAAGCCGTATTACTGTGCAAGACATGGTGGTGGAAAAATATGAAATTTGAAGTAAATTCAAACGACCTAAGAGAAGCATTAGAAAGCGTTCAAGTGAAAGGCAAAGGAACAACAAATAGTGGGTTTGGCTCAACCAATTTCGGCACTTATGCTTATTTGGTGGCTGATACTGCTTCTATTGAAATATGGAATGGAAATGCTACCTTTTGTGTCAAAATTAGCATTGATGCCGAGGTTGAAGAACAAGGTAGGGTTTGTTTAAATAGTGAAACTGTTATTCCCTATCTAAAAAACTTTAGTGGCGAGAATATTATTTTTTCTGTGAATGATTTTATCCTTATCAATTGCGGAACGAAGAAGGCCTCAATTCCCTTAGTAGTAAATCATCCAAATGCTGATGCTATTTCAAGAATGCAAAACATGATGAATCCTATTTCATATGAAATTCAGCCGCAAACATTTTTTAACTTTGGTAAATCCAAGTTTGAAGGTGCATTTACTCTTACACAAAGACAATTACAGGATGCAATTAAAGCCTGTGAATTAGTCAAAAGTGGAGTGTATAAGTTTGATTTTAATAATGGGGTGTTGAATGTCTCAACACGCCAAAATGTTACAAACAAATACGAAGAAACAATAACTCCTGCTTTTCCTACGGGAGAACCTGCTACGGTGGAGTTTAGTTCACCAATTTATGCTTTCTTTGAGAAAGACCAGATGTTGAATTTTTATCTAAAAGATGACTTTCCTCTTTTAGTAGTAGCGAATGATAGAATACTGTTGAAAGCACCACATATTTCAGGGTGAATAATAATGATAATTAGTAAAATGAATGATGGAATGAGAATATATAAATCTTGGAGAGAAAACGGAGAGAAAAAACATGAAATTGTTTCCTTTAGACCTTACTTCTATGTTTTACAAGATGAACCTGAGCGACCTCACTATAAACCTACTAAATATCTTACTAGGGATTTTGAGTATCAGCGTGGCGATTGGGTTAATCTTGCGGGACAACCTTTGAAAAAAGTATTTGTTGAGTCAGCACAAGATATTAGGAACGCTAAGAATGAGTTTAGGGAAACCTATGAAGCCGATGTTCCTTTTCACTTTCGGTATTGTGTTGATGAGTTAGATGAAATGCCCGAATATAAACTGCGTAAGTGGTATTGGGATATGGAATGGGCGCAAGGTGGAGACTATCACGACCAATTGACTACTATTGTTGTGTATGATAATTACGACGAAGAATATATTCAATGGGTATGGTTTCCTGAGAAAATGCACATGAAACCTTCATTTCCATATGAAGAAATTTCTACGCCCCCTAACGGCCTTGTGCGTTTCTTTCCGTCAGAAAAAGAAATGATTGAGAATTTTATGAACACTATGATTGTTAAAGACCCCGATATGTTAATTGCTTGGTTCGGTCATTTTGCTGATTTACCAAAGTTATTTGAACGGGCTTGTGCGGTGGGTCTTGACCCTCGTATTATTTCACCAACTGCAACAGTTAAGGGAGTAAAATCTGTAAAAGATGGCTATGAGTTTAAATATTCGGAGAAAGGTTTTTCTCCAATTGAACAACCTATTGGCGGGCGAATTACTCTTTCTTTGGACTTAGCATTTGAAAGACAATGGAATGATTCTCAAAGAGGAACATTACCTTCTCTTTCTCTTGATTATATCGGTGAAACTGTTCTTGGTAAAAAGAAGTTAGTATCGGAAAAGTTTCCTGACCCTAACGATTTTTACCGAAGAGCATGGCTTGAAGATACAGCAACTTATCTTAAATATGCTTTAAGAGATGTTGAATTAATGGTTGAAATTGATGAGAAGAACTTTTGTAGTGAAGCAATTGTTTCTCTTCAACGATTACTGAAAGCACCATTTGATGCTTGTTTTTATGCTTCTCATATGGGTTCTATTTACTTTATGCGAAATGCTGATTGGAAAGCACCAACAGGTAGTAAAGTAGATAAAAGACAAGAATATGAAGGTGCTATGATTTACGACCCACTAAGCGAAGGAACCAATGGTTTGCACCTTAATGTAGCCGCTTTTGATTTTGCTGGTCTATATCCTTCAATGATGATTGCACGAAACATTTCTTGGGAGACAAAATCTGTTGAGCCAACTGAGTTTGGAGTTAATATTCTAACTCCTAGAGATTTCAGCGATGTTAAACATGAACAAGTGCTATATTACAAAACAGACAAACTCGGCTTGTTGCCGAGAGCCGTTCTTGAGTTGAAGGAACTCCGCAACGAATATAAACGACTGATGCGAGAGGCGAGAGAAACGGACAATGGCGAATATGCGAAGTGGTATAACAATCAAATGGCTGTTAAGAGATTAATGGCTTCTTTCTATGGTATTGTTGCCTTTCAAGGATTCGGTTGGGCTGATGTTGATTTAGCCGCAAGTATCACGGCCAGCGCAAGAGAAGCAATTAGATTAGCCGCATTTGCAGCAAAGGAGATGGAAATATGAAAGAATGTAAAAGATGTAAAAGACGACGGGCCGTTCACCCAATACACGGATATTGCTGGAATTGTTATAGACAATGGAGATGGGAAAATGAAAACTAAATATGTAACGATTAAAGTATCATATGATACAGAAGAAACTTGGGATATTACTTTACAAGAAGTAAAGGAGTTATTTCAAATGATGAATAATTTAAAGCGTCATGCTATCATTATAGAAGTTGAACAAGGTGTTAATCGTGATGATGGACAGGACGAATGAATTACTGGAAGAGTTGCTAGCCATGATAAATAGAAGCAACAAGATTTTGATGATGGTTAATATAGTAAATATTGCGACTATCATTACGCTACTGGTGGTGGTATTATGAGAGATGAAGAATTTTATTTTGAAGCATTAAAGGAAATTAAGAAAATGAAAGAACAGTTAGAAAACGAATTAGAGGACATGGAAATCAAACTTCGTTCTCTTCAATTGGTTAAGAGGCAGATTATGGAACTCCAATATGAAGTTGCTAAAATACAAAAAGAACCTGTTGGTATGCTTTTTTCTTTAGGGTGATTATATGAAAGTAGTATATGGACACACAGATTCAATTTATGTGCAAATTGATTCTGTTGAAACTGCTGAATCTGCAATTAAGCAGATTGAGGCAAAAGTGCGAGAGCATTTTCCTAATGTAATGGGACTGGAAAATCATCCTGTTGTTCTTGAATTTGAGAAATACTATTCTGCTTTGGGTGTTGGAACAACAAAGAACCGCAACGCTGGATTAGTTTCTTGGGAAGATGGAGAATGGTTAGATAAGCCAAAGTTTAGTATGACTGGTTTTACTGCAAAGCGTGTTAGTGAAACTAAATTAGCAAAAGAAGTGCAAACTAATACTCTTAAAATGTGGGTTGAACAAAAATCTTATGCAGAAATTACTAAGTATTTGCATGAAACCTTTAGCGCAGTAAATAACGGTGAAATTCCTCTTGCTTCTATTATTAAGAGAAGTCGTCTAAGACAAAACAGATTTACTGTTAAATGCCCCGATTGTAACACTAAATATAATTTAAGAAACTGTTCTACTTTACCGCACAAAGTTTGCGAAAAGTGCGCTACACCAACGAAGCAATTCACCACTCTTGAAGGAAAGAAACCTACTATTGGTTCAGGAATTGCTGGTGTTTTATACGCATGGGAAAAGAAAAACACTAATTTTGATGACTCTTATCTCTTCTTAAAAGTAAAGAGGGTAAATGATTTCTATACCCATCCTTTAACTCAAGAAAAGCGAGAAGTTGAATACTTATCAGGCATAACCTACGAGGATTTTGAGGGTTGTAGTCCCGATTGGGACTTCTATTCTCAACAGGTGGTTAAGAAGGCCGACCCTATTTTCAAGGCGATGGGGTGGGATATAGCGTCTATACGGACGGGAAAAATACAAGCAAGCCTTGACGAATGGTGGTGAAAAAATGAATACAGAAGAAAAATATGAAGCACGAATTAAATCAATGAGAGAGTTCACTTACGATTGGTCGCCAGAAAATTATGACGACCCTTCAAAACCAATTTTGAAGATTAGCAAATCTTCTCTTGTTGGTGCTTTTTCTTGGTGTCCAAAGAAGTATGACTTCTCATATATTCAGCGTTTGCCTCAAGACCAAACCGAGGCCATGAGGAAAGGAACTATTCTTCACAATAGCAGGGAAGCGTTCTTTGATGAGTTTGATATTAAGAAAGCAGAACAGATGAACAATTCTGAAGTGCTGGAATACTGCACTTCTCTTATGCCTGTTGATGATTATTTTGACATTTCTTTGACGGTTGCTGCTTTTGAAGCACAGCGATTTATTGAAGCAAGAACGGAAGATAGAGTCCATGAGTTTTTACCTGTTATTAATGAGAAGAAGTTTGATTGTGAATTTACTCTCCGAAAAAATACGAGTAAGAAATATCCATTACAACGAGATTATGTTATTCGCCTTCAAGGTATTATTGACCGTGTATTTATTGAGAACGGCAAACTTATTCCCTTTGAATATAAAACAGGAGGTTGGAAAGAATCTAAAGCATCTTCTATGCGTCAAGAAATGGCCTTTTATCAGTTGATGATTGAAAATGCACCCGAAGAAGTTTTAGAAAAACACGGTTTAACAAAAGACATGGAGGTTAGTCATTGGGGCTGGTATTATCCTGTTGCTAATCACATTACGGTTGAACCTGTTAAGAAGCAATCAATGACAGCACTATTGAATAATATGGCTAAGTTAGTCTATACTTATGAACAAAGAGCATTTGAGGAAGTAGATTTCCCTGCTATTTTTTGGAGACAGACCTGTTCCCAATATTGTTCTTATTATGGTATTTGTCCTGCGGCTCAAGAGGATGCTTGGTTATGATAAAAGGAGGTGAAAAAATGGTTGATTTAAAGAAAACAAGAGAAAATTTTAAGAGAGACACTAGGAGAGCATATAGACTGAGACAGGCTACTATGGAAAAAATAGGGGTCAATTCCTATGAAGATTTTTTGATTGAAGAACTCATCAAAAAACATTATGCTCAATTCTCGCACATTGATTACGAAAAATTATTGGAGGCTCTTTTAGATGAAAGAATTAATTGAAAAGAAAGTCCTGTCAAGAAATTGGACATTTAATGAGATTTCAAATCTTAATGATACAGTAGTATCTTTATCACAAGATATTTATTCAGAAATGACGCTCATTGAAAAATTTAAACTTGTCCAAGATTTGAGAATCAAAGAGGACTATGTGGGAGCATATTTTGAAGATGTTCTCAAACTTACTGTAATGACAGTATTAAATGGCGAAATTGCTATGGTAATGAAGCAATTATTGAATGGTGCAACAATTAGTTTTGGAGGTAATAATAATGAAATTTCCGAGGGAAGTATGGGCGGGGAGCCACATCAAGAACGCCCCACAAATGAAAAGAAAAGTCGTCTTAGCGAGGAATGATTATGCTGACTTTATTAATGCTCAAAATAACAGGACGAATGTATATACTACTGTCTATGACTTTGAACATTTTTCGGAAAAAGCAAAAATAGAATCTTCTGTTATTATTGATAGAGTTTTTCTTGATTTTGATGCACATGAAAATGACTTAGATTTGGCTTGGAGGGATGTTAAAGTGGTAATGCAATTAGTCCATGCAAAAGATTATTTGCATACTCTTTTCTTTTCAGGTCGTGGATTTCATTTGTTTTTATTTGGTAAGAGAACAAAGAATATGAGAAATGTTCAAACCTTTTTCCGAGAAATTAAAGCATATCTTTCTTCAAAAGTGGGTAGCAAAAATAGTCTTGATGATAGGGTAGGGCAAACTACGAGATTGCGCCGTATTCCAAACACCGTTAATATGTCATCTTCGGATGATAATGGTAATCCTTATTATTGCATACCTTTAACACGGTTTGACCTTATGTGTGAAATTGAAGATATTCTTGAAATTGCGAAAGAGCCTCGCCTTATCCCCTTCCAAAAGGACGGAAAAAACGAGGTGTTGTTTCCCGATGCACCCCCTATGGCGACGATAGAGGGAGAGATTTCTGTCCCAAAAACAGTAGGAAAACTCCCAATGTTGCCTTGTTTGCATAATGCAGTAATGACGGAGAATCCCTCCCATATGTCAAGGGCTTACCTTGTTTCATGGTATCGTGATTTGATTTCAGGCTACCGTGATTTGATTTCAGGACAACAAAAAATGCAAACACTTGAGTTAGTCGTTGAAGAACTTGAAAGAGTATTTGCTAATTCTGATTCTGTTTGGTTAGATTGGGATAAAAACGAAACGAGAAAACACGCAAGATTTACAGTATTCAATAACTACAATACTCCCCATTGTGATAAATTAATTAGTGAAGGATATTGTGTAGGTAAATGTTGGAGGTTCCCCGATGCTGATAATTGATTCAAGAGAAAAATCAAAACTAGCCAAACTAGTTATGCAGAAAGCAAAAGGATTACAGATTCCTTTTGAACAGCGTTGGATTGAGATTGGTGATTATGTTTATGATGATATTTGTTTTGAAGCAAAATCCACGACTGATTTCTTAGGTTCAGTAATGTCAAAAAGATTATGGACTCAAGTTGATAATATGGATAGACATTACAAAACAAATGTAGTAATTATTCATGGTAGTCTTGATGAAGCAATTATGAATGTTATTGAGAACTCTCCTAGCAAAATGCCTATCGGAACAAGAAGTATTATGTTAAACAATAAGTTTCTTGGGGCAATAGGTAGACTTATTCTTGATACGGATATTAAACCAGTATGGGTAGAAACAGAAGAAGAGGCCGCACTTATTATCACGGCAGTTAGCAAAATGAAACCAATGACAAGAGATGTAATTGCACCTCAAGTATTTAAAAGATTAACAACCGATGATTTAAGACTTGATTTATTGTCTAGCATTAAAGGCGTTTCAATAAAGAAAGCAAAAAAATTAATAAAAGAATTTGGTTCTATTATGGAAATAGGTGAATGTTCAGCGTTTGAATTACAAGCCATTGAAGGTATCGGAGAAACCTTAGCCAAAAGAATTATCTCCACATTAAACTCAGAAGAGAAGGTGAAAATATGAATGAAGAATATGATGAAGAAGAATATATGGAATTACTTGAAACCAATGCAGGTGTTTTTAGCGAAGCCTTACCAAGAATTGTTAGAGAGTTTCAATCATCAGCAGTTGAAGTATCACACTATAATGATATTCCTGCTGGTATTTGTTTTTTCAATATTTTAGGTCAAATCGTGAAAGATTTTATCACGATTCCTAATGGAAGAAACCACGAAGATACTAGAATACATTTTTGTTGGGTGCAAACTAGTGGAACTGGGAAATCTACAATGTGGAACTTTGTTGGGCCTGTTGCTGAAAAAACATTTGCTATGATTAATTCTAGCAACAAACACCCTCCGTTTGTTCGTAATAACTTACCTATGAACCGCATTTTCAATACTTTCGGCGTGACGGATTATACTGATTCTGTTCTTATTGGTGGCTATGACAAAGAAATGAATGATGAGGATGAAGTTGAATTTGTGCGAAGGCCTGGAGTTTTAGAAGGAAATGGGCTTGCTCATTGGGATGAGTTTGAATATTCTGGTATCTTTAAACAAAGCCAGCACAAAGAAAACTCAATTGTTTATCTAAATACTTTGATGAACTCATTAGCAGGTGAGTCTTGGATTATTTCTAAGGCTTTGACTTCCTTTGGTGGTATGATTATGGAATGTTTTTGTGAGCGTTCTGTTTTGGCTATGACTTATCCGCCTAATAATCTAAACGATGTTATGGCTGAAAAGGGTGTTCTTCAAAGAATGCTTTTGTATGTTTGGGAAGTGCCTGAGTTTATTCAGCATAAAATGCGTCTTGAGCAAATTGAAAAGGCTGGAACTATTGAAGAAGTAAATCAACCAATTGATAAATATGCAAATGCTATCTTTAAGATTTATGAACTTACTCAACAACGATTTAATGAGGTAGGAGGCGACCCTCTCAAAACAATGCGTTATACTGAAGATTTCAACCAAGTGTTAAAATTAGAATATGAAAGCATGAGAATGTATCTTCATAATACTCGCCCCGATGTTGCTAAAATTGCAGGTAATTTTACTACCCGTTTAATGAAGATTCTCTATAAAATGTCTGTTCTTTGTAGTGTGGCTTCTGCACCTTCAATTAAGAATAAAGACCAACAATTTGTTGTTACGGGGCATAATGTCCGTCAAGCGGCAACAATCGTCCGACAATGTTATATGACATTGGTAGATTGGCTAGAGCGAAGCCTCCGAGCGAAGCGCAAGAGCATAGCCGAGAACTCGCTTGAATCAGTCTTTATTGATGTTTATACTAAAATGAAGAAAGATGACGAAGGTTTCGTCAATAAGACAACTCTCTTAACAGAAGTCCGAACAAAGGCTAAGAAATCAAGAGCGCAAGTGTATAGACATTTTGATGTAATTAGACACAAGTTTGAAGAACAAAAAGGGTCAAATAACAGGACTTATGTTAAGTTAATTAGGAGTGATGAAGAATGAAGTGGGAAAACACATACCTAGTGTTTCAAGTTGAGAAAGGGCCAAAAGTGATTATTGATACTTTAAACACTTATGGTGAAGATGGTTGGGAATGTTGTTCTCAATTAATCGTAGCAAATAAGCAGATTGTCTGCTTTTTGAAGCGAAGAACTGACCTTGATGAAGAACCAAAGGTGAACAAGGAAGAAGAAAAGATTAGTAAATTGTGGTCTAATGGTGAATGATATGTCAGTATTGGCTATTGACCTTGAAACTAAAAATATGTCTTATGACATAGGCGGCTTTGGTAATACCCATATGTTTCAAGTTTCAACCGTTGCTACTTGGGACGGTAATACAGGAACAGTTTATGTGGATGAATCCGTTGATTCATTTGCTAAGTCGGGTCATAATATCAAACCCCTATCTGAACTTAAATATGATTTAGATAATCATTTTCAAAAGGGAGGGCTATTGTTAGGACATAACATTAAGGCTTTTGATTTACCTGTTCTTCGGGACTCAATGGACATTTATTGCATCAATAAATATATCAAAGAAGAACAGTTTATTGATACTTCAAAAATCCTTATGAAAGAACATGGTGAAAGATTTCAATTAAAAAATCTTGTTAAATGCACTATGAATGATTTTAAATTAATGGAAAGTGCCGATGCACCTAGATTATGGAAAATGGGTCAATATGATGAAGTAGTTGAGTATTGTATGAAAGACACACAGTTAGTTTATGACCTTTGGAAATACGGACAGAATAACGGTATCGTTAAGGCTTTTTCTTTAGAACATGGAGAACACAAAGATTTGGAGGTGAATTGGTAATGACGACTTGGGAATGGATTGGTTTGATTTTCTTTTTAATCATCTTAATGCTTCTCTTCTTCGCAGCATTCGGTGGAACTAATATCACCGATGAAAGCGTTGAAGAATACATGAAGCGTTTGATGGGCGAAGAGAACCAAAAGTGATTATATGGCTTTAAAACAAGAATGCTTCTATTGTCAAGAAAAGACAGTAGCAAGAAGACTTCTTGGTTTTTATGTCGGTTCAACAGAACAGACAAAATTATGGGAATGCCGAGCCTGTAAAGCCATTTGGTCGGAAAAAACAAATTGAGGGGAGCGTATGCTCCCTCTCCTTTTTTTTGGATTTTTTTCTATGGCCTATTTTAAATTCGCTTATTACGAATTTTGTTGGGCTAAATGAGAGCATTTCCGCATTTTAGAAAGGCGACCCCCCTTGCATTCAATACCACAATCTCGGCCAATAAATGCAACGCAAAAGTTGGTATTGTTTAGCCAAATACTCACAATTTGTAAGCCATCCATTCAGTTCCGCTTAAGCATATAACTTCCCAAATATCGCCAGCCGCACCTGTTGGAGTAGTTTGTGATAAAATTTCATAGGGAGTAAATACTGGAGTTCTAGTAACATCATACAATTGGTCACCACTTTGAACATCAATTGTTAAACTTCCTGTTCCAGTAACGGGAAGAATTAATCTGTAAATTTGTCCCGTTCTTGCAGAAGAAGCAGAAGGCAAATTTAAAGTCAAATTGTTTCCGATAGGGTCTAAAGAAGCAAGAATAATATAATCTTCATCTGTAATATCATAAGTATTAAATGGAGGTGGGGCGGCCACTTGTTCAACTAAATTCACAACTAAGCCTTTTGTTTTAGAAACGCCACTTACATGAAGTTCTGCATCGGGAGCCGCTACATTGATTCCGACACCATCTTGACTTCCATCAACAACCAACATATTGACATTATTATCAGACTCAACTCTAAAATCAACACTAGCCCCTGCATCATTAAAAACAACATTTCCTGCAACAGTTAAAGCACCTGTTAAATCTAATGTTGATTCTCCTTCAACTGCTGAAATAGCCCTTGCCCCAGTATGATATAAATTAGTTGAACCTTCGCTTAAATCATCAGTATCTTTTGTAGCGAGCCTAGTATCAAAGTCTGTATTAAATGAAGTGTATGCGGATAAGTCTGCGATGCTTTGCGGAGTTACAGTTTTTAAAGTGTTATCTGTTGCGTCTTTAACATATATTCTATCGTTTGTTCCGTCTAAAGTAACATCTGTTGGCCCAGTAACTAAGATACCGTTAGCATCAGCAGTAATAGTTCCTTTTTCAGTATAGCCTGAATTATTATAACCAATACTTAGCGAATTTTCAGTTTTATTAACTGTTAAATACTGAATGGGCATAGGATTTGCCCCATCATATGTAATCATAGCAATAATAGTGTCTCCTGTTGTTATTGAAGGAACTTTTTGATTTGTTTCAGTAGCGGTAGGGGCTCTTAAAACAATATTATTTGAAGAATTTACAACTAACAAATGATAACCGTTAGTGTATGTGGTAGTTAAGGTTAAACTGGAAGGAGTAGCAACAATTGAAATACTTTTACCATCTCTAAAAATTACTCCTGATGAAACATCAATAGATGTGGCGGAATTAATCGTGATATTAAATCCACTAATAGCATAATTTTGACCTAATCCATCTGATAAGGCCTTAATGATTCCCGTATGGGGAAAATCTGTTCCATCAGTAATTTGGTTTGGTGTTCCTGTTGTGCTTTGTCCATAAAAATTTGGGTTATTCACCATTTTACTCAACCTCCAATAATACAAATAGTTCTAATACTTCAGTAGTAGAGAAAGGGCCGACTCCATCAAAGTTAATTCTATAAACCAAATCGCTTCCATTAAACAAACCTAATTCACGAATTACCTTTCCTTGAATAGAGTTACCATCAACACTTACTTTTACTTCTAATACATTCAAATCTGATTTTGTAATAGTAGGTGTTAAAGTAAGACCTAAAGGAACATCTAAAGAGGTAGCACTAGGGCTAGTTGAATTACCTCCTAATCCTATATCAGCAGAATCAAATAAATTATCTTTAATATAAGAAGCAACAAGAGTTTTAAGTTCATCTGTTATCATATCAAATCTTCCTCCAGTAAATCAGTTATTGTAGTTATTCCTGCATTGAATCCAAATGGTGTTGTAGCAGTATTGAAGGCCGTTCCAAAACCGAGAGTTGCTCCGCCCGATGATTCCGTCTTGCGAATCTCCAATTTAAGTTCTTTGGTGTCAAGCGTATTAATGAAATTATATGAAATTTCATTGGAAGTTAATTCATTACTTCTAAGGGCGGCTTTTGTTTCTTTACTAGAAACCAATAATTCTGAAAAAATATCTGACAAATCTTTACTATATCTTCCTAATTCTAATTTAATGAATCCTTTAAGTTGGTGTTCCATTTCTAATACAATATATTTATTCATTTCAATATTTTCTCTAGGAATAGATACATTTACAATATCACCCACTCGTAGTTGATTTATTCCTTTATTTTGCATAGTAAATGAAAGTTTCTGATTAAGACTAGAATGAAGGCGTAAAAGTTTAGTGGCTTTTTTATCTACTTCTTCTTGAGTAATTAAGGTATTATCTACGACTTCTAATGTTTTTCTTCCTCTTTTTTGTATTGAACGCAAGTCTTTACGAGTTGCTTTGTGAACATTTCCATAAACAATAATTTCATTAAAAAAGTCAAAGAGAGTAGAAACTTTTTCAAAATCACTAATTAAAAAATTATCGCTATCATCAATTGTAATATTTGTTTTTACTGAATTTTCATCATCTGGGAAAATTTTAAACACATTATTTTCTTCAATAAGTTTCATTTCTTTTCTATCAAGAATATATCGGATTGCAGAATATAAGTTTATGCCTTGATAGTTAGGTGCTAAATACATCGGAACATCAGTTGAAGTAGTTGTAAATTCAATTCCTTCCTGTTCAAGCAGTTCATTTATTAAATCTTCGCCTTCAAGACCAATACTTACAGTTGAACCAATACAGGCTCTATTAGCATCAATTTTTACTTCTTGCTTAGATGTAACTAAAAAGGTTTCAGAAACAGAAACAACTCCATTTAAATTATAAATATTTGAAAAATTTAAAAGTCCTTCGTTATTCATATTTATTTTTATTTTTTTACTAGTATTTCCGTCACTAATATGCAAATCATGTTCCCCTTCGCTTAAAATATCATCTATAAAGTTATCTACATCTTTTATGACAATTCCATCATCTGATGATTGTTTATCTAAATCAATAGCAACAAACATAGATAAAATCCCCTCATCTCCAAAGGTATATGTATCTCTGTAATCTGTGGTTTCTTTCAAAAGGTAATTATCTTTAATATTATAAATTTCATTTTTATTTGCTATTTTAGTATATTTATTATTTAAAGTATTTAGTTCAATATCTTTAGGGAAAAAAGAATATGAAAAAGTTTCATTTGGTTGTAAGATACGATAATTTGTTTCATAACTTAATTCAATATCTGTAATTAAGTGAAAGTGATTATCTGTTGTATTATCTGGTTCATGAGAAATAACATAAATTAGTTCCTCTGTTCTTAAACCATTAACGCTCCTTGAATCAGCACTATTGGCGATACTAGATTCAAACAATTGTCCTTTTTCTGCTACAAGATAACAACCTGTTAAATCAATAAATTTTAAAAATGAATTTGCATGACTTTGGTTACTAGTGCATCTAATAATTGCTTTGTAAATATTACCGTTTGATGAAGAAATTGTTGTAGAAGATTGTAAAATGGGATTAGTTTCAGTAGAAGCGTCAATTTTTAATATAGGTTTAAAAACCATATATGCCCCATCAATTCCTTGACTATCATAATTAGTAGTAGAAGTTGATTTTTCTGTTATACTATCATAAGACTTAAAGTGTTCACTTGTTTTAAGAACAAGTCCTTCATAAGAACTGGGTGAACCCGCAGTATCTTGATGATAACCTCCACCAATAATAGAAGAAGTGGTAGCCCCTACATGAGCAGGATATTTTCCACCATCTTCAATACTAAATCTATCTAAAACAACTCCTTTCATATTATTATATGTATTTTGATGGCTAAGAAAATCATGCAATACTTTTAACTCATAACCATCATATGAATTACTAAACCCTAAGTGAATATAAATAGGAAGAATTATTTCGGAATCTGTTGCTAAAGAAACAACACCAGTTGCTTGAGGAATAATTACTGTTTTTAAAGGATGAGGAGTAGAATCTAAATTGTCGAATTTATATGAATTAACTTTGTTTCTTCCTTTAATTTCTTTTTGAGTGGTAGTTATTTTAACACACGAAGTCGCAATAGAACCATTATCTGTTAAATAAATAAGAGTAGAAGTGTTATAAGTAGAACCTGAAACAAATGAGTCTATTTTACAAATATAATTTCCATTAGTGTCATAAATTTCATCTCCGCTACTTAAAGCGGGACTAGGGTTAGTAACAAAAGTAATAGTTGAAGAAGTTACCGAAGAAATATCAGGCAATACTACAACATCAAACGCTAAGGGAATATCTGCATATCCTCTTGTTTTTTCTTTTAAGTTTTTTTCTGGATTAACAGGATTAAAAAAACAATCATAACAAACTTCTGTTAATCTCATTAAACCAAATCTTTTGATAGAAGAAATATCTAAATCACTATTAAAATTAAGGTCTTGGAAATTAGCATCAGATAATTGTTCATTAGTATTTACCAAAAATAAATTATAGTTGTTTAAGTTTTTGTTTCCCGACATAAGACTATCTGTTCTTTTTGAAGAGTATGGTAATAAATCATAATTAACATACAAAAATAGTCTTTGGGCAGAATCATCTAAAAAGGTATGACTTCTACTAATTAATCCTAATTTATAATCATATTTTATGAAAGCATTTTTTGTTCGGGTTTTATCAATTCTAACATCAGTTAAGTTAGAACCATAAGTGCTAGTTTGTGCCCTATAATCAATAGAAAAGGTTCTAAAGGCTGAGTCTGTTTTATCCCAGTTAATTATATTATTAGTTTCAGAATAAGGAGATACTCGGTAAGCACTTGTTAAATAATTTCTTTTTGAAGGAGAGTCATATAATTTTCTATCTGCTTGGTTAGATGAGGTCATATTTCCTACATTAGAACCAAAATTTCCTTTAGAAAATTTAATAGGGTGATAAATAAAATTTCCATATTTATTGCTATAGTGTCCAGAACCATTTGTATTTTCAATATTAAATCCTATTGTGCCTAAAGAAGAATCATTTTTTGGATGAATTAATCCTATTGTTTTGCCGCCCCATAAATGTTCACCGTTAATTGTAGCAACATTATGTATTTTAACATTAGCAGTATAAATTTTTGAACTTAAAGGTATATCGCCAACTGCTCTATCTAAGTAGACATTAAAAACACTTCCAGAAGAACTGGTTAGATTAACTATTTCTAATACTTTTCCTATGTAAATTTTATTTTCTCCCATAAATAAAGGAGTATCTTTTATTAATGTATATGCTGTTGAAGAGGTTGTAGTAAAAACAAAATCATTTGTTCCTGCTTGACTTGCAGAAATAGTTGCTACTTCAGTAAAAGTGTATTCATTTTTATAGTCATGATATTCGGCTAATCTTCCTAAAGTGATTGGAATATATGGAGATAATTCTAATTGGGTAATATTTTCTTTTTTTGTGATAGAAACTACTTCAAAATCAATTAAGGTATTAATGGTATCAAAATTAGAATAAGCATCTGTTCCATGCTCATCCTTTAATCTAGTTTGAAAATTTAAATCATTAGATATAGAAGAAGGTGAATTAATAGCGTAGCCTATTGCCTGTGAACCAGAATTAGAACTTGTCCCTACTAATGCATTTTCTTCAACTCCTGTTAAAATATTAATTTCATTTCCAGACTTAAAAACTAAACCCTTATTTGCAGAACCCGTAAGAGTGCTGGGTTTTATGCTATCTAAGTGTGATGCTCCTAATGCCTTTGATAATATATAATTTTTTACATTTCTATTAACAAAAATTTCTCCAGAATAAGCAATATTATCTGTCGTTTTTAAATAAATTTTGTATGTTATTCCAGTAATTAGTTCAACAGTTTGGACTTCCCCAATATAAATATCAGTAGTAAAAAGATAATCTCCTACTACTGGTAATTGATTTAAGGAAGTAGTTCCCGTTGAAATCAACCTATCGCCCTTTGAAGCATCGTCAGTAGCCGCCACACTAAATGAAGTTGATGTTTTAATAGAAGTTAATTGGTTATAATAACTTTTAGTAGAATAAATAATATCTTCGCTAAACAAAGTATTTAAATTTACAACAGGAGAAAGTAATTTGCTAAATTTATCTCTGCCTTGAATTTCCATAATAGTTTGTCCATCTTCTTTTCTGCTTTCAATATTTTCAACTTCACCGTTAAATCTCTCAATAAAAATTTGATATTGTCCTTTAGTAAAACTTAAAGCGTTAGAGGTATATGAATCATCATCAAAAGATAAAGTAATCATTCCTTTAACTGCATCACAAGCAGTAATTGTAGCAAACCTTTCATTATGATTTAATGATGTAAAAGAAACATACATCTTGCTAAACCTTCCATTCAGTAGTGAAATATCAAGCATAAGTGTCCCATTTGTTGCGTTATATGCTCGCCGTTGAAGCACATCTCCGCTTGATGGGGTCGTTGCTGATGAAGCAAAAACTCCCTCGCTCTCGGTTCTCACATAGGGGTCTGTGCCGTCATTCTCAACTGTGATTGTTTGGGTATTTCCCGACAGGGAACCAAAGTCCTCAATGATGAAAATATTGTTTCCTAATTTAATTTCATCTCCATCATTTAATACATCTTCTAAATCATATTCTGTATCAAAGGTATATACATTACCTGAATTAGAACTATAAGTAGCCTTAAGAGAAAAGAAACTATTTAATTCACCACGATGAATATTATGCCTTACCCTATAACTATAAAACTCTTTAATTTTACTAGGCATAATTCTTGCATTATCAATAATTAAAGTTTCCGCAAATCCTCCCTTTCCATCAATAGATTCAGTATTAGTGTGCTCAAATACATTATACAAAATATTTGATTTTGTAGGAGAATAATCATAATGTAAATATCTAGTAGGGCCAATATAATTAGGAGAATTAATTTCATCATCTAATATTCTGTTAGCATTAATATAAGTTTGATTAAAAACAGTAGTGTCTGCAACCCCTGTTCTGCCTTCATTTGAAGTATAATTGCTGGCTTGAAGAGAATCCAATTCTTCTAACTTATCTGTTAATTTAACTCTATGAGAAAATTTACTGTAATCAACAATTATATTACCAAAATCCTGAAGAGTCACAAATGTTTTTGATGGGTCTGTATTGTCCAAAGTATAAGAATTAGCCGTTCCGCATTCTCTAACAGCATAATATTTTGTATTATGATTTAGTTCATTGGGTTTATCTAACCCGTCATAAAAATAAAAGTGTGGCCGAGCAACCACCATTCTTCTCGCTAATTCATCCACTAGGTCTGCTGAATTATCTTGAAGTAATCCCAAAGAAATAGCAACAACATTTGTATTTTTAACCATTTCAAAAATAATGAATTTAGTATCTTTAGGGATTTCATTTCCCAATTTTGGTGTAAATTCAAAAGCATCTCCTTCTTCATCTTCTGTTTTTACTTCAGTAATTTTAGCAAAATGATGTTGAAATGGACTATCTGAATATAATAAGACAAAATAATCATTTGTGTTTAGTTGTAATTCACTAGGATTAAATCTAATTCCCTCGCTAGTTAGTGAATTAAAGCATTTGATTCTAAATCCTTTCGTTGTGTTTAGATTAGAATATTCTGAAACAGTTCCTCCCCATCCTTGAATAGAAATAGATGGGTTTCCAATAGATGTAATTGCAGTATAAATTCTATCTCCATCTGAAAAATCAGAAGTAGAAGAAGTCAATTGAGGATTTGTTGGTGCATTAAAATCATCACCTTGAATATTCAAACTCATTCGTCCACCTCCTCAAATCGCAAATATAAAACAGTATTGTTATAGTTCGGCATTAAGTTGTTAATAGCAGAAAATTCAGTTTTACGAATATTCATAATACTAAGTTCATGCAGTTCACCCATAAATTGATTATTAGTTGTGGCTGAATTAGCACCCGTTGTTCCACTACCATTTGCACCAATATAAAAATCCTCTGCTTCCATTGAGAATGAATCTGTTTGAGTATGAGTTCCACTTTTAACTATTCTTCCGTTAAAAAAGATAAGTATTTCTTTATTTGTATTATCCCAAGAACAACCAATATGATAAGTGTTATTAATATAACTAGGTTCTTGAATGTTTTTTATATACAAAATATCACCACTATTAATACTAATAGGTGAGTCAGCAGACAAAGTAATAACACTTCCTGTAAAAGAATCAATTGTTCCAATAGAAACAAATTCAGCATCTTGCCGAACAAATAGTTCAGCATTATCAAAAAGAGTTGAATAACCTGCGCTATAATTTACTGTTGTTCCCGAAGAACCACTTCCAGCAATTGAGTTTCTTCTATATAGCATCTTACCATCAGTATCAAAGCCCTGTAAATCAGCAGTTGTTTGATATTTGTATTGACTACCTTCATTTGGTAAAATAACTGCATTACTTGTAAAGTATTCCATCGGTGCAGTTCCTAATTTAATTCCTACTTTAATTTTATATCTTGCTGGATTATTTTCATTATGTAGAGTATCATTAACTAAACTAATTTGAAAATTAGTGCTATGAAAAATTCTCATCTCATGGTTAATACGATTCGCTCTTGGTAAATATAGTTCACTTTCATGATTAGTATGAGTTGAAGCAGTATATATTGATTCTTCTAAAGCAGACATGATTTTTTTACTATTTGAAACAATTCCTATTCCATCAGTATGGGTTTCTTTAGTTAAATTACCTGTTTCGGGAATTGCTATATCTCCGCTTGCACTATGAGTCCCATAGCCATTAATTTCATAAGGAGTTAATACACATTCAAAAGTAAAATTATCATCTAAGTCCCAAACACCGTAAGAAATACCTGTTCCTGAAGCAATATTATCTGAGTAGTCTAAAGTCAAAAAACCGTTACACATAACTGGAAAAACAAGCGAGCGTTGTTTTCCTGTGAAGATAGCATAAGACATTTTTACACCTCAAGGAAGAACAGTTGCTACGACAAACTCCATTGTAAAGGAAACTTCAACAGTTTCTCCACTCATGTCATAAGAAAAATTTTGAACAAATCCTGAAAGACCTGAAGAAGTTGAGGAAGTAGGAAATGGTTTAGCCAAAACAACATTTGTGTTATCTTTTTCTAAACCAATACCTCTTGAAGCAAAGGTTAAAGGAATGTTTCTTTCAGCAACTTGTGAGTAGTTTTCATCCACCATTGAAGGAATCAAAACGACTAATTCGTTAATTGCTTGATAAGAAGCCAGACCTGTTGAATCAACACCAGACGCAATCATTTGAGCCAATTCTTGAGGAGTAAAATTAAGAGAGTCTGGAATGCTTCCTGTTTTTGTGTGTGTTCTTTGAATATTAGTTTCAGTAATAAATCCATTTAAAGTGATTCGTTTATTTGACATACCTAAATCTAAAGCGACTGTTGCAGATTCTCCTGTTGCTAACCCACTTAAAGGAACAGGAATAGCAGGAATCGTTTTATCAACAGAAACGCTAACAGTATTTACTCTCAAAGGAATAGTATCAATAGAAGCACTACTTCCCGAATGGTTTTGCAGTTTTAAATAAACGAAATAGTCTGGCATTTATATCACCTAAATGTGCTAGAAGAAGTGCTTCTATTAATCTTTGAGTTAATCATCCGTCCAATTTCATCGGCCATTCTTCTCATTTCTGCTTTTGAAGAATCTTTAGCATTAATAGTAATGTTAAAATTATTTACTGTTCCGCTTGAGTTCATTCTTCTTGAATTACTGTTAGAATGCACTCTTGAACCTCTCGGTAATGAAACTAATTCTGGGCCTTTTTCACCAACAATAGCCATACCGTTATTAGCCATACCACCTGAAGCAAATAGTCCTATTCCTTTAATTTTTTTCCAAATCCATTTAACACCAGCCATTATAATAAAAACTCCTAAAACCGTTAAAGCAGCAGGAAGGCCAAAGAAGAAAGCAACAGCCGCAACAATAACTAAGGCCAATTTACCAAAGTTTTCTTTAAATCCTTTTACTGATTGTATTGCACCATTAAATAAATTTTCTATTGTTTTCCACGCTAAAGTAAATAATGCACTTGCAGTTACCCATAATATTCCTAAAGCAACCTGAACTAAGCCCCAAGCAATAGTAAAAATACCATCAAGCATTTGCATTAAATCTCCATTAATAAGACCCATAAATACATCTTTGACCCCTTCCCAAACATTTGCTAGTCCAGCAAGAAGTAGCCCTAAATTATTTTTAAATACATCAAATGCTTCTTTTAATGCTGGCCAAATTGTTTTTCTTAGGAGAACTACAACAAGAGCAATACCAGTTAAATACATCATACCAGTAATTAAGAATTGCATGACTGGTGTTTTAATTAGTTTAATAAATTGGTCTGCTATTGTTTTTCCTCTTTCTTTCATGCTCATATTATTAAATAAAATAGCACTTCGTAGAAATTTACTTCTTAACGCTCTTGTCTTAACTTGTGCTTTTAAATGCATAAGTTCTAAAAACCCAATCGCTTTTTGCATTCTTAAAGAAATTCCTGCCCCTGCACTCCCAACCGCCTCCTTTGTCTTTGTAAAAGCGGATTTTTGGGATTGAGAAACTTTAGTATCAACTCTTTTTTGTTGCTCGGCATCAAATCCGAAAAGGCTTCCGAAAACACCCCCTTCTTCTTGTTCTGCTTTAAATCTCTGTGCTTCTGCATCCTGTGTCTTAGAAAGCCCTATTCTTTCAAAAGCACCCCTAATATTTATTTTTCTACCTGCTTTACCAATTGTAGTAAAAATATTATTTGCATCTTCACCTTCTCCTGCTATTTGCCTAAGTGCTGCTGAAGTGGCTCTTAGGCTGGTTGATATTTTATTTACTGCTCTAAACATTCCAGGCGGTAAAAACCCATACATGATTTTTCTAGCAGTAGCGGCTTCAAATCCAAACACTTTAATTGTTTGACTTGAACTGCTCAAAAGTAAATCAAGATATTCCATTCCAGCAATAACTGTTCCAGTCTTGCCTTTAATTCCTACAATATCTCTAAAAGTATCAAAATTTTTCTTAGTCTGTGTGAGACTTGATGAAATTAAATTAAGTTCTTTACCTTCTTTCTTTAATCTATCAACTAATTTTGAAGAAGCCTGTCCTCTCGTTAAGGCAATCTCATTAGCCTTTTCGGAGACTTTATTTGCTTCTTTTGTAATTCTAGTTGTTCTTTGGAATTGTTTTTCTAAATTTCCTAGAACTCTATTCATTTCAACTAAGGCCGCATTGTTCGCAATAAGCGTATCAGTATATGTCGGCCTAGCCATTTAATCACCTAAGATTATTCATAGAACTTTTCGTTGCTTTGTCCATTTCTTCTGCTTTAATCTTTTCCGCTTCTGCATGAACTACTAATAAATCTTTGACTAAACTAACAGGCATTTGATATATTTCTAATGGGCTTATTCCAAGTGCTTGAGATAAAGAATAAACAACAGTAAGAGACACAATTTCAGGGTCAGAAGCCTTCCCCGTTAATGCGGCCCTTACTCGTCTTTTTTTCCTTCATCATCCTCCAACGCCATAAATGGATTTGGTAGGACTTCTTTTAATTGATTCCCAATATAGGGAGTGAGTCGTAAAATGTCAATTGCGGAAAGACTTGGTTCAGTCTTTACCACAAAGTTTTCAACCATGAATTTAAACATAGCATTCAAATCAATGTTCATGTCTTGACGCTTTGCATCAATCTTCATCATACTGTTCATGGCTTTGTCCACCTCAAGCCATGTGGGTTCTTTGACCCACACTTTGAGGTATTCATCGCTTTCGGGTGCTACACGAATATAGTGTAGTTTTGGCTCGGTTAGTGCAAATAGCACACTTTTATCTGATACAATTTTTCTGTTCAACATATTATCCACCTTTTATACCAACAAACAAACGGTGTTGGTGGAATATTATTTAGTTAATTTAGATTTCTTTTTAACTTTCTTTTCTTTCTTCATAAGGTTGCGAGCAACCTTTTCTTTATTTTTATCGTATGCAGAAGGCAGATAAATCACCCTTGTAGCATCCAATGAGTAGTAACTTCACAAAGAGAACAAGTTCTCGGCATAACTGTTGCTTCAACAACAATTGGGCCTTTATCATCAGCAATTGGGAAATTGTTTGCGCTGAGATAATAGTTTTGGAAGTTTAGGTTAATCTTCTCTCCTGTTGATTTTGTAAAAGTTAATTCAATAGTATTGCTGGTATCTTCCACTTGATTTAACAATTCATTGTATAATCTATCATCAGTCACATGACCAGTAAATGAAATCTCATAGGTTCTTTGTGCGGGAATAGCCTCCTGAATAGATTTGCTACCAACACCAAAAAATCTTCGGTCTTGAAGAGAATTGTTCATGGTTAGAGTCAAAGTGTTAATTTTTAAGAAAGAATGACCGAAGCATTTGAAAACACCATCTGAGAAAAAGAAAGGTTCACGCAGTTCATCAACGGAAGTAAAGTTAAAGAAAGAAGTTTCGTCAGTCACGCCTCTTCTAGCATCATAAGATTCAGTCTTTTCTAAAGAATGAACAGCCCTTGTGTTTGCGCTAAGAGTCATTTTAACTTCTTCATTTTCATTAGCAGTTAAAGTGAGAGTATTAACTCGGCATCCTCTAGCGATTTTAACAAAGTTAAGTTCTTCGTTATCGTTAGCAGTTTGAGTTCGGTATGTGTCCGAAGAAGGCAATTTGCTCATCACTTGTTCTAAAGCAAACGAAGGAAGAAGGTCTTGTTCTTGTTCGGCAAAAGTATATTTAATAGCATTCTGCAATTTACCGCTAGTTAATGAGAAAGCCCCTACTTTATCAAGATTTGCCCTATCATCAATTGAAATATTAACAGGAGGTGTCATTACATTTACACTATTTTCACGAACAGACCTTTGAAAAATTGGGCCTGTTTCTGAAATTGAATTGTAGTCAATATATACTGCATTTGCGCTTTCAGCAGTAAAATCATTCGTTGGAGGAATCCCGCTTGGCGCACTTTCACTAAAAACATCACTTGTGCTAATATTTCCTATATCAACATTAGTGCATCGCCCTAAGAAATAATACAACCAAGCACCGTGATTCGCAACAAGACTCAAATCAGCCGCACCTGCGGTTTCAATACCCTTATATTGGTAAGTCCAATTTCTTGAACCTCCAAGAGATAAATTGGTTTGTTTCATTTCAACCTCAGTAGTAGGGAAAGTAATAGATTCTGTAATGCCTAACCAAGTATCAGCAAGAAGTCTTTTTCCAGTAGTAGTGGTTGCCGTTGTTCCTACTACTGAAGTAATAGTCAAATTAGAATTAATAGACTTAGCGGTTCCATCTAATTGACTCATTGTAGTTGCTACTGCGTTAGAACCACCATGAACACTAGTAATTGTGACTGTTGCGCCATTTCTTGTAGCAGTAGCATTAGTTAAGCCATCTGCGGCAGTAGCCAAAATCGCAGCAAATTCTTCTCTTGTGTTGTTTGATACTCCATCAATAGCCACTTCCGCAGATGTTGAAATACCTCCACTATATGTTTGACCACCAGATGAATCAATAAATAGGGCTGCTTGAGCCAAAGTCCCTCCACCTGATGTTTCAGCAGAAAGGAGATTCAAAACAATTACATCATCATCATAATCAGTTTTATCATCACTAAGGAAAGTAATAGTCGTAATTAAATCGGTGTGGGTTGTTCCAGAAGAAACTTTTGGTGCAGGACATGGCGCACCATAGGATTCAATAACGAAATAATCATCTGAAGCCAAAGTATCAACAGAAGGGCTGATAGTGATAGTAGTTTCTGTATTAGAAGTAATTCTGTGAATAGTTTGTAAATTATCACCAGTATTATATCTGCGAATAACACAACCAACATAAATATCATTCACAAGAGAAAAATTATCCGTGAAGTTAGCGTGTAAAGTAAAGGTTGATACATTACTTCCTGCACTTGCAGTTGTAATTTTACAGTATAAGTCCAATTCAGGGACTTTTGTGATACTTGCTCCGCTACCTAAAAATATATCGCTATTTACCATGCTAACTCCCCCTTCCTAACAAACTTACTAGGGAATACTTAATGCAAATCTTTTTGCTTCTAATGATACTTTATATCCAAATAAACGCTTTGCTCTATCATTTGATTCGCTTCTTGAGCCAACAAATAACTGATTGAATCTTGAGCCATCACTTGCAGTATAGCCCTTGCGCTTACCCTCAAGAACCCTACGCAGAATCAAGTATATAGCCCTTAGCCTGTCTTTTCCGTAGTCGGCATCAGCCCCACCTCGCTCATCATGCAGGACACGAATATGAAGAGTAAATGAATAAGTTTCATTTCTTACATCATAATGAATTGTTGGGTATGTAATTGATTGAGAATCCTCAAAAACAACGATTGTTGCAGGTGTCCTGCTCAAATCAACACGAACACCTTTATTTGCAGATAATGTTCTAATGTCAATAAAATCAGGAGTAACTGCATGAGAAGCATCAATTGTTCCATCGCTAACAAGGGCAGTAGCGTTAGATGCCCAATTGTTTGATAATAAATCTAAGAGAAGAGAGACTTCATCCAATTTTCCACCTCCGTATTAATTTGTTTTTCAATTAATTTCTGATATTCTTCTAAAGCAAACTTCATTACTTCATCATCACTAAAACCAATATCAATCCCTAATGATTCTGAAACGGCTTGCATGGTTAATTGTCTTTCTTTTTGAATCTCAAGTAATTGGTTAAACTTGGAAAGGTCAATTTCAATTGCCATAAAAATCAATCCAAGAAATAAACAAGGTCAGCCTTACCTTTAAGAATATCCATAGCCTCTTTACGAAGAATATCATATTTTTCCTTTGTAGAAATATTTCCACCAGATTCAGTAATCAACACGCTTTGGTCATCATGTCGGATAATTTCTGATGCGGCTAACTTCGTGGTGGCTTCGTGAATTGCAGAAGGAACTCTATTATTTCCAGCAATATAAGTCACAATAACAGAATTATTTCTATGATAAGGATAATCCTTTAGAAAGAAAATACGGCCTTCTTCATTAATTGTCCAGTAATCTCCAAGACGGCGCATATCTTCTTTGTCAGTAAATGCAGTTAGTGTGCAAACTGTTGGTATTTGGTCTGTTGTAATAAATGTCGCTGTTCCCGACCCTGTATTTGTAGTGGCGGCAGACATAGTAACATTTGTTGAATCCACAATAGCAGTAATTGTTGTTCCACTAGGAATGTGATTGTTATTATCTTCAACTTCCATACCTACAACTAATTTAGACGAATCAGCCACAATGAGGTTAGTATCTCCGTTTGTATGTGTGATTGACTGTTTTATGGTGGCCTTTAGCACACAATCTGCCCCATCGTCTCCCGAAAGTAGGGATGAGAAGAGAATCTCCTTGCCGTTTGACTTGTTCTTTCCAGCATAGAAAAAGTCAGAAATTGATAATTGCGAAGAAGTGAGGCTCTTTGGTGCAGTTGCTCCTGTAAATTGAGACATAGTAGGAAAGGTTTCATTTACTAAAGAAAGGATTTCTTCATTGGTTGTCTTGATACCAAAGGTATTACAAAATTCATCGTTTCCTAAATTATTCAATGTGTTTTCTGCAGCCATTTCAAAAGATACTCCACTATTCGGTAATTGAAGAATAATAGAATTTAAGTCTCTAAAATTATCTAGAAGAGTTAATTTTGCTTGAGCCGATGCAATTTCAATATATTGACTTCCCTGCCAGAGTTGTAGAGAAACAATCTTTCTTACTTTCATTTTTGATAATTGCACAAAACCAACATGACCGCCATAATATGCCTTGTGTGGGAGATGAGAAAATTCAAAGTTATGATACTCGTCCTTCGTAATAATTGGACGGTATGAACGCTTTACCTTGTCGTCCACGATACCCTCCACCCGTTTGATAATTGACCCGATTTGAGCCAATGTGGGGTAGGTAGATACCGAAAAAGCGGGAACCTGTAATAGATTAGCAACCTCGGTAGCATTAGTATAATAGCCTCTCCCTTCGCTATAATCTGGATTAATTTCCGTAAAGTCGCTAGGCGAGATTGTTTGACTCATTTTCAAACACCAACGATTTTCTTTAATCTTCTAATGTTTTTCTTAAGTTTGTTAGTATGGGTCGCCATTTTTCTATTTTGTTTCATTCTAGCACCACTTAAGTTAAATTCACCATGTTTAATTAATTCAATGGTTAATTCAACAATAGCACCAGCAAATGCGTCTTGAATATCATCAACATAAATATTGTCTGATTTATATTTAATACCACCAAAATCAGTTGATTCTCTTGTTGAAAGACTTGGTTTAATTTTAGGATTTTCACGGTCGCCTTCTTTAATGTCATAAATTCTAATTTCTGATTTATAGTCTTTTTTATCTTTAGAAGAAAGTGCATTATAGGCATTTTCAGAAATAAATACTTTATTAGAATAATTTTTCTTTTCATCATTTCCTAACTCAAAATATTCCGAAGCACTAATTTTATTTCCTGTTTTAAGATTAGTATATTCTTGTTCTTTTTCTGTTTTGTGACTATAAGCCCTCTTAGATTGATTCTTAATATCTTTAACTGATAATTCCTTACCCGATTCTGCATCAACTAATTTATCATCTTCTTCGCTTTGAACACCTAAAGCATATGTTTGATAAGACTGAAGTTTAGTAGCCTTAGTGTTAATTTTACCATATAACTTAACACTATAAACATTTTCAGGATTTTCTAAATGAGGTTTAACAATTCTCATAATTAATGCTTTATTATCTTCAATAAATTGTTCGGGACTACCTGCACCTTTAGGGAAAGTAACTCTTGCTTGTTTTAAATCATCAACATCTGTAAATTTAACATAATAGTATTTATCATTCAACCTAATAATGCTTTCTTCTCTCATAGTATCTGTCCTATCTAAAGCAGATAAGGCATTTGCTACATTAAATGAGTTAATCTCATCTTCAGGATTAGAAGTAAAAGAAATTCTTTTACCTACCTCAGTAAAAACCTCTTCTCCATCTTCTCCTTCACTAAGTTCTTGTTCAATAACATAATCATCTTTACCTTTACCTTTTAATTGAGAAATGACAGAATCAGGTATTTTAAAACTAAAATCAATATTTTCTGTTGCGATTTTATATTTGCCCGAAGAAGGACTAAATCTAGTTTCTTGACCAGTCTGTTCTAAAATATAATCAGCCTTAGCATTTGCTAAACTGTCGGGGTCATAAACAGGAAATCTTGCTTCAATATGAGTGTCAAGACCGCTTTTATATTGCTTATGTCCATAAGTATAAACATCTGGTAATTTAGAGTGTTCTGTTAATATTAAATCGTATTCAACTTCAATTTCTTTTTCTTCATCTGCAAATGAGTCATCCCAATCGTCAAAATCAAATGGCGGTAAAGTGATTTTTCCTCCACGAATAAAAGAAACATCAGTTCCTTTTAATCTGCTTAGAACTTCAGAGTCTAAAAGGTCAGAAAGTTTTTTTCCTTCAATAAATTTCAAATTTATTTCATTATCTGTTTTTCTGTCTCTTAGTTTAGAAAACATCTTCCAAGCATCTGAGTCTTTTTGTAATTCAGGAACAAGAGGTTCATTAAGAACTTTTTCAAGAACAGAGTTCATTTCTTCTTTAAACTTATTTAGATTCACTTCACTATCTTCCACGCTTTCTTTTGCGATTCTTACCTTTGTTCGGAAATTTTTATCTCCGCTACTAATATAATCACGCATCTGTGTTATAAGAAAATTTTCTGACTTAGGAAGAGAAAGAGTTTGATTTCCCCATCTAAAACTAACAGACATTAATTACACCTCACATGAGCCACTTAGCCCAAGCCGCCCCTTTTTGAATAGCCGAACCCAAATGTAATCCGCTTGAAGGTGGCTCATAACTCATTTGACCTTGAGCATCAATCCAATATGGGCGACCATATCCGTCTGTTCCCGAAGGAGGAATAGGATAACCTGAACCATTATTCATAGCACCTTGCATTTGATTGTATTGCTGAGTATTTCCAGTAGCATTGGCTAAAGCCATACCTGCTGATGGTTGTTGCATACCTCCACCATTAAAGCCTTGCGATTCAAGATATTGTTGTTTAGCCATTTTTCTTTGCATAACAACTTCACTATTGATAGCAGACTGTAATAATTTTTGAATATCTAAGTCAATATTTTCTTGAGTAATTCTCTCGTATTCACGAAGAGCATCCCTGTTGATAGTCATGCTTGTTCCGTTAGTCTCAAAACTTAACTTAGCCAACATTTGAGAAACTACTCTTTCTACTACATCTTCCATCATTTTTTCAAAAGCAGTTAAAAACATTTCACCATGATATTGGAAAAATTCTTCAACATGATTTTCTTGTAATGAAAGAAGATTATTAACTGTTTTAAAGTTATTATCATTTTGTGCCTGAACTGCACCTAAAACTGTGTTATTGCTGGTTCCTAGTAGTCCCATATTTATTCCTCCTTACTTTTTTCTTCTTCGTTTTGGGCCTGAACATTGTTCTTAAGCATCAAATGATTTAATCTTTCGGTCATAAGGCTGATTTCAGTAATCAAACGAATTACTTCTTCGGTGGCCGTCTTTGTATCTGCTAGTGCGGGTGGGGTTATAAACCATCCTGCCGCAGTAAGGGTCATAACATCTTCTTTAGTTAAAGTCTTAATTGGGCCACTTTTAAGCACTTTAGGCATTCGTGGCTTAAAAGCACTAAACTCAAGACCGTGTTTATCAGCCAGTATTTGTTGTTGAAGCATTTCCATTTGCATATAGATTGAAGCGTGTTTAGGACAATAAGTTCCCATTAATGGCCTTCCTTTAGTAACTCCATCTAAAGGCATAGGAGGACGCATATAATCTCCTTGTTCCCAAATGTGATGAAAACCACAGACAACGCAACGGTCTTTAAGATTAAACTTTTTTCCATATTTGATGCCTAAAAACTTCTTAGGTTCTGCCTTTAAAACCAATTTAAGTTCCTTTAATTGTGCCTTTGGTTTAAATGAAATAAACTTGTATTCTTGCACAACACCGCTTGCTCTCGCCTGTTGTAGCGGAGATAGCGCAGGGTTAAATTGTGCTGGTGCGTTTTGTCCTATAATTTGTTGTTGATACATCTTTTATTCCTCTCTTCCACACAATATCAATAATCCTTTATCATTGTAGTAATTCCTCTATAAACCATTTCAGGGTCAGACTTTGCGGAAACAATATACTTGAAACAAGGTATTCCTTTATCATTTAACTTTCTCATTCCGTATTTAAATGGTTCAAAAATTTGGTGTTTATCAATAGATTGTCCTTCTTCTAATGGATATTTTTTTGCCCATATATCATATTTATTTGCCCAAATACCTACCGCCATTGGATAATCCGAGTCTCTTTTCTTTTTTCCGTTTGACCATGTGCTTGAAATAATTGAATCTACTAAAAATTTCCATGCTAATTGGTGGTCTAAGTTTGCTTCACTATCTAAATGCCTGTGGTCAATCATAAAAATAACATATTTAACTCGTCTATTTTGCATATCTTTTTCCCATTCTTTCCAGTAAATTGCTTCTCCACCAATATCTGCGCTTCTTACTGTATGTGAGTCTCCATCAATTTTGACATTCTTTCTCGTTGCTCTATGTCTCCCAACGGTTCTTTGTTGTATTTGTGGAACTTCTCCTCTCGTTCTTAATTGATGACTAAGTGTTGTTTTACCGACCATTGTTGCCCCATAAACTCCAAAGTTAATAGCGTGAACCTTTTTGTAAAAACCTAATAGTGCTTCTCCCACTAAAATAGCAAAGCCTGTCATTAGGGACATTTTATTCACCTATAAATACATCTAATCCAATAAATTCTCCTTCTATTTTCTTTTCGTAGTTCCAAAAAAGTTCTCCGTTAAATTCATCTTCATCGGCATATCTCATTTTCCAACCTAAATTGTTCAGTTTTCTATTTAATTCATCCCAATTCACATCTAATGGAAACAGTAAATCAATATCTTTTGGATTATCCTTTTTTCCGACAGAACCAACAATTTTTGGTTTAAATTCCTTTAAATCATCAAGCAAAGAATTAGCAATAGAAACATAGTTTTTGAGTATGCTAAACCACATATCAATGCCCCCACCTAAAAATATTTATTTAACATCATTTCTAAATGTTTTATAGCATCTTCCATCTCATATTCTGTAATTCCTGCACTTCTTCTAAGATTTTCTTCATCTTTACTCGTTAAAGAATTATTTTTCATTCTTTGTAATAATTGTTTTCCTAATTCTGCTACTTTTGAATCTGGTAAATATTTATATTTGGGGGTATCAGGCATTCTTCTATCTATTTTGGAAGGGAATTCTTTCCCTCTTGGGGTAATGTTTCTTCTAGTGTCAATAAACATCCAATAAATCTTATCTTCCGTATCTTTATAATTAGCGTAGCCTTCATCCATTCGCATTGAAAAATCTTGGTCTGTTTTAAGAGCCTGTTTAATTGTGGGTTTTGCTTCATTTTTATATGAGGATTTTTGTTCAGGAACGACCTGTGAACCGAAGAAAGCATAACATAAGGCTTCATCTAATCTAGGAGTCCAATGTAAAGTGCTATCTTCATACCTTCTATTTTCTGGTAAATTTGAAGTTTTTCCTTGTGCGCCTTGAAATAATTTATTAAATTTAAATCTCATGTCATACGGTTCGCTGTCAGTTTCTCCGGGATTTACAATTTCTCCATGTATAACATATGGCTTTTTTAAAATATCCCACCACATATTAATGCCCCCACCCGTTTAACAAAGTGTCAAACAAGAAACCCATGATGTTGATGTCAAAAACACCAAGGATGTTTCCAATAAGGAAACCCGAAAGACAAGCGCAACTGCCCCAAAACCATGCTCGCATTTTCAAAAAGAAAATATCAGCAGAATGCGCTCTTTGTTGATTATAAGCATAATCCGAATCGGAAAAGCCCATCAAATCTCCAAAGACCACTCAACCACCGCCTTATTGAAGGGCGGCTAAGAACTCATTTCCAACGCTATTTTCTTCTTCCTGTTGAATAGGTTGATAAAAAGTAGTATTGTATTGCTTTGCGCTTTCACGCATCTTTTGTCTTTGTTGTTCGTCCCTAGCCTTTCTTTCCCAGTATGCCGCAATTTTACGGTCTAAGAGCCAAAGTTCAATTTTGTCGTTAAGGGATAGGTCAAAAATAGCCTTCATAACCATAATCGCACCAATCGTCCCTAAGCCAAATAGAACTGAATGCGCTAATGGGCCATATGGGAAACTCATGCCGAAAGCGGCATATGCCCAAACATTTGTTCCGCTTAATGCACCAACAAATAAAATGGTCATAATTAGACGAGTATCTTGACTTAATGCAACCATTTCACTTAGCCTCCTTATCTCACCTTAAGCAAAGTGAATGAACACATTTGCATTACCAGAGGTTTCCTCATAATAAAGTCCTTCAGAACAAAGAACGCTGTGCATATCAAATTCAATATTTTGAACAGCCGCACCATCCAGACTTAAACGGGCTAATTCTTTACCCGTATTATCGGTTCCATCAAATATCTTAACTTGACAAGCAGACCCGCTATCATTATTAACATGAATAGAAACTAATTTGCATTTACCAGTAAAAATTTGTCCACTAGCCGTCAAAAGGCCACTACTTCTACAACTCGTCATTTTAAACAACTCCGTTCAACCTGTCTATGAGGTATCACCCTCTTAACCCTATCGCTAGGATTATTCGGTCAAAGACGATTTTTTGCTCTTAGAAGAGGTTTTTTTCGTCTTTGGTTTAGCGGGGAGAAGATATTCACACAATTTATCATGTGTGTCAAAATCTCTTCCTAATGCTCTTCCTAAGCGAGTTAAGTGGGAAGGCTCTAATTGCTTTAATTCATTTCTTTCACTTTCTGCAAAAGAAATATCAAGACAATTATCACCTAAATATCGCAAAGCGTCTTGAGTAGGAATATCTAAAGTAATGTTCCTACTTAAGACCTCTCCATTAACCAATAGGGTTTTTGACCGAGAGCCTTGAGAAAGTTTAATTGTAGCCAATTAAACCACCTCAAAGGAGGCCAAAGGCTCTAACTCTTACTGTTCCAGCATTTCCTGCTACTTCTGCGCCAGTAGCCAAAATATACGCTGTTACGGTAAAGGAGGAATTAGAGGTATAAGCCCCATTTGCTGCACAAAGAAGTTTAAATCCATTCAATGCACCTTCACTTCCAGTAATAACAACTGAAGAAATAGATGACAAACCCAAAGAAGAAGCAGTAATCACTTCTCCAGTAGGAGTAAGGGAAGTAATATCCAATGCTGCATCAACCATATATTCGTCGCCATTGGCTCTTGGCTTGGTAAAACCTTTATGGTCAGCCAGTAAAGTTACGGTATGCGTCATTTAATCACCTCAAAGGAGATTGGTAATCTTTCCTTGGCCCTTGAAGTAAGAACAACCAGTTTCAGCCATTGTGCGGTAAAGAGCCTTGTTTCCAAGAGAACCGACACCGAATGGGTTTCCGTTGCTGATACCATCTTCAAAGTATTGTGTAGGCTTCATCACAGATAGCCACAAATGGTCAGTATCAAGGAAAAGCATATCACTAATCAAAGAACTGTTTGTTCCAGTAGAAGGCATAGCCGCAACAGGAATCAAAGGAATGTCGTAGTAAGTAGAAACACGGAAACCGACTTCTGCACCCTTAACACCACGAACACCGTTCACAGTAGGAACGATTTCCTTTCTATCCATGAAACGCTCTTGAGCCTGAAGCAAGTCAGAAAGCGTTTGAAGAGTATCATATCCCGTAAGAATGACCTTTGGCGAACCACCAGCAACACGGAGTCTGCGAACCATGTCGTTAATCACAGTAAGCGTCAATTGTCGTGCTTCTGCGGAAAGGTAGCCATCACCGAAAGAAATCTCGGAGTCTAAATACTCATTACCAGCCGCACTTCGGAGTTTTCCGTAAAGAGTGTCAATTTGTTGGTCAGTAGCCGTTCCAACAAGGTTTCCTCCAGCATTGTCAGCCAATTCATCAATTTCAGCAGAACTGCTCACAATCTTGTAAAGAGAAGTGTATGCTCTATCAATGGCGTTTGCCGTAGCATATGCCGTAGTCGGAGAATAGTTCTCCAAAGGCATAACAAGCATTTGATTCTGCACTTCAGCGTGATGCTTACCCATATCCTCTCTCAATTGCGCTCTAATATCACCGATACCATCGTCAATTTGAGCCATTTCCATAGCCAATTCGCTGAAAGCAAATTGATGAGCGATGATTTTTGGACTGGTAAAGAGCGTATCATACTCAGGAGCAATTGAAATCAAACCATCCGTATTTGAATCAAGGCTGGCGTTTTCGGGAACACCACCAATTCGGTCAGCACGAAGGGCATCAGCACCATAAAGTGAATCAGCGAGAGCCGTGTTAGAAGCGGCAGAAATGTCCAAAAAGTTTCCAGCACCACCAGCAGGTCGCTTTCTGAGGATTCTCCAACCACTTGACGAATAAGGACGCTTTGCGATAACAGACAATGCGTTGCATTCTCGGTTTAGCATAGACCAGACCTTTTGGCCGTAAATCTTGTTGTAAAGGTTTGCATTAATACCCGTTGGGTCGCTTAACGAACCATCGTGAGCGACATGAATACCGCTAACGGTTCCTGCCGCTTTAAGCAATTGGTTGCTAATATGACCAGTTGCGCCCGTTCCGTAAGTTTGTGCTTCTAAATCTGCAATAGTGTTAATATATCCTACCATCTTAAATCACCTCAAAGGTTTCCTCCAACCATTTTATGAATGTCAGCCCAATCCATTTCGGCTAATTCTTCCATAGTAGGGAGTTTGATTTGGGCTTCTTCTTGAGCCTTAATGATGCTATCTCTTTCAGTCGTCAAAGACTTTCGGAGAGCAGTAAATTCCTGCTTAAGAGAAGCAATTTCGCTTTGTGCATCATATTGCGACTTAGCGAGAATGTGTTCTCTTGAAGAGGTTTCAGCATTGAAACGAGCCTCAAATTGCTTTTGGAGGTTATCGTAAGCCAATTTCTCCAATTGTTCTTGACGGAAAGCCTCGTAAGCCTTCTCAATGTTTCCAACGGACAAATCAAGAGTTTCTAATTCTTGGTTGTCAAATGCCTTAACAACGGGCAAATCCGATGCTCTTGGCTTTCCGTTGTCAATAACGACTCTATCGGCAGGTTCACCGATTTCAACGCCAGCACCGTCAAGGGTAGAAACATAAGCCTTTGCTTCGGAATCACCGTAGCCCATGCTTTCTTCATCTTCTTCCATCGGCATACCCTTTTCATCTGCGGGCATATCCATACTTTCCTCTTCTTCTTCTTTACGGAGCATATTCACTTCTTCCATCAAAGCGTCTAGTTCCGCTAATGCTTTTTCAATTTTGGTCATATTTTTCACCTTTTTATCTTGCTTTAAAATGTCAAATTTTGCTTCTGGATTAATTCCTTTTTCACAAATAGTGACTTCGTGTAATTCTAACTTTGAAATTTCATTGTATTGTCCAAATTCATCATTGGTTTTCTTTACTTTTTCTAAAGCCTGTCCTCCAATACTGAAACTTCTTAATGAACCTTTTCTAATGCCTCGGTTAATTTCTTTGGCTTTTTCAATATCATCTCTTAACTTAATAACAACAAAGAATCCAACATCATCAACTTCAGTTTTCCATATTCGTCCTGTTTTATCTCGGTATGATTCAACAACTTCCCCAACTTGAACATTTGAATGATTAGTCATTACATTTCTAAACTTGGGGTTCTCCATATATTTTTTAACAGCATCATTGAGTGCTTTAAGTGTAATTAAGTCATTTTGCTTATCAACGATTTCAATGCTTGCATATCCACCAATCATTAATTCGTCGCTTTTTAGAATCCTGAAATCTTGAGTTGTGTTTCTCATCACAGCAGAAGTCATTCTTCCTCACCCCTACTAACCAATATCCAGTATATAAAGAACACCTAATCCTCAACAGGAAGGGGCAATTTGTTATACCTATCCTCATAAATATTCCACTTTCCTTCATCCCCGTCTTTATCAGCAGGTTTTTGTTTGAATCCTGTCCATGCTAACCACATAGACTGTCCATCAACTTCAATGACTCTATAATGCATTTTAGTTTCAAATTTATTGCCTTCTAAGAAATATTCATGGTAGCCGTCCCTTTGAATACCTAGACGAATTTTACCAGAATCTATAAGTTTTCCCTTAGAAACAGTCTTTGCTACTTCTGCTGGATATTTACCAGCCGCACCGAATAAGTCAAACATCTCTTCTTCATTTTCAATGTTAATTGTCCAGAACATATTTTCTGTTTTAAGTTTAATTGCTAGAGTTAAATTATCATCTTCTCTAGCATAAATTTTAAATTCTCCTTCTCTTAATTCAGGAGGTGTTTTATATTCTCCTTCTACTGCTTTAATATCCTCTTTTAGCATAGCATATTTATCACTAAAACCAGAGTCTCCGTGAACGCATTTTTGATATTCTTCTAAGGCTCGTTTTAGTTCACCTATATCTACCCCATCTACGGTAGTATCAAAAAATTCTTCAACTACTTCCACTAATATTTCACATTTTAAAGTATCTACTGCATTATTCATGGCTTGCACTTCTGCCTCATAATTGTTTTCCCAATTATCCTCTTCAAATTCTTCTGGTCTTGACAAAACATCTTCATATAGTTTTTCATAACTGCCATAATATCTAATATGAGCGTCTAGGGTTTGTTTTCTGTTTTGTTTAATGGCTTCCTTTAAATTGCGACAACATTCATCATCTTCGTTTGTATCAATTTGAACTGCATCATCTTCTTCTGCTTCTTCAATGATTTCTTTAGTGCGAACCAATTCAGCCATTTTAGTTAAACTTTTTTTAATTTCCTCTTCCTGCATAATTTTATCATCATCAGCAGCAATTTTATTATCTTTTTCACTAATACCGTCTCTAAGGACAGCCCATTGTTTTAATTTCTTTTCACTAGAATCAAGAACTTCTTCATATAAGTCCTTATGTTTTTCTTTCAAAAAATTATGTAATTGTCTCGGAGTCTGTTCTCCATTTAATTTTAGGTGCTGAAACATAGCAACAGTTAATTCACTTTGTTTAGTTTTCATAATGTCCAATGCCTGTTGCTTCCACATATCTAAATCCATAGTAGCGTTCTTAGACATTAAATTATTTTCTTCATATCCATAAATAGTAAATCCATCTAAATCATATTTTATGATTACATTTGCTTCTCCGTGAATATGGTCTGTAATTTTAATACCTTTCTTAAATGCTTCAACATTATAGTTTAAAGATTTTTTGGTGTCTTGAGACAATAATTCCAAAGTGACTAATTTATCGGGATGTTCAACTTCAGGAACTTCAATTACTTTAGCAGAAAATAAACTATACCCTTCTCCTTTCTTTTTAACTTCATCCACTTTAACTCGGATAATATCTCCAATATCAACAGAAATTTTAGTATTTAAAGCCCTACCTACATTTAAGTATTGTCTTTTATTAACATCAACTGTTCCTTCCATTTCTTCTGTGATTGGCCCAACACCAACACTATAAGAATAAAGATTACTCTTGGTCTTTTTCTTGTCAAGAACAATAACATCTAAATCAACAAACTTTTTCCATTTAATCCACTTAGGATTTTTCTTTGTTCCGATATAATAAGTTGAAGTAGAGTCTTTAATAACTACTCCCTCAGAAGCAGGGTTTTCCATAATTTCTTTTGAATACTTTTCAATATCCTTTAAGTTATCTGCTTGTCTTGTATCTTTCTTTGATGGGAAAGCAATCACTTCATTTGTTTTTGAAGAATAATTGTTGAATAATATAGTCATTCTATTTTCTAATTCCTCATCAGCGAGAGTTTGAGATTCATGTCGTATAATATCAAAGACATGACAACGCAGTTTTGCATCTTTGTATTTTCCTTTGAAAACATGAGCGATAGTATCTGCTCTATGCAAGGGTTCACCTTCATCATCAAATAGAACTAATTCACCATCTAAAATACAATCACCATATTCTTTCTTTTTAAGTTCCTCAACTTGTTCTTTACATTTCTTAGTAATGTCTTTTTCATTATAAGAATATATTGTAACTTTGTCATCAATTTTATGTAATTGAACTCTCATACCATCATATTTTTCTTGAACATACCAATTTCCACTAAAGCCTTTTAATTCATTAATGTCATCTATTTCAAATATTCTATACATGGGTTTATTGGGAACAATAAATTGTGAAATTGATTTTTTCTCATCACTTGGAACAGACTTAGAAAGACCTTCAATATCAATTAATTCTTCCCATTCTTTTTGTTCTTTCTTAGAAAAGAAAATTAGTTCTAACATATCCATAGCAGCCTTTACTTTAGATTCAACTTTCTTTGAGTCTTTTCCATCCCCGTAATGCTCAATAATATAGAGGGCTACATCGTCTGATTCTAGGTCAAGTCCGATAAGACCCTCCGTAATTGTGTCGGGGGTCATGCCTTTAACCTCATAAATGTCATCAGATAGTGCTTTATTGTTGTCTCTTATTGCATAATGCACAAACTTAACCATAGATTCGGGATTATCTAACAATTCTTCAAGAACACCATCCTTGAACATGGAGGCGAAGGGGTCGTCCACAATGGACGAAGAATAACGAAGAAGTTTAATATTTTCAAACAGTTCTTTAGCCTGTCTTGAAGTAGGGTCTTTAGTGTCCTTATCTTCTAAATTTTTTTCATCAATAAAGTTCCGCATTTCTTTTCCTGCGGCATCTGTTTCATTATATGATTCAATGATAGTATCAACTGCTTTACGCCAACGACCACTATACTCATTAGGGTCTTGCTTTGCAGATAAATAGGCTACTCTTGTCTTTTCAAATAGACGAAGAATTTCTTGAGAAGGTTGTTTATCCTTCTCAATAGAAGCCAACTTCATACTAATCATCTATTTTTTTGGTATTCGGAGTCTAAAGTTTCTCCTGAATATTCCGAATCATAAGCAATCGTTTGTTCAGGAATTTGAGATAATTCGCTTTCAAGTTCCATTAATTTCTTATTAACTTCAACAATTCTATTCATCATCTCATTCTGTTCATCGGGTTTAGCATCCTTGATTTGTTTAGATAACCCAGTAAGCATAGCAGATAAACCATCAATTTGTCCAATCAATCTCATTCTTTGTTCATGGTCTAACATAGGATTAGTTTCATAATCTTCAGGTAAAATGTTCTTTAGAATCTTAACCATTTTAGTTACTTCACCAGCATAAGCATGAAGAGTAGTCGGGCCATCATTTGATTCTGCCTTGTAGTTGTAATTTTCAGCCTTTGGTCGCTTCAATTTAACTGCTTCTGAATCATCATCTTCTGGACTACGGTTGTTGTCCATTAAGGATTGATAAAGCATTTCTTTTGCTTCTCTTGCTTTTTGAATCATAATACTGATTTTTCTTTCTTCTCTAGTAACTCTTTGAGGCATTTTAATCACTCCATCTTTGAAACCATTTTATGAATATCAGACCAATCCATGCTAGAAACATCGGTAGTGGGTAATGAATCAAAACCACCAACAGTATTATCCATAGCAGGTGTTGGACTTTGTGAAACAACAAGACCCGCCTTCATCAAAAGACTGTCTTTTGCGTAGATTGTCTTTTCTAATGCTTCAACCTTTGCGGTCAAAGCCTTGATAATTTCTAAAACATCTTTGTTAATACTTTCTTCTGTCATAATATCACATTCCAAATTTAGCCTTGCACCTGTCTCTTTCTTCCATATATTCTTTTTCAGACATTCCGCCCATTCCAAATTTCTTATTCAAACGGTCTATACAGGCAAGATAACTTTGAGAATCTAAAGTGCTTCCCCTCATGGGCTTTCTTCTACTTCCGCCTCTAAATCCTGCTGAACTCAGTCCTCTTCCTTTTGATACTTCATTACAGTCATCACAACCGCAACCATGTGCCTTTAATATATTTTTCCAACTCATTTCTTTTCCTCTCCTTTTCCACTAGGATAAACTAAATCTCTTAATTGCCGATAGAGTAACTCATACTCCTTACGCAACTTCGTAGCAGTAGCCACAATATCAATGTTGCGCTCATCCATAGACTTCATTTTTTTGTTTAATTTCTTATCTGACTTAGTTAAATCTAATTCTCTAAGAACCTCAATAAGTTCACCTAATTTAGTAAAGTCTTGACCGAAAAACTCAGTTGGTTCTGCGGCTTGAAGAGTTTTCTTTAACTTTTTTCTTCCTTTAGCATCTAAAGAATCAAGAAGTTTTTTAGGTTCTTGTTTTTTCTCTTTGAGAATAAAATTATCACCATCACCATAATAGTCCCAAGTCATTACTCTTCCTCCTGTGGTGAATCTTTGCCTTCAACTAAACTATCTAATTGCTTAACAATATCAAATAGTTGATTTTCTTTTTCTTTAAATTTATCAGAAACTTCTTCAAATTCCATTAATTCATTAACTGGAATTGTAGGGAATCCTTCAAAGAAGCCATCAACAATAGTTGTTGCAGTTGGATTTTCTTCCATAAACTCTTTAAAACCCATGTTTATTTGTCCTTCAGATTTTCTTGAAATTTTAGACATAGCAGTAGTGTGTTTCCTCATATAAGGTAACAAAGTAATTCCTTTTGTTAAAAGTCTTTTAACTTCAGCAATAGGTTCCATTTGTCTAAAACGATTTAAATAACTATTGAATTTAGAAATAGTTTCATTACTATCAAAAATATCAACATCTGCAATAACTCTATGGAGTTTTCTTTTTTCTGCTTTAATTTCTTTTTCTAATTCTTCAGTTGCTTCTTGAACATATTTTTCTTTGTTATTTTTAATATCATTCATCATATCCATTAATTGTTTAATATTTTTGTCTCTTTTCTTTTTATTATCTCTTTTGTTTTTTGATTTACCAGAAGAGGCAATAACCGTTCTTAATGAAGTATTTAGTTTTTGAATTTTCCTAGCAATAAGTTTATCTTTATCTGCAAGTATTTTTTCTAATTCTGCAATTTTTTCTTCATAAAATATTTTAGATTGTTGAATTTCTCTTTTATCTTTTTTAATTCTATCAATTCTTCTTAATGCCCTTTCATATTCTGCATTTGTAGAGCCTTCTGTTCTTCTTCTCGCTCTTTGTAGCATTCTTAATCGTTCTGCTTTAACCTTGCCTCTAGGAACAAGATTCCTTGGTTGCCTTTTATATTTTTGAACATGAAGTAATCTAAACATTTCTAAGAAATCAATACTATCAACAACTGTTCCAGATTCTTCAACAGCCATTTCAAAATCAAGAATAGTATTAATATTAGATATTAGTCTATTAACATCAATATCTTCTCCTCTTTTAGTTTCTTCTCTTTCTTTTCTTGAAATAGTATAGGACTTACCTGTTAATATACCATCAACTAAGTATTCTCCATATTGTTCTTCTAAGTAGTCGGGATTATTCTTAATTGTTTGAAGTAAAGTAAGTAATTTAGAAGATTCACCTGAAGTTGCACCTAATCTTAAGTAATCTTGCATGGCTCCTCTAACAGTTAGTTTATTTTCTTCTTTAACTACTTTAATTTTATCAGAATTTCTAACCATATCAATTAAAATATCAACTTGAAATTCAAGTTGTGAAAGAAACTTATATGCAGAATCTTCTTTATTTTTTCTATCAACTGCTTCTCCTAATCTTCTTTCAGAAAGAACTCTTTTCCTAGCATCTTCTTCTTCAACTACACTATCATAAACTTCATCAGCATCTTCTTCTTCACTTAATCTTTCATCAGCCCTTCTTGCGGCTTCATCATCTTCTTCTTCTTTAGCAATACGAATGTATTTACGATAGGAAATCATATTTTCCGAAGTGATATTATCCATCAATGATTTTTTAAGAATAGAAATACTTGCCCCTTCTTTAACTAAAGCAGCAGTAGTGTCATCTAAATCAGCCTTTCTCAAGACATTTATCAAAGATTTGTCTTTGGCTAATTCGTAGAACATTTAACCACCTCAAAAGGGAATGTTTTCTTTCTTTCCTCTTTTCCTAGAAGGAAGGAGAATAACATCAGGATTATCAGCAGAAGAAGGTAAAGATTTATGAGAGGAATCTGGAGGAAGTCCAACAGACATATCTTTATTCTTTTGAACCTTATTATTTTCTTGAGCCGTCATAGCCTTAACTTTGGCTAACTCTTGAGTCAATCTTCTTTGCTTTTGGTGTAAATCTTCGCTCATAGTTTTTCCTCCAATGTTCCCTGTGTTCTTTCTAAAATAGCAATGATTTGTTCTTTGGAAAGGCTTTTAATATAATTAGTAGCCCTATCAATTAAATCTTCTCTTGTCATTTCAGCAAGATTAGACATATCTTCTTCAAAAACCATATCTAAACTATCCACTCTTCCTCTTGGATTTAGGTCAGCAATAGGATTTCCTCCCTTCATTCTTGTTTGAGTGGGTCTTTTGACCTTATTACTCAAAACCTTTTCAGGGATTTCTTTACCCCCTCCAAGTTTGCCTTTTCTATCTCTTACTGCTTTTAAAATATTTTCCCAATTATTCATCTTAATCAACTCTCCTTTCGGTTCTGTTGTCATTGTTTTGATTACCTGCATCTAATGGTAATCCCGAAAGTCTCTTATCGGGTGCTACGCTCATCCTGCTTTTATTCCTTGTGGCGGGTGGGTTCTCTTGAGGTTTCCCTCCGCCTTCCATAGCCTGTTCTTGCATCTGCCCTAGTTGTGAAGCATCAATATTTGTTCCTGCATAGGGGTCAGGAGCCGCTTGTTCTCCTTCACCTTCTGCTGGCGGTTTTTCTTCGGGTTCAGGTTTCTTAAAAGTAAAGTTACCATCTTCATCCATATCAACATCAAATCCTAAATTTTTAGTTGATGCTGCGATATTAACTTCTATTTCACGCTTACGAAGAACAGCAATTTCATCTTCTTCTTCGCTCGGTGGTAATTTCAAATCCCAATCTGTAATTCCAAATTGTTTAACAAGGAACGGAAATACATAATTATTATACACAGTTTGTGCTTTTTGAACTGCACGATTTGTTACGAGGATTTGCATACCTTCATTGTTTAATCCACCGCTTGTAGTGTTATCAGCCATGAATACTTTACTTACACCATAGAACGCTGAAATTCTATCTCGCAAATCATCTTTAACAGAAACATAATCCATTTCCTTAAGACTATCCATGAACTTAATCCATTCAACTGCTCCCTTACCACTTTCTGCTTCAATTCCCATAACTGGGATAAAATGAGGGTCAGCCTCCATTTTTTCTTTTACTGAACGCCAAAAAGAACGCATTGAGTCCATATTTCTAGTTTGAACTGCAAGTAATCCTCTCGGCATTCTGCTCTTAGTATAAGATTGATTAACATAGTTTTCCATAGCAATAAGAGTCATAATATTATTAAATAAAGTAATAACAGGAGACATACCATAAAGACGAGAAGGACTATATTTACTAAAATGTAATACTTCTCCCTTTAAAAAGTGCTGGTCTTCCCCATTTACTCTATTAACATAATGAATAGGAAATAAATTACTATCACAGACTTCACATCTTTCGTGAGGGTCAGGATGAATGACTCCACGATGATTTACACAAGTGAAACCTTTAGTTCCTCTTTGTCCATTTTCATCACTATAAATAAACATAGTAACTGGGTCGCCACGATAAATTTCTTTAATTCTATGCATTCTAATTTTACCATTACCATCAATAAAATATTCTTTAACCAAAACAATGTAAGCATCGTCCATGATATTTAAATCATCTTCAAGTTCTTGAAGAACATCAATAAATAGTTGTTCAGATTTATTAACATATCCTTCAATGAATCTTTCAGCATATTCTAATTGTTTAACATCAGGAATTTTTAAATCAGGACTTTTACAACGAGAACATTCTTGAACAGGTCTTTTATGTTCTTTTCCACAAGAATTACATAGTGCTTCATAAGACTTTTCCCAAACATATCCTCTTCTAAAAACTTCTTGTTTTAGTTGAGTAATACAAGTTCTAGCAATAACAGATTGATTAACAATATTATAGATAATTGGGCCAGTCATCATGTGATTGGTTTCCCTTTCTTGGATGCCCATATTGAAAACTTTTCTATCAGCAGGTTTAGGAGTTTGCCTCCTAAAGAGGTTACTAAAACTAAATCTTCTGCTATCTTCAGCCATTGATTACACCCCCTGTTTAAAGCCTACGCTATTCCTGCCTATCAACGCTTCGGTTAGGGTCGTCCACTATCCTCAACATCATACCTTTCATTACTTGAACGAAGCATTTCTTCAAGAATACCCTTTAAACACATAACTTGCTTTTCAGGGCGTTTATATCCAAGTTTAAGATAGTAGATGACCATTCTTTTATTAATATCAGATAAATTACTAAAGCGAACATATTTAGTTCTATCTTTTGGTAATTTATCAGAAACAATTCCTTCTTTTAATTCTTTCCAAGTCATTGACATTAATATCACCACAATTTTTTACAGGCTAAACATTTAGGAGTAGTAATTCTTCCTTTACATTGGTCACAGTTATGTCGTGCTTTGAAATTAGCACGACGCTTTTTGTTAGTATGTGTTCCGCCACCACGATTCTTTCCTTTTCCTTTGTAATTACCATAACCCTTCGCACCAGCATGAATTTTCTTTCCTTCGTGAGTAAGCATCATAATTTTCTTACCTTCCCTATCAGAAGCATAAACACGACCAACTCTCATATCTTTTTTGTCTTTCTTTAAAATTTCTTCCCATACCATAATATCATCTCCTAATAAGGCTTTGTCCATAATTTTGCTTCATCAATTTTACAAGTCCAACAGCGTTTGGAAATAGTTTCTTTTTTACATTTTCTACAAACGGTTGCGTATCTAATTTTTTTAGGCAGTTTTGTTCTTACTCTATGCTTAAAAACATCATAATGTCTGCGAGGCATTCAACCTTTCCTCCTTTTATAAGTTTTACAAGCGGCACAGGTTGGTCGGCATCTTTGCTTTGTTCCTTTAGAAGCATCCTTTCTTCCGCAAGGTTTTGTTCCTTCCTTATCATCTTCGCAAGATTGACAAGAAACCCAACCTTTCTGTCCATCTCCACCTCTTCTTGAAAACCAACCGTGAAGTCCTTCCTCTTTTTCTCTTTTGAAATTATCTCCGCCTTTTTTTACAGAATTACCCCAATTCTTTGCACCGACCTTTCGGCATTGAACCAAAGCACCTGAAGCATAAGCAGAAGGCCATTTCTTATAACGACTCCGCACCTTATGATAACAGGCATCTTTTTCCTTTATGAGTTCTTCAAACCATAAGGACATTTAAATCACCCTTCCAAACGCTTCCTTTTTCTTCCACATATAACTTAATATATGTATGCATTCTTCCTATCGCATAATTGTAATTATTTCCTGATTCATACATATAATCTGCTATTTTTAATTCATGTAAAATTTTATTAAGTCTTTCATTGTCGTGTGATTTTCCTCTATTTAAAGATAAAATGTTTTTTGCTGTTTTAATAATATGTTCTACTGCGCTATCATCTAATCCTTTCTTTTGTCTTAAATAAGGCGTGGAACTTTTAATAACTGTTCCGATTTGTTCAAGCGAATCCATCACAGAAATTTTACAATTATCTTTATATTTTTGAATATCGTCAAGATTAATATTTTCTTTTGTCCAATCAAATCCTACATGGTCTTTATGATTTTCCCACTTCATTAATTTAAAAATTTCATCACATCTATTTTTATACCAGTCTGCTTTCTTGTATGATTTCTTCATACGAATCAATTCAAGAAGCAATTCAGCATTACCTTTCTTTAATCTAAAATGAGGTAAGCATTTTGTTAAAAGATTAGAAACATCTGCCTGTGAATAAAAATTTAAACGATTAATAAGACGAGTATCTTGTGGTGATTTTTGGTCTAAGTGCATACGGCCAAAACCAATTGATTTGTGCATTTCTTGCATAAAAGCCTTACCTCTTTCACCAGTAGCAACTAAACCTACTCTTGGGTTCATATTACGGTCAAGAGTAATATAACCATCAGAGTCAATAAACGCAGCAGTATAAGCCCAAATATTTTTCTTTATCATTGAAGGAACTTTATAGTAAGAACCCTTCACAGAAACAATATCTAGTTTTTTAATTGCCTTTGAGATAGAATTAGGGCTTGCCGCTTTATGTAAAGTAGAAGGCATTCTTTCGTGAATACTTGACGCATTAATTCCTGGATTTTCACAAACCATTTTGAGAATAAAATCATTTTGTCTTTCATTTTTTGATTTAGTAAGTGATTGGTCAGTAATTTTGTTAATTGCTCCTCTAAAATCTTTTTTAGCAGAACTCATAGTTTTATGTAAATCAGAATATTTTTTTCCATAAGCCATTCCTGTTTGCTCAATTTCTGCCTCCCAAAACTTACAAAGAGCATCAATAGTCTCTCTTCTTAATTCAGCACTTTTCATCTTATGGAGTTTTGACAAATCTTTTTCGTTATAGCGCATCTTTCTAAGTGGAATCTGATAATCATTTAACCAAGTTATAGAATCAATACACTTATTTAAATGGTCAGTATAAGCATCAATCATTGTATCAATTGCTTTTGACATTCGTGTTCGGTGTTCTCCTTTTAATGCACGACGAGCCTTTCTCATCTTTCTAACTAAATCGGGAATAGTATGTTCTTGAACAATGTATTCATTAGGAAATTCAGTTAATCTTTTTCTTGCATCACTAGCATTAATGTTAAAAGAATTAGATAATTTAACGATTTCTTCATGCTCAGACATTACATAAGAATTACTAAAAACACTCTTTAATTCAGTATCTAATTGTTCCTCTATGGTATCTTTGACACTCTCTTCTTCTTCGTCTAAATCGGCCAAACGGTTCATTTGTTCAGCCGCTTGTCGGTATTTATCTGCCTGTTCTGTCATATAAATACCTCAAAAGTTCAAGCCTATGGTGGACGAAAAGCCCTGTTGTGGTCGTTGTGGCTCATCACCAAACAGTCCTAAATCATCAAGGAGTATGAAGTTATCCGAGGCTTGGTATGTGGCCGCATTTGCTAAAGCAAGGCTCATCACCATGTCGTCATGCGCCCCAATTCCCTCAAACTTTCCTCGTTCAGTAATCGCAAACATTGACATTTCTTCAATCAATAATGAAGAAACTTTTCTACTCTCTTCGTTGCCGTATGGAAAGTTAATCTTTCCATTTTCAAGAGTCATCTGTAAATTAAGAATAATCTCCTGTTTCTTTCTTCGGGTTGTATCAAAATCATGAACATTTACATCAGCAACTTGCCGAAGTTCTTGAGTAAAGGATTTAGCAAATGTGTTTGTTTCAAACAGAATAACTTCTGGTCTAAAGACCTGATTTAGTAATTTTACCTTTTGAATGTTTTCACGAAACTGAACATTTTTTGCTCTATCAACATAGACAATAGATTTATTTTCATTAGCGTCCATTTCAATGACAGTAATAACATTATAGTCGCCATCTGTTGAAATAGCAGGGTCTACGCCAATAAAATACTTATATCCTTCACGCTTCAAAGGCTTCAATACTAAGTCTTTATTCTTAGCATTCTCTAAATGTTCTGGACTAAACAAAGAAGTTCCTGTTGAAATCGGAACACACATATATTCTCTTGTGAACATCAATGAACCAACTTCCGCCTTACGAGCCATTAATGCTTCATAGTTCCAACGCTCAGGCCATAGCGGTTCGTTTAGTGCGTTTAAACAGGGGTAAGTTCTAACAGTATAAGCAGTATTTTCTGCTAATTGTTGGTAAATATCTGTATAACTGAAAGGAGTTCCAATGACACGCAAAGAAGCGGTGTGGTGAAGAGTAGGAATCATATCACCATAAAACCAATCAGTCACTTTTTGAATACCTGTCATACTAAACTCTTTCAAAGGGTCGTCAATAATAATTTCTTGAGGGTGAAGCCCACGAATCTGCGAACCAACCGACCTCTCAAGGATTTGGTTTCCATTGGTTAATGTAATGTTTCCAATAGCCCAACCTCTTGCGGGTTTAAACTTCTTAAGCATTGGATGGGTGAACATTTTATCAATGTCTCTCATGTGAACGAGAGTCTGCTTTTGGTTAGAAGAAATATAAAGCATTTGATATGGTGGCTCTTCAAAAATTAACTTCCATACAACCCAACTGTGCATAAATACAGATTTACCGTGGTCACGGGAACAAATAATAACTGTTCTTTGGGTAGTGTTCATTAATTCGTGCCATTCTTGAATATAGGAAGGAAAGTCAAAACCTAATACATTTTGAAAGAAATACGGAAATGAATTGCGGGACAATTGCATATCCATTTCGTGTTCAAAATTGAAGGCTTCTAATTCCATTAATACGCCTCCTCAAGTAATTTATCTACTTCTTCTTTTTGTTTTTTACCGATAAAAATGTTTTTCTTTCTATTATCTAAAATAGTCTTGTCAATCATCGGTCTTACATGGCCTATGGGTAATCGCCAGTTAAGTTTTGTTTGTAATATTTTATCTATTCTGTCTCTTGCATTTTGCTTTCTCTCAGCAGGAGATAGTGTTGAAGAAACGGCTGGTTTAGTTTCAGGCTTTTCTTCTTTTGGTTGTGTTTCAGGCTTAACTTTACCTTGCTTAAATGCTTCTAGGCTTGTTAAAAGTTTATTTTTCTCTTCTTCTGTCATTTTTTTATTACGGACTTCTTCTAATAATGCTGCCCCTAACTGCTGAATTGCTAATTGTGGGCCTAAACTACTCATAGTGACTCCATATTTATCTAATACTTCTTTTACTTCTGCAAAGGTTTTTTGAGGAATAACTTCTTCTTCCCACATAGGGTATTCATCTTTTACATCTCCCCTTTTATATCCAGCATCTTCATCAGAATATTGATGTTTAGGTTTTCCATAATCACCGTCATAAATTGTAGTGAAAACTACTGCTAAATCATAAGGATTTGTTGCTTTACCTGCACGAGAACTAGTTTTTGCCTGTTGTGGTAGGGTATCTCCTTTACCAAGCATTTCAAAAACAATTATTTCATTTCTGTTAGGTTTAATATAAAACCAACCATGTTTAGAAGAAGGAGGATTACTTAAAATCTTTTTTGCGAACATATCTAAATCTTCTTCTGTATATATGTCAGTATTTTTAAGATATTGTTCACCCCTATAAATGTAATGCCCACTAACATAAACTCTTTCGTTTGTTGGAACATCTTCGTCCTTTTTAGCATCTCTCATAGAAACAGGTGCTTTACTTTTATATCCGCCAGCATCATGTGGCTTATAAAAGTCAAAATCAACATAACTACTATCTGGCCTCCACTTAAGAATATCTTTCCAAGACTTCTCAAAAGTTGGGAAAATATTCTTTGGTTCTTTTGGTAGTCTCCTATTATTTGGTTTTCTTCCCAATCCTCTCACCCCATATTTTCCATGAATGTTAAGAAATTTTCTTCCTTTTGGAATACCTTGTCCTCTTTTGACTTTACCGACCATTTCTTTGCTAACGCCTGTAAAAACAATAGCAGTTTCAAATCCTTCCAAATTAAGTTTCTTATCTGCGGTTGCTGTGTAAGGCTCTCCTTGTTTGATAACATCAATCATAACATAAGTATTGTCTTGCTTTACATTTGTTCCAAAGAACCAGTATTTTCCTTTCTTTAGATTCATCTCAGTTAATTTTTCTAACCAACCTTTCATTAAAGTAGTCCCTGCATTTGGTATTCTGTCGCTAACCTGTCTTAAATATTGCTGAGAGACAAATGCCTTATATTCTGCTTTACCCTTTGACTTAATATTTTTGTCTTTAAATCTGTCTCTTGTTCCTAAGTCGGGTGCAGGTTCTCCCAACTCAAAATCATCCCAAGTGTTATCGGGTAAGTATTTGAGAAGATTAAACCAAGCAGGAGCAGGGTCGTCAAGATAGATACACTTAGCAAACTCACCCTTACCACGAATAGAACGAATAGCCCAATTACCATTAGGATATGCACTATTCCATTCATTAACTACTGATTCGGGAAGCATTTGTTTTGCTTGTTCCCAATTCTCGCTATCTGGAAAAATCCATCCATTCTGTTTTGCAGTAGAAATCCAACGAGCATTATTACCATCCCTATGTCCAAAAGCAGCAACTAAAGGTTTAGATTGATTTAACTGTGGCTCTCTCGCATCCTGTAATGCACGATTATTTCCACCTATTTCTCTTCCTTTAGCACTAGCATACATTCCACCAACAACAGTATGTGATGGGTGTTCTTTGAAGCCGACTGTTGATATTGCTTTATTATCATCATCAACACGAATAAGCCAGTTATCTAAAGCATAAAGACCAGTTTCTAAATCCTTTCTGCGAGTATAAGGGTCGTCAGGGTTATCCTGAGCAAACCTTCTTTTCATATCTTCATATGAAAATATCGCAGGAAGAACCTTAACCATCAAACATCACCTAAACGATGCTTTGATTAGATAAACCTGTTCACTACTAATACCATATTCTCTTGAAATATTTTCGTGAGAATCAACAGCCTTAATAATCTGTTCCACCTCAAATGAAGTCAAGTCAATATTATCATCAACTTGAAGTTTAGTAATCATCTTATTAATACCGTAATCATTAAGAGGAATTTGTCCGTAAATAACTTGCTTTCCTAATTGTTCTCTAATTGCATCGTGAGCCTTTAATAATTTGTGAAGAAGAACAGGTAAGTCCACTTGAGCCGACTCAAAGATAGCCTTCAAATTGTTATATGCTTTCTTAGAAGCAGGAGATTTTTTCGTAAGAATACCTTGATTCATGTCTAACCAATGAGGCAAAGCAAAAACAGGGAAAGGTTTTCGTGCTTTGAAGTCTTTGTAAAATTGCTCGGCTCTTTTCTTAATAGACTTACCATCAAAGTCTTTCTTTTCTTTTTCCATGCTTCCAGTTTCTCGCATATAATGATGCAATAGTGCGGCAGCATAATTATTGTTTTTCTCTTGAGTGCCTTGACCAAAAATTTCAGTTAATGCGTCAGCAAACTCTTCACCATCAGTAATCAAACCAGAATCAATTTTAACTTCGGGCATAAAGATAACATTGAGAAAATCAGCAATAGCATTCATATCCCCAACATCAATTTCTTCTCTTGAACCCTCAAAAAGAGTATCATACGCACCAGACATAACAGTATCTAAGCCCAAATCAAGACTTAAGGTTTGCATAACCTTTGAACCAATACTAGAAGCAAAATTAGGCATTTCAATAGGTAGCATACCACTATAAATCGGGTCAAAGAAATAAGCAATAGCAGAATCCATCATCTTCTGCAAGTCACTTTTAAAACCTTCTAATTCTCCTCTTAGTTGGCCTTTTTGATTTAAAGACAAGGGAACCTTTGCTCCACCAATTAAACCAACGGTTGAACCTTGTGCTTCTCTTGCTTCAAAATCACTACCTCTTCCTCTTCCTTTGGAACTTCGGGCTTCAACCTCCATTCGGAAATCGTCATCACTTAAAATTTCATATAAGTCATTAAAGAAATTTTTAATGTTATCAATATTTTGAACACTAATTTTTTCTCCATCAACAAAAGAAGGGAATGAATCTTCTTCATAAATTTGATTAAACTTAGCATTATTAAGAACAGAAATAGGCAAGGCCATAACATCAACTTCGCCTTCATCAAGAATCTGAGTATCTTCAACTTGTTCTAACCATTCTTCAACATCTCTAGTAGTTTCTAAAGTAACTCCTTCTCCCTCATCTAAACTATCTAAAATATCATCAAGAACTTCAAGAATTTCTCTTTCCATATCTTGAGTAATAGCAATTAACTTTTCTCCTCTATTATATTCATAAACCAATAAAGGGTCAGTTGATTCTAAAATATGTCCTAATTCATCTTTCCAAGTGTATTCTTCTCCTAATTCAGATAAATCAACAGTATCGCCTTCATTACTACCTCTAGAAAGAGAACTACTCATATCCTGTAATAGTTCTTGGTTCACATCTGCGGCATCAAATTCATCTTTGTAATTTCCTGCATTAGTTTCTTTAGTAAGCATTCTATCCATAGCCAGTTTATAAGAAACAGCGTTAAAGAAACGATGATAACCAGACTCAAATTTTCTATCAACATTATCAAACTTAGCAATATATTCTAAGTTTAAATCATTAAACCGACGAGACAAATCATCAAACTTAGATTGAGTAGTCTCATCCCATTCAATTTCTCTAACTTCAATAAAGAAGTTAGCCATATCTTCTTCAAACTGTTCATATAGGCCACCAATTTTTGCCCAGTAATTATATACTTCAATACGATTGCTTTTCTTAGAAACATCAATCGCTCCTAGAACACTATTAATATCAATAGTAAAAGAACTATATTGAGTAGTTTCTAATCTATCTTCAAGAACTTCTTTTACCTTTTCAAGATTATATCTTAATTCTTCATTAATTAAAGATGTAGGGCCAAGCATCATATTTAGTTCTTTCATCACTTCTGCTTTGGGACTCCTAACATCAATGCTTCCTTTAATTTTTTGATTTAGTAATTGATTAGAAGAAACTCTTGCTCCTTGATTATATAGATTTAAAGACATAATGTTTGAAACCATTCCAGAAGACTGTTGTTGCGAAGCCCGTTCCTGTTTCATAGGCTTGGTTTTCAATTGTTCTGTAATATATTTTCTTGCTGCTTTTCCTTTCTCAGCAATACCCGATAGTGCTTTTTCTCTTTCGGAAGCATCTTCAATTAGCCGAGCCTTATCTCTAAGAGAATCGGTAAAGCGATTTAAAATAGAACGCATCTCGGTTCTTTTCTCGGCGGTTTCTGCTCTCGCTAATCCTTCAAGCCTTTCACGGCTAAGGTCTAGCATTTCTTTTTCTTCCTTTGTTAATTCAACCATCCTAATCACTCACTTGTTGTCTAATGATGTTTGCCTCAAGGAACCTTTTATTAGCAAGAATAACTTGGTTGTCTGGGAATGAGGCTGGATTTTTAACAAATTTCTCAAGATGTAATTTAAACCCTTCAATAATCTGTTTTTTGATATTTTCTATAATGTTAGGCATATTGTCATTTAATTTCTTAGCCGCCTCTTGCGCTTCTGCTGAATCGGGGTTAGCGTCTATGGTCTTAAAGGATTCCCTTACTTCCTCGTCGCCAACCAACTCATCAACTTGAGCAAAGAAACTTAAACTTCTTTCGGGAGTAATTGTCTCTAAAGCAGATGCTTTATTTTCTAAAGTGTCAGCGAGTTTTATTAAGCCCCCACTATCCTTTAATTTTTTACCCATCATAATAATATATGCTTCAAAATCTTCCATGTTTAAAACTTCTTGACGAAGGGTTTCAGTTTGAGCAGAAATATCTATTTCTTTTTTACCTTCTAATCTTTTCTCAGTTTGAGCAATATCTCTTTTGAGATTCTTAATTTTTTCTTCTTGTCTTGAAATAGATTCAAGTTTATCCTTCGGTAATTTTGCTTTTCTTCGCATGGCTGTTTCTAATTTTTGTTTAAGATTAGAAAGTGTTTCCTCAGTCTTTGTTTTTGCACTTTCGGATAACTCAGCAGTTTTACCTCTAACTCCTTCCTTATATGCAGTTTTGGGAGAAACTTGTTTTAATTCTCCTGTTTCATCATCAATAACTTTAATTACTGCATAATTTGCTTTTTCTTTACCTGAATACCATCTCATTATTTTTTGTCCAGATTCATCATATTGTTCGTTTCCATTTTCATCAAGGTCAGGCCCAAGAAACTTTGTGTCATATCCGTCTCTAAAATATTCAACAGTAAAATCTTCACCTTCTTCATAAAATAGTTCATCTTCTAAAGAGTTAATATAAGCAGTAGCCTCTTTAATAGTAAAATTACCTTCAAGGAATGTCAATTGTTCTTTTTGTCTATTTAGTGCTTCTGTGGAAATTATGTTCTGGATTCTCTCACTATCAGAAATAATTTTTCTAATTTCAGAAGTAATTTGTTTTCTAGACTTTGAGCCAAGTCCATCAATACTAGTAAAAGCACGAATATTAAACTTTCTATCAGTAGATGTTTTACCAGCAATTAATGCTTGATAAATCTCTTCAATAATTGTTTCAGTTGCCTGTTCTTCTGTAAGTAACTGCTGGACTCTTATAGAATTAAAGAAAGGTTTAGCCCAATCATTAGGAAAGTCGTTTGTAAGAATAATTTTAACAAAAGGATTAACATTTAAAGATTTAGGACTAGATTTATCCAAGAAAATAACAGAAGCAAAGTCAGAACCGTTTGGAAATTTTTTAGGCCTAAATGCTCTTACACTTCCAGCAATATTATCAACCGCACTAATGTATTTCATAACAGAAGCACCAGTAAAAGGCTCAACGATTTCCATTTTTTCGCCTGTTGCTACAAAAATCTTCTTTTGACGAACTAAATCATCAACTTCAACAGATTCGCTGCCTGAAACAAATAACATTTTCGTATTTGTCTTGCTTCCATCGGGATTTCTCATAATTTTGTTGTAAGTTTGCTTAACCCTGTCTTTTTGCGTAATAGTCGCATCATCGTCAATGATTTCCTTTGTCTTTTTGCTTCTTTTTGGAACCATTAGAGCAACTAATTCACCATTATCTTTTAAATCTGTCAAAATTGAGCCTTCTTTTAGTTCTCCGCCGATTGCTTCGGCAAAATCAGCCAAAAGTTGCTCATTTGATGGTGGATTTTCAAACATAATTACAGATTTTCCTGATTTTTCACGCAAAATGTCCAAAGCATCTCTAATATCTCGGTTGGATTGGAGGGTTCTCTTACCTAAATTAGCATTTTGCTCAATTTCTTCCAAAATTTCATCAACTTTTTGTTGATTTGATTGACTTTTGGCCTCCATAGCCTCATTGAGTAGCCTTCTTACATCATCAATTGTCATAAAACTAGCGGCTTCCTTCAATTTTTGAATATTTTCTTGCATTTGCTCAATGGTTTGGTCGCCAAACGGAGGTTGACCGTATAAATCTTTCAGTTTTTGCAGGTCAATTGTCCCTGCATCCACTTGACGAAGCACATCTTTCAATTTTTGGGGCTCAGTTTTAAGATTTTTAATGTCTTCAACTGCTTTTGCTGTTTGAGCAGCATTAACAATTACAAAGGCCAAAGTATTTTTGTTCGATGGAATCATTTTTAACTGCTCAAACCAACTCATTGTAATTTCTCCTGAATTATCTTTTCCATGAAGGAATGTTCTTTTCATCAGTAGTCCAGCCTTCTCCGCCTGTTCTTTCCCATGATTGGGGATTAGAAAAATATTCTTGAATTAATTCCCATAATGCTTTTCTTTGGGGCAAGTTATCTTCTTGTTGCATAATTTCCATAAGAACGCCCGAAATAGTATTAGAAACACCATATCTACCTCTATTGAATTTATTTTTACCTGAAACTTTTTTAAAGGCCGTTATAAATTTATCAACACCAACATAAGTTTTATCCTTTAATTCATATTGAATACCGCTTCCCATTTGGTCTTTAGTCATAAAATCTTTCATTTCTTTTGGGTTTTCCATATCTTCCCAAGCATTAGATTCTTCTAAATAACTAGGGCCAGCAACGCCCTTTCTATCATGTTCAAATCTTGATTTGATTATATCTTTCCAACTCATTGTAATCTCTCCTGCATTTTTTTAGCGTGTTGTATTCTTTCTTCATTTGAGTAAAACTGAGCAGTAGTTTCCATCAATTGATTGAATTGTTCGGGTGAAGCATAATTGACCCCATTACTCTCAAAGTCATCATAACCGACAAACTCTAGTTCTCCAATCAATTCATCTATTGCTTCCTTAACTTCTTTATCAGAAACCAAAGTATAGTCTAACTTACCCATACCCGCCATTGTGTATTCGGGGTCATCTTCCAAATCAATGTTTTCTTTAGTTTCTTTTGCTTGTTTTATTGTAGGTTTTCCTATATTTTTCATAGGTCTTTTTGTATTGGCTTCGGAACCATAGACAGAATAAACTACGGCTTGATTAAAATAAGGAGTCCAATAGTTCGTATCTTCTTCTGATTGACTTCCTTGATATAAAAAGGGAGTTTCTGTCCCCCCAATAGAATATGGAGATTTCAAAACAGTTTTCCAACCCATTTTAATCCCTCATCGCTTCTTCCTGCTTTTTCTCATAACATGACCTGCATCCTGAAATCCAATTGTCATTGGGTTTTCTTGGGTCTATTGGGCCACTTACTTCTTGAACTCCTTCGCAACCTCTCAATGCAATTCTGCATGGTTTCAATGGGGTTCTAAACTCTCCTTCGTCGGAAAAGTCCACATCGTTCAAAGTGGGAAGAAGGTAAATCTCTCTATGGTCTATCCTTTTAAGAATTTTTTCTTTCCAACTCATTGTAATCTTTCCTGCATTAAAATCTTCCTTTAGCATGAAGTAAATCCTTTTTCTTTAATTCAAACCTTAGTGCTTCAAATGTATCTTTATCATATTTATCTTCTAAGGACTTGATATAAAATCTAATTAATTTTTTTTCTTCTTCGTCAAACTTATCCATATTATCCTGTGCTAATCTAATAAAATTAGATGCGTCATTTTTTACTATATCTTTCCAACTCATTGTAATCTCTCCTGCATTTTACTTTTAATGTCCAACCAAATCTCAGGATTGTTCTGTGCAAGCACTTCTTGAACAATCTGCATTTGTGCGACAATAATGGTGTCCTGTCTCTTGTGAATCAATTTACCCTTAAACTCCATAAGATACTTCAAAGATTCTCTAATCTCTCTTGCTAACTTAGTAAGAGCATCAATCATCTTAGGGTCTAACTCATTCCCCAATTCATCAAAGACTTGCTCTAATCTTAATTCTAACTTAGCAACATTGTTTGAGAGAGAATCAATCTCATTTACTTCTTTTTTGGCTATCATCATGGCCGCAGATTCTTGCACGATTGGCGTTAAGTGGTGCTTCATGTGGCGTTGCACCTGTGCTTTTGTAATGTTCAAGGCCGAAGAAACCCCCTCACTTGAAACATTTCCTTCGGAAAGCGCACTTTCATAATGTTTTCTCATAGGGTCGGTGCATAAAGCACACTTAGGATTTGACGACATTTCATATTCTCCCATGTGGTTTCTTTGATGTTGAGCGGAAGTCCCACTTCGCCAACCATGAACAATATCCATTTCATCACAAGACATTGTGCGGTTTTCAAGAGAGGCTTCAAGTGCTTCCCTTTGTTCACTTTGACACAACCCACAACGCTTTCTAGTTGTCATAGTATCACAAACCACTTTTTAACTTCATCCTTTTTAGTGTCGGGTGCTTTTGCTCTAGGGCTTCTAATATAACTATTTTTAATTAAATTAGCCATAGCACCATTAGTTAATAATTCTATTCTAAAGTTAGGAACAGGGTGAGACAAAACATTGTTGCCTTTAATTGAAGAAAGTTTCTTTCCAGTAATTGCCGCAGTAATTAATCGCTTAAACTGAGTATTTTCCGAACCTGTAAAGTTTTGCGAATTTAATTCATTTCTAAAGCCAGTTAAGTTATACTTACCATTTTTGTAAAATCGCTTAGCGTTTTTAATGACCCACGATTTAACTTGAGGTATTTGGGCTAAGGAATCAGAAGAGACTTTTCTTAAAGTAGGAATAGCAGGGGCTTTCATTTTTTCTAAGCCATCTTTTAGCACTTCAAGCAAACCGCCTTTAGGAAACATATCGCCTCCATAGATTGCTTGATATAGCGGAGGTTCCGCAGTATTGGGTTCTGTGCTACTCCATTTCTCATATCCCGCCATAAGTTTAACTTTAGGATAGCGAGCCTTAAAATAATCATCAAGATAGTGTCCGTAGATAGTTTCTTTTTCTTTTGTAGGAATCCGTAATTTACCTTTAACCATTCTAAATTTTTTGGGTCGCTTAAATTTAATATTTTGTGGATTTAGGGTGTCATCGTCTAAAAAATCTTCTAATAGCGTGATAAACTTTTCAACAATTTTCTTATCTAATTCAGTAAAAATTTGCTTATTTACGATTTCCTTTTCAATTTCATTGAGAACAGTATAAATACCAGTAGAGCCTTTATTTGGAGAATTTGCTCTAGCAACCGAAGAAGTAACATGGTTACTTACTTGCCCTAAAAGGTCTTTAGGTATCACTTTTTGTTTTGGATTTTTAGTGCCTCCTTCTCCTTGAGGGGGTTTTGGGCTAATGTCACTAGTTTTATATTTTCGGGCAGTTTCTTTCCATTTTGCAAAGGCCGCGCCTAAATCAAAAGAGCCGCCAATTTCAACGGGATTACCATTAACTACTTCAATGCTCTTCTTCTCTTTCTTCGGAATCGTCTTCACCCCCATATTTAATGTGATAAATGTTTGAATTAGAGCCACCGTTAAAGGCTACTCCCCCTGCTTCCTTGAGGGTGTCCTCCGTATATATCCTTTCTGCTTTGTTAATATCAGAGATTAGGTTCCTAATCTTCCTAAGTGGTATTTTAATTCTGTCTCTCGGTTCATCTTCAATGGCTTGATTCAAAGCACCAATAATATCATCATAGTTATCAAATGAAGTTAGGCGACTCACTAATTTATTTAAATCAACTTCATAGTGCTTAAGAGAAGGGTCGCCCATGATTACTTCTTCTACCTTAGAAGCACTATATTCTTTTTCTTTTACGGGTTTTTCAATTTTTCTTGCAGCAATTAATTCTTCTCGGCTTCTTGCTAATTCTGGCCCATCACTATCTACAAAGCCAAGGTCAAATAATTTCTTATTGCTTTTTATATTATCTTTATTACCAATATAACTAACTATAGAATAATTATCCTCCGAATCTTTTTGAACCGCCCAAACATAACCATTAGCAATAAGACTAAATTGATATCCGACTTTCATTCCGGCAAAAGGAGTATATTTCATATTTAATGTATTTTCAAATTTTACTAGCATATTTTTGAAATAGAATCCGCCGTCTAATGGCCTTGGGTCATTACTTTCGTCAAAGCCCATCATTCGTTTCATAGCATGACCAAAGACCCTAAAGCCTTCAATTTCAACAGAATCACTTTCTTCCATGTCTGCATATTCTTCAAGCCATTTAGGAACTTCTCCCTCAAAAATTTTACGCTTGAGAATTTCCTCCCATTTAAGAATATCAAACCACATTATGATAACTCCCAATGTTTTTTAACGGCTTGCATAAGTGAGGGGTCTTCGCTTTCAATAATAATTCTAGTAAAATATCCCCCTACAGGAGTTTCAGGGTCGGTCTTACAATAAATAACCAAAACTATTTCACCCACATACTCTGCTGAATCGTCAGAAGAACGCCTAAGAACATCGTTAGAATAATACATAAGAACATATTCTACACCGTTGCTTAATTCTCCGCCTTTATCAATTTCTGCCTCTACGGGATAAGAAAAAGATGTTATTGAATTAAACATTTCATCAACCTTTTCTACAAGTTCACAAGCAATATGTTCAGGCATATTTGACATTGTTGATTCATCATTAAAATAAACTCCTTTATTTCTTCTTGACAGCCTCATTAATCGTTTTTGAAAATTAATCAACTTTTTCCTACATTTATCGTCTACTTTAATGTTGATATTCCTTCCATCGGCATCGCCTTGAAATTGGCCTTGCGATTGGCGACTTAATGAAGATAAGTCTAACTTAAGTAAATTAAACCACATCATGCTCTCTCCCAACAAGATTGGATTTTGTCGTATCTTTCTTTTGCTAATTTTTCACTATAAACTTTCTCAAATCCAACCTTTATCTTGTGGTCTTTCTTAAAGCCATAATTCGTTTCTATTGGGCCTATTAATGTGATAACAAAAGGTGAATACCCTTCTGCTAAAACGCCATGAATATCAAGGCTATAATGGCCCCCACTATAGCCTCTATTACGCCAATTATTTAGAGAAGCGGATTGGGGCGTTGGTTTAGGCCCACTAAAAAACTTATCTAAATTCTCTACAAGCAAACAAAAAAGTTCTTCTGGAATCCCACGGTCAATGTGTTCGTTTGATATGGAATAATTAAACCACGGGTCTTGACCAAATTCATCATATAAGTTTCTAATAAATCTGTAATATTTCTCTTCACATGATTTATCTTCTGAGATATTGATATTCCTACCTTCTGCATCACCTTGTATTTGAGAAGACACTTGGGAAAGGTCTAACTTAACAATATCAAACCACATTCAATCATCTCTTTTCAAGATATTAAACCATTCGCTCTTACCAAAATAGCCCATTCCTCTTTTTTTAGAACGACCTGTTCTTTCCGACATTCTTCTTCTACTTGCTTCGGCGGCTTCTTCATCAAAAACAATTTCTGGGCGATTTTCCCTTTCCATATCTTTCATATACAAAGAAGTAGGCGATTCGTCATCGGTTTTTGCTTGTTCACGAATAGCATTAGGTTCTACAACATCTAAATATAATACGGCAGAAACAATAGTATGTTTAATAAAATTAGTGTAGTCGGGGACATCAATAACTTCAGTTAATGTAGAAGTCAAAGATTTTCCATTATCCATAAATTTTTGCTTGATGTTTTTTAACAAGTCTTGCTTTTCAGCAGAATCGGGATGACCTGCCACAATTTCACTAATATGGCCCTGTCCAATTATTTTAGCAAGGGATAAAACATCAAGTTCTCCTATTTTGTCTGGAATGCCGTCTTCTTTATTAAAATCACTATTTTCTTTAATTTTTTGTTTATTTTTTCTTTCTGAGGGCTGGTCGTTTATAACCTCTAACAATGGACTAAGCCAGCCACCCATAAATTGTTCACAGATAAAATATGCCTCTTCTTCATTAAGAGGAGGCATAGTTTCTTCATAAGTTAATTTAACTGTTTTGTAGGCCAATGATTTAAGTGCAGAGCCTTGAGCCAACTTAGATATAACATTTCCTTGAAAAACACCTTCTACGATTTCTTTCAAATCAACCATAATATCACCTTTCTCAAAAAATAGTCACAATAGACAAACTAAACACAACCAACAGAACCGCATAAACGCTATTCCAACCCTTAGTAAAAATACCGTTGCGGTATTCCAAGTTATCCAACATATTGTCAATAAATCTCTCTAGGTATGCGTCCATGCTATCTCCTCAAAAAATTCTCAAAAAATTTCCGGCGGAATTTTTCAAGTTAGGAATCAGAATTTTTTTACTCACCAAAGTCTTGTAGAATTTCAAAAGCCGCTTCTAAGTGTTTGACCACTTCTCTAATATCGTCAGCAGAATCTTTTGGGAATCCCGCCATAAACTCAGGAGAAAACAACATTCCTATCTTTTCTCCCAAATCCTTTTTAATTCTACGAAGAGTTTGAACTCTTCTTTCTACATCTTCTTTTTCGTCTTGTTTTATAATATCTTCCCACATAACAATCACTTTTTCAGTTCAAGAAAAGTTCAATATTTCTACTAATTTTTCGTATTCGCTATCTATTCTTTCAACGGCTTTTTCAGCACCTTTAACTTTCTCAACTGCGAACTTAGCCATGTCTAAAATATAATCGGCTTTTAAATCTGCTTCATCTTCTTCTTCGCTGTCTCTCAAAACCCCTTCCATTTCATGAATCCTATTTTTCAATCGTATCAGCAATTTTTCTAAAACAGGAAGTAGGTCTTCTTCGTCTTGTTTGATAATATTTTCCCAATTCATCTTAATCATCTCTATCAGATTTTTTTCCTGCTTCTTGCTTATGTTCTCTTAAAGCGGCCACATATTTGTCAAGAGCATTTTTAACTTCTGTATATTCTGCCCCACCTACATAAAATCGTGTCATTTCCGTTTTTACCCGCAAAGCCCTTGCTATCATATCATCTACATTTTGCCTATAATTTTTGTTGTATTTGACAATATTTTCCCAATTCATCTTAATCACCTTAATTTCTCAAAATTTGGCTCGGAATTTTTTTACGACTAGCGTTTTTTTTTATGAATTTTTTTATGTATTTCCAGAATAAAAAATATTTTTTTAATTAATTGTTTATTGTTTATTTTTTTTCTTTTTCCAATTCATCTAATCTTATTTGTATTGTTTTCTTTTTATGATAAAATGGAATAAGACTTTCTTTCAATTCTCGTAGTTTTCTTGCAATTTGTTTTAATTTAACCTTATTCTCAGGTAAAGTTTGAGTATTCTTTTTAGATGTATTTGATTTGATGTCTGCCAAAATATCATTAATAGATTCATTAATAGCAGTAATCTGAGGTAAGACTTCATCCAAACTATTCAATGGATTGCCCCCGTTATACGGAACGAGCCTCACGGTATAAAAATGCCGATGCGAGGGGCAATATGTGGGTTCAAAAGGGGCAAAATAACCCATTTTCAATCAAAGAATATTAATGAATTAACGATTAATTCAGAAAAAAATCGGAAACAAAGCCATATGGTTGTAGATACTTCTATTATAACTATATATATCTATTTAAAACTATTTATTTTATTTATGTCATTTCAATCTATTTATCCTACCATATGGTTTTCTTTGCTACAACCCGCCTTTTGAATGCAAATTGCGCTTAGTGTCGGCTATGGTGGCCTCAACCGAAAAAACACAAAAGAAGGTGAAAAAATGGATATGAACAATCAAAAATTCAACGAAAGAACTTCCGACATTCTAATTTGGATGCAGGAAAACGATATTGGCGCACTAGAGCCAATGATTCAAGGTCAAATTAATTATGGCCGTGGATTGACTGACGAAAAGCAAATCGGTAAGATTTGGAACGCTATTCGTGAAATGTTGGGGACTCTTCCCGAATCCCCAATTAAGCGAGGTAAGCAGAGCAGCCTCCCAACCGAGGTTTCTGTTCTTGTTGATTCTTTGGCTAATGATGCGCTTTCTGCACATTTGACGCTAATCAACACCGGCGACATGAATCTTTTGCTTTGCCGATTGGGCAAGAAAGCAAACGGTTTGTGGGATGATGAAGAATACGGTGATGCTATGGCTAACCGTGTGAAACAATCGCTCATTAAGCGTTATAATCTTGGAATTTGGGACGGAACCCGTGAAGGTCTGTCTTCTCAAGACTTTAGCGTAATTGTGGAGGACTCCGAAGAGGAGTAACCTCCACTTTTGTAAATAAATCGGGAAAGGCCACCATATGCCCCCTTTTCCTATTCTCGCTGGATATACCGGTTAAGCCAGCATAGAACCAAAGCCCTGAACACTCACAAAGTAGTCAAATGTGGGCGAAGTATTGTAATACCCAATAGACCGACGGTGAGGGGTTTCTGACGCTTCCGATATTTTGATGAAATGCAAACGATAAGTAGGGGTGGCGGTTTTCTTCTCCTTTTGGGGGAAAGCGCACAAAAGAACGATAACCCACATGGCGGCATTTTTATGCCCTGTGTTGAAATTGGGAGTTATTTAGTAATTGTGCGCTTTCTCCCAGTCTCCGAGGTTGTTTTTAGTGAAACTAAGCAAAGTGAGACACAACCATATGGTTTTCTTTTGTAAACTCGGTTTATTATGACATTATTCCCAAAATAACATGAAGAAACATCTTTCTTTCAAACCCATAGGTGAAATAAACCCAAACATCATTGAAAAACACCAAGCCCTCTTTATACGCTCGGTGAACAATCAAATAAGATATGCTAGCATTGTCACAAAAAACGAATGAGGCTCCGCCCGTTTTGATGTCGCCTGTTCGGGCATCATGTATTTTTCCCGAAAAAATGGGATTGTGCAGGGAATGATAGAAAGAGGGGAAAACAGGCTCTTTCCCCTCTTTCGCCCTGCGAGGTAGTTTTAGTTAATTTACGAAAGATTTACTACCATATGGTTTGCTTTGCAAACTTGGTTTATTATCCCAAATACTCCCAAACAATGCCGTAAGGTGTGTAATCAAAAAACAAAGGAGATGAAAAACATGGACGAAAAAACAGCACATGAACGGGCTAACGAGATTCTCGCATGGCTCAAGGTAAATGGAGAAACCGCAGGGGCTTTGGCTCCTATGGTTGAGGGCCAATGTAATTATTTGCTTGCCCTTGAAGACGACAAAAACCGAGGAAAGGTTTGGGCGGCTATTCGTGAGATGCTCGGCACTTTGGAGGAATCCCCAATTAAGCGAGGGACTCGCTCAAACCTCACGGCAGAACAAGACGCAGTTATCGCAAATATCGGCAACCGCATCATGCAAGCCTTTGCTCAAATTGGAGAATGGACTTTGATTCAACAGGTTTTCCCCGAATCCACCCGAAAGGGTCAATATGGGGATGTGGAGGCATACGCCGACCACATGCGCCGAAAGGCCGAAACCAACATGAAAACGGCAATTCGTGAAGAACGCTTTACGGGTCTATTTGATGGTGATTCGCAAAATATCACCATCACGCCAGCAGAACCCCCACAAAACGCTGAAAGCGGGGAGGCTCAAGAGTAATCTTGAGTCCTGCGTTGAGATTTACACACACCAAAAAGGCGCAAACGGCTCCCTCCCCTCAAAATCGCACTAATACCCATCTAATGCGGGTCACTTAGTTTAAGCGAGAGGGGGGGGATGCCCCCTTTGGGGTTATTTTCTACGAAAACTTGCAAAGTAAGATGCAACCATATGGTTTGCTTTGCAAAACCAACTTATGTATTTTTATGCAAATATTTATTGCATCAACCGCACAAACCGCAAAAGGAGATGAAAAACATGAAAATGAAACATACACGAATAGAACAAATCTATGGAGGCATCAATAACAAAGCATTCGGGGATAATACCCCAATGGTTGAAATGTTGCTTGAGCAGGCGCTTTACGAAGCAAACGGAGATTATCAAAGCCGAAAGGCGAAACCGTTCTGGGATGCCGTTATTGCACTTGTTAAAGCCTTGAAACCCGAAATGTTTTCACCAAACCGCATACCTCGCCAAATTATGAGCGTAATTGACGACATTTATTCAATTGTTCTCGAAAAGGAAGGAATGCACCTTTACAGGATGAAAGAAGAATTGGGATTCTTGCCTTTCTTGCCTCGTGGCCGCAGTTGGCTCTATGACCGAGACTGTGAAGGATTGAACGCTCAAGCCCATGTAGACCATATCGCTTTAACACGGGCAAACCACACCCGAAACATGCTAATCAAGGCATTTAGGTCGGGTGCTTGGGATGGTTCCCACGATACGATAAATACGGTGTTTTCTACCGGAATTATGCGTGGGTGCTATGGGCCGGAGGATTGCCGTTAAGCGGTTTAACGGTGGTTGATGCAACAACGGGGGGAAAGGGGTCTTTCGACCCCTTTCTCTCCACTTGTGGTTTTCAATCATTATTCACAAAGAAAGTCTCAAACCATATGGTTTGCTTTGGAAACCCGACTCTTTAACCAAAAAATGCCTGTTTAATGTCCAAAGGGCAACAAACCTAAACAAAGGAGAGAAAAACCATGAGACTGAAAAGAGAACATCAAATCATTCGGCTTGAAAACGCCATCGCAAAAGGGATGGTAACAGACGACCATGTGCTAAATGCCTTAGAATTGACTTTAGGCCTTTATCATAGTGCGTCGGAAAACAATGCAAGGCAAAGCGTGTATTGGACGGCTATTCGCCACATCGTGAAAATGCACGATTATGGGGTTGATGCCTACATGAAGGGAAGAATCCCCCATACCGTTAAACTCAAAATCCATGAAATTGCCCGTGTTGCCCGTGAAGAAGTGTATGAGGCATACCTCAACATTCACGACAAACTCGGCTTTTTGCCCATAAAGGTAGATTCTGAGGAATTGCACCGAGCCGATTCAATCGCCCATTCTGCATCCATGAAGGTCATGCGCTCAATTGAGCGAAGGCTGACAAACGCCTATAAAGCGGGCGGTTGGGACGGAAGCGTAGAAAGTGCGCCAAATCACTTTGGACAGCGTTCTTTAGACGCACCAAATTTCAACGGAGGTTTTGAATAGGTTTGACCTCCCCTTTGGACATGCACTCCGATTTTGGCTAAATCGGAGCATCACGCATTAGCCCCAAAGCCCGAATTAGCCCGTAAAACGGCTTTTTCGGGTGGCGGGGTTCTTAATATATATTTTTAACGAAAGTAGCAACGAACCATATGGTATGGTGAATTAATGCCTTCAAGCGCAGGTCTATGTAATACAGTATCTCTTTCTGCAACATTATTTGGGTCTAATTAAACCTACACAGAATTAACAGGGGTTTGAATGTAGTAAATTCAATTGGACATATACCCATATGAATAATAATACTATATTATATTCAAGTCGCCAGAAGTTTGTCATGTTTTTAACATGGGTGTGACAAATATCAGAGAAGATATGAGAGGGTTATGACCCATAAGCATATTACTATTATATATTTAACATTATTATCATTATTAACATACCATACCATACCATACCATACCATATATCACCATCTTATATCCCTCTCATTTCTTAGGGGTTATACAAAATAATACCTTTATGAAAATGAAAAACATGTTAAACATGACAACAATGTTAAACATATCATAGTGCTTAGGTTATGTATCACAACCTACCCCAAAACAAATTATCACGGATGTTAAACTTGCGGCTCTTTATCAAGGGTGACGGTTTCGTTTCTTTTCACTTTTCTATTTTGAAGATAAAAATGAAAATGATGTAAAAATAAAACGAGGATTGCAAAAATAACATGCCGATTATGACAAGGTTATGAAGCACAAGTTATGCCTAAAATAGAAAGTTAGAGACATTTGAGTTATTGTTGCGCCTTATATACTAATAACAGGTAGGAAGTTTGCCTACGGGCAGGATATGATAACATGGATAATGTGAAATGGGAAAGTCTCGTTATTGAGATTACCGAATACCTTGAAGCCGATGACAGTTTGGATGCCGCACTTCGCCAAGTGGTTGAATTGCACCTCCAAGTTGGACAAGAAAACGAGAATGAGCGAGAAGCCGCTAGTAACGCACTAAAGGCTCTTTTGCGAGGCCGTGACGGAACTCCGTTCCGCCGTGGACAAAAATCTGCCGTTCCTGCGGCGGTAAGAGTCGCAATTGACCGTATTTGTGGCGTTGTTGAAGAAGCCGCCCTTGGTTTCTTTAACCACGACCCAATTATGAGTCAAATTCTCACACAACACGCAAAATCCGGTGGCGGTCTTTTTGAGAACGATGCCGCATATGCCGCTTCTGTTGTGAAGAGAATGCGAAACTCGCTTTCGTCCCAATATAAGGACGGTTCGTGGGACGGTAGCGTTAATTCTCTACTCGGCAACGAAGAGTGATTTTTCTCTTTTTGGGAAACACCCCTTTAGAATAAATTAGATTTTTCTCCCCCTGCGGCTTTCTCTTCGGAGATTGCCGTAGGGGGTTTTTTCATTTTTAGAATCAATTGATTCGTTTTGCAGATATGTTTTGAAGGTTGCGGGTGAGGTCAGGGAGCCTTTAAGAAGGCGGCGACCCCCAAGTGATGAGGAAGGCAATAAATTGCTTTTCTCGCAAACTTCGGTATTTTTCATCAACCGAAAAATATTCTAATTCACGCTAAGGTGGCTGAGTATGGTTAAAAGCGCAGGGCTTAAACTCCTGTCCGTAACGGTTCGTAGGTTCAAATCCTACCCTTAGCACTATTCACGGTCGGGTGAGACATAGGGGGCATAATTAGCATGGCTTCTTAATTGAGGCTTTTTGTCTCCCCGACCTCCTATTCACACAATAGCAAAAACACAGGAGAAATAAAAATGAACAACGAAGAAAAAGAAATGGTTTCAGTTTTGGCTGAACACATTAAGCAAGAAGCACGAAATAAGCAAAGAGAATCATTGATGGAAATGCGTAAAGTATTCTACGATTATATGACTTCTCAAGGAATGGAGATGCCCGAACTTTTTAAGCAAGGGGATTTTATTGACTTTTTCGTGAACAACTGAGGTAATAAAAATGATAACAGGAACAAACCAACAAGAAGAAATATGGGACGAAATGGAAAACGGTGATAACCACATGGTTATCAAAGCGGGTGCAGGTGTAGGGAAAACCTTTACAATTGTAGAAGGTTCTAACCGCATTAATGCAGAAAAGATGGCATTTTTGTGCTTTAACAAATCCATCCAGACCGAATTAGCAGACCGACTTCCTCAAAATGTAGAGGCAAAGACCTTTCATGCGCTCGGTTTTGCGGCCATTCGTGCGGCAGGTATTCGCACAAAAGTGAACAATTACAAGGTAAAGAACATCATTGATGATTACCACGGAAAGGACTTCAATGCTTATCCTCTCGTTAAATTGATTGGGCTTATCAAGGGTTCTTTGATTGACGGTAGCGATATTCGTAGTATTCGGGGCTTGATTGACAAATATAACATTGAGTTTGAGTCCACAAGAGAAGAACAATTAGCAATCACTTCAATTCCAGACATTCTTTCAGAATGCTTGAGGATTACTCATCAAATTGACTTTGACGACATGATTTGGCTTCCGCTTAAAAAGAACCTTCCTTTCCCACGATTTGATGTATTGTTTGTTGATGAGGCACAAGACTTCAATGAAATGCAACGAGAGTTAATTTTCCGTTGTGTTCAAAACGGACGATGTATTGTTGTTGGCGACCCAAATCAAGCAATTTACGGCTTCCGTGGTGCTGATAGCGATTCAATGGATATTTTCAAAGAACAACTTGTGAAAACTAACCGAGGTGTTCAGGAATTTCCTTTGAGTCTCACTTGGCGTTGTCCAAAATCCGTTGTTGCCGAAGCAAACCGATATGTCCAAAATTTCAACTGTCGTGAAGATGCTGAAAATGGGACGGTGCGTGTAAATGCACCATTCAATCCTATTGAGGGGGATATGGTTCTTTGTCGGTATAATGCCCCATTGGTTTCCGCTTTCTATGAATTGATTCTTCAAGGAAAGTCAGCGTATGTTTTGGGTCGTGACATGACAAAAGGCCTAATTGCTTATACGGGCAAAATTACCAAGAACGGCAACATGGGAACAGATGAGTTTATTCAATTGCTTGATACTGACTTTAATACTACTTACAACCGATTGATGAAGGCTGATAAGATTAACCAAGCAAATACGCTTGAGGATAAATATAATTGCCTAAAAATCTTTTCTGCTAGGGCTACGACTGTTCGGGGCATCATTGAGGAAATCAAAAATGTCTTTGACAACAGCGAAAAAGGAGAAATTATGTTGTCCACCGTTCACAAGGCAAAGGGACTTGAAGCAGACAATGTTTATATTCTTGCTACTGAGAGAATGCCTCATCCAAAGGCAACCAATCCAAGGGAAGAACGAAACATCTGTTATGTGGCTATTACTAGAGCAAAAAAGAATTTGTTCTATGTTGGGCCAAAACCGGGAAATTGATTATACTCCACCAACTCCTGTGATAGAAGGTAAGTGTGACTTCTGGAGAAATTGACGCTCAAATGGGTGCAAAGCCCTAAAGAAAACATAGGAGAAATAAGAATGAAAGAATTATTGAAAATATCTGGGTCTGAACTGGCCCTTCTTTGCTACATTAAAGAAGTAGCGAGGGAAAGAGAACAAAATATTGACCTACGACCTCATGTTGTTGTAGAAGTGATAAACGAACTACTTGAAGCATATACGGAGGATTAAATATGAAATATGAAGAATTTATGAAAATTACAGATAAATGGTCGGACAACGATAAGTTGCGATTTTTGATGGAATACCCTGTGTATCACAAACTGATTATGCAATTTCTTTTGCACAATTGGCGAGATAGTGTTGTTGTTGATTTTGAAGAAATCAGGGCCTTTGCTAAGACTAATGACATTTTGACAATTACTGATTTAACGGAGGAAGAATAATGGATGAAGGATGGAGAGAACACATAGATGAATTAAAATCCCGAACAAAAAAGTCAAAAATTCATGATTTTCTTGAAAATTTAGCAGATTGGGGAATAAACAATCAACACCATGTCATTTTATGGGAAGCGATGGTGGCTATTATTGAAGCAGACGAAAAAGGAGATTTTGATGGACTATTGGGGGATGAGGAATGAATTGCTCACATGATAATTACGAATTAACATCAGAAGACTTATTTGTTGAAGAACCATTTAATGTGATTTATCAACACTTTATCTGTCTAGATTGTGGCGTTAAAGGGGAACGCACATATAAAATGCCCATTGAAATTACATGGGAAGACCCTAATCAAACTAAATTAATTTGAAAAAACAGGAGGAATAAAAATGGAAATTGAAATTGAAGCACGAAGAGAATTAGGAACAGGTCATTGGGATAAGAAATTAATGCAAAATCTTACTTCTCTTTCTATTGCAGATAATTATAACGAAGCGAAAGATGAATGGATTGCTACCGGAAATATTTGGTGGGAAGGAATGGGTGGAGAATATCCACAATGGATGAAACACCATGGAAAGTGTCTATGTGGGCATACGGTCAAATACCACTTTCATATTCAGAACACGGAAAATGGCGTTGAAGAAGTTGTTGGTAGCGACCACATTAATACTTATATGATTAAGCGTGAAATTTCGCTTTCTACTGGAATTAGTGAAGAATTTATTACTGAACAACAAATCAAAGAATGGCTCAATGTTCGCATTGAATCTATGAAAGCCGCCGCTTGGTGGCTAGCCAATGGTGAGCGTTTTACTGAATTGTTTGAAGAAGTCCGTGAATATGATTTAAGAATCAATGTTCGGGAAAAGAACATTGTTTGGAGTCATTCCGAAGGAAAGTATGTCTATGATACTGTTCTTCGTAAAAAAGGAAGTGGTTCACCGATGGATGGCGATTATGAAATGGCTTCCGTTGTTTGGCGTTGGAATCATCCCGATAATTCAAGAAATCAGCGTGATGGGAGAGGCTATCCAAACGAGCGTCTTATGCAAGATTTGTATATTTTGCAATTTCAAATCATGCAAATGAAAGAAAAATTAGATGAAGAAGATAACGAACTTCAAACTTTGACTCAACAAATGCTTGAAAAACAATCAAATAATGTTCAAGAAAAACAGCAGTTATCCTTTGAAGAACGGTGCAGTTATTTTGGTATTCCTGCGTTTGATTCGTCTTGGGGCTATAACGATTGGACACGGACATTCCTTGCCGATATGAAGCGTTTGATGACGGCTGGAAGAGATTTGACTCAATCCCAACAGGATAATTTGTTGAAGATTATTCGGGGCAATCAAGCCACCGATAAACAGATGGCTTATTTGCGAGATTTGGGATATGATGGTGTTCATCACCTCTCTAAATCGGAGGCATCTAATCTTATCAGCAAGTATTTGTTGCAGGAGAACATCTGATTCCTTGTTGGAGGCAGTTTTGCGTCTTCACAGGAAAAGTAGGTTTAAAAAATAAAAATGCAAGTCTTCAGGTATGGTGCATTTTCCTACAACGGGGTTTGTCAAGTAAAAAAGAACAAAGTTGTTTACCTCACGACATATAGGGTATTTGGTTGGTCTTCTGTCCTGTTCTTTTTTGGAACCAATATGGTTCCTTCCCCACCCTTTAAGGTGATACTATGTTTAAAAGATGGTTTAGCAAATATAAAGTAAAAGAAAAACCTATCATTAGATGCGGAGACTGTTTTCTTAAGGCACACTACTATATACAAATTAGATTCCAGCCAATCGGAGAAAGACCGCTAGATGAAAAAATAATAATTCCAATATGTAATGATTGTTATGAGCAAATATATGAAAGATATAACCCGCAAAGACTCCCTGCGCCTGTTCAAGTCGGAGTATTTGAACAGACGCATTAAACACGAAATGCGGAGAAGAGAAATTTATAAAGAATTAAGAGGATTAGGTATGCCCTCTTGGAAAGCATACCAAATATCAATAAAAAAAATGGTGATAAAATGAAAGAAGAAATATTAGTTAGAAAACTACAAGAAGAACAATATGGCCCTATTAGCCAACCCACCGATGAAAACACGGTGCGAATAAAAATTAGGGGTTTCAGGGAAGTGCTTGAAAACGACTTAAAAGCCTTTTTGGAAAATCCGTCTGCTAAAAACTTTTCAGGACTGAAAATGAGTATGTATTGGTATCAATATTGGATGAAGAAGGCCGTTTATGAAGAGGTAGAAGAATGAATATCTTTGCGCTATCCAGTAATCCCGTTGAAGCCGCACAACAGATGATAGACAAACATGTTGTGAAAATGCCTACGGAAAGTTGTCAAATGTTGCATACAAATCACTTGTATTTCCATTACAAAGGCATTTATGGTGTAGAACCTTCTCTCAAAGATTTGAAGAAGTTTCATGCTCACATCAATTCTAAGTTAATGAAACCGGCCATGCTTAATCATCCTAGCACTATTTGGGCAAGAGAAACCAAGGCTAACTTCATGTGGTTGTATGAACACGCACTTGCGCTTTGTGAAGAATATACTTTCCGTTACGGAAAAGAGCATGGAACGCAAAAGCGCATTTTAGATAGCATAACATTTGATGCTAGTCCTTTTAACAAAACACCATTAACTATTGCGATGGCTGATGAATACAGGCTAGACCGTGATGCTTACTTTGCCGAAAATCCCAACTTAGGTGATTGGGACTTTGTAATAGAATCTTATCGTCATTATTATCTTGAAGGCAAATGGAGATTTGCTTCATGGCGTAAAGACCGCAGACCAAAATGGTTCCCAAAAAACTGGTATGCAAAAAAATACAATCAAGAAATACGAAACTTTAATGAAAGAAACAATGCAAATTTGAAACTTATGGAGGAATAAAAATGATAGAATGTAACAAATGTAAAAGTTTAGTTTGGAAGCGTAAGATTCGCATGGGAGAATATGATTGTCATTGTCCCAAATGCGACCATAACTTTACTTATATTGATTATCTGGGGGAATAAAAATGAAAATTACTTGTATTAATTGTCAGAAACAATTTGTAACGACAACAAATATATTTGGTGTTCCAAACCACTACTATTGTGAAGGATATTGTCGCAACAACGCACGATATGGCATAATTTCATACGGGTGCTTGTAAATGGTGATTAAAATGAAAACATGCAATATGTGTGATGGGTCAGGATATGTTGTTCGTGAAGACCATATTCATGATGTTTTGGTAAAAGAACGATGTGATTCTTGCCTTCAAGAAGATAGGCAAAAGGAAGAAATATATAATAACATGCGAGTATTGCTGGCCTCTGTGAGTCCTCAACTTCTTGCTCAGTATTTGTCGCAAGTTATTATTCATGTTGGTGCAAATAAACATAGTTTAGATGCACTAGAGCAGCAAATTCTTGCAAAAAACAAAACTGGACTTCTAAGTTGGATTTCCCTCTTAGAATGAAAACAATGGGCGTATGGTGTAACGGATAGCATTCTGGCCTTCTAAGCCGGAGATGGGGGTTCAATTCCTCCTACGCCCGCTATTTCAAATAAAGTGTATAGGTGGCTTTTTAAATGACCTACGGATGGGTGCGATGCCTAAAGGAGAAATAATTATGTATCTGAAAGAAAAAAGAAAAGAAGTAGAGTTTAGAATTGTAGATGACGAAGAGTTACCTCCAATTATTTTCTCTCAAAATGAGAATGATGAAGTTAAGGTAGTGATTAATACTTATCACAGGACTTGGATAATGCTACACCGTAGGACTATTCTGGGTGCTTTAGATGCTTTGGGAGAGAAAATTGATACTATTCTAACTGCATATTTGACGGAACAAAGACTTTTTGAAAAACAAGACAGGGAGATGATTTAATGTTTAAGGGACTATTGAAAGGAATTTTTATCTTTAGTATTTTTGGGCCACTATTTTTCTTAATTCACGGAGATGATTGGGAATGAAGCAAACATGCTTTTGCGGCTATACCGGCCAAATGACGAATTGTGACGCTTGTAAAAAAGCAGTTTGTCGCAGTTGTTCTAAACTAAAAGTCATCAAAGGCGATGTTCATGTGATGCATGACATTTGTCTTGTTAAAAAACAAAGGAAGTGAAAAAACATGAAAGGAAGAAACATGAAAGGAAAGACAGAAAATGATGCCCTTTATATGGGTGAAGAACATGGAAAGAACAAGGAGGAAGCACAATGATTACGATGCGGATTTTGAACGAGACTGGACACACCGAACTAACCTTGGAATCAACCGAGGTTATTGAACAAATTGAAACTCACCCTACTCATTGGGTGTTTATCAATGGTGAATTGATGGCTAGAGAGTCAATTCAAGAAATTGACTGGAACACCGTTCAAAATGTGGATTTGACCCCTGCTATTGTTGGCGGGCAATAAAACCTCATTGGTTCATTTTTGGGGGGAGGGCGACCTCCCCCGTAAGGAGGGGTATAGATGGATTTAAAAAATTTTATTTCAACAGACGCTCTCTGCCTCCTTTTCAAATTGAATGGTTGGTCTGCTCCAAAAACAATAGAAATTGAGAACCTAGGAATTTTTAAACCGGATTTTTATGAAACAGGTCATGTTTTGGTTGCTTCTAATAAAGCAATAATACAAGCAAAAGGTCACACAATTGTCAAATATAAAAATAAGACTTACGAAGATGTTGCTTCTTTATTAAAAGAACATGGTAATGTTGCAGTATTTGATTTCAAAAACTGGGCCTTTGAAGTAGAAAAGGAATGGGTTCTTTTTAAAGACGGAGAATGGATGACTTCTTTCACAACTTTAGATAAATTACCAAAAAGAACAAAGTTTCGCTGTTGATTATTATGTTGTCTTTTCAAGACATGAAACTAGTTTGTAATTCATATCTTGGGTCATTTAGTGCAATAAATCAAAAAAGACTTTTGATGGCCTTAGCCTCATGTGAAGAAATGAAAACTGAGCGTGAGAAAAAATTTAGACTGTATAGAATCCTGCATCTTATTCTTTGGGATTTTGAAGAAGCAATTGAAATTGGTTTTGTCAATTTCATAAACTATAAATTCCCAGAAAGACTAGAAGCAATTAAATACCATACTCTCAACAAAGAAATGGATTGTTCTTGTAATATCTGTAAATTAATGGAGATACCAGCATGAAAGAAAAAGACCCAGAATATACCAAAAGTCCTTGGTCTTACAAAAAAAGAGTCGCCACCAAATGTAGGATTTGTGGGGGACAATTACTTTTACCAGAAGAAAACAAATTAGAAATGCACAAAGAATGCAAAAATAACATAAATGATAATATATATATGATGTGATATAATGATAGACTATGATTTTGATTTTAATATTAAAAAACCCGATGACTCACAAACCAGTTGGACAGTCAATTGTTCAGTTGTTGTTGAAAATCCTGATAATTTAGAAAATACTCTGTTTAGAAAAATCTTTCCTAGGCATAGTGTTTATCATATTACAGAACGAAAGTCGTCAAAAATAACCTCTTATCCAAACAGACAAGCAAAAGACCCTGTTCATGGCGGAATTGTTCAACAAATTAAAACTATGATTCAAGTCCCACGAAAACGAAGAAGGCAATATGTTGAAAGAATGGCTGAATATAGCGGCATCCTTAAAATTGAAGGTCTGCCTATTCTCCTTGCTAAAAATGATATTCGCTATTCTATCAATGGGAGAGCAGAGTCTCTAGAAAGAATTTCTGATATTCTAGCAAGATTGATGTTCAAAGCGATTAATACGAAAGATACGAATAAACTAATGGCTTCTCTTTACTCTTTTCTAGATATGCCTGAAAATGTTAGATATGCCCTTGAAAACAACACTCCCTATACTTTTTATCAAGACTTTGAAAAGTATGATGTTAGGCTAAAAACCCAACAAATTGGAGATGATGAATATGCGCTTGAAGTAAGTGATGGAATTTGGGGAACAATGTCTTCTAAGGATTTGGTGGTGTTTGTTAATACTTATCTTCACGGCAAAAAAAGAGGGTCTTGGTATCAGATTTCGCCCAAAAATCTTTACCTGCGAACAGTAGGAAAAGAACCCTCTCAATCTGATATTAAAGTCATGCGAGAGTTTTTGAAACAAAACCGAACTTCGGATATTGTTGAAAAAAGGGCTAGAGATTTGGTTAGAGAATTAGAATCCCAATATTCCGATAGGATTACTGTCCGTTGGAATGAAAAAGACATGCCGGAAAAAATCTTCGTTAGAGGAAAAGGTTACGATTGGTTGTTAGAAGCACGAAACTACAAACGGTCATATCAAGATGTATCTACATTTGTCTATCAGCCTCAAGACGGTGAAGGAAATTGGGTTGGCCCAATTTGTATTGACAATATGAATAATGATTCTTCAATTGGCGACCAATTCGCCGCTAGAGTATTAGCATTTATTAATGATAATGTCACAGTTAAATTGGTAAGCACACTTAACCATAGAATAAAAACAGAACCAAATGAATATAGAGTTGATAAAAATGAAGTGTCTAGAATGTGGAATGAATGAATTTAATTTTAATGAAGGCCTAGGAGAAACAGAATGCGTCAATTGCGGTTTAGTGGTTCAAAGTGAACCATTTGAACAGAGCGTTAGAATGGTGAATGATGGCGTTTCTGTTCATTCAGCAGACAGAAATAGGCTAGGGTCTGTTATTACGGGCAAGGGGTCTTATAAATACAATAAGCGGGGAATGAATACTGATATTCCTACGCATATTACGAGAGGACTTTCTCTTTGTAAAATGGTTCTTGCTTCTATTCAAGAAAATAGCAATCTTAGAGATAGAGTAGAAGAAGTATATCTTGAATTATATGCAAAGGGTATTTTTGGAACACACAGTCTTGAAAATAGAGCAGTTTCAGTTACTTATTATGTATTGCTTGAAAACAAGACTCCAACCCCTCTAAAAGATATTGCTAAAGAATTTGATTGTAAAATTAAATCTACTGGGAAATTAGTTAGAAAAATACTGTCTTTTTATAGGCATAAGAAACCTGACTTAATTCCAGACTCTAATTTTTTGTTGTCACAAACGGTAGCAAAAATCACAAACGATGGTTTTTTCTTAACTCTGTGTCAAGAAACTATGCAAGCCTTAGAACCAATTTTAGAAAAAGCCGACTACAATAAAACTCCGAGTTATTTTGCCTGTATTGCTTGGATTACCAAAAACATTAATCTGTATTCCACAATTACGATTTCTAAGATTTCTAAAACAACTGGAATACATCGGGCAACAATATACAAAAACACAAAAAATATTATATCATTGTTAGGATATACAGAAGTTAAAGAAATGAAAGGAAGAAAAATTAAGGAGGAATAAAAATGAATGAATCAGAAACCATTGATGCGATTGAAACTGGAGTCATTGAGACTCTTAAGAACTTAAGAACAGATTGTCCCTTTTGTAAGGAACAAACCGAGTTGTATTTGAGGAAACAAAATAATACATTTTTGGCACTCACTAACCCGTTTGACGACTTACAATTCATGCTCAATTTTAATTGGGATTGTCCTGTTTGCGAAAAAAATGTAAAACCTAAAGATGTTCTTCCTCTTTCTCCCGAAGAACAAGAGGTTGAAAAATATGAAAATATGGGACACAAGGTTGTATTCCACATGGAATACGACGCATACTTGAATTATACTCTTAAGGAGAAAATTGGCTCACAAGATTGTGAGGATAAAAATTGTGAATTTTGCAATAAAGAAATTGATTGGAAGAAAATTAAGGAGGAATACGAATGAGAAAAGTATTAATTATTGGAGCAGGAGGAATTGGAAGTTTTCTAATTCCTATATTGGATAAAGTGGGACTTTACCGCATTCATGTGGCTGACCCCGATAGTGTAGAAACAAAGAACCTACCATATCAAAACTTTAAGAAAGGTCATGTTGGACAGAATAAGGCTCAAGTAATGATGGATTCTTATGAATCTGTCGCTACTTATAGTAAATATCCCATTTTGACCGAAAAACAAATGCAGGGATATGACCTTGTAATTTGTTGTGTGGATAACATTTCAGTAAGGCGAACCTTATACAACACAAGTATTAAATGGCTTGACTTACGAGCGCAGGGCAGAAATGCCGCTCTTGTGTCACATAAGGCCGACCCCAAAATGTATGATATGCTTTTGGCTGGTGAAGAGGGTTCTTTCAGTTGTCAAGGGGATTCATGGGATGGAACAAATAATGGTGTTCATTATATGCAAGTCGCAATTGCAGGATTAGGCGCACAATGGGCGCAAAGATATTTTAATAAAGAAGAAGTAAAAGAATACATGGTATTAAACGCATAAGGAGAGAGAAACATGAAAAAACAAAGAAAACAATATAAGTGGACAGAAGCGCAACTTGAGTTTATTAGAAATAAACCCGATGATATTTCATGGGAAAAATATACTCAAATGATGAACGCAACTTTTAATGTGCAGAGGAAAACTAATTCGGTATATCAGAAATATTTCCTCTTTCAAAAACAGGAAAAGGAAAAAGAAACGAAGGAAGAAGAAATTGTTCCTGAAATTGTAGAAACACAGCCTGTAGAAGAGAAAAAGAAAAAGAGATTTTCTCGGACTCGTTGCCGTTGGACACCTCAAGAAGAATTGGAGATTTTAGTAGATTTTTACAGTCTTTCTGTTGATGAAGCAAGAGAACGCTGGCAACGACCATATCATGCAATTGCTAACCGATTGGAGTTAATTTGTGATGAAACAGAACCCCATCATAATGCGTTGCTTGTAGAGGCGACTAACATCATTCGTTTGCGAAAGAACATGATGCAAAAGCCGACCCGAAAAGACCGAAAGGCGGCGAAAAGAGCGGCTAAATTGGCTAAGAAACAGGCTCGCCTTGCTCGGAAAATGGACAAAATAGGTAGTGAAAATAATGGAAATAAGTTTTGATGATGACAGAAAAGAAGCAATTGCTCATGTTGAGCAGGTCTGGCAGAAGGTTCTTTTAGAACTTTCTTCAACTGCTGGATATGATTATGAAAATCTTGTTGATGCAGAACATAGCCTTGAATTACAAGATGCTATTTGGTATGCTTCAACTAGCATTTTGCCTCATTTAGAAGTCCAAGCAGTTATTGATGCAAAGAACAATATTTTTGTTTCAACTGGAACGGCAGGATATGTGGATTATTTGACTATTGACCCATCTAATCTTGTCGGAATGAAATTGCCTATTAAGTGTTGGATTCACACTCATCCTTTTGGGGCGGCATATTTCTCTGGAACTGATTGGAAAACCATTTCTATCTGGAAAAGTGTGATGCAAAGTGCCTATGTTTTAGGAAGCGAAATGTCTTCTGCTGGACACTATGGCTTTTGGAATCAAAACGCTCCCGATATTTTAGAAGTGTATTATAATGGGGAACATACCCAAACTCAAGAATTAAAGGAGGAAGAAGAATGACGAAGTTTAGAACAATTAAAAGTGGATTAAGCACCGCAAAGAAATATGGAGACAGACCAATGCGCCGACATGATGAAGAACCATTGGAACCCCATCATATTCGTCATCCCAATGACAAAAATGAGCGAAGAACCGATAAAGGCGTTCAATGGGTTAAAAAAGGTGCAAAAAAGACTGAGAGAGAAAAACGCCTTGAACAGTTTTACAAAACTCATGTTTATACTTGGGTTACACCACAAAGAAAGGCTTGGGTGGCTATCCCTGTAAAGGAGGAAGAAGAATGACATGGAAGGCAGTAGGAAATTGGATTGTTGTTGAAAAGATTCAATCAAAAGGTAAAACTGGAATTATACAAGTCAAAGATAACATTGGTGAAGTAGTATCTAGTAACTATGCAGAATTAAAAGGAAAGACGATTATTTACAATAATTATAATCGTATCAATAGCCACAATGGATTTGCATTTGTTAAATATGACGATATTATGGGGGTGCAAGAGTAATGTGCGGTGCAATTTCAACACCATGCGAAACAGAAAATTGTGAAAATTTCACAAAAACTGTTTATTGTTTTCAATGCGAAACAAACATGATGCATCTTACGGGGGTCTAATTATGTGCGATATGTGCGGAAAAAAAGCAATTCGCTACAAATCATTTGGCTCAACAGGTATGCGATATTTTTGTAGTGAAAAATGTTGGGCTGAGTATAATCTTATGCCTATTAAAGAAGAAGGATATTACGGACTGGAGAAATTAGAATGATTATTCATGGAGAAGAAGTAAAAGAAAAACTACTACAAGGGATTAATCTTGTAGCGGCCACAGTAAGCCCGACTTTAGGCCCACAAGCAAAAACAGTTATTTTGCAGGGAGAACCCCCAATTATTATTAATGACGGAGTTACTATTGCTAAATATGTTTCACATGCTGACCCGTATGTTCAAATGGGAATCCAAATGGTTCAGAATCTTTCTTCAAAGGCTCAAGAATTAAATGGAGATGGGACTACAACTTCTTGTATTATTGCTGAGGCTCTTTGCGAATCTATTAATTCTCAGAACTTTTACAACCTGCATACTTTGCGGCAAGAATTAGAAGAAGCACAACACATCGTTGTTAATGCGCTGGAATCTAATGCTTTGGAAGTTACAGATGAAGATATTGTTTCTGTCGCTACTATTGCATCTAATAATGACGAATATCTTGGTAACTTGATTCATCAAGCAATTGCAAAGGTTGGGCGTGATGGAATCATTACTGTTGAAGAATCGCCAAACTACAAAACTAATTTGTTGGTAAGAGAAGGTCTTGAAATTGATGAAGGTTTCCTAAGTCATTTAATGGCGAATGGGGAAGATGGGAAGGCCACTTATGACAATCCTTTGATTTTTTCATCTAATTTGAATATCCGGAATTTTGATATGATTTTGCCGATGTTGGAATATGCTTCGTCAAATAACCGACCTTTAATTATTTTCTGTAAAGGCATGGAAGGTTCAGCCATGAACAATTTAGTTATGAACCTTTTGCAGAAGACGGTTCAAGTCTGTGCGATTGGCGCACCTAATTTTGGTGACGCTCAAATTGACGAATTAGGAGATATTGTTGCTACTGTTGGAGGTCGCCTATTTACAGATGAAAGCCACGATGAACCCGAAAGAATTATGCCGCATGAGTTTGGGACTTGTGATAGAATTATTGTCACGAAAGAAAAAACAATTATTGTAGGCGGGAACGGAGATGTATCTTCTAGGATTAATACTCTTAAGCAAACTTTTGCTGATACTGAGGATAATTATGTAAAGGCTCGTCTGAAGAAAAGAATTTCAATTTTGAACGGCGGAGTCGCCACAATTCAGATTGGGGCTTCTTCTCAAATTCAAATGCGAGAAACTAAAGAAAGACTAGATGATGCCCTTAACGCTACAAAAGCGGCTCTTTCGGAAGGAATTATTGTTGGTGGAGGATTAGGCCTATTGCAAGCAAGAGAATCCCTTGAATTGCTGAAGACAGGCCATAAGATTGTATATGACGCATTAGAAGCCCCTATGGGGGCTTTATTAGCAAATAGCGGAATTGAGCAAACTACTGCATTTGATAAGTTTCGGCCTGACGAAAACTTTGGATTTAACGCTTTGACGGGACAGTATGGAAATCTTTTTGAAGAAGGAGTCATTGACCCAGTTAAGGTAGTCAAGGGAAGTTTCAATTGTGCAATTTCAATTGCTCAATTGTTCTTGACAACTGAAGTAGCAGTATTGTTGGAGGAATAAATATGGAAAATAGTAAGAGCAGAACAAGAAAACGCGTGGGCTTTTGGAATAATTGGAAAAATGATTTTCCCCAATATCCTATGCCTGAAGAAAATGCCGCTAATTATGATATTGAAAGAATGGCGGATTATCTAAAAAGTGCGCCAGCCTTCTCACATTTTAGAGGTTCTTCTACTTGTAGGATTTGTCAGAAACCCAATGGCTCTACCACAAAAATAGACGGAGTTTATACCTTCCCAAGTGGTTTAGAACACTATGTTCGTGAACACCACATCAAATTGGATGAAGACTTTGTTGAGCATGTAGAAAAAAATCAATATAGTTTTAAAAATACTTTTGATTCTTTATCAGACGAAAAGCAAAGGGCATTAGCAGTATTTTGGAGAAGAGAAATGCCGCAAGCCGCTCTTAATTCGTTAGCCGCTTATTATGCGGAAGAATTTCCCGAATGGACAGAGGATTGATAAAATGGAATGTAAGAAATGCCGTAGAAGCATGTTGTCCCAACATTTGAGTATTTTGTATATTTGCTATGATTGCTTGAAAAAATTGAGGGAAGAAGAATGACAGAAAGAGCAGTAACGGTGACTTTACCTGCCCCACATAAGGCAGAAATTAAATGTCCTATTTGTTCTGGAAACCGATGTAAAGTTTGTGAAAATAGTGGGTCGCTAAAAATTGCAGTTGCTCCCAAAATCCCTATTCAAAGAGCGCACATTGTTAAATATGTGGTTGATAATATTCACGAAATTGCCGGAGAAATTACTAGAATGTATGGCCTAGTCCCCAAAGTTAATACCGAAGAAGTTACTAGCATAAATGGTGGACAATATGAAATAGTTAAGGTTTCTAGTCTTGGCGGGGTCTGTTGGGTTGTTAATCGTATAGATGAGTTAGACACCCCTAGATATTTTACTTCATTACAAGAATTGGATAAGTTTAAGCAGGGGTGGATGAATTGAGCGAATTAGAAACAGTCGGAATTATAGCGAGAACCGCTACTGACACTATTCTCATTAAGAGAGGAAAATATTGGAATGTTGAAGTCTTGGACATTCGGTGGTATAATAACGATAAACCATCAAGAAAAGGTATTCGTATGAATATGGAAGAAGCAAAAGAATTACTAGAAATATTAAGGAGAGAAATAGAATGACTAGAATTAGTGAATTACAGGCAAAAAAGGCTTTGAGAAAAGCAAACCCTAAACGACAATATGGTTATGGGGCAGTTTCAAAGTTTAAAGTAAGTGCAGGAAAAATGGTAGATTTCATGGCGTTGTATATTGAACAAAGAATGCCCCTTCCCCCGAATAGTGGAAAAGGATGCAGGGTTCAGCCACATCACATTGAAAATTATTTCAATGAGATTGAAAATGCCCTACTAAAACTATTTCTTTCCTCAAGTGGGGAGGAAGAAGAATGATGATGAAATTGGGGGATGCGATGCTTGAGTTAGCAACCATCGCCGCCGATTCTAAGGCATTTGATAAATGGGTTCTTGAAAAGAGGGCGTGTTTAGATAAATCTTTGATTCCTAGATTTACAAAAGAATTGACTGGAATTAAAAAAATTCGCAAAAATAAAAAGTTTGCAGACCAATATAGGTTGCATTTAAGTCTCGTATTTATTTTCTTTTGGGAAGCAAGGGACGATTGGAGAGTTGAAAACTTTTGTTTTCAAGTCGCTCATGCAACAATTATGTTTATGCAACAAACTTCATTTCGTATGCCCGAAGAATTGAAGACAACACTAAATGACTTCAACTTCCTTGAAGTTTATTTAAATTGGGCAAACTCAGTATTAGAAGGAAATGATGAAAATGACATGGAAATTGATGACAAACTTATTGGAAGCGACGGATGGACGAACACCGACGATTCAGACAAAAATGATTTTAAGGGAAATGGAGAATTTTGATTCTCCCTATTTCTTTAAAATTCTAGCATTAGAATTGGACGCAAATAATATTGCAGAAAAGAAAGCAGAAAAGTGGATGGCTAATATTTTGGGTGTCCATGACGAAGAAATGGAAACTTCGGCCTACATTTCAGACGATTTGGGAGAAGCAGTATTTAATATGCACATGGGGAAAGAAACTCTTCAAGAACATTCTCTTGAAGAAGTTTCTAATCTATTGCAAATAAATTGTGCAAAAATGGATTCGCCTGAATTTAGAGCGATACGACTAGCCATAGGAAATATGTCTGCGCTTGAAAGAAAGTGGTTTATCAGATATTGGCTTAGGACTCCAAGAAACGGCATTTCAAAAGGAAATGTTATTAAGATGGTTTCTAAGACATACAAGAAAAACCTTGCCGTGGTTAAGAAGCACACCAATTTTAATTCTATACAATCAACAGTAAGCCACTACGATGCAAATAGTGAACCTCCTTGCAATTTAACATTTGGTAAGTTTATTGCTCCAATGTTAGCAAAAGAAGTGCCTATTTCTAGTTGGCCTAAAAAGTATATTGTTGATTATAAATACGATGGAAACCGCTACCAAATCCATAAGAAAGAAGAAGCAGTTATGATTTTTAATAGAAAGGGGAAAGAAGTCACCGAAAAGTTTCCAGATGTAGTAGAATTAATTTCCAGATATAATGTAACTACGGCTATTTTTGATGGTGAAATCTATCCCGTAAATCCAGATGGTTCTCCGGCAGAACACAAAAAAATGGGGACGAGGGTTCATTCTAAGAATGTCATAGAAGCCGTTGAGCGTGTTCCTGTTGCGTGGGTCATGTTTGACTGTCTTCTATGGGAGAATGTAACTCTCATGGATTTGAGGTTCTCACAACGCTTAGAATATTTCAAGCATATGCCTAACCAAGCACATCGCTTAGAAGGTGGCGACATCATGGCTTTTTATGATAAGGCCATTAAAGAGGGCTTTGAGGGTATTATTATCAAAAACACTACTCTTCCTTATCACGCCGGAAAAAGAAGTATAGGTTGGGTAAAGTATAAGCCGCCACTAATTGAATTAGATGTGGTAATTTTATCCGCAACCTATGGGACAGGAAAGAGAGCCAATGTTTTTGGCCGATTTGAAATTGGAGTTAAATCGGATAATGGCTATGTATCTGTAGGATATGTAGGTAATGGATTAGCCGACTATCAGTTTGATTTGTTAACCAAAACATTGAAAACAAAGGTAAAGCACTACAAGGATAGAATTTATACTTTTATTCCTGAGATTGTTTTAGAAGTCCGAGCAGACTTAATTAGCCAAGATGCACAGGGAAACATTGGTCTACGGTTTCCCAGAATTAAACGAATTAGAGATGATAAATTCGTTGAAGATATAGACACAATAAAAACAGTAATGGAGAAATTAGCATGACATGGAAACCACATTATATTGCAGACTCAGCAGGGAAAGTTAGAAGAATATCTGAATTGAGTCTTAAACAAACAGGAACGGCTATCGGACATATTTACAAAGAATTTCATTGTCGGCATCGGCAACTTATTTTTCTACATGACCGATTGTGGACTCTTAGGAAAGAGGAAGACCCCCATGTTCTTAAAACAAACACGGAATTGAAAATTGCTGAACAGTTTAAACTTAAAGAAAATCAAGAGATTATCAGAAATATGTCAGACGAAAACATTCGGCTCAAGACAATTATTTCTTTTTGTTTGCAAAATTTAGATAACATTCCTGTCGTGGAAGCCATGTTGAAAAATGCGTTTGGAGAGGTTAAAAATGATTAAAAAAGGAGAATTAACAGTTATTGACTTTGTGACATATACTTGCTTAAAGGTTGAAGATGGTAAAGCATATCTTAAAGATATTACTTCTACACAAGGAAGGCCAAAAATCATGGATGCGAGATATGTTCCTTATTTTACCGTAGATGGTCTAGTTACACCAGAAAAGCCCGAACCTAAGCAAGTGAAAATTTCTACCAAACTTAACTTGAGAAAACTTATTAAGGGAGAGATTGACCTACCTGTTACGAATGACGCTATTCGCTTCTTATCTGAATGGGCGGAAACAGCCATTTGTCAAATGATTTCATGGGCGGAAGAAAATGCTACAAGGCTAGGCCACGACAAAATTACTGCGGCTCATATTTATTGGTGGAGTTTGCATCCAAATCAAACAACTGAAGGTTTTTGGTCTGAACAAAAAAATTATTCAAGCAGGGTTCGTTATGAAAGAAATGACTGACTTCTTAGAAAAACATGGTGATTCTACCATTCTTTCTTGTAAGACCTTTTCTAACATAGGGGATGCCGACCTACTGATTCTTAAAACTGGAATTTCCCTACAACTTACTGCGCTTACGAGTAAAAAAGAATTTCTATTTATTGTTGAAGAAGTGGACGAAGAAATGGCTGAATTAATGCAAGATTATAAGGGCTTTATTATTAATGTGGTTATTCCTTGCATATTAGACGATGAAGATGCTTTGGCTATGCTAAGGGAGTTTTCTTACGGTTTAAACTTTTTAAAATTAAAACATGATGTTATAGGGTATAAGGTTGTGGAAAATAATGTATAGTGAAGACATGTTGGTAGGGATTTTAATTTCTCTTGGTAGGACAGATGTTTTAATTGAAAGGAAGGAAAGTGCTTCTCTTGGGTATAGAGTTAGATTGAGATTATCTATACGAGGAGAAATGGATTTTTTAGAAGCAATTCATAGAACTTTATTTCAGCATGAGATTAAGTCTTCAATTTCTGATAAGGAGTCGGGAGGTAGGCCTAAGCCTATTCTTCGCATTGGTGGTAATCTTAACTTATACAAAACTATGGCTTTGATTCCACCATTCCTTCCGGACTGTAAAAATAACTTGAGTCTCTTCAGACAAATTGTAGAATTAGTAGCAAATAAAGAACATCTTCAACTTGAAGGCTTCAATAAAATATTAGAATTAAAGGGGCTAATTTAATGGGATTTACAAATCTAAATAAAACAAGACCAATATTGATAACAGGAAAATCGGGAACAGGAAAAAGCACAAAGGCACTTACATTTGTAAATGACCCTGTTATCACATATGCTAACGAAATGGACATTGATGATTGGCGTTCTGTTCCTATTGATAGTGGGATTATTATTGAGGATGTTCACTTCAAACCTAAAAAAGAAACTATTCTAACTATTCTTAGAAGGTATAGGGGTCAAGTGGTCTTGACTTCTATTAATGAAAAGAGCGTCCCCAAAGAAATTAAATCAATGTGTCAAATAAAGAGAGCAGGGTCTAAACAATGGACTCAGTTACAGATAAAAGAAATTGCTCCCCGTTCAGATAGCCCGCTAAATACTGAAATAGATACATATTCTTTAGTGATGCAGTTTCTCAAAGAAACTGATAGAGAACTAATGGTAGAATTATTGAAGGTAAATAAACCAGCAGATGTCCAAATTTTAACTTGGTTGAATGAAAACATGCACCCCAACAAATTAATTTTTGTTGATGGCGTGGTAAAGAGAAGATGGGGACAAGATTATTTTTATGAGATGCTAGCATATTCTCATTCCGGTAATTCTTATGGAAGATTGAATATGCCCAAACGGGGAACCTATTCTAAAATTCCTTCTCTATTGAGAAGGCTAGGTATCAAGAATGCTGATTTGCGTATTTTTAAACAAATGAAAAAAGACGAAGCGTTTGTCAAATATGCTAAAACAAAATTAAATAACAGCGATTGCAGGATTCTTGGTTTAGGCGAAAAGAAACGCCGTAAGAAAACAGACCCAATCGTTGTGAAACAAAATTCGCTGGAGGAATACATTTGAGAAATGTTAGAATTATTGAAAAAATAGAAGAAATTTTAAACGGGGAAACTATGACGACGGCTCGTATTTATGATAAACTTCAAGATGCAAAAGCCAAGGTTAAGGGAACAAGAGAGAAAAGATGGAAACATACGCCGTCAAAAGGGCAGGTCAAAAATATATTGTCTTCCTATTCTCAGTTTAAAAGAGTAAATGATGGCTCTCCTGCTATTTGGACTTATGAAAATGAAGAGGAATAACTATGGGAATAAGATTAAAAAACAAACTAAAAACTGTTTTGAACGGTAAAGAATTAACTGTTCAAGATATAATGATAGAATTGAAAAAGGAAGACAGAAGAAAATATTCCTTTACAAGTAATTCTATTGCTCAGACTCTTACCAAAAAGAAAGAGTTTGTAAAATGCGGCTTTGATTCTAAGAGACAAGTTGCAATATGGACTATAAGTGGTGAATAAAAATGCTATGGACAGAAAAATACAGACCTAAACAATTGAGCCAAATTGTCGGACAAGAACACTTTACAATGGATGCAGTTAATTGGGTAGAAGAAAATAATATGCCTAATATTTTATTGTATGGTAATGCTGGCTTAGGTAAAACTGCGGCGGCAATCGCTTTAGCAAAATCAATGTTAGGAGAATCTTTTGAAGATAACTTCTATGAATTGAATGCTTCTGATGATAGACGATTAGAAACGGTGAGGACTACAATTAAAGAAATTGCTCAAGCAAAAACTTTGGGAGGAATGCCGTTTAGGATTCTTCTTCTTGATGAAATGGGCGGCATGACAAAGGATGCTCAAAATTCTTTGAAGCGCATTATGGAAAGATATGCAGGTAATATTAGATTTATTATTACTTGCAACGATAGGAATAAAATTATTTTTCCTCTCCAAAGCCGGTGTGCTAATTATCGTTTCAAGCCTTTGGCTAATGAAGTCATTTTAGAAGTATTGCAATCAATCATTCAAAAAGAAGGTTTGAGAACATTTGACGATGATGAATTGTCGTCTTTTATATATGACTTAAACGGTGACTTGCGTAGGGCGATTACTGAATTACAGGCGGCGAAAGCCTCTAACTTCACATTGTCTAAGCAAATAGAAGAATCAAATAAAGAATACATAGAAATACTAAACCACCTACAAGAACGCAATTCCAACAAAGCCTTAACTATCCTCCATCAAATGATTTATGATGGCCGTTCAGTTAAGGAGATATGTAACGGATTGCACAATTCTTTGCTTAATATGCAAGGATTAGAAGTGGGAATCAAATTTAAATATCTTAGAGTTATAGGAGAAACAGAATGGCGTTCCCCAACAATGACACCAAGAATTATTTTATCTTGGATGGTCGGTCAATTAATTTGACGGGAAAAACAAAAAACAAAAAACAAAAAAAAGGAAGTGTAATACATGGACGAAAAAATTAAGAACGAAATTGAAAAGAGTTTGCAATACTTGGGAATTGCTTTTGATGATGCTTATCAAAAGTTTTTGAGTATTTGTGAAGAAAACAATGTGGAAGAAACTGACCCATCAGCAATCGGTTGTTGGAGAAGTTATGTTTCACAAGGAATTAGAGCCAATAAGCGAGGTGGCGAAAGCAAGAGCAATAATCTGACAAAACAATGTTTTGGTGCTTTTATTGCTCTTGAAGCCCCAAGAGATACGATGGCTTGGAACAGAACGAAAGCAAAAGAGGAATATATTCGTGATGCGGATAAAGCCCTTGAAGAAGGAATTGTAGCCTTGGCGACTCAAAACGCTTTGGGTAAGTGGACAGTTTCTCGCTATTTCAAGGGAGATTATCAAGAAAAGGTTGTTTCCGAATTGCCCGAAGGTGCTGAAGAAGTGGAAGATGCGATGATTATTCCTCTTGACACGACTGAACGCTATATGAATGGTGGTGAAAATCGTAACTTTGGAAAGCCTTTGCCCGCTCAACAAATGCGCCGTAGTGGTATTTTCTATGGTTCAGTTGAAGGCGAAGACTTTTATGTTTATCAGTTTTCTTATAAAAATCAAGGAGGCGTAGATTTTCAACCAAATACTTTTGATTGGGTGCATTTTACTGCTATTCCTAGTGAAGACGGCAATAACATTTACGGTATGACAGATGTTACCTTGAAGACATTAATTGCAAATGACGATTTAGACCCTGAAAATTCGGCCTATCGTAACATGGGCCATTTTAATTTTCAAGACCTCTTGGTTGAGTCATTCAACGAAAATGTTTGTGCCTTGGTTGATATTGACCGAAAGCATATCCAAATGCAAACTTTGCCTTCAAGCCAAAGATTTGTTGTAACTGATGGAACGGTCTGCAATATGAATATGACTCCGACTTCAAACGGAAACCGTATTCTTAATATTACTGACCTCAATGCGGAGTTTGATTATGAAAACGAAGCAGGTATGGTTACATGTTGGATTCCCGAACATTTGAATATTGACTTTGGAATTGGTTCAAACATTATTGTGATTGGTCGCACATCTCAAAGAATTGTTGATGGTGAAGCAGACCCCGTTACAATCAATGTTTCTTCAATTCTAGTTACAGAGAAGAAGGGTTCTCCTATTGAGTCGGCTCAACCTGTGGAGGAAAACTACGATTGGTTCTGATTTGATTACCTTTCGGGGTTAGTGTAGGCGTTGGCGAAATGACGCTCGGTAAAGGTGCGAAGCCTATACAGGTGATATTATGATAATTAAAGATAAATTTATTGAAACAAGAAGAGCATTTGCTCCTTTGAACGGTATATCTCATATCTCTTGGTCGCATCATCAAGACGGAGAATATGATGTTAAATTACATTTAGGAAATGACCGAATCATTCAAAGGATGAACAAAGAAGAATTAGACGAATTAATTCTAGAATTTAAGTCTGTGGATAGAAGTAACATTAATCCCGATAGGCCAATTCTACAAGATTCTATCGGAAAACTATACATGGAGAATGGTTTTTTAGAACATTCTCGTAAATGGTCTGTGGACTTAACAGAAGTAGAATTTATTTCGTATAAACAGAATGAAGAAAATTTTACATATTTTGTTAAACTTCACATTATGACTAAGGAAGTGCGTATTTATTTAGATACGATAGAAGAAGTTGAGCAATTAATTCAAATTTGGAAACAATATAGGTGATAAAAATGGGACTAGCAGATAAAAAAGGAAATGCAAATACAATGGACTTTGGGGCAAAACAAGAAGAATTTAATAATCGCTTTCGGGCGTTGATGGAAGAGAAAAGAAAGAACCGTAAATCTCGTCTTGTTCTTGGTCTTTGGGGAGAACCGAAAACTGGAAAGACGGGGATTGCTCTTGATTTTCCCGACAGAAAGATTTATGTTCTTGATTGGGATAGCGGCGTGGAATCTACATGGATTGAATGTCATGATGCAACAGAGCGAATTGAAGTTTTTGACCCCATCGTTCAAGATAAAGATAACAAAATTGATATTACTGTTTCGGAAAACAATTCACATGATTTTATCCGGTATGTTCGTGGTAAAATTGAAGAGGGAGAAAATCCTATCTTTGTCATGGATGGAGTAGATACATGGTTTGATAAGTGCATTTATAAGGTTAATCCTAATCCAACGACAGTAACGAAAATGATGCCCTTTCAGTATGGTGCTAGGAATAAAACCTTTTATCATTTGCTTGAGGCAATTTTTCAATTGAAGTGCGATGTTATCTATATTACTCACGAAACTGAAAAATATGTAGATAATACTCCTGCTGGTATTCAGCCAGCATGGAAAGATTGGGGCGGTAAATTGGAACAAGAGATTTATTGTTCTAAAAAGAAAATCAAGGGCGAGATTCATTTTATTGCTGAATTGATTGGTTCAAGGACTCACGGAAATAAAGTCGGAACTCGCTGGACTGTTCGTGAAGGAACGCCACCTAATATCGTTTGGAACGGTATTCCCGATTTGCAGGAGGGTAAGATTTGACTGTTAAATATAAATTAGTGGAAATTAAACCTACCGATAAGGTTTCTTTTCTAAAAGGAAATAGAGAAGTAAATGAAAAAATGGTAGGAAAAATTATGAAGAGCATGGCCGAATACGGCATTCTAACTTGTATTACCGCAACAAAATATAATGGGAGATATTTCATTATTGACGGCCAGCACCGCTTTAGTGCGGCTAAAAAATTAGGGGCGAGTATTCCTGCTATTATTATCCCAAGACAAGCAATCAATGTTATTGTTGATTTAAATACAATCCAAAAGAATTGGGGATTGGATGATTATGCTGACTTTTTTGCTTCAAATGACGATAAAGACTTAGCCCTACCCTACGCCACGCTTAAGCAAATTAGAGAACAAACTGGATTAAACTATACTGCGTTAGTCAAAATATACAGCACAGTAAGCATGGCTAAGTTTAAGCGAGGAGAATTAGTTCTTGATAGTTTTGATTTTGCAGAAAGATTTATGGGTTATCTTATGGATATTTCGGATTATGTTCCGTTCTTTAATAATGCTAGATTCATTCTTGGATATATTCATATTGCGAAGCATGAGCAATATAGCCACGAAAGAATGATGGCGAAGTTGAAGTTGAACGATAAGAAGAAAAAATATCTTTTGGACGGAGAATCAAAACCGACTTCTTATGGTCGCCTAATGCAAGACATCTATAATATGCATCAAAAGAACGATTTGGTTATGTTTAGGAAGTGGTGAAATGAAATTTACAACAGAACACCCAAATTTAATTTTTGACGCTATTAAAAAAATGGAAGTCAAAGGAAAATATTTGAAAGAAGGAGGACTCCTATCTGGAAAACTAAAGGACTATTTCTATTGTAGTCTTAAAGGAAACTTGCTTTCTTTTTGGAATGGAAATACCACATTCGTAGTTAATTATGATGTGCAAGTTACAGGAGAAGAAGACGGTGAATTTTTTGGTAGTGTATCTAAAATACTAGATTATATGAAAAAGTTTGAAGGTGAAACACATTTTCATGTAGGAGACTTTATTTCTATCAAGGATTCTAGAAAAGTTGCGTCTTTACCAAAAGTTGTTAATCATCCGGATTGGGCTTCTATTGAAAGAACAAAAGGAATGCTTGCTCATATTTCATATGAAGCAGAATTACAAAACAAGTTTTCTTTTGGGAGCAAAGAATTTGAAGGAGTATTTCAGACCTTTGGAAAAGACTTCAATGAAAGCATTTCATTTCTTGAATTATGTAGGAGCGGAGTCTATCGTTTAGATTTTGATGGAGAAGGTTGCACCTTTGGTTCTTCTTCTGGAATCCAAAATTCAACTTGTAATCTTGAAATAATTCAGGCAATTGGCGAAGCCGCCACGCTAGAATACACTAGCCCTTTACATTCCTTCTTTGATAAGAACGAATTAATTAACTTTTATGTGCGGGATGATTTCCCAATCTTAATTGTTTCCCACAATAAAAAAGTATTGAAAGCCCCATATACGGCAGGTAATTAAAATGATAATTAGTAGATGTTTAGACAACCAAACCATTTATACTTCTTGGAGAGAAAACGGAGAAAAGAAAATCGCAGTTGAATTATTTCAACCGTATTTTTATATTCCGGAAAATGCACCAGAACCTTCTTCCTATAAAATTGGAAGAGCGGCCACCCGCCCCTTTTCTTATGAAAGGGGAGACTGGGTAAATCTCAATAAAGAAAAACTTAAGCGAGTTTATGTTGAACAATCAACAGATATTTATGCCGCTAAGAAAATGTGGCCTAAAACATACGAAGCAGATGTTCCTTATCATTTCCGATATGCAGTTGATAAAATCAATGAAATGCCCGAATACGATATGAGAAAGTGGTATTGGGATATGGAATGGCAACAAGGTGGAGAACACCACGATAAAATTACTACTATTGTAATGTATGATAATTATGATAAAGAATACTATCAATGGGCTTGGTTTCCTAATTATGAAGGAGAAGAATATTTGTTCTTTGATAATGAAAAAGAAATGATTGAATCCTTTATTCGGGTTATGGTGGAAAAAGACCCCGATATGTTAATTGCTTGGTTTGGTAACTTTGCAGATATTCCCGTTTTGCTCAAGCGATGTTGTGCGTTGGGAATTAACCCTTTGCAATTGTCACCTATCGGGCGAGTAGAGGGCATTAAAAAGACCTCTACGGGCTTTGAATACACTAAGGGGAATGAAGGGTTCTCATCTATTCAACAACCCATAGGGGGGCGCATAACCCTCAATTTAGACCATGCTTTTGAAAGACAATGGAATGATTCACAACGAGGAAGTTTGCCTTCTTTGGCTTTAGATTATGTTGCGTCTTTGTTGTTTGAAGAAGGAAAACACCATGAATCTAAATTCACCGACCCTAACGAATTTTATCGTAGGGCATGGTTGGAAGATACAAAGAATTATCTTGACTACGCATTAAAAGATGTGGAACTTTTGGTTAGAATTGATGAAAGTAACTTTTGTAGTGAAGCAATTATTTCACTTCAGCGATTACTAAAAGCCCCATTTGATGCCTGTTTCTTTGCTTCTCATATGGGTTCAATTTATTTTATGAGAAACGCTTGGTGGAAAGCACCAACAGGAAAGAAAGTTGAAAAAAGACAAGAATATGAAGGTGCTATGATTTACGACCCACTAAGCGAAGGAACCAATGGTTTGCACCTTAATGTAGCCGCTTTTGATTTTGCTGGTCTATATCCTTCAATGATGATTGCACGAAACATTTCATGGGAAACTAAATCTGAAGAACCTACTGAGTTTGCAGTAAATATTCTAACACCTAGAGATTTCAGCGAAGTTAAGCACGAAAAAATGCTTTACTACAAAACTGATAAATTGGGTCTTTTACCAAAAGCGGTTCTTGAGTTAAAAGAATTGAGAAACGAATACAAAGCCAAAATGAAAGGGGCAGAAACTTCTTTAGAATATCAAAAGTGGTATAACAATCAAATGGCGGTTAAGCGTTTAATGGCTTCTTTTTACGGTATCGTTGCCTTTCAAGGGTTTGGTTGGGCTGATGTTCCTTTAGCCGCTTCAATTACTGCAAGTGCTAGAGAAGCGATTAGAGCCGCCGCATTTAAGGCTAAGGAGATTTAGAAATGAATAGTTTTTGTAAAAAATGGATATTGGAGACTATTCCAGAAATGGGTGAATTTTTTAGTGCTAGAGAAATCCAAGACCGATTACATGCTAAGAAAACCAAAACTAATTACATAGAGAATGCCAGTTCAATCGGGGCGTTCCTATCAAAACAAAAGCACTTGACTACGATTGAAAACACAGATGGAAAAAGAATATATAAAAGGAGGAAATATTATGACAGATGATAAAGTTTATTTTGAAACATTGAAAGAAATAAAAGACATGAAAGAATATGTAAAGGGGGAGATTGATTCCCTGTTTGTGGAGTTACAAAAACTTCGTAATATGAAAGGAGCAATTGCAGAACTACAAGAAGAAGTGGCGAAACTTGCGGGTGAACCTGTCGGTATGCTTTTTACTAAATATTAGGTGTGATTAAATGAAAGTAGTTTATGGACATACTGATTCTATTTATGTTCAAATAGATTCGGTAGATGAAGCAAAAGAAAAGATTAAGGTGATAGAAGATGAAGTCAGAAAAAGTTTCCCGAATGTTCTCGGACTTGAACAACATCCCGTCGTTTTGGAATTTGAAAAATTCTATTCGGCTCTGGGTGTCGGCACTACGAAAAACAGAAACGCAGGATTAATTACTTGGGATGATGGAAAACATCTTGATACTCCAAAATTCACAATGACTGGCTTTACTGCTAAAAGGGTAAGTGAAACAAAGTTGGCGAAAGAAACCCAAGCAAATGTGTTAAGAATGTGGGTAGAAAACAAGGATGAGACAGAAATCATTCAGTATCTACACACTATGTATTCTAATGTTTTGGCTGGTAATGTTGAATTAAGTTCAATCGCAAAGAAAAGCAGACTTAAGAAAGAGCGATTTAAGGTTCGTTGTCCAAATTGCAAAAAACAATTTGACATGAGAGAAGAGTTACCTGTTGAGTCACATATTAGGCGAATTGAAAACGGCATTCCCGAATTTTGCGATACTCATAAAAAATATTTTGTTGGACAAGAAGCAACAAAATTTGACAAGAAAAAACAAAAGAAGGTAAAATATAACAAGAAAGTTTCTGTTGCTTCCGGCGTAGCGGGAATTTTGTTTGCATTACAGAACAGAAACTTGAAGTTTGACGATTCCTATGTGTTTATTAGAACATCAGATGATTTGACTTTTACCCACCCGTTGACAGATGAGGCGAAATCAGCCGACTACATTTCCGGCGTAACCTTACAGGATTTGACTCCTTATACGCCCGACTATCAATATTATGCAGAACAGGTTAAGAAGAAGGCCGAACCCGTCTTTAATGCTATGGGATGGGACTTAACCGCTATTAAAACAGGCCGAATACAGAAAACATTGGAGGAATGGTTTTGAATACAGACGAAAAATACGATGCAGTTATTACTGCTATGAGAGAATACACTTATCAATGGAATCACGAAAATTATGATGACCCATCAAAGCCAATTTTGAAGATTACTAAATCTTCTTTAGGAACATTTGATTGGTGTCCTAAAAAATATGACTTTTCATATAAACAAAGATTACCTCAAGACCAAACAGAAGCCATGCTTAAGGGAACAATCTTACATAATATTAGAGAAGACTTCTTTAATGATTTTGATTTAAAGAAAGCAGAAAATTTATCAAGTGACGAATTGTATGATTATTGTGTTGGGCTGATGCCTATTAATGATTATATGGATTTATCATTAACGATGGCGGCATTTGAAGCGCAAAGGTATATTGAAGCAAGAGCAGAAAACAAAACAGATGAGTTTTTGCCGGTATGTAATGAAGGAAAGTTTGATGCAGAAATAGTAATTCGTGCAGACACAAATCCTAAGTTTCCATTAACAAGGGATTATAGAATCCATATTCAAGGTATTATTGACCGTATCTTCCGAGAAGATGCGGGCTATATTCCCTTTGAGTTTAAAACAGGTGGCTGGAAAGATTATAAGAAAACTTCAATGAGAAAAGAGATGGCGTTTTATCAATTGCTTATTGAGAATGCTGAACCAGAAGTTCTAATTAAAAACGGACTTGACCCAGAAATAGGAGTATCGCATTGGGGCTGGTATTATCCTGCATCAAATTATGTTTATGCAGAAGAAGCAAAAACAAGAACCATGACTTCTGTTATGAATAATATTGCTAAACTGATTTATTCGTATGAACAACAACATTTTCCTACGAAGTTTTTCTTTAAGACTTGTTCTCATTGTAGTTTCTTCGGTATTTGTGATGCGGCTCAAACTGATACTTGGGTGTGATTAAATGCAAGATACTTTATTAGCGGTTGCTTCTGATGCAATTAAAATCATTAATACAATGGGAAGAAAAGATGTTGGGGATATTCTTCAAAAAAGAATTGAAGCCATCATGGGGTGGAATAATGAACAGAGATTTAATTAAGATAAAAGTTTTATCTAAGGCATGGACATTTGCTGAAATTTCAAACCTCAAAGAAACCATTAACTATATCTGTGAAGAAGTTTATAATGAATCTACAATTACTGAACGATTTGAAATGGTTAGAGATTTGAAAATAAACGATGTATTTATTGGGAAGACTTTTGAAGATGCGTTTAGAGAAGCAATTAAAATACAATTAAGTGGAGACATAGCGGGAGTTATAACCGAAATGTTAGGCGAAGCAACAATTAATTTTGGAGGAAATAAAAATGAAATATCCGAGAGAAGTGTGGGCGGGAAGTCACATTCCAAACGCCCCTCAAATGAAAAGAAAGATAGTGTTCTCAAAGAATGAATATGTTCAATTTGTTCGGGCGCAGAATAACCGAACAAATGTTTATACGACAGTTTATGATTTTGAGCAATTTACTGATAGCGCAAAAATAGAATCTTCTGTTATTTTAGACAGAATTTTCTTAGACTTTGATGGACATGAAGATGATTTGAAAATGGTATATAGAGATGTTAAATATGTTATGGATTGGGTAAATATGAATGATTATCAACATACACTATTTTTTTCTGGTAGGGGATTCCATCTGTTTATTTTTGGAGAACCTACAAACAGCATTCGTTCTATACAGGCTTTCTTTAGATACATCAAGAACAATTTGACAAATACATTTGGGAAAAATACGCTTGATGATAGAGTCGGCCAAACCACAAGACTTAGAAGAGTTCCAAATACAGTAAATATGTCCTCAATGGATGAAAATGGTAATCCTTACTTTTGTGTTCCTTTGTTTTATAGCGACCTAAAAGAACCACTTCAAAGGATTCTTTCCCTTGCTAAGAAACCAAGGCAAATCCCCTTTAAAATAAGCGGAAAAAGAAAGGCCACTTTCCCCGAAGCACCCCCTATTGAGAGCGTAGAGGGTGAAGTTTCTGTGCCTCGCCACGATGGAAAACTCCCAATATTGCCTTGTTTGCATAATGCGGTTATGTCGGAGAATCCTTCCCATATGGCTAGAGCATACCTCGTTTCTTGGTATAGAGACATTTTGTCACAAAGGCAACCACTATTGGCTCTTGAAGATAAGCAGTATGTTTTAGATAGAACGGTTGAAGAAATCAAAACTGTTTTTGGAGAAAAAGAAGAAGTGTGGCTAGATTGGGATGAAGCCACTACAAGAAAACATGCTAAATTTACAGTTTTCAATAACTATAAAACACCTAACTGTAAAACAAAATTAATCCCAGAAGGGTATTGCATTGGAAAATGCTGGAGATACCCAGACTATTTAGATGGTGAAAAAAATGTTAATAATTGATAGTAGAGAAAAAGAAGGGTCTAAATTAGTTAGACTTGTTGAAACAAAAGCAAGAGGATTAAATATTCCTTTTGAAAAGAAATGGATTGAGATTGGAGATTATGTTTATGACGACCTTTGCTTTGAAGCAAAATCCGCTACGGATTTTTTGTCATCGGTCATGTCTAAGCGTATTTGGACTCAATTAGATAATATGGATAGACATTATAAAACAAATATTGTTATTATTTATGGTAGTGTAGAAGAAGCAATTTTTAATGCTAAGAGATATAGCAAATCTAATATTCCCGAACCTGCTAGAAGCATAATGTTAAACAATAAGTTTTTTGCGGCTATTGGAAGAATTGCATTAGACACAGATATAAAGCCGTTTTGGGTAAATAGTGAAGAGGAAGCCTCTTCTATTATTACTGCAATCTGCAAAATGAAACCGATTCAAAGAGACACTATTCGGCCTGAAATTTTTAAAAGAATTACTACCGATGATTTAAGGTTAGACATGCTAACTTGTATTAAAGGAGTATCAATTAAGAAAGCAAAGGCTCTGTTGAAACAATTTGGTTCAATTATGGAAATCGGAGAATGTTCCGAATTTGAATTGCAGGTTGTTGATGGTATTGGCGAAACCATAGCAAAAAGAATCTTAGCCACTTTAAGTTCCGAGAGGAAGGTGAAAATATGAATGAAGAATTTGATGAAGAAGAATACATGTCTGAATATTCGGAAAATGTTGAGAAGGCTACTGATATTTTACCTTCTATTGTTAGTGGGTTTATTAAAGACGCTTGCGAAGTTTCTCACATGAATGAAATTCCTGCGGCCTTATCCTTTTTTACTATTCTAGGCCAAGTAGCAAAAGACTTTGTTTTTATTCCTAATGGTAAAAATATTGAAGATTCTAGAATACATTTCTTGCAAATTCAAACTTCCGGAACAGGAAAATCTACTCTTTACAATTTTACTGGGCCAGTAGCAAAAAGAACATTTGAGGGTATTGATGCTAAAGGAGTCCACCCTACTAATATGCCTCTTGGAGAAATTACTGGAGAATTTGAAGGTGCTAAAAAGTTTGATGTGATGTCTGTTGTTGATTATACAGATGCAGGTCTTTTGTCGGGTATGGCGGAAGTTGAAGTAGTAGAAGACGATGGAGAAAATATACAAAGAAGAAGAGAAACACAAAGAGTCGCCGGTATTCTTGAAGGAAGCGGTTTAGCCCATTGGGACGAATTTGAATACTCTGGGGTATTTTCTACTTCGGAACACAAAAAGAATGCTATCGTTTATTTGAATACTTTCATGAATACTCTTGCTGGTGAAAACTGGAAAATCAGTAAAAAACTAAAGGATGGAAATATTGAATATACTTTATGCGAAAGGTCAGTTTTGGCTATGACTTATCCGCCAAAGAAACTTGAAGAAGTTATGACGCATAAGGGTGTTTTACAAAGAATGATTGTATATGTCTGGGATGTTCCTGAATTTATTCAAGATAAGATGCGTCGTTCTCAAATCTTAAAGGCAGGAAAGATTGAAGAAATTAACCAGCCAATTGATAAATATGTAAAGGCTATGCTTAAACTATATGATGATTTGTATGAAAGGTATCAAGAGGTTGGTAGAAACCCACTTCAAACAATTCAGTTTGCAGATGATTTCACCGATGCTTATATGTTTAGATATGAACAAATGCAAGCATTCATTGAAAGAGAAAAGCCCCAAGTTAGAGAAATTGCGAGCAATTTTACTACCCGTTTACTTAAAATGCTTTTAAAATTGTCTGTTCTTAATTGTATTGCTGAAAGCCCTCAATACGAGAAAGACGAAGATAAATTCATTGTTAATAGTCGGCATGTCTCCCAAGCGGCCTTTCTCATCCAAAACTGTTATAGCAGACTTACGATGTGGTTAGGTTCAGCCCTGCGGCTCCGCCGTGATGAGGCCTTAGTTAATTCCAAAAAGCCTCGTTTGTTGCTCGTTTATGCAGAAATGAAAGAAAAAGACGAAGAGGGTTGGGTCAGCAAAAAACTATTTTTGGACACATATATCAAAAAAGAAAAAGTATCACAAGTCCAAGCATATCGTGACTACAAAAAATATCCAGACCTTTTTGAAGAAGATAAAGTTGGGCGTTCAGTATTTATTAGAGTAATAGGAGAGGAATAAAATGAAGTGGGAAAACACGAAAGTGGTATTTGATGTATCTAAAGGGCCAAATGTGATTATTGAAACTTTAAATAGTCATGGGGAAGATGGTTGGGAATTGTGTTCTATGTTAAATGTAGCAGGAACAAAAATTGTAGCCTTCTTAAAACGCCGTATTGATGCAGAAGAACCTGTGAGCAAAGAAGAAGAAAAACTTAGTAAGTTGTGGGCTGGTGAATAATGTCAATTTTGGCCTTAGACATTGAGACAAAAAACATGTCTCATGAAATTGGAGGCTTTGGTAATACCCATATGTTTCAAGTTTCAACGGTGGCTACATGGGATGGCTCAAATGGAACAATTTATGCAGATGTCCCTGCTGATTCATTGTCAAAGTCTGAATATATAGTTAAGCCATTGTCTGAATTAAAATATGATTTAGATGAGCATTTGACAAAAGGAGGAAGCATTTTGGGGCATAATATTGCCGTGTTTGATTTAGCAATTTTAAGAGATTCAATGGACATTCATTGTATTAATAAATGTATTTCAAACAAGCAATATATTGATACAAGCAAAGACTTGCTTTCTTTACATGGTGAAAGAATCCCATTGAATAATTTGGTGAAATGTTCTTTAGGAGATACTAAACTGATGAATAGCGCAGATGCTCCTAAATTATGGAAAGCAGGTCGCTATGAGGAAGTAGTTGAATATTGTATGAAAGATACTAAACTCGTTTATGACCTGTGGAAATACGGTCAAAAAAATGGTATTGTAAAAGCGTTCTCTATTGAAAAAGAGGAATTTGTGGAATTGGAGGTTGATTGGTAATGTCTACTTGGGAATGGTTTGGATTGTTTGTATTCTTAGTTGTTTTAACTTTGTTGTTTTTTGCTGCATTTGGCGGGTCTAATTTAGACGGACAAAACATTGAAGAATACATGGACAATCTTTTAAATGATAAGAAAAAGGAAGGAAATAAGTAATGTCCTTGAAGCAGACCTGCAAATATTGTAAGGTTGCTACTTTAGCCGTTAGGCTACATGGGTTTTATATTGGTTCAACCGAACAGGTTAAATTGTGGGAATGCAGGAATTGTTGCGGCATTTGGTCTAATAAGACCAGCGAAGGGTTATCTTAATTGATAGCCCTTCGCTCCCCTTTTTTGGTTTTTATTTTCACCAAAATTGAAGATTTATTAGCCGCTATTTTTTTAGTTCAGGCTTTCCTTAATTCTTCTCAACAGATGCTCTCACAATTTATAAGCCATCCATTCTGTCCCGCTTAAACAAATAACTTCCCAAATATCGCCAGCCGCTCCTGTTGGAGTAGTTTGTGATAAAATTTCATAGGGAGTAATTACTGGAGTTCTAGTAACATCATACAATTGGTCGCCACTTTGAACATCAATTGTTAAACTACCTGTTCCAGTAACAGGAAGAATTAATCTGTAAATTTGTCCTTGTCTGGTTAAAGAAGCAGAAGGTAAATTTAAAGTTAAGTTATTTCCTATGGGGTCTAATGAAGCAAGAATAATATAATCTTCATCTGTAATATCATAAGTATTAAATGGAGGTGGGGCGGCCACTTGTTCAACTAAATTCACAACTAAGCCTTTTGTTTTAGAAACACCGGCAACATGGAGTTCTGCATCAGGAGCCGCTACATTAATTCCTACTCCATCTTGACTTCCATCAACAACCAACATATTTACATTATTATTTGATTCTACTCTAAAATCAACGCTAGCCCCTGCTTCGTTAAAAACTACCCCGTTAGCAACAGTTAATGCCCCTGTTAAATCTAATGTTGATTCTCCTTCAACTGCTGATATTGCTCTAGCAGTAGTATGATATAAATTAGTTGAACCTTCGCTTAAATCGTCAGTATCTTGCGTAGCGAGCCTAGTATCAAAGTCTGTATTAAATGAAGTATATGCTGATAAATCTGCAATACTTTGCGGAGTAGCAGTTTTTAAAGTATTATTTGTTGCATCCTTAATATATATTCTATCGTTTGTTCCGTCTAAAGTAACATCCGTTGGCCCAGTAATTAAAATACCGTTAGCATCACCAGTAATGCTACCCATTTCAGTATAAACTCCAGAAACATCTCTAGCCACACTTAAAGAGTTTTTTGTTTTAGAAGATGTCAAAAATTGAATTTTTCTTGAACCCCATGCGGTATCGTCTGCAATTTCAAGCATAGCAATAATTGTATCGCCATTAGAATGATTTGCTACTCTATTTGCGGCAGTTGGGATTCTTAAAGAAACGGTTCCCGAAGAATCAATGACAATAAGATAATATGCTTTGCTTGTCGTAAATGTAAAATCCGCAATATTGAATGTAGCGGAACCGCTTGTGGTTTTCAATTCGCCATTATCTAAATAACTTCCTACTGCAACAGTAACAACGGGATTGCTTCCAGATTGTGTAATATCAAAATCGTTAGTGTTATTTTTAACTACAAAACAACCTGATGCGCTTTGCATTAATGCCTTAAATAATCCGGTATGTGGATAATCTACGCTATCTTGAATATGGGTCATAGTTGCCCCAGTATTAAGTTCTGAAATATAGTGCGGGTTTAATTCAGCCATCATTCCACCTCAATAATCATTATAATCTCTAAGGTTTCCGTTGAAGAAAATGGGCCTACTCCATCAAAATTGACTCTAGATAATAGATTTGAAGATGAGTCAAAAATACCTGCTTCTCTAATTGTCATTCCTGTAATGTCGCCACCAGCAACAGAAATTTTAACTTCCATAACATTTTCATCTGTTGAAACTTTAGTAATTGTAGATGTAGCCCCGCTAGGGACATCTAAAGTGTCAGCATTAGGTGAAGAAGAGTTTCCACCTAAACCCACCTGTCCCGTATCAATAAGGGTAACTATTTGGTTTGTTAGCAATTCTTTTAACTTGTCAGTAATCAATATTCTTCCTCCAATAAATCTGTTAAAGTGATTGCCGCCCCTGTCCCAAATCCAAGTGTAAAGGTTCCCGTATTTAATGGTGTTGAAAAGCCCAAAGTATAGCCGCCCGTTGCCGTTCTTTTCCTAACTAGTAACTTGCGAATATTAATCTTAATATCTTCTAAGAAATAGTATTGGTCTTCATTTGTGTCTAAATTCTCAGAACGATTATCTTTTTCATTTTTTCTAGTAGATGAAACCAATTCGGCTAAAGTGTCCTCTAATAATTTACTATATTTGCCTAATTGTAATTTAATAAGTCCTGTCAATTGATGTTCCATTTGTAATACTAAGAAAGTAGATAGTTGGATATTTTCTTGTGCAATTTCAACATTGACAATATCTCCTACTTGAAGGGTTGAAATATTTTCATGGTTCACAAGCAGTTCAATTTTGAAATTATTTTTGTTGTATAAAGCAAATAATTCTCTGGCTTTTGCAATCACTTCACTTTCAGTAGTAAGTGCTTTATCTGAAAACTCTAATGATTTTCTTCCTACCTTTCTAATGCTTTTAAGGCCTTTTCTTATAGATTTATGGATATTTCCGTAGACCGCAATATCATTATAGAAATTAAAGATAGAAGAAGATTTCTCAAATCCAAACACCTTAACATTTGATTTGTCCCCAATAGTAATATTAGAAGAGTATAAGTCATCGGACTGATTATCCTTTAATGCATAAGATTCTCCACTTATAAAAATAGTTTTATTTATTTTCTTTAAAACTGTATTGATAGCGGAAAACAAATCAATGCTTTTAAAATTAGGTGCTAAGTAATAAGAAGTGCTTCCGTCTGTTTCATATTGTAGGTTCTCACTTTCCAATAAATTATTTACAATATCTTGGGCTTCATATCCAATTTGAACGCCTGTTCCAATCATTGTTCTTTTATGTTCTGAAGTAATATCGCCATTAACGACCAAATCAATTGTTTCAGAAACAGAAACAATTCCTAAACTTTCTTTTATTTCGCCAAAAGACAAATAATGTCCAATTGCATCACTATTTGTTAAATATTCAACAGAAGTAATATAAGAGTTTTCTCCGTCACTAATTCCCATTTCTAACTTAGTATTTCCAATTAATGAGTCAAGACTTGTGTAGTCTTTAACATAAATTGTGTTTTCCAAATCTGGCTGATTATCAGTATCTAACAAAACATACATTGAGAGGACTCCCTCGTTATTACCGTCATCGCTGTGATTTCCTTTAGTATTTCTATATTGGTAAGCATTTATGGACTCATACATTTTATCTTCATTTCCCATCTTAGTATATCTAGAAGAAAGAGTATTTAGTTGAATTTCCTTTGGAGAATAAGAATAAAAGCAAGTGTGATTTGGTTGCATAATTCTACAAGTTTTTCCGTTCATATTTGTATCTAAAGTTAAAATGTGATAATGTGCAGAATTAGTATGGTCTAACTCATGGGAAATCACATAAGCCATGTCCGTGACAGTTAATTCATTCATTGATTCACCAATAGCAGAATTTTGTATAGTCCCATCTCCATCATAGTATTTCCCCTCTGCGCTCACTAAATAAGTCCCAGTTAAATCTACAAAATTTAAAAATGTATTTTCACCATTTGCTTGAATAGAATAATGATAAACGCTTCTATTTCCGCTAGCCTTATTGGAGGTTGGTGAAGGTAATGTTATTTGTGGTTTAAAGCCCATAAATGTTCCATCTGCTGTGGTAGCACTAGAACCTCCGCTTTTATTTCGGCTTTCATTTTCGCCAAAATTACCATCGGTTTTAATGAAAATTAATCCTATATCGTTTTGACCGCCCCCAGTATCTTCACTAAAAGACATTCCTGTAATTTTACTACTTACCATACCTTTATCAACTAAATCTGTCCCCTCTTCAATAGTATATCGGTCAAAGAAAACTGCTTTAAATCCTGTTAAGGCTAAGTCTTCATTAGCAAATGCTGATGCTAAATTATGGTCGTTAATGCTTTCAACAAACATATTTACTACTTCACTTGAATACCTAGTATTGCTATTTCCTCTTGAGTTAACTCCTAAATCTACAGGTAAAAATAAATTTGGTTTTCTTGCAGTAGCGGCTCCATTACTTAATGTTGCGCTATAATATGAATCCCATGCAGAAGAAGCCGCCCCACCATATTCCCCACTACCAACAGTATTTACTGCAAATGATTTTAGCATATGGATTTCACCATTTAATATAACTGTATCTTCTTCACCATGTCCTTTAATTTGGTCTGAATCTCTTTGAGTAGCGGGGGTCATTTTTAAATGTGGAGTTTGAGCCAATTGGTTTCCATCGGTGTGAATTACCCCATCTAAATTTAGTGTGTCATTTGTAATAGTGGTGGTGGTTACTCCTAATGCACTCACTTCTCCAATTTTTCGGCCATAGTCATCAAAAATAATATCTAGGTGTGAGGCAGAAATAGCAGTATCATATTGTATAGTGGTTGCCGAAGAAGCAATAACATTGGCTGAACCAGAGGCCAAAGTAGAAACTCTATAATCAGATTTTGAAAACTTTTTAAGGTTTCTGTCTTTGGAAACAATATTCTCTGGGTCAAACTGATTAAAATGCCAATCATAAACTACTTCGGTTAACCGAAAAATTCCAAACCGCTTAAGACTTGAAATAGTTTTATTTGCAGAAATAATAGAAGCAGAAATGTAAGACTCATCTGTTGAATTAATAGTTTCTGATTGTCCTAAAATTAAGTCTTTTGCGTCTGCTCTCCCCGCATTTTGTGGAGATTTGAGTGCAAATAAAGAATAATTTTCAATTGTTTTAGAATAGGGAGCCGCCGCCAGAAGGCTATCATATCTTTCAGAACTATACGGAAGTAAGTCACAAGTAGAAAAAATAAACATTCTGGCTATTTTTGGGTCACGCTGGTATAAGAAATCCTTTACATAATACCCGCTATCACTATCTATGAAGCCTTCATAACTCATTTTATTATATGATTCGCCACTTGAAAGAATATCCAAATCAAAGAAATTAGACCCTCTTACAGAAGTTACTCCTCTAGTTTCTGGCATTTTGTGATTTGCAATTTCTTTAATATCTGTTCCAACAATATTATTTACAAGAGAGCCTCCAGTAATATAGTTTCCATAATTCATTTTATACCCAGACGCATAGTATTTAATTTTGGACAATTTGTCAGTATAATAGTGGGTTCTTTTAGATTGATTATGGGCAGTATCGCTATATAGTGATTTTATAGAATTAATGTTTCCTTTTTCAATATTAAATATTCTATAAATACTAGGCCCAAACCTTTCGGTGTGAGTTTTAGGATTTGAACCCATAGTATTATAATAAAGAGGATAATCAAATAAAATTGGTTTTCTCTCTAAATTTAATAGTGGGCTAACTAGACAAATATATTTTCCTGTATGTAAATGAGCGGCATTTAATAAATGCATTTCATGTGTCAATTTAGAAGATTCTTCATAAGTAGCAGAATAACTTAATACTTGTAGTTTATCGCCACTAGAATATGAAACTTTTCTATCTAAATAAACTCTAACTGTGGAATAATCTGTTTGGAATTGCGCCCCTATAATAAAACCTACAAACTGTTCTTCAATATATAATGGTTTATTATGATATTTTCTTTGAATAGCAATAGTAGATAAATATGACTGACTAGTAGTTTCAACATATCTAATATCGGTTTGTGTGGAAGAAGCCGTTCCCAAGTCACTAAATGTAGTGTCTTGAGTATTTGCATAATTTACTTCTACTCTCCCTAAAGTCAAAGGAATATAGGGGGCTACCTTAACGATTTTATTTACTCCAGATTCTCTAACATTATAAATTGTAAAGTCAATTAAAGTATTTACTACATCAAAACTTTTATTGTCAAGTATTCCTTGAAACGCATTATCGTTTTCTATATTCATGCAATTTGAAATATTGTAGCCTAAATCTGAACCGTTTCCAGATTCTGAAGTTCCTGCTAATGTCTCTGCAAAAGTAGCCCTAGAAATATTTCTTCCCGAAGTAAAAATTATGCCTTTATCAGATGCTCCTGATAATGAGGTTGTTGATGACAATAATGGGTTTGAAGCAAGGGCTTTATTAAAAATTAAATTTTTATTCGTAGATTTATATGCAGTTAAAGTGCTTCCCTCTACTTTAGGAGTGTCGTATATGCTATGCGTTGTTCCGGTATTTGTGGCGGATATTTCCCCTACAAATCCTATTGTTCCGCTATCATATTGTGCATAAATGTGGTCGCCTTCATTTAAAGTAAGTGACCCCGAAAAAGTTAGAGCATTTATAGCGGTATCAAAATTACAGGTTAATGTTTCAGATAGCACTTCTAATTTATTATAAGGACTTCTACTACTATAAATAATGTCTTCGCTAAACAAAAAGTTTTTATTTACAATTGGAGACAAAAGTTTATTAAACTTATCTCTTCCTTCTAATTCCATAAAAGTTTGTCCATCCTGCTTATACGATTTAATAGCCTCAATTTCTCCATCAATTCTTTCAATTTGAATAGAATAGGGGCCAACCAAATATTCTAAAACATCATTTAGAGTATCATAGTAATTTATTCCATCGTAACTTAATGCTAATAGTTTCTTTTCGGGATATGTATTAGAAACGCTGGCTATTAACTTAGTAAATCCTAGTCCCATAAATTCAACAAAAAGATTTGTAAATCTATCTTCCATCATCACAAAATTAGTTAAAAGAGTATTTGTTGTTCCATTATGAGTAGCGGTTGCTTTAAATGCTCTCCGATAAATAATTTCTCCTTCCGTAGCCGTAAATGTTCCTGTTGAAAATACGGATTCATTAGTCGTTCTAATTCTAGAATTACAATTAATTTGTTGAGTTTTTGTTCCCGAAAAAGTTCCGATTCCATCAATAAATAAATGCGTGTTTCCAATTTTAATTTCATCTTCCGCAGATAAAAAATCTTTGAGGTCAAAATCTGATTTAACTCTATAATCATTAGACCCTAAATCTGCTTCAATTGTAGCGGGAAGAGGAAACCATTCTTGAATTGTTCCTGAATGCACCGAATGCCTAACTCTTAAAGAATCAAACTCGGAAACTTTTTTAGGCATAATTCTAAAAGAATCTCCTAATTTAATTTGAGCAAACCCTCCTCTTTGTCCGATAGACTGTTGAATATTAGCATCAATAACATTATATAAAGTATTATTTTTAGTAGGAGAATATGAATAAAATGCGTATCTTTTTTGACCATTTCTTGTATATGTTATAGTGCTATCATCTAAATCTGTTCTTGCATTTGGGAAGACATTGTTATAGTCACTATAATTTTTTGTAATTGTGACTCCTTCATTTGTCAGATATGGGCTATTTGAAGGGTCATCTAAATCCCTCAAATTGTCAAATAACTCTAATTTCATAGTATATTTACTATAATCTACAATTGTATTTGCATAATCTTGAACTGTTAAAATAGTGGTTTCGTGAATCGTTCCAGTAAAATTAATTGTAGTGCTAGCATTTTCATTTTTCAATCTAACAAAATATTTTGTGTTATGGTCTAATTCATTATTCTTATCTAACTTATCATTGTAAAAATAAAACAGAGGGCGGGAAACATATAATGTATTTTGTAATTCACTTTTAATTCCTGCGGAAATTGCAATCGCTGGCGTAGTTTTATCAATGCTAAATATCATAAATTTGGTGTTAGCGGCCACTTCATTTCCTAATTTTGGAGAAAATTCAAATCCATCTCCGGTTGAGTCCATATCTAAAATTTCAGTAATTTTAGCAAAGTGATGTTTATTATGGTCGTCAGCATGAAGCAATACAAAATAATCCTTTGTGTCCCAATCGGCTGGATTAAATAAAACTCCCTCTTCTGAAGCACTATCGTAGCATTTAATTCTAAAGCCTTCTGTATTTTCTAAATTATTATACGGATTATTTGCTACTCCACCAAACTCAGTAATGTCCTCATCTGTGGTGTCATCGGGATAAATAATTGTGTATAGCCTAGTATTAGAAAAAGTAGATTCTGTAGTTAATCTAGGATTTGTAGGAACATTCCAACCGTAGTCAGAAGTAATAGTGGTTGCCCCTGCTTTATATGCTTTTACAACCATTATAAATCAGTCTCCTCAAATCTAAGATATAATAAGGTGTCATCGTAATTTGGCATAATATTTAAAATATATGGAAATCTTTTTCTTTGAACGGAAGTAATAGCCAATTCATGCATTTCTCCCATAAATTGTTTGTTCGTTGTTGCTGAACCTGCTCCTGTTGAATCACTACCGTTTGAACCTAAGTAAATATCTGTTCTATCAAAAGAAAATATTCCACTATCACTATGAGTATTTTTTGAAATTAAATTACCATTTAAATAAATTGCAAGCATTTTAGAAGATTGGCTAAAAACACAAGCAATATGAAATGAGTCGTTTATGTAGGTTGGTTGATAATAAGCCTGTAAATATATTGGGGTTGATGGACTTAAACTAACATTATCCGGATTAGTTATAGTGAGCGTAGAGCCACTTATTCCTGTGACCTCTCCGAGAGAGGGAAAATCAAATCCATCACGATAGAACACCTCTTGAACGCCTCCTGTCACAAATTGAGTAGGCGACCCTACGGTTAAGGTCGTATTCCCTGCTCCCGATGTGTAGCCAGTTGTCACATATCTTTTTTTCAATTTTCCAGTTTCGTCAAAACCAGACCAAGTGTATGAAAAATCAGAATAATTATATGTTTTACCTTGAATGGGTAAAATGACAGAATCCGTAGTATATGTGTCTGTTGTTGAACCTAATTTTACTCTTACCCTAATTTTATATTTTGCGGGCTGATTGTATAAATGTTCCGTAGCATTCACTAAACTGACTTGAAAATTAGTATTGTAAAAAATCATCATTTCATGTGTAAGCCTCGCAGATTGAGACAAATAAATATTGCTTTCTGAATAAGCAGAAGAAGCATTTTGCATAATTTTGTGTGAGCGATTTGTGTCGGGATAAGTAGAAATAATACCGTTTATTTCATAAGGAGTAATTATAGATTCAAAAGTAAATGTGCCGGTATGTCCCCAAATACCAAATGCGGTATCATCCGTTGTGTCTGATGGAGTAGTTTCAATATCAGGAATATTGTTTGAATAGTCCATTTTAACTCTCGCATTACACATAACAGGAAACACTAAAGAGCGTTGTTTTCCCGTTAAAATATTATACATTTATTCACCTCAAGGAATAACGGTAGCGATTTCAAAATCTAAACTAAAAGAAACATCCACGGATTCGGATTCAAGATTAAAAGAAAAACTTCTAATGAATCCTGTTAATCCAACATCATTTATAGAGTCTGGAAAAACAGAAAGCGGCAAGGGAACACCTTCGTTATCCTTTGAATTTCTAGTTCCTCTTGAAGAAAAAGTTAGTGGAATTAAATCTCCTCTTGCTCCAATTCCTGTTGAAAAATCTCTATCTTGCCAGACAGAATCAACATTAGAAGGAATCAAAATAACCAATTCACTAAAGGCTTGCTTTTTAGCAAATCCAGTAGAGTCCACACCTGCGGCAATCATTTGAGCAATTTCTTGTGCGGTAAAAAACTTAGTTGCAGTAGTGGGATTGTCTTCTTCTCCAAAAGTTTTTGTAATATATGCGTCTTGAATAAATCCACTTAAATTGACTGATTTTGAAGCCATACCTAAATCAAGGGCGGTAGTAATAGATTCTCCCGTAGCGACTCCGGAAAGAGGAATAGGGAAAGAAGGAATCGTTTTAGATACAGATACACCAGCACTAGTAACATTCAAAGGAATTGTGTTTTGTGAAATAGGGTCGTCTTCTGCGAAACTTTGCGTTTTTAAATAAACATATGACATTTAATCAGCCCCCAAATGTTGTTGATGGTGTGACTCTATTAATTTTTGTGTTCACCATCTGTCCGATTTTATCTGCAATTCTGCGTAATTCTTGGTCGGAAGTGTCTCTTGCATTAATTGTAATGTTGAAATTATTTACTGTTCCGCCCATCATTTTCTTAGAATCAGAATTAGAATTGACTCTTGCACCTGCGGGCAAATTAACTAATTCTGGGCCTCTTTCCCCAACAACTGCTAATCCTCCCTTAGATACTCCGCCATTTGCAAATCCTGGAAGTTTTCTTATTTTTCTTCCAAATCCTGAAATTGTATCTCTAACTCCTTTTAAGAAGTCTATCATTTTCCAAACCCCATCAATCAAAGGTTTAAATTTGTCAGATAATTTGTCTCCAAAGTATTTAGCAATCGTAAATCCTGCGGCGAGGATAACAATTCCAAAAGCAATCGGTAAAGCAGCAATACCCGCTAATAAGACTAATTGGGCAATAATATATTTAGCAATAATAAAACCCCCAATAAATAATCCTAACACTTTAAGTCCTTTAAATATTTTTTCTCTAAAAGCAGGGTCGTCTAAGAATTTGACAATAAAATCACCCACTAATTTAAAACCCGCTACTAAAGCAAGGAATCCAACATCTAATAAAACTCCAAGAGTTTTTAATAAGAAAAGAACTCCTTTGTCAAATATTCTTTCTAATAACGGAACAATTTTCTCATAATCTCCTTCAAAGAACGCACTTACTACAGAAAATACATCTCCCAAAATGCTCATTAAGTCTGAACCTAAATCTTTAATTCTATCTATTACGCCCATTTCACTTAAAATCCCATATAATTCTTGGAAGTATTTCATGCCTACTAAAATTGCACCTGCGACAATAATTCCTAACATCATGTATTTAAATAAAAAATCTGTAACCTTTACAATGCGAGTCCCGAACCGTAAAATTTTAATTCTTGCTTTTCTAGCATCCTTTCCCCACGGAAGAAGCGCACCTTTGGTTAATTTAAATAATCCTGAAAGTGGGCGTAACCCCACCGCTACCGGCATTAATGCAGTAGCAAAATTTTTCTTACTGAAAATTTTGCGGGCTGATTTTAACTCATCTTTTCTTAACTCAACTGCCGCCCCTTGGTCTTTTCTCATTTGTTTTCTTTCTTCTTTTGCTCCTTTTCTTGTAGCAAAGAAAGTTCCTATTTTGCCCTTTCCTTGCCCCTTAGCAGTTTCTTTTGCTATTTTTCTTGCTACATCTAATCTAGATTCATCAAACGCATAGTTTTCTCTTAATTCTCTAGCAACCAGTTTCATTTGTTTTCTTTGGATTTCCATTTGTTTATTAATAGCAATTGTAGCAGCCACTTCTGCTTTTCTGTTATCATTGGAAGCCATTAAAACTTTATTATATTCCTCTGTATTTTTGATGTTTTTAAGCAATTCTTCATTTTTCTCTTTAACATTTTTAAAATTAGTTTTAAGATAGTCGGCCCTTGCTTCCAATAGTCTCTTTTCTCTGCCTAATGTTTGTAATTTCTGAAGATTTGCCCTTGAACCCTTTCTTGCCTCAGCATTATATTTTTTCTCTATTTTTGATTTCTTTTCCATTGTTTTATTATATTCGGATTCGCTTCTTATTTGAAGGTTTGAAATTTTAGAAGCATCTTCAACTTCTTTTTTAAGAGAACGGAATCCTTTAATTTGATTAACGACTTTTTCATTTTGCTCTTTCATAGTTGCAATATTTGCTTTACTTGTTTCTTCAAACTCTCCTAAAACACCCAAAACTCCTCTAAGGTAGTTTTGTAATTTCCATAGCGGTGTGCCGGAAACAAGACGACTAAAAATAGTCCATCTCTTTGAAGCCGCATTTGTGCTGTTTGCGGCCTGTAACAAAGATTTTTTAAATCCTTGAAACTCAATTGCACTATAAGAAGTTACTTTACCTAATTCATTAATTGAAGAAATAGTTTTATCAATTTCATCGGCCATAGTATCACTTCACTTTATTTTTAGCCTTTTCTATTTCTTCAAACTTAATTTTTTCCATTAGTCCATGAACCTTTAGTAAATCCTTAACTAGCGTCATAGGCATTTGATATACCTCTAAGGGACTTATCCCTAACGCTTTAGAAAGCGTATAAACTAAAATTAAAGATACCGAAGTCGGGTCATTTTCCCTTCCTCTTAAGGTATCTTCAATTATTCGTTTTTTTCCTCATCCTCCTGCATCATAGACATAGGATTCGGGAGGATTTCTTTAATTTGATTGCCGACATAAGGACTTAATCTCAGCATATCAACACTTGAAAGTGATGGTTCTGTTTTTGAAATGAAATTTTCCACCATGTATCTATACATGGCGTTCAAATCAAGGTCAAGGCTTTGAGTCCGTGAATCAATTTTCATCACGGCATTTAAAGCCTTTTCAGCCTCAAGCCATGTGGGTTCTTTTACCCAGACTTTGAGGTATTCTTCTTTTTCTGGTGCTACACGAATATAGTGTAGTTTTGGCTCGGTTAGTGCAAATAGCACACTTTTATCTGATATAACTTTTTTATCGTTCAACATATTATCCACCTTCTATACCAACAAACAAACAAACGGTGTTGGTGGAATATTATTCTGCTAATTTAGATTCTTTTGGAGTTACTTTTTTTGCTTCTTTCTTAGGCTTTTTTGCTTTTGCATAAAGGGCTTGCTTTTCGTATCTATCCATAAAATCACCCCTGTAAAATCCAATGAGTCTTGACGGTGCAAGATTGAAGGGTTCTCGGCATTAATGTGCCTTCAACAACAACTGGCCCTTTATCATCAGGAATGGGGAAATTGTTTGCAGATAAATAATAATCTGTAAATTTGAGTTCAAATTCTTCTCCGTTATCTTTAGTGAATTTTAACTCAATGTATTGTCCCGAATCATTATTTTCGTCTTGATTAAGTAATTCGGTATAAAGTAAATCATCGGTTACATGCCCTGTAAATGTAATCTCATAGGTTCTTTGAGCAGGGATGCCCTCTTTAATAGATTTACTTCCAACCCCAATAAATCGTCGGTCTTGAAGATTATTGTTCATAGTCAAAGTCATAGTGTTAATCTTCAAAAATTCTTGTCCGAAAACTTTGAAAGAACCAGAAGAAAAGAAGAAAGGCTCTAAGAAAGTAGGGGCAGACCCATAATTAAAGAAAGAAGTTTCATCTGTAACGCCTCTTCTAGCCACATAATCTTCTGTTTGCTCAAGCGAATGAACGACTCTTGTATTTAAGTCTAGAGTCATTTTAACTTCTTCATTTTCGTTTGCCGTCAAAGTTAGCGTATTAACTCGGTTTCCTCTTGCAATTTTTACGAAGTTTAAATCTTCTGCGGTTGAAGTAGCATCTGTCCGATAAGTGTCACTTGATGGTAGTTTGCTAAGAACCTGCTCAATAGCAAATGAAGGCAAGTTATCACTATCTAATTCTGTAAAGGTATATTCAATTGGATTTGTGATTGCCCCTGCAACTTCTGTTGGTAAAGTCAATTTATCCATATCTGCTAAAGCATCCTGTCCTTTCAAAATGGGAGGACAAATAACAGTTCCGACAGAACGATAGAAAATTGGGCCAGTTCCAACAAAAGCCCCATCATCAATATAAACTGCATTTGCCGTTTGAGCAGTAAATTCATCACCAGCCGCTAAACTTTCCGTTGCCGTAGTAGCAGTAATAGAAGAACAATTTCCTAAGAAATAATATAGCCAAGCCGCATGATTTGACACTAATCCTAAGTTTCCTCCAGAAGCAGTTTCAATTCCTTTGTATTGTAAAGTAAAGTTTCTTGAGCCACCAAGAGAAGTATTTAATTGCTTCATTTCAACTTCGGTTGTCGGGAAAGTGGCGGATTCAAGAATACCTAACCATTGGTCGGATAACAAAACTGCCGAAGCATCTGTGTTTTGTTGGTCTGTTGGGACAGGTGCGCCATATCCAAGAATATGAAAATAATCGTCGGCGGCAACAACAGTAATAGATGAAGAAATTGCAGGAGAAAAAGTAATGGTATTGTGGTCGTTTGATGTAATGCGGTGCGAAGAGGTATATGTTCCATTATCATAAAATTCAATAACGCATCCCACATATAAATCTTTAACCAATCTAAAATCATCGGCAAAGGCCGTTGATACTGTAATTGTTTCTTGTGATGCAATTGACGCAATAGGCACATATAATGTGACTTCTGGCACAAAAGTTAAACTCGCTCCGCTTCCTAAAAAAATGTCTCTATTCACCATGCTTTTCTCCCCCTATCCTAACAAACTTACTAGGGAATACTAATTGCAAATCTTTTCGCTTCTAATGATATTTTATAACCAAAGAGTCTTTTACTTCTATCGTTGCTTTCTGTTCTAGAACCTACGAATAACTGATTAATTCTCGTTCCATCGGAAGCGGTGTAACCTCTTCGGCTTGTCTCCAATGCGTGAATCGTTATCAAGTATAAATCCCTTAGCCTGTCCCGCCCAAAATTGGGGTCTGTTGAACCTACCCCAACGGCTCGCTCATCGTGAATTGTTCTTAAATGTAAGGTAAATCCATAAGTTTCATTTCTAATATCATAATGAATTGTAGGATATTCAATGTTTTGAGAATCTTCAAATACCACAATAACATCTCCTGCGGATAAATCGTATCTTACGCCACGATTTTTTTGTAATGTTCTGACATCTACAAGAGTCGGTAATGCAGGGGTTGAACCTAACTTACCGGCGGCATTTAATGTGCTTCTTGAAGTATTCCAATTATTTTCAAGAATATCAATAATAAGGCTAACTTCGTCCAAAACTACTCACCACCTTATCAAATTCTTTTTTAACCGCCTTAGCATATTCATCTAGGGCATTTTTCATAATTTCATCTTCACTAAATGTAAAATCCATTCCTAGCATTTCGGACAATTCTTGCATGGCTTTCGCTCTTTCTTTTTGAATGCTTAGAAACGGCTCAAGAGACAACATTTAAATCATAATTTATTTTTTGCTTTAAAGGCTTCTAATTGCTTTAGTTTAGCATTTAAAGCATCAAGGTTTTTCTTTTTATCAAAAACTTCCATGCCTCTTATTTTTTTATTTTGCTCGGCCTGAATTTTTGATTTAAGTTGGGCAATAGCATTATTAATTTTTGTAGAGGCATCATTATTAATTTTTGTAGAGGTTATTTCTGAAGGGGGATTTTCATTTGGTGGAGGCGAAGGAGGCGGTTGTTGAGGATTTGGTGGGGCAGGAGGCGGTTGTTGGGGATTTGGTGGGGCAGAAGTCGTTGTTTGTGTTGGTGTTTGTCCTTTTGGTTTGAATATGTTTGATGACCTTATAGGTTTTTGATTTGGATTATTTTTAATAGGAGGTAAAGGAGATACTGCGTCTTTAATTCTCCTTGCAACTCCCCTAAATCTATCTGTTAGATTTTCTTTTTCGTTATCTGTGTTACCAGATGGAGGCAAATCAATCATTGAAGGGACTTCAGTAGATTGATTAGGAGCCTGTGAATTGCTAGGATTTTGTATGATTTTTGCATTTTGTCGTAATTCTTCTTCTGCATTTTTTACTTTTCTGCTCCTATACCTAAGTTTAAGAATTTCATCTTCAGTCAATTCTCTTTTAGAAATAACATTCATCCAATCATCCATGTTTCATCACTCCACCAAAAATACAATGTCTCCCTTTCCTTTAATAATTTCCATAGCCTCATTTCTAAGAATATCATATTTTTCCTTTGTTGTGATATTTGCCCCAGTTTCAGCCACAAGGATAGTTTGGTCGTCATGTCGTAAAATCTCTGCCGCCGCTAATTTTGTAGCGGCTTCGTGAATAACCGAAGGGACTCTTCCATCACCAGCAATATAAGAAATAATAATTGAATTTTGTGTATGGTAAGGATAATCTCGCAAAAAGAAAATTCTAGATTCATCACTAATATTCCAATATGACCCTAATCTCTTTAAATCTTCTTTATCTGTAAATCCTGTTACATTACAAACAGTAGGGATAGAAGTCTCAATCGCAGTAAAAGTTCCTGTTCCTGAACCTGTATTTGTTGCATTTTTGGACATTGTAATTGTAGTCGCATCAACAATAGCAGAAATAGTTGTTCCCGAAGGAATGTGATTATTGTTGTCCTCAATTTCCATACCTACGACTAATTTAGATGAATCTGCAACAGTTAAAGTAGGACTTCCATTTACATGAGAAATTGCCTGTTTTAGTCGGACTTTTAGCACACAATCTGAGCCATCTTCGCCGGACAACAGGGATGAGAGAAGAATGTTAGCCCCATTTTCTGAGTCCTTTTGAGCAAAGAAAAAGTCAGAAATAGAAAGATTAGAAGAAGTGAGGCTTTTTGCTGCATTTGCATTCGTAAAGGTAGAAGTTTTGGATGGAAACTGTTCATTAACAAGAGCAACTATTTCTTCATTTGTGGTCTTGATTCCATAAGCATTGTTAAATTCATCGTTGCCTAAAGACCCGCCAACACCAGATTCCGAAACCATTTCAAATTCAGTCCCACTATTCGGCAAAGCAAGAACAATAGAATAAATGTCTCTATAATTAGACAACAATTCCAGTTGCGCTTGAGCAGATGCTAACTCAATATATCTATTTCCCTGCCAAACTCTCAAAGAGACCACTTTTTTTAACTTTAATGTAGTCAGTTGAATAAAGCCAACATATCCACCATAATATGTTTGCATTGGGTGATTCATAAATTCAAAATTATAATATTCATTTTTATACAATAGTGGCCTAAAAGAACGCTTTACCTTTTCATCTATCATTCCTTCAACCCTTTTTATAATTTCTCCGACTTGGGATTGACTAGGGTATGTGTCTGCGGTAAAAGCAGGAACTTGTAATAAATTAGAAATTGCATCCTTGTCAGTATAATACCCAGAACCAGTAGTATAATCTACTGCAATTGTGGTATAGTCGCTAGGTGAACTGCTAATCGGCATTATCGTAGCCTCCTAATTGTTTTTTGTAAGTCCGGAATAGCGGCAGAAATAGAATCTAGAAAAATAGCATAATCTCCTTTTTTTGCAGTTTTAAACTTAGTCATACCTAATTTTGTTCTAGGCTTAGGTTTGTATTTGTCTTCCTTATCTGTTGCAGAAGGAAGAAGTTTGGTTTCTATTTCTTTATCTACTTGTAGTCTAAAACTGCTAATTTCATAGGTAGGCTTAGGATTGTTATTCTTATCTAATCCCATTCCTTTATTTATAATAATAGTAATGGTGTGCAATAAATTAATTTGTTTTAAGGAGTCTTTGATTGGTGACTTTTTAACTAACTGTAATATTTTGTTAATATTATTTTCTTTTGCAGCATCATAATATTTTTTGGCTTGTTTATGTGCTAAATCAAATTTTTGTTCTCTTTGCTTTTCTCTTTCAATAGCAGGGCTTCCTGTATATTGGTCTATTTGTTTTTCTTTTTCTGCTAAAAATGCACTAATCATAATTTCTTTTGTTGAAATAGAGGAAGAGTAAATTTTCTTTACGAAGTTTAATTCTTTCTTATAGGTAGAAATATTTGTTTCTTTTCGCTTAGTCATAAAATTTTCTTTTAATAAATCCAAAAGTTCTAACTTATCCATATTTTCGGATTTTTGGGCAAAACCTCTACCGAGTAAAATGTCTTGCATATTTTCAAAAACTGTTAAAAACTCTTTTTTACTTTCCTCAATGTCTTCGTCAAACATTTTTCTAAGGTCGTCTAAAAATTCCATTGTATAGCCATCATCATCTAAATAGCCAACTCTTCTAAATACATCTGAAATGTTGAATTTTTCGTAACTTTCTAAGCGACTAAGCAGGAGTTTAATTCTAGATTTAAGAGAGCCTTTATTTTTTTCCTCTGCTTCTGTTAAAAATTTCTGATTTTCTAATTTATCTAATTTAACATCTAATTCATCTAATTCTTTTTCTATGTTTTTTATTTCTTTATTTGTTCCTTTCGCAGAAAGTAAATCCGGATTCCTAATTAATTCACCTAAAGTTATTGTAGATTTTCCTTTAAGTTTTCCTTTTACTGGTATTTTTTCTTTAGTCGGCTTACCTTTTTTATCTTTTTTAGGTTTTTTTGTGTAAAGTTCCGGAGTAAATTCAAATTTATCAAAAACTTTTGTATCTTGGTTATATACCATTTCTTTTAATTCTTTAATAAAATCAGTAAGTTTTTTCATAGCCTTTTTATTAATAGATTCAGTTTTATTAGTTTCTTTTTTGTATTCTTTGTATGTTTTAAGCGCATTTTGTAGGGGCTTGACGATTTTAGGCTTAATTAAGACATCACTATCTCTAAGACTTCTCATCAATTCTCTAACATCCCCTATGATTATTTCTCCTTCTTCGTCCTTAGTAGTAAAATATTCTTTAGCATCAGCAGATAAGGTGTAAAACATTTCACTTATTTCTTTTAAGTTTTCATCTTCAAAAACCTTTGAATAATCTTCAGATAATTGATATAGTGCGTCAGGTGAACTTTTAAATCTTTCATATACTCTATCATATAAGATTTCATTTGTTTTGATGGCGGCTAATAATGTAAGCATAGTTTGAATAGCAACAAGTTCATTTTTTTCTCGTAATAAACTTGTATATACAGGTGCAAACTCCTTCTCTAAAATCTGTCCACGGATTTTTGATTCTTTATCCTTCAGAAGAGAAGAAGGATTTTTATTAGCCATTAAGTCCAAAGTTGCCTTTGGTTTATCTGCTAGTTTCGCATCAGTAAAACCAAGAGTAAAAACTTTAACAATTTTAGAATGGACTTCCTTTATTTCTGAAAGCCTTTTAATGTTTTCAACTCCACTTAAATCAACATCTTCATTGTCTGATTTAAGGTCAGCCAAATTAGCATTTGTTTCTTTAATTGTGATAGTAATTTTTTCTTTGTCTTTTCCTGTAGCCTTTTCTTCAATATTAACTGCGTGTTTTTCTAATTGTTCTAAATACCTGTTCAATTCTCTAGCGTCTAAAAATCCAGATACGCTAGAAATTGAAGATTCAATGTCAGCCGGTTCTTCTAAAAGACGAGTCCTAACTGTTCCTTTAACTTCTTCAATATCTAAATTAGGATGAAGTGACTTAACGCTTTCTAAAATTTCTTTTCCTTTTGGGGTAGGAGATGGAAGATTTAATTCTTGAAAAGTCATCTTTTTAATTTTATTCATCGCTTTTTTGAGAATTTCTAAAAACTCTGATTTATTTTCTGTCTTAAGATAGGTTTTTTTGAAATTTTCTGGAATAGTGTAATACGGTTGGTAATTATCAGGATTAATAAAATCTTCAAAAATATATCTAAGCATTTCAGCAATCGCAAAATCCTCATCAAATTCAATTGGTGCAGGGTCACGCGCCTTTGAAGTTTGCTGGCGATAATAGATAATATTCATGTATTTTCCTCACATTAACCATTTAGCCCAAGCCGCCCCTTTTTGAATAGCAGAACCCAAATGTAATCCGCTTGAAGGTGGCTCATAACTCATTTGTCCCGTTTGTGGGTCAATCCAATAAGGACGGCCATAGCCGTCCTGCCCCGATGGAGGAATAGGGTAGCCCGAACCATTGTTCATAGCACCCTGCATTTGCTGATATTGAGCCGTTGTTCCGGTTGCGCCAGCGATAGCCATACCAGCAGAAGGTTGAGCCATACCGCCACCAAAACCTTGAGATTCAAGGTATTGTTGTTTAGCCATTTTTCGTTGGGTTATAACCTCGGCATTTAGAGCCTCTCCCAAAATCTTTTGAATGTCTAAATCAATGTTTTCTTGCGTAATTCTTTCAAATTCCCTCATAGCATCGGGATGAATTTTTAATCCTCCGGTAGTAGAGTCAGTTGTAAAGGACAGTTTTCCTAACATTTGGGAAACTACTCTTTCAATGACATCTTCCATCAGTTTTTCAAATGCGACTAAAAACCGTTCACCGTGATATTGAAAAAATTCTTCAACATGGTTATCTTGCAAAGAAAGCAAGTTATTTACTGTTTTAAATTGAGCGTCATTTTGCGATTGAACCGCATTTAATACTGTGCCGTTACTTGTTCCAAAAAGTCCCATATCATTCACCTTCCTTTGTTTTTAGTATTTCTTGAATCCTAACATTGGCGGTTTCAATTTCATTGACGAGTCGTTTTAACTCATCCATGCTCGTTTCCGTTTCTCTCATGTCGGGTGACTTTATCAACCATCCGATTGCCGAGAGAGAAGCAATATCATTTTGACTTAAAGTTGTCAATGGGCCAGATTTAATCATTTGAGGAAGTTTTGGTCTGGGAACAAATGCTTTGAAATCTAATCCATGTTCATCGGCCATAATTTGTTGTTGTAGCATTTCCATTTGTTTATGAATAGCCGCATGTTTTGGACAATATGTTCCTCTCAATGGTCTTCCCTTTTCTACTTTATCCAAAGGAATAGGAGGGCGCAAATAATCTCCTGCTTCCCAAATATGGTGCATACCACAAACAACGCATCTATCTTTAAGATTGAATTTATATCCAAACTTAACAAAGAGAAACTTTTTCTTTTCGGGAAGCAAGACTTTCTTAATTTCTTTTAATTTTTTCTTAGGTTTAATTGAATCAAATTTATATTCTTCAATTGGCCCTGTTGCTCTAAATTGTTGCAGTTTTGGCAAAAAGGCCAACGCTGTTTGGCTGCTAATTAAACTCGGTTGTTGATACATAATAATCAATAGTCCTTTATCATTGTAGTGATTCCTTTATACACCATTTCGGGGTCAGATTTTGCAGATACAATATATTTAAAACACGGTATTCCTTTATCGTTTAGTTTTCTCATTCCATACTTAAATGGTTCAAAAATTTCATGTTTATCCATATCTTCTGTTGGGTATTTCTCTCCCCAAATATCATATTTATTTGCCCATATTCCTATTGCTAACGGATAATCTATTTCTTTTTTCTTTTTATGGTTAGGCCAATAATCTGCAATAATGGTATCTACTAAAAATTTCCATGCTACTTGGTGGTCTAAATTAGAAGGATTGTCTAAATGCCTATGGTCTATCATAAAGATAATATATTTTACTTTTCTATCTTTCATGTCTTTGACCCACATTTTCCAATAAATTGCTTCTCCTCCTATATCTGCATTTTTAACTGTATGGGACTCTCCATCAATTTTAACTGTTTTTCTAGTCGCTCTATGTAGGCCAACCGTCCTTTCATTTATTTGATGCACTTCTCCCCTTGTTCTCAATTGATGACTAAGTGTTGTTTTACCTACCATTGTTGCCCCATAAACTCCAAAATTAATTGCATGAACCTTTTTGTAAAAACCTAATAGTGCTTCTCCCACTAAAATAGCAAAGCCTGTCATTAGGGACATTTTATTCACCTATAAATACATCTAATCCAACAAATTCTCCTTCTATTTTCTTTTCGTAGTTCCAAAAAAGTTCTCCGTTAAATTCATCTTCATCGGCATATCTCATTTTCCAACCTAAATTGTTCAGTTTTCTATTTAATTCATCCCAATTCACATCTAATGGAAACAGTAAATCAATATCTTTTGGATTATCCTTTTTTCCGACAGAACCAACAATTTTTGGTTTAAATTCCTTTAAATCATCAAGCAAAGAATTAGCAATAGAAACATAGTTTTTAAGTATGCTAAACCACACATTAATGCCCCCATCCGTTTAACAAATTGTCAAACAGGAAACCCATGATGTTGATGTCAAAAACACCAAGAATATTTCCAACGAGAAATCCCGCTACGGTAGCAGTTATTCCATAAAGCCATGCTTTTGCCTTAAGAAAAAATACATCAGCCGAATGCGCCCGACTTTGATTATACATGTAGTCGGAATCAGAGAACCCCAACAAATCATTAATCAATTAATCACCTACTGTAAAGCGGCCAAAAACTCTTGAGAAATAGTATTTTCGGCTTCATAAGTAGGTTGTTGTTGAATAATATTTGTTTTATAAGTTTCTCTAATTTTTTGCTTTTGTTGCTCTTCTTTGGTTTTTCTTTCCCAAAAGGCTTTTATGCGCTGGTCTAATAAATACATTTCAATTTTATCATTAAGTGCAATATCAAATAATGCTTTCATTACCATGATTGCCCCGACTGTAATCAGTCCAAATAACATTGAATGCGCTAAAGGCCCATATGGGAAATTTGTTCCATAGTTTGCATAAAAGAAAACATTTGCGCCGCTAACGGTTCCGACAAAAAGGATTGTCATAACCAAACGAGTTTCTGTATTTAATGCTGGCATTTATCTCACCTTAAGCAAACTCAACTGAACATGCTACTTGTCCACTTTGTTCTTTGAAAAATAAGCCATTTCTCGCTAAAACTCCATGCATATCAAATTCAATTGTTTGATTTGCGGCCAAGATAATTCTAGCAATTTCAGTTCCGCTTGCACTTGTTCCGTCATAAATTCGCATTTCTGCTGAACTGCCCGCTACTTCACAAACATGAATTGATACCAAAAGACATTGTTCTGCTGAAATAATCGCATCGGAGGTTAATACTCCGCTTGACCTGCATGTTTGACCCGCCATATTCTCACCTATTGCTTCATAACAACCACCACTATTTAAGGGGTGCGTTGTAATTATTCAGTCAAAGAAGACTTTTTGCTCGTTTTTTTCTTTGAAGAAGAAATAGGTTTAGGTAAAAGCAAATCGCATAAATCTGCATGACTACCTAAATCTTGGCCCAATTCTTTAAAAGCCAAGCCTAAAATCTTTTCCGAAACATTCATCATGTTTTCTCTATCGCTCTCTTCAAAAGTGAACATTAGATTTTCAGACGATAATGCGGTCAATGCCTTCAAAACAGAAATAGAGCAAGAGTCATTCCGAGTAATCTCAGTCCTCCCGTCTAATCCCATAATGGTAAATCTGCCGATAGACGAATTTTCTGTCAATTTAACAGATACCACCTAATCACCTCAAAGGTTCCCAAATACTCTAACTCTAACTGTTCCAACCGTAGTAGAAGAATCTGCTTCTTCTTCAAGCAATTGCGGTGCGGCGGAAGGTTGAAGGAAAAGAATATTAAAACTACTAGAAGAGGTATATGCGCCAGTTTCAGCAACACATTCAATTGTAGCAATTCCATTAACTTGCTCCTGTCCCGTCACATGAACGGCGGTAATCGTTGAAAGACCCAAATCCGAAGCACTAATGGTTTCTCCGCCATTAGTGTAAGAAGTGATGTCAATTGCCGCATCTACGACATATTCTGCACCATTCACCCTTGAACGGGTATATCCCTTATGGTCGCCTAATAAAGTAACTGAATAAGCCATTCAATCACCTCAGTAACCAATAACCATCAAAGAACCTGTTGCGCCCGTAGTGGTAATTGCTAACGATGTTGCGGGAAAAGAGGTAGTTGTGCAAGAACCGCCACCACCGAGAGCAACCCCTTCAATTGTGGTTAATCCCGTTTGAGCGACGGCTAAAGTATCTGCGCCTGTTGAACCATTAGCGAAAGTCAAAAAGACAATTCTGCGGTTTCCTTCTAAAGTCATTTCCATCTGCGTTGTTCCTGTTAATGCTGCCATGTTTAATCATCTCCTTTGTTTTTTTCCTCATTGAAGGTTGGTGATTTTACCTTGTCCCTTGAAGAAAGAACAACCAACTTCACCAATAGTTCTGTATAAGGCTCTGTTTCCGAGACTCCCAACGCCAAATGGATTTCCGTTTGCAATACCATCCTCAAAATATTGGGTTGGCTTCATAACGGATAACCACAAATGGTCGGTATCAAGGAATAATAGGTCAGAAAGTGGAGAAGTTACTCCCGCATTAGCCGTTTGCGTCATATCCTTGACGGGAATCAAGGGAATATCGTAATAAGTGGCGACTCGGAAACCGACTTCTTGACCCTTTGTTCCACGAACACCATTAACGGTGGGAACAATTTCTTTTCTGTCCATAAATCTCTCTTGACTTTGCAAAAGGTCAGCCAATGCTTGAATTGTGTCATATCCCGTAAGAATGACCTTTGGCGAACCACCAGCAAGACGAAGGTTGCGAATCATGTCATTTAAACGAGTTAGCGTAAAAGAACGCACATCGCTTGCACCATAAGCCGAACCAAAATCTACTTCTGCATCAAGGAAAGATGCGGCAGTAAAACGCTCAGTCCCATAAATTTGACCTAATGCGTTAGAAGCAGAAGCGGTATCGGTAGCAATAGCCCCACCGTCAATAGCCAATAATTCTGCTCTAGAAGTAACGACCTTCAATAAAGAAGTGTAATTGTTTCCAATGTTAGGCATAGCCGCACTTTCACCGTAAAACTCCAAAGGCATAACAAGCATTTTATTCTGAACTTCAGCGTGATGCTTACCCATGTCTTCTCTCATTTGCGCTCTAATATCACCGATACCATCGTCAATTTGAGCCATCTCCATAGCCAATTCGCTGAAATCAAACTGATGAGCAACAACTTTTGGACTCATGTTCAATTGAGCATAGGTTGGAGCAATTGGGCCTAAACCGTCTAAAGCGGTAGAAAGACCTGCATTTTCAGGAACACCACCAATTAAATCGGCTCTTGGATTATCCGACCCTAATTCTGCTAAAGTGGTATCGCCCGAAGAATCCACAGTAAAGAGGTTTCCAGAGCCACCAGCAGGACGGGACTTCAAAACACGCCAACCGCTTGAAGAATATGGACGCTTTGAAATCATTGAAAGAGCATTGACTTCACGGTTAAGCATAGACCAAACCTTTTGTCCATAAACAATGTTATAAAGGGCAGAAACATCAGAAATGCCGCTTCCCGAAAAAGAAGGAGAACCGTCATGTCCTGTATGAATACCGCCAACTGCCCCTGCTTGCTTCAAAAGAGCGTTTCCAGCAGGGAGGTTGTTAATTCCGTAAGTTTGTGCTTCTAAATCTGCAATAGTGTTAATATATCCTACCATCTTAAATCACCTCAAAGGTTTCCTCCGACCATTTTATGAATATCGCTCCAATCCATTGTAGCGATTTCATCAACCGTGGGAACATTAATTGCACTATTTTCCTGTGCTTTGCGAATTTCTGCCTTTTCCGAAGTTAAGGCCTTTCTTAATTCGCTAAACTCATTCTTAAGAGAAGCAATTTCCGAAGCCGCATCATAGTTTTGCTTTGCAATAACATTTTCTCGGCTGTTCACTTCTTGAGCAAATCTATGCTCAAAAGACTTCTTGAGGTTATCGTAAGCCAAAGCCTCTAATTGCTCTTGGCGGAAAGCCTCATAAGCCTTCTCAATGTTTCCAACGCTCAAATCAAGCGTTTGCAATTCATTGTTTTGAAATGCCTTAACAACAGGCATATCGGAAGAAGTGGGGCGACCATTGTTAATAACGATTCTATCAGCAGGTTCACCGATTTGGTTTCCTGCACCGTCAAGGGTTCGGAGATAGGCTTTGTTTTCGGCCATAGACCTTTCATAGTCCCCTTCTTCCATTTCGTCCCCGTTATCGGCCCTTTCAGTTTCAGGCATTTCGGGCATTTCGGTGTCCATGTATTCGCCCGATTCAATGTCTTCTTCTTCTTCTTTTCTTAACGAATTGACTTCCTTCAAAAGTTCATCCAATTCGCCTAATGCTTTTTCCAGTTTTTCTTGTGTCATAACATCACCTGTTTTTTCTTGTTTTAGTATGTCAAATCTCGCTTCGGGGTTAATTCCTTTTTCGCAGATGGTAATTTCATGCAACTCTAATTTGCTAATTTCGTTGTATTCTCCCATCCTTTCGTGGCTTTTCTTCACTTTTCTCAATGCTTGTCCACCAATGCTAAAACTTCTTAACGAACCTTTGCGAATGCCTCTTCCTACTTCTTTTGCTTTTTCTATGTCGTCCCTTAATTTAATCACAACAAAGAATCCGACATCATCTACTTCTGATTTCCATAATCTTCCGTTTTTATCTCGGTATGAATCTACTACTTCTCCCACTTGAACATTTGAATGATTTGTCATTACATTTCTGAATCTTGGTTCTTCCATGAATTTTTTAACTGCGTCTTGTAAAGCATCTAATGTGATTAAATCATTTTGTTTATCCACGATTTCAATGCTCGCATATCCTCCAATCATAAGGTCGTCGCCGCTTTTTAGAATGTTGAAATCATCATTCCTTTGCGCCACGATGCCCCCGTTCATGTGTTTCAACTCCCTCTTTTCTCTTCAAGTATATAATGGACTCGCATTATTTGGTCGGAAGGGGCAATTCATTATACCCGTCCTCATAAATATTCCACAAACCCTTGTCTTTGTCTTTATCTGCGGGACTTTGTTTATATCCAGTCCAAGCAATCCACATTTTACCATCATTAGCAGGAACAACCCTAAAATGAATTTTAGTTTCAAATTTATTACCTTCTAAGAAATATTCGTGGTAGCCTGACCTTTGAACACCTAACTTTATTTTTCCTTCATCAATCACTTTTTTCTTGTTAATATCCTTTGCGACCATAGCAGGATATTTTGTAGCCTTTCCGAATAAATTAAAAATGTCTTCATCTTCTTCTAAGTCAATGAACCAGTTAAGGGTTTCTTTCTTTAGTTTAATGACTAGATTTAAATTTTCATCATCTCTTAAATAAATTTTAAATTCTCCCTCTTGATATTCTTCCGGAGTTTCATATTTTTTGATTTCCGCCATAATTTTATTCGGGTCATGCACAAACTTATTATTTCTAAAGAGAACACCGTGGTCTTTTCCTCTATCTTCCAACCAATCTTTAAGTCTTGCCGATTTAGATTCTAACAAATCTTCATAGAGGTCTTTTGTGAATTTATTTCCAATTAAATACTTATGTAATTCTTGTGGAGTTTTGTCTCCTGTTTTCTTTAGATAATTAAAAATTGCTACAATAATTTTACTTTGCTTGGTTTTCATAATTTCTTCGGCCTGTGTTTTCCACATATCCAAATCAGCCAAAGCATTCTTTGACATTAAATTATGTTCTTCAAACCCATAAATAGTAAAACCGTTCATGTCCCCTTTAATAATAACTGAGGCTTCACCGTGAATATGGTCTGTAATTTTAATTCCCTTTGTTAATGCCTCAACAGAATAATTTAATGATTTCTTAGTATCTTTAGATAACATTTCTAAAGTTACGATTTTTTCAGGAGCATCCACTTCAGGGACTTCAATTACTTTTGCTGAAAAAACAGTATATTTTCCATTAGATTCCTTAACTTCATCTACCTTTACACGAACAATATCTCCAATGCTAACAGAGATTTTAGTGTTAAGTGCTTTTCCTACATTCATATATTTTTTACCATTTAATTCTTGACCTTCCTCTTCATCATCAATTGGGCCAGCACCTAATGTATAGGAATATAATTTACTTTTTGTTTTCTTTTTATCCAAAACAATAAAATCTAAATCAACAAACTTTTTCCACTTAATCCATTTGGGATTCTTTTTAGTGCCTTGAAAATAAGTAGAAGTAGCATCTTTGATTACAACTCCTTCAGAAGTGGGCATTTCCATAATTATCTTTGCATATTCTTCAATATCCTTAAGACTATCAGCCATCCTAGTGTCTTTCTTAGAAGGAAAATTAAGAGCATCACTTGAATGAATTGAATAATTATTAAACATAGTGTTTAATCTTTGTTGAAGAGGCTCATCTAATAATGCTTTATCATTATGTCGCATAATGTCAAACATATGCGCTTTAAGTGTTGCTTCAGGATATTTATTTTTAAATACATGGGAAATTGTGTCGGCTCTATGTAAAGCCTCATCACCATCAAATAAAATCAATTCTCCGTCAAGAATACAATCTCCGAAATGTTTCTTTTTCATTTCATTTACAATCTCTTTACATTTATTAGTGATGTCTTTTTCATTATAAGAATACACCGTAACCTTTTTGTCAATTTTATGAATTTGTATTCTCATACCGTCATATTTTTCTTGAACGATATATTCTCCACTAAATCCTCTTAATTCATTCATATCCTCAATGTCAAAAATTCTATACATTGGTTTATTGGGGATAATAAAATCAGACTGAGATTTTTCTTCTTCGGACTTAGTTAAATCCACACCATCAATATCAACTAAATCGTCCCATTCTTCTTCTTGGTGCTTAGATGAATATAATAATTCTAAAAACTCAATGGCTGTCTTTACTTTCTTTTCAACTGCCTTTGAGTCTTTTCCGTCCCCATATTGCTCAATAATATATAGGGCGATGTCCTCTTCTTGTAGGTCAAGTCCTTGAAGGCCGCCTGTAATATCGTCAGGTTCCATGTCTTTAATGTCGTAAATGTCTGGAGATAGGGCTTTATTGTCTGAACGCATAGCATAATGAACGAATTTAATCATTAACTCTGGTGAGCCAAGTAATTCTTCAAGAACATTCCCTTTTAACTTTTTAGCGAAAGGGTCACTAACATAATCTGAAGCCATTCGCATATTCTTAATACCTTCATATACTTTTTCAGCCGTATTTGAAGTAGGGTCTGCCGCTTCTTTATTTTCTATGTCGTCCTTTTCAATAAAATTTTTTAATTCTTCTCCTAATTCACTTGAATTGTCATAAAGGTCTTGAATATCCTCAATTGACTTACGCCAACGACCCCCGTATTCTTTGGGGTCTGTTCTTGCAGAAAGATATGCGACTCTTGTTTTTTCAAAGAGTCGCAATATTTCTTCCGAAGGACTGTCCTTCTCAATGAGATAAGCCATTCAATCACAAACCATATGAAGAATTTACTAATTTTTTAACTTGGCTAACAATTTCTTTAAGGGGTTCAATATCCGGCAAGGTGTTTCTTTTCTCTGCTAAATTAATTGTAAGTTGGATTTCCATCTCAATTTTCCTCAAAAGTTCTCTTGAAACAGAAACCATTTTATCTTCCTTTTTTAAAGTCTCACCAGCCAAACCATACCCTTCTTTCTTTTGGGTTTGGTTTTTAATTTTTACATTTTGTGCCTTGGGTCGCTTAATTTTAACCACCTCTACTTTGTGGTCGTAAGGCATAATTTGTGTAGATTCATAAAGTGCGCTCTTGACTTCTCTTGCCTTCTTAATCGCCATAGCGATAATTACTTCTTCCTTTGTCATCTTTTCGGGCATATTATTGTCCTCCTGCTTTCTTAACCAATTCATGAATATCTGTCCAATCCATTTTAGCAATATCCCCTGCTTGAGACATTGGCGTTCCATTATTAATATGCGGAGTTGGAGTATTTGCTACAACAAAGCCCGACTTCATTAGCAGATTATCGTCATTATATACTGCTTTTTCCAATCTTTCAATCTTATCTGTTAGAGCCTTAATAATCTCCAACAGGTCTTTGTTAATGTCCGAATCTGTCATATCAATCGCCTTTTTTTCTCTTTGGTTGTGGATAAATTAAATCTCTAATTTGACGATAGAGCAATTCATACTCCTTACGAAGTTTTGTAGCCGTGGCGACAATATCAAGGTTGCGCTCATCCATGCTTTTGACTTTCTTCGTTAATTTTTTATCAGCCTTAGTAAAGTCTAAATCTTCAATCATTCTAAGTAATTCACCTAATTTAGTGAAGTCTTGCCCAAAAAACTCGGTTGGCTCTGCTGCTTGCAGCGTCTTTTTCAAAGCCTTTTTTTGTTTTGGGTCAAGGGAATTAAGAATAGTTTCAGACTTCTTAGCCTTCTCTATTTTAATTTCTCTTCCGTCATCATAAAAATCCCATGTCATTCTTTTTCCTCCTTTGATTTTTCTTGAATGTCGCCGCCAAGAAGTCCCAACATACTCAGATATTTTTTAGTTTGCTTATTTTTAAAAACTCTATTTATTTTTTTTCCTAATTTAGTATTAGGTGCAGACATAAGTAATCTACTTAAATATCTCTCGTTTTGTGCTATATCTCTGTCATCAAAAGTTTCTTTGTTGGGATTTTCAATATAATTCACTAGGTTTTCAAAGCCCGCATTGTCTAAAACTTTAGAGCCGCCGTCCCAAGTCGGTTCTTCTTCTAATCCTTTTTGGTTTAATTTTTCTAAAAGAGGAAGCAAATTTTTAGACAAATGTCTTCTAGCACTATACAGATATTCTTCAGAAGATAATGCTTCCGATAACTTCCGACGCTTAATTCTTCCTCTTGTAAGTCTTGAATCAATAAATCCAGCAGAATCTAAAATCTCATTAATTTTCTCATAATACTTATCATATTTACGAGCGTTGTCTCCTAAATCATTATTTAGTTCTTCTTTTAATTCTTTAATTGCATCTACCAGAAGATTATCTTCTTTTTCACTAAAGTTCTGGTCATAATAAATATTATAGTCTTTATCGTATGCTCTTGTTTTAACAAATCTTTCTAAAGATGCATCCGAAACTCCCATAATAGCATTGATAATATCCATTGTAATTATTTGTAAATTTTCATTAATTTTTAACTTGGTGATGAAATCGCTGAGTTTTTGTTCAACTTCTTCATAAACTTTGCCCTTATCTCCTAAATCTGCTAAATCTTTTTCTTGGGACTCAGTAAGGTTTAAATCTTTTAACATGTCTTCATATACTTCTAAAGTGGAAGCAAATAGATTATTGGGAACAATTTCTTTTTGTTTAGAAGTTTCTCCAATTTCAGTTTTTTTGTTGTTGTCTCCCCATTGAGAATATCCATACACCTTAAAATTATCTAAATCTTTAATGGCTTGAATCAACTTTTCTGATAATTTGTATGCTAATTTAGAGTCTTTTTCGGAAACGCTTTTGTCATAATAAATATTTTGTAATACTTGAGAAATTCTTGCAATTGCTCCTCTATGTTCAGAATGAATCCAATCAAATTTATCCTTAACATTACTTTTTCCTCTTGCAGTTGAAACCTTTTTAGTATCTAAAATATTTCTAAAATATTCTCTAGAATCCCCTTCAAAGGATAGGAGCCTATTTGCTTCTGTAAGAGAATCTAATAATGGCTTATTTTCTTTCACTAATGATTTTAGTCTTCTAACATAGTTTGCACTTGTAACATTCTCAGTTAAATCCATAATTGAAAACTTTTTGGAATTTAAATCGTTTTCTTTTCTAGTCTTAATATTATCTAAAACTAATTTTGCGGTCTTACCTGTTCCGTCCCATCCTAGTGCTTTTAAATCTGCATCTAATTGGGTTTTATTAAATTGAGAAGGAGCCTTATCTTTTATTTCTGTTTTACCTTTCTCAGAATCCTTAACATCTAATAATTGTCTAGTTGAGAAAAATAAACTTTGAAAGGCAACAAGGTTCTTATCTGTTGGGGACTTCAGGTAGTTTCTAAGAGCAGTTGTTCTTTGATTTTGCCTATAATTTACTTTTAATTCTTCTATTCTAGCCTTGATTTTTTTTCTTTTTTCATCATTTTCTTTAATATCATCTGTAATTTCTTTAGTTTTTTCATTTGCTTCCTTGCTTTGAGAAAGAGTTTTGCTTCTATTATTAGCCTGTATTTCTGATAATTTTGACCTCAATTCTTTTGCTCGTTGAGTAAGTTTATTTTTTTCTTCATCAGAAACCTTACCCGCCCTTAACTGCATATTAATATCTTTTAGTTCCTCATTTATTTTATCAGTAGGCTCATATTGAGTTTCTTTGCGCTTTTCTGCGGTCTTTAATTTAGCAAGCAATTTTTTATTTTTTTCAGTCAATTCCTCAATTTCTTTATTTAAAGGAATAAGTTTTCTTTTCATGTAAGAATTTAATTCTTCATGTGAAACATTCATTAACCTAATTAATTTAACTACTGAATCTTCTTGTTTAGGCTTAGCCGCCTTCAATAAATCACTTTCTAGCGATTCCGCAAAGGTTTTAAGAAGATAATAAAAATCATCTTCCTTTTTAGCGATAATCGCTTTCCACATATTTACACCTCAAAAGGGAATGTTTTCTTTCTTTCCTCTTCTTTTTTGTGGAGGAAGAATCACATCGGGAATATCTCTTGAAGAAAGACTCGCTTTATGTGTTGTATCGGGAGGCAATCCACCAACCGAAAAATCCCGACTTGGGCGTGTTTTTCTCATTTCATTTGCGTTCTGTGAGCGCACTTGTGCTAATTCTTTCTTCAACCTAATTTCTTTTTGTCTCGTATCTTCTGTCATATTATCTTCTCCATCTTTAGAATGACCTTCATCTTCTGCCTATTCGTCTTTCAATAATTTAGCGGATTCTATATTAAAATAAAAGTCGCTGTTGTTAAACACTTGGTTTATTGCCATATCTGTTAATTTATCATACCTATATTTTGAAAATAATACTTCGGGATTTTCGCTGACTTCTTTTTCAAATTTATCTACTATCAAATCGTAAATTTTGTCTCTAATTTTTTCAGGGCTATTATTTTCAAGATTACTAATAATTTCTTTTTGTGCTTCTACCATTTTTGAATCTCCCCTTTGTTCGGCAAATTTGATTTTGTCCTTCATATTCCCAAGTATTTTATCATATTCTCTTTCTATCATTTGCAGGACTTGATTGGACATATAAGATTTTAATGAACGAATTTTAGTTCCCCTTTGATTTTTTATTGTTTCTTTATTAGGGTCGCTGGTTTTTTTACCGTAGCCATAATTGGGGGTATTTACTGAATCATTATTGTTTCTTTTTTTCTTAAGTATGGTAATCCAATCCATCAACCAACCCTCCTTTCACTTCTTCTATCTACATTTTGATTTCCAGCATCTTCAGGTAATCCCGTCATTCGCTTATCTGGCCCTACGCTCATTGAGGGTTTATTTCTTGTGGCTGGCGGATTCTCTTGTGGGGTAGTTTCTTGCCCCTGTAAAGCCTGTTCTTGCATTTGCCCTAATTGGGAAGCATCAATATTTGTTCCCGCATAGGGGTCTTTCTCAACCTGTCCTTCTTGTTGAGGTTGTTCCCCTTGAGGTTCGGGTTCGGGCTTTGAATAGGTAAATTGTCCGTCTTCATCCATGTCAATTTCAAATCCTAAATTCTTAATTGATGCTGCAATATTGACTTCAATTTCTCTTTTACGAAGAACCGCAATTTCATCCTCTTCTTCACTTGGGGGCAGTTTTAAGTTCCAATCTGTAATACCAAATTGTTTTGTTAAAAAAGGAAATACATATTCATTATAGACATTTTGGGCCATTTGAACGGCTCTGTTAGTTACGAGGATTTGCATACCTTCATTGTTTAATCCACCGCTTGTAGTGTTATCAGCCATGAATACTTTACTTACTCCATAGAATGCTGAAATTCTATCTCGCAAATCATCTTTAACAGATACATAATCCATTTCTTTTAGACTGTCCATGAATTTAATCCATTCAACTGAACCTTTTCCATTATCTGCTTCAATACCCATAACAGGAATAAAATGGGGGTCTTTCTCCATCTTTTCTTTTACTGAACGCCAAAAGGCTCTCATTGAATCCATGTTTCTAGTTTGAACCGCTAAAAGACCTCTCGGCATTCGGCTCTTAGTATAAGAAGAATTGACATAATTTTCCATAGCAATAAGAGTCATAATATGGTTGTATAAAGTAATTACAGGGGAAAAACCATAAAGTCGGGAAGGGCTATATTTGCTAAAATGAAGCACTTCTCCTTCAATAAAATATTGTTCTTCACCATTTGCACGATTAACATAATGCACAGGAAATAACTTACTATTGCAAGATTCGCAAGTTTCGTATGCTTCCGCAGAAATAAAATCTCTATGATTTACACATGTAAAACCTTTTGTTCCTTTAACGCCATTTTCATCGGCATAAATAAACATAGTAACTGGGTCGCCACGATAAATTTCTTTAATACGATGCATTCTAATTTTTCCGTTTCCGTCTAAGAAATATTCCTTAACGAAAACAATATACGCATCATCCATTGTATTAAGGTCGTCTTCTAATTCCTTGAGAACATCAATAAATAACTGTTCGGAAGGATTGATGTAGCCTTCAAGAAAATTTTCAGCATATTGAAGTTGTTTTTCATCTGGAATCCGTAAATTAGAAGAACCACATCTTGAACATTCTGTTACCGCCATTTTATGTTTTTTCTTGCAATCATTACAATATGCTTCGTATGCCTTTTCCCAAACATAGCCTCTTCGGAAAATTTCTTGCTTTAATTGAGTAATACAAGTCCTAACAATAACCGATTGCTGAACCATTGAATAAATGATTGGGGCGGTCATCATGTAGTTATTTTGCCGTTCTTGAATACCCATGTTAAAAATATTCCTATCGGCAGGTTTAGGCGTTGAACGCCTAAATAAGTTGGTGAAGGAAAAACGCCGCTTTTGTTCTACCATGCTAACGCCCCCTGTGTCTTTGAGTTTCTATCTCACTTAAGAATATGCCTATCATCATACTTAAGAGAAGCGAACCATGCCTTTCTAACGCCTTCGCATCTTTCTAAGTCTTTTAAAATTTCTTGCGCTCTAAGAACATAAGGGTTTATTTTTTTATTTTTAGGAGTAGGGATGTTTTCCCCATATTTTTTTCTTTTTGAAATTTGCATCAAATACTTTCTAATAATTTCGCAAGGAGGATTATCCTGTTTTAACTCATTTAATGCTCCCTTAAAATTTTTTACCCTTCCGCCCTTACTTTCATAATAGCCAATAATATCTTCTAGTAATTCAATAGTTTCTCCATGTGCCTTTTTACAACAAAAATCCTTTAAAGCATCTTCGTCTGTTTGGGCAACCTTTTGTTTTGACTGTTCTTGTTCTTCCAATAGGTTTTTCATTTCTTTTCCTCCTTAGTATGGCTTTGTCCAAAGTTTCGCTTCATCAGTAATACAGGTAAAACATCTATCTGATATTTTTGGGGTTCTACATTTTCTGCAAACGGTAGCAAATCTAATTTTCTTTGGTAGTTTTGTTCTTACCTTGTGCTTAAAAACATCGTAGTGTTGGCGAGGCATCAAATGTCCTCCACTATTGTTCCAATTTGTTCCATAGAATCCATAACAGACATTTTACAATTATTTTTGTATTTTTGAATATTGTCAAGATAGATTCCTTCTTTAGCAAAATCAAAACCAACATGGTCTTTATGATTTTCCCACTTCATCAATTTAAAAATTTCTTCACATCTATCCTTATACCAAGATTGTTTTTTGAATCCTTTTTTCATCCTAACTAATTCAAGAAGCAATTCTGCATTTCCTTTTTTCATTCTAAGATGAGGTAAGCACTTGGTTAATAAATTATACACATCGTCTTGAGAATAAAAATTTAGACGATTAACGGGTCGGGTATCTTGAGGAGACTTTTGATTTAAATGTAATTTTCCAAATCCAATGTCTTTATGAATTTCTTCCATAAATACTCTTCCTCTATCACCTGTGGCGACTAATCCGACTCTTGGGTTGTGGCTTCTATCCATTGTAATATAACCATCTGAATCAATAAATGCTGCCGTATATGCCCAAATATTTTTCTTAAGCATATCTGGTAGTTTGTAGTGGGAACCTTCTACTTCTCCTACTTCCATTTTTTTAATCATGCCTTTAATAATTCTAGGGGAAGCACTTTTATGTAGGCTATTTGGTAGCCTGTCATAGATTTGATTAATTCCAATTCCGGGATTTTCACAAATTGTGTCCAATACAAAATCATAAGTCCTATTTTTCTTAGATTTAACAAGCGATTGGTCGGAAACAGATTTAATGATTTCTCTAAACTCTTTTCTTGCTAGACGGATTTCTTTTTCCAATTTAGCATATTCTTTTGAAAGAGCCATCCCATCTTGATTTAATGAGGCTTCCCACATTTTACAAAGAGAATCTACGATTTGTCTCCTAGTGCTTAAATCGTCAATTTTATTTAATTTGTTTAAGTCCTTTTCATTAAATTTCATTTTAAGTAAAGGAACCTTATATGGGGAAATCCAATAAATTGAATCCACGCACTTAGAAATATGTTCAGAGTAGGCTTCAATAATGGTATCAATAGATTTAGCCATTTTAACTCTATGTTCTCCTTTTAATTGTCGTCGTGCTTTTCTCATTTTTTTGATGAGGTCGGGAATAGTTTGTCCATCAACCGTATATTCGGATGGAAAGGTCTGAAGTTGCTTTCTTGCTTCAGTAGCATTAATATTAAGTCTCTTGGAAAGATTTGTAATGGCTTCATAATCGGACATAACATGGGTAAAAGCCTTATTTGCAAGCGTGTCTTTCAGTTCTTTTTCCTTTCCTGCTAATTCTTTAATTTTATCGGCTACTTCTTCTTTTTCTTCGGGGCTTTTATCCTTTATATTCATCATGTTATATCCCCCTCAAAAATTTAGACCTATGAAGCCATTAGAACGCCCGTATTTGGGCGTTGAGACAGGCTCAAATAAACCCATATCGTCAAGCAATATGAAGGTTTCACTTAGCGTATGGGTGGCCGCATTCGCTAAGGCGAGGCTCATAACCATGTCGTCATGTGCGCCGATTCCCTCAAACTTTCCTCTTTCGGTGATTGCGAACATAGACAACTCTTCAATCAAAGAAGCAGAAACCCTTCTGCTCTCTTCGTTGCCGTAGGGCAAGTTAATTTTCTCATTCTCAAAATTCATTTGAAGGCTAAGAATAATCTCTTCTTTCTTCTTTCGGGTGGTATTAAAATCATGAACATTCAAATCAGAAACATTTCTCAATTCTTGAGTAAATGATTTTGCAAATGTATTTGTTTCAAAGAGGACGGCTTCAGGATGGAAAATTTTTCCAATCAATTTAACTTTTTGAATATTTTCTCTAAATTCCACATTTTTTGCTCTATCAATATATACGATGGATTTGTTATCGTTTTCATCAACTTCTAAAACAGTAATAACATTGTAGTCACCATCTGTTGAAATTGCAGGGTCTACACCAACATAATATTTATACCCCTCTCTTCTCTGAGGCCTAAGAATATAGTTTTTATTTTTTGCTTTTTCTAAATATTCTGGATTAAAGAGAGAAGTCCCTGTTGAAATCGGCACACACATATATTCTCTTGTGAACATCAAAGAGCCGACTTCAGCCTTACGAGCCATTAATGCATCGTAATCCCAACGGTCAGGCCAAAGAGGTTCATTTAGAGAATTAAGGCAAGGATAGGTTCTAACAGTATATGCCTCGTTTTCGGATAACTGTTGGTAAATATCAGTATATGAAAAGGGAGTCCCAATAACTCTTAATGAAGCAGTATGGTGAAGAGTCGGAATCATGTCACCATAAAACCAATCCGTGACTTTTTGAATACCAGCAATACTAAACTCTTTCAAAGGGTCGTCAATAATAATTTCTTGAGGATGCAAACCACGAATCTGTGAACCAACAGAACGCTCAAGGATTTGATTTCCATTAGTTAATGTGATGTTTCCAATAGCCCAACCTCTTGCCGGTTTGAATTTTTTAAGCATTGGATGGGTGAACATTTTATCAATATCTCTCATGTGAACAAGAGTCTGCTTTTGGTTAGATGAAATGTAAAGCATTTGATATGGGGGTTCGGAGAAAATTAATTTCCATACAACCCACGAATGCATAAATACAGATTTTCCGTGGTCTCTTGAACAAATAATAACGGTTCTTTGTGTATCGTTCATTAATTCGTGCCATTCTTGAATATAGGAAGGAAAGTCAAAACCTAAAACATTTTGAAAAAAATATGGGAAGGAGTTTTTAGATAACTCCATATCCATTTGATGTTCAAAATTAAAGGTATCTAATTCCATTTTAGAACCCCCATCCATTCAGGATTAAAATACTGCATCCATTTTTGCACTTGGTCTGGATAATTTGTCCCTTCCAATTCATCTCGTAATTCTTGGGGCAGTTTATCCATTTCCATATCTTTGAATCCTTTTCTTCTAAATGAGCCTGAGATTTGAGGATTAGCGATATTAACAAGAAGAGTCTTATTTCCCTTTTCCGAAATAATTTTATCAAGGAGAATTGAACCTAATCCTCTTCCTCTAAACTCTTCTCTTACATGGACTCCTGCATCTAAAAGAAATCTTTTGTATTTGGCGAAACCAATAACTGCAACAGGCTTATTGTTGTAATGTGCTACAAACATAGTAGCGGGTGCTTTAGCCCACAAAGAATCAGGAGAGAGGTTTTTTCCATACCTCATTTTTCTTTTTTGATAATCAAAGTAACCGTCCTTTTCAAAAGTTTCCACCGCCTGTTCTTCCGACATTTCTCGGAAAGTAATTTCATTAGCAGAAATCTTCTCCGGCACTTAATCACGACCCTTTACGCCAGTTCTTATTCTTTTTCTCTTTGGTCTTTCTTGGACTCCATTTGACCTTATTAGCCCAATAAGCCGCCGACATTTTACCACGCTTGATGTTCTTTTCGTGGCGATTATAGAATGCCTGTCTTTGTCCGGCAGTTTGATTTGTCTTAACTCCCTTTTGTCCAAAAGGCATATATTTGTATTCTCCACCTTCGGAAGCCATAACATGATGAGATGCGGTTTTATGGTTTTTTAATCTCTTCGGTTTATTTAATCCTTTAAGTCCCTTTTTCTTAGCCCTTTCTACTGCCCTTGACCTTGCGCTCTTAGGCTTCTTTTTGAGAATATCTTCCCATGTCATAATATTACCTCATAATCAAATCGCCATGCTTATGCTTATAAATTATCTTTTTACGCATCATGGCATCTAACATTCTATTGAGTTCCTTTGGCGGCGCAATTGATTTTAAATTCTTCATACCCAATGCACCTCCTTCTTTCTTGAACATAGCGATAATTTCTTTTTCAATTTGAGAGTCGCTTTTAACAGCCTTTTTCTCTTCGTCTGACTCGTTTAAGATTTTAAAATCTTCTCCTGTAATCTTACCATCATTATTAGCATCAATTCTCTTTTGATTTCCAACGAGTTTCTTTTCAAAATCCTGCTTTTGACAAGAAGAACAACCAGCGCAACCGCTTTTCTCTCCACTACAATTTGCCTTTAAAACCTCTTTCCAACTCATCTTCCCTCAATCCTTCTATATACTTTTTTAGCGGTCTTTCCTCTAGGAACATTTTGTTTTCCTTTTCTAGTCCCTTCTCTTTTCTTTTTGCTCTCGTATCTTCTTTGTTCTGGCGTAAGAGAATCTTTTACGGCTTGAGGTGCATATCTCCCGCCTTCGGTAGTAAGGTTTGTCCATTTTTCATTATCCCATTCTACCATATCTTTTTGCTTATCGGTTAAACCTTTAATGGTGTTCCACCAATCATTTTTTATTGACAAAGCCACCACCTGCCTTTTGATATAGCCTATTAAGTTCTTGTGATTTACGAGCAGACCATTGATATTTGCCTGTTCCATGAGTATTTTTTGCCCACAATCTTCTATGAATTTTTGCTCTTAATTTAGGTTTTGTATATACTCCTTTAGGAACTTTATAGGTATATTCTCTTTTTTTCCTTTGGCTTCTTGAAGGTTTCTTTTTTAGAATATCTTCCCATGACATAATTATTGCTCCCAATCAATAACATCTGGATGGTCGGTTGGGTTTAACTGAATTGACCTAAGACCATCATCATAATTACTGTGCTTGCCTGCTTTATATTCATTTGGTTTTATGAATAGAACAAAATCCCTTCCTTCAACTTCAAGTTTATTTCCGCAAACCCGACATTTTTTAGGGACAACTGGAGAAGGTATTGAATTGTTGCCGCATTCCATACAAGATATAACTCCGTATTTCTCTCTTTCCTTTTCTGCAAACTCTCTAATTTTCATGTTATTTTTATATTCAGTAGTTTTTTCATATTGTTCTCTTCTCTGTCTATTCTTTTCAGCCTTATCCTTAGCCGCTTTTTCCTTTCTTTCTCTCTCTTCCCTTTTCTTTTCTCGGTCTATTTGGATTTGAGGCTTAGTATATGTAGAATAGGCGTAGTTTCTTTTAGGCTCTTCTTTTCCTTTTTTCTTCTTTAGTAGTGTGAACCATTCACTTTTAGCAAATCCTTCTCTAATTTCTCCCCGCTTATCTGAAACCATAAATGGTCTTCCGCTTGGTTTAGATAATCGGGTTTTTCCCATTTGTTTAAATCTATCTTCTGCTTTAGGCATTTGGCTTGTGGCGACTTTCTTTTCACCTCTTGCCTTTCTTTTCCTATTCATTTCTTTGGCATCGGCTTGGGCTTTTTCTCTTGAAGCAAATCCGCCTCTTCTCTTTCCATCAAGGTAATAGTAATATCCATCGCTACCGCCATAAATCTTAACCATTTTCTTCATAGTATCACCTAAAGTTTGCTTTAATATAATATACTTCTTCCTTAGAAATACCAAATGCTTTTGAAATGCTATCAAAAGAATCCACTACTTCTACAATGCTATTTAATTCACTAGCACTAATATCAGTATTGAATTTATTATACATTTTACTAATCATATTTTGAATTGAATCATAATCGTCTAGATTGTGCTTTCCATAATACACAGGCTCTCTCTTTAAAATCCGAATATTGTCGTGAGCCTCTAGTAGTTTTTTCTGTATGGGGCTTCTCTTTAAATTCTTAATTTGGCTAGCAATTGTATTGATTGCCGTAAGAGCCGTGGATTTTTTCTCTCTTTCTCCCGATTCGTCTTGTTTATAGCCGCCAAAATAAAGTTCCGCAGAACGCTTGTTAAAGAATCTAATAAAGGTTTTTAATACTGACATATCAGCAAAATCTTCGTCATTTAATTTAGCATAGGCTTCATCAACATCTATGCCTTCTAATGTCATTTTTTCTTCATCGCCTGTTGTAGCCTTTAATGCGCCTAACATAGAAGCGGCTTCGCTAACAATTTTGTTATAATATGTATCGGTTTCCTCAACATCATAAATATCTGACATTACTTCAATAAACTCAACAAACTGTTTTTTAGCATCATTTAGATTTGTAAAGCCCGTGTTAATTTTTTTCATAATTTTTGCTAGACTAACTAAGTCTTTAACTGCAACAGATTTAGTTCCTCGCCTAACCATTTTAGAATATAATCTATTTACTCCTTCAAACTTTACACTTTTTCCGTAGGTCATTAAAATATTAATAGCCCCAATATCTGCAAAATCAAGGTCTATTCCGAAAGTGTATTCCGACTCACTAGGCCCATAAAAATAGGTTTCAATGTCTTCAATAATATCCTTAATGAAATCAACATCTTCTTTTTCTTTAAATTGCAAAGCGGGTTTATTTTCGGGCGTGACTTGCCTTTTGTATTGTGTAACTGCTCTTTGAGCCGCTTGCTCAGGTATAGGTATGGCTAGCCTTGCAGTATCGGAAAATCCTGTTTGGTCTGTTCCGAAAAGCCGCAAATCAATATTTTGAGGCAATACAGTATTATTTTTTTCTAATGCTCTTTGTAATAAAGCAAAAAAGGTTTGAAGTTTTGTCCCCAAATCCTTTGCATTTGAAGCAAACTCAGAATAATGTTCCAATAATTCTGGACTATCGGCCATAAAAATTGGAAGGAATCCAGAGCCTTCTTCCTCATATTCATCTAAATTTATCATAAAGTCTGTAAAGTTTCTAATGTCTTCTTCGGTAAATGGGATTCCTTGTTTGGCGAATAACTGCATAACATCATTCATTTTCATATCGGCTAAACTTTTAAAGAAATCCACCTCAATGTCCGTCGTAAAGGTTCTAAGTGACCTTTTAGAAGCAATAATTGCTAAAGGCCCAAGAGTCATTTCTTCTGGGTCTAATTCAATTTCTTCAGAAATATTAGATAAATCCAGAGTTGCAGAACGCCGTTGTCCTTGTTCTCCTTCGGGTAGGCTGGATTGATTGTCTATTCTATTTTGAATTTCTTCATCCATTTGGTCGCCAGTTGCAGTTCTGGCATACTCAGAAGAATAGACATCAAACTCTTCTTCTGCCTTTGATTCTGAATAATCTGCCATAGGCCCAGTAACTGCTTCAACAATATTATATACTTCCAAATAGTTATAAATAAAATCATTTACTCTTTTATCCATATTAGCCATTTTAATATTTTTTGAAGGATAATCAACAACATACCTTAAAAAATCATATTTTTCCTTTTTAACAAAATCAAGATATTTTTTAGCGTCAGGGTCTTTTTCATCTAACATGTCTTCAAGTTTCTCTAGTTTGTTAACGAAAGAAGAAATACCTTTACTAATATTTTCCCAATAATCGTGCGCTCTAGAAATCATTTCTGGTTTAATAATTGAAGATGCATCAAAAAAGATTTCTCGGTCTTGAGTAGTGAATTTTATGGCTTTACTTTTTTTGCCTTTAGGAATGTTAGTTTTAAGTAAAGCATGAAGTTGATTCAAATGTGTGATTTTGATTTTACTTACTTTAAATCCGGGCGTATCTCTTTCAAAAATCTTAATAAAGGTTTTGATATGCTTAGCCGCAGTATTGACATTAAAGCCCTTGTTAATTCTTACCTTACTAATATTAAAGCCTCTACCTATGTCGGCCAGTTTTAAAGGCCGGTTTTCATAAGAAAAAATGTTGACATTTTTTAGCATTAGAACTGCGGCCATTTTATCTGCTTTAGCCCCACTAAAATATTCTTTTAATTCTTTAACAATTTCAAGCGTTACGGTAGTTAAGTCTCCTAATTCAGAAAGACCATCAATTTTTCTAATTGCTCTAAGTGTTGCCTTTTGATTTAAAAAATCTAAATCTAAGTCTTTACTAAACTCCGAAGGTTTTAGATTTTGCAACTCTTGAGGAATAATATCTGCTAATCCGCCAGTAAATTTAAAACCCGTGTTTTTATCGTAATCAAACAACTTAGAGAGATTAAGGAATTGCTGGCTCATTCTTCCACCTCAATAAAAGATACACTATTTCCCTTAATATCCAACGAAAAGAATTGACTGGGCAACGATTCCTTTAAATCTTCACTAACTGTTTTGTCTGCTTTAATCTTGTAGAGAGCCGGATATTTATAAGGATTGCTAATAATGTCCAAAAACTTCTTTTCAATTCCTTCTTTAAACAAATCTTGTAATAGCGTAATTTCTTCATCAAGAGCATTTAGGAAAGGCTCTATCGCTTCGCTATTGACCCCTTGCTCTTTATCCTGTTGGTTGGGGGTGTAGATTTTTTCAGCCAAATCGTCAGACCTGCCCGTAATATACTTTTCAAGGAGTCGCAAGAAGGATAAAAGATTATATTCATTTTTATCCGAATCTAATTTGGGACTTACCTTATCTCCATACATTAACTCAACAATAGTTTCATTTTCTTCTTTAGCCAAATCAATAAGAGCACCTAAAACGCCCTTAACATCTTCTTGAATCCCGACAGATTCATTAATTGTAAATATTTGCCAATTATATTTTTCTGGGTCAAATTCTGAATTTAGTTCCATAAGAGCGTCATCATCAGCGAATTGCTTTTCCATAATAATATATTCTTTTAATTGTTCAGTTAGTTTTACTTTATTGCCGTCAATTTGCAATTTTTTTCTTTTGTTTGGGTCAGTTGTGATTTCTAATACATCTGTAACTTCTAAAGGAATATATTGAATAAAAGCAGTTTCTTGAGTATCTTCTGCTTTATCTGATACCTTGACACTTCTATCGCCTTCTGAAATTGTAACTTGATACAAACTTTCTCCTCTAGCACCGCTTAAAGTGGCTTTTTCGGCACTTGCATAGGCTTTTAGGCCAGTATTAGCAGTAACTAAAACCCCATATACAAAATCATTGGGAATATATTGGTTTCCTGTGGGAATAACTATACCAAATTCTTTATCTGCTATAGAGTCTCCTTTGATTCTAAACAATAATTCCTTGGTAATTTCCTTATTATTGTCACCATAATTAGTTCTGAGTAATTTAAAATACCCTTCTACTACCGAATTATCCACTTCTGCGACTTTATATTGCCTTTTAATGGATGGTTCTTTGAACTTAAAATCTTTAATTTTCTTATATTTTGGGTTAAATTCAGTAGTATTTTTAGATATATAAGTTTCAATTTTAGCATTTTCATCGGATAATCTGAAAGATTTGTTCTTTTTTTGCAGTTTTTCTTGTATTTTATCAATTTTTTCTTGAAATTGTGAGGTAGGTTCTTTGTTTTCATCTAATTTAAACACTAATTTAAACACCGTTGCAAATTTAGTTGGCCCCTTTTCACTTTCAAAGCCAGAAATTGACTCTAATGGAGAATCTATAACAGTTACCTTTAACTTAGCATAATTATAGTTGAGGGTTTCGTCAAATTTGTCATAATTTTCTGGTTTTTTGGCATATTTTTCAAAAAGTTTCTTCATTTTTGTCAATTGAGCGGCAGTCGCACCCCTTACTAATTTTTTAAGAGAGGCCTGTCTGTGGTTATTATATAAATAGGTCACAATTTCTTTATCATCCACTAAATATTCATCTAAAGTTTCAAAATTATGCCTTTTTCTGGACATGCGACTAGCAATTTCTCGCTTAACTCTTTGAAAATTTTCAAAAATTGTATCAATTTGGTCTTTTACCATGTTTTGAGTAGATTTTTCCATTGAATTTAAAAAGGATTCGGGACTGACATCATCAAATTTTTTAACCAATTGATTAAATTTTTTCTTTCCTGTGCCTCTTTTTCCAGAGTCTTCTTCTTTATTAATTAACTCAATTAAAATATTCGTAGTCGCATCCGAACCAAGCATTGAAATTAAAGCAATCTCCGAAGTAGGGAGAGTTTGCTTTAAAATTGCTCGCCAACTCATTGTAATCTCTCCTTAAAAACCCATAGAATCTAAGTATTCTTTTAATTGCTGCGCTCTATTTCTATCAACTTTAGGATGAGTAACTAATTCATCCATAAGCATAGATATTTTCTTTTTACTTTCATCTTCATTACCATATTTACCAGAGTTATATGCTTGATTAAACTTGGTTCTATTGCCCATTAATTTATCCATTTCAATAGTAATGTCGTTAAGCGACTTAAGATTAAACTTTAAAATATCTTTCCAACTCATTATAATCTCTCCTTCATCGCATACAAATCGTATAGATGGCGTTCAAAACCATTTTTCTCACGAAGTAATTTTTGTCCTTCTTCACTATTGTTATCAACGCTACTCAATCGTGTCTTTATGTCTTTAATATCGCCTTGATAAAATTTTATCATTTTTCTAAGATATGCGTTTAGTCCCATGCTCCTAGCAGTTTCTAACATCAAATCCACATATTCTTTTCCTTGTATTGGTTCTATAAAACGCTCAAGTGAGGTTTTTAATTCAGCCAAATCATTTTTCAGTATATCTTCCCAACTCATGTTAATCTCTCCTGCATTTTTTTAGCGTGTTGTATTCTTTCTTCATTTGAGTAAAACTGAGCAGTAGTTTCCATCAATTGACTGAATTGTTCGGGTAAAGCATAATTGACCCCATTACTCTCAAAGTCATCATAACCGATAAACTCTAGTTCTCCAATCAATTCATCTATTGCTTCCTTAACTTTTTTATCGGAAACCAAAGTATAGTCTAACTTACCCATACCCGCCATTGTGTATTCAGGGTCATCTTCCAAATCAATGTTTTCTTTAGTTTCTTTTGCTTGCTTTATTGTAGGTTTTCCTATATCTTTCATAGGTCTTTTTGCATTGACTCCGGAACCATAGACAGAATAAACTACGGCTTGATTAAAATAAGGAGTCCAATAGTTCGTATCTTCTTCTGATTGGCTTCCTTGATATAAAAAGGGAGTTTCTGTCCCGCCAATAGAATATGGAGATTTCAAGACAGTTTTCCAACTCATTGTTATCTCTCCTCTAATTTTTTCTTATCTTCGTAGCCGCCAACCATAACAGGGTAAAACTGTATTTGGCCTTGAATACCCCGAATGAAATCCCTAAATCTCGTAATTTCATCGGGATATTTTTCTTTATATTCTTGATACATTTTTCTTGGATTTTCTTCAAATCTTTCCGCTAATCCCAATAACTTTTGATAAATATAACTATCTTCTAATGGGAAATTTTCTTCTTTTGCAAAACTTTTTGCTCTTTCTATTTGCATTCTAAAATAACTATTTGTTTCGCTAACATATCTTTTTTCATATTTAGCGTCTTGCTCGTCGGGACTCAATTTTTTTCTTTTTAAGATGATTTCCCAACTCATTGTTATCTCTCCTGCATTTAATTATTTCCATACTTTAAATTAAGATGAACACTTTCTACATATTTAGCGGCTTTATGTATGTCTAGCATTGGTGTCATAATTTGGTCTTTAACTTCACTAGGAACATTCTCATCTCTCAATACTTCCCTAAAGTCTTCATGTGCTTTATTTAATATCTTTAGAGCAGTTTCTAGGTTTTCTTCATCAGTTCCGAATTTTTCATTAAATTTTAATATTTCATCTTTCCAACTCATTGTAATTTCTCCTGCATTAAAATCTTCCTTTAGCATGAAGTAAATCCTTTTTCTTTAATTCAAACCTTAGTGCTTCAAATGTATCTTTATCATATTTATCTTCTAAGGACTTGATATAAAATCTAATTAATTTTTT
>Ga0222718_10000022_pt1 | contig 178986 bp, 127 predicted proteins | sample C33_27DmetaG_FD_165045 | JGI IMG/M metagenome (GOLD analysis project Ga0222718, IMG submission 165045) | Estuarine water microbial communities from San Francisco Bay, California, United States - C33_27D | ecosystem: Environmental > Aquatic > Marine > Unclassified | place: USA: California...
CTTGCCCGCCAGTGAGATGAGAGGGAACCAAATTTAATTCACCGCGGAGTTCGCCAAGACGCCGAGAAATGACAAAATGGGTGGCTGGGGACGAAAGTAGTGAGCCCCCAGAGATTACAAAATTCAATCAGATCACGATCTTCCATCGTGCAACCATCACATCTGCTCGGGAGTTTCGATTCCCAAGAGACTCAATCCGGTTTGCAGGGTCCGCGCTGTGAGATCACAAAGATGCAATCGACTGGCTCGCAAGTTCTTGTTTTCTTCTTTGAGAACAATACAGCGGGCGTAAAAACTGCTAAACAAGTTCGAGAGTTCAAACAAGTATTGTGTCAGCACATTGGGACGGTAATCTTCGCAGACCGTCTCGATGGCCTCACCAAAGCGGAGAATTTGCATTAGCAGCGCACGCTCTTCGGGAGCAGAGATCATCAAAGGGTTGCCGTCATTCTGAACGGACTCTCGATTGATCTCACCCTTGCGGAAAATGCCACAAATGCGCGCGTGTGCGTATTGAATGTAAGTGGCCGTGTCGCCGTCTTTGGACAACATTTTGTCCCAGCTAAAGACGTAGTCCGAATCCCGATTGTGTCGTAAGTCGGCATATTTGATGCCTCCGATGCCGACCGCTTCGGCGACTTGTTGTCGGGTTGATTCGTCGAGTTCCGGTCCGTTTGGCTTAGAATCGTCTGTCTCATCGACAATTTTTCGCGATTGTTCAACGGCTTCATCAATCAGGCTTTCTAAACCTACGGTATCGCCTGAACGAGTTTTGAAGGGGCGTTTATCCTCTCCAAGAATCGTTCCGAAACTGATATGTCGTAAGTCGGCTTGATCGAATCCCCATCTATGAGAGGTTTCAAACAGCAGCTTGAAGTGCTCTGCCTGGCGAGCATCCACGACATATAGAATTTCGTCCGCTTTCAATTCTTCGATGCGATAGCGAATCGTGGCCAGGTCGGTTGTGGCGTAGGTAAAGGCACCATCCTGTTTCTGAACCAAAAAAGGTGCTGCGTTTCCTTCCATAAAGACACACATCGCGCCGTCACTCTCGGAAGCCAGACCTTTGGCTTTCAGTGACTCCACGACATCGGCCAACATCGGTTGATAATAACTCTCTCCCAGCTCCATATCGAATTGGACATCCAACCGGGCATACATTTGATGCAGCATTTCGAGGCACGCTGGCAGAAATTGATTCCACAGTTCTGTATTTTCTTTATCTCCTTGGTGGAGTTTGGCTGTTTCCAGTCGCGCGTTTTTCGCGATCTCGGGATCCCGGTCGGCGAGCGATTTTAGCTCCGCGTCAGCTTCGAGAGCCGTGATTTTTGAGGCGGTCGAATCAATCTTCTCTTTGGTCGAGTTGACTGCGGCTTCCAACTTGCCGAGTTCTTTGCGCGCTTTTTTGTCGCTCATATCGAGCTCTGATCGTTTCGATTCTAATATTTCTTGTTGCTGCTCTAGTTGTTCTTCAAGCTGCGGTAACGAGTTCCGCGCGGCATGATAATCACTGAGCTGATTGACGAGTCGGTAGAGTCGCGACAGTTCTGGTACCTGATTGTTTTGGTAGGCAGTTTTATTCAGGAAGTTCTTATAACCATAAATGATCATCCCGAACTGAGTACCCCAATCGCCAATGTGATTGTCGGAATAGACGTGGATTCCGCGAAAGCGAAGAATGCGACACAACGCGTCTCCGAGAACGGTGGAACGCAAATGTCCAACGTGCATTGGTTTGGCCACGTTGGGTGAGGAAAAGTCAACCACAACAGTTCGTGCCGAGTCGGGCGTTTCGACCCCCAGCTTGTCATCGGTGATTAAGACTTGACCCTGCGAGAGAATCCAGTCCTCTTTTAATTTGAAATTAATGAATCCGGGGCTGGCAATGTCTGGGGGTTCGCAGAGATCTTCAACATCGAGTTTGGCGACGATTTGTTCGGCAATCTCGCGTGGCTTCTGCTTCAATTGTCCCGCCAGCGGCATGGCACAGTTGGCTTGATAGTCTCCGAACTGAGCATCTTGCGCCGGCTTGACCATCTCGGCGAAAGGCTGTGGATTGTCGATCATGTCGGCCAATGCGGAAGCGACTCGCCGACGCAGTTCTTTCATCACATTCATCGCGGGATCCTCGAAAAGCGATTGGGTCGGATCAGGACCGACATGACTAAAGCCAGAATCTTACAGACCGCGATCTTTATCGATTCCCAAGACTTCGTGCCAGTCTACAGAGGGGGCATCTGCCCAAAGACCTTCCAGGTCGTAGAGTTCGCGGGCTTCTGGATGGAACATGTGTAGAATCAGGTCGCCGAAATCGGCCAGAATCCATTGATCGTTCTGTGCTCCTTCGAGTTGACGAAACGGCCATTTGTCGCTTTTGAATTGCTTATTCACTTCTTCCACGACGGCTCGCATCAATCGGGTGGAGGCCCCCGTCGCGATGACAAAGAAGTCACAAATCGAGGTCACTTCTCGCAGATCGAGAACAGTGACATCTTGAGCACGCAAATCTTCGGCGATCCGGGCCACTTCACAAGCGCGGAGCAGGATTTCATCTTGTGTGTCGGAGAGATTGGTATTCACAAAGTTAACCAGGGCGGCACATTCCGGCCGAGCCCGAAGTGCCTGTGCTAAATCAGAAAAAGTTGACAGCGTAGCGAACAATCATGCCCGCAAATACTACAGACACCATACTCATGAGTTTGATGAGGATATTCAAGCTCGGTCCGCTGGTGTCTTTGAAAGGGTCACCCACAGTGTCCCCTACAACAGTCGCAGCATGGGCGACCGTACCTTTGCCACCATGCGCGCCCGACTCAATGTACTTTTTGGCGTTATCCCAAGCCCCTCCCGAGTTTGCCATCATAATGGCGACGGCAAAACCGGATGTCAGACCTCCTGCCAACATCCCGATAACACCCCCAACTCCCAGGATCAATCCCACGATAATCGGCACCACCAATCCCAATAAAGAGGGGAGAACCATTTCTTTCAGTGCTGCAGAAGTACTGATAGCGACACAAGATGCGTAATCGGGTTCGCCCGTTCCGTCCATAATTCCCGGTATTTCGCGAAATTGACGACGGACTTCTTCCACCATCGATCCGGCCGCGTTTCCGACCGCTTTCATCGTCAATGCACAAAAAACAAACGCCAGCATCACGCCCATGAAGACACCCACCAAAACCTTTGGGTTGATCAGCGTGATGTTGTAGAAACGAGCAAAGTCGGGAATGGTGGCGTCCTGATTCTTCACCATCAACCCATATTCCATGAGCTCTTCAATGTCGATATTTTCGATTTGCGAATAGGTTTCTGTCTCGCGCAACTGTTTGTAGGAATCGGGAACGCGCGTGCCGATTTGTGGAAACAGCAGAAACGCTTCGAGATGGCTTTCGGCGGCGGGCTTCATCGCAAATACACTCGGTGCCACTTTGTATAAGGTCGCATCTTCTGGCATTTCGGAGACCGCGACCTGATTGTCGTAGGCTTCGACCCAGTGAGTAAAGCCGAGGCGTACTTCTTCGACATAGGCCGCCATCAAAGCCAGTGCCGTCAATGCGGCAGAGCCAATCGCAAACCCTTTCCCGGTTGCGGCGGTCGTATTGCCGAGGCTGTCTAAGGCATCGGTTCGTTCTCGGACTTTGGGATCCTGTCCACTCATCTCGGCGTTACCGCCCGCGTTATCGGCAATCGGGCCGTAGGCATCAGTCGCCAGAGTGATCCCCAATGTACTCAACATGCCGACCGCTGCGATGGCGACTCCATATAATCCCATCGCGAAGAGGCTGTTGTCAGAAAAGATAAATCCGGTACTGCATCCGAACGCCAATAGAATAGAGATTCCGATGACCACAATGGGCACCCAGACTGAGAGAAATCCTTCCGCAATCCCGGCAATGATGACCGTCGCCGGACCCGTGTTTCCCTGATCGGCAATGTGCCGTGTGGGTGCGTAATGGTCGCTTGTGGAATATTCGGTCCATTGACCGATGATGATGCCGGCGATGAGCCCCGTCATGATCGACCCCAAAACACCGAATAGGCTATTGCCGGCGGGTAAAGAAGCCGCGGTAAGAGCAGCCGCGAGTTCAGGATCAAGCGAAGGCATGACCAGAGTCAGATACACAAGAGCGGCCGAGAAGATCACGACTCCGATGCTGCTGACATTCACGCCTCGCGAGAGTGATTTCAAGAGTGATTTTTGATCGGCGTTTTCTTCCGCTTTGACTAAGAAAATTCCTCCGATTGAGACCAGAATGCCTCCTGCTGCAATCATCATGGGCAATAATATCATCATCATCTGCATCTTGGGAAAGCCCTGATACGCGGCGACTCCTAAGGCGGCTGATGCCAGAATCGATCCCGCGTAAGACTCATACAGATCGGCTCCCATGCCGGCCACATCTCCCACGTTGTCTCCCACATTGTCGGCGATGGTCGCCGGATTACGGGGATCATCTTCGGGGATTCCGGCTTCCACTTTTCCGACAAGATCGGCACCAACGTCGGCCGCCTTGGTGAAAATTCCGCCGCCGACTCGGGCAAACAGCGCTTGTGCGCTGGCACCCATTCCGAAGCAAAGCATCGTCACGGTAATTTCTGTCAGCGACATGCCGACCATCCAATACAGCACCGCGAACCACAAGCAGATATCCAGCAATGCCAGCCCCACGACAACCAGTCCCATGACGGCTCCCGAACGAAAGGCGACTTTGAGACCATCGTTGAGCGAGAGTTTCGCCGCCGCCGCAGTGCGCGAGCTGGCGAGAGTCGCCGTTCTCATTCCGAACCAGCCAGCCAGTCCCGAGAACAATCCCCCCGTGATGAATGCAAACGGAACCCATTGCGATTGTGCCTTAAAACCAAACGAGACAACTCCCAGAATCAGTGCCGTCCCGATAAAGAACAACACGACAACTTTATATTGTCGATTCAGATAGGCCTTTGCGCCTGCACGAACATTTTCCGCAATGCGAATCATCTCCGCATCGCCTTCGTCCTGTTGGATCATCCACTGGAAGAAGAAATAGGCAAACCCCAATGCCAACAGTGCGCCACCGAAACAAAATCCCCAACCCATCATGACAGAGCCAGGATCGGGTTCGAAATTTGGAGGGGCGGCATCGCAGAGATTGGGAGCGAATAGTCCGAGCAAGCAGATCAGTGCCGTTAACCGGGCACGCAGATTGCCGATGTTCATCCTTGTATAATCTTAAGTCTGCCGATCAACCAATCCCTGTAAGACTTCGACCGAACCAAAAACATTTATTCGGTACGGTGTGACATCTTTCTCGCAGGCGATTCAGTTGCGTAGGAGTTAGTAGTGACTTTGTTCGGTTTGAGTCTATCCATACGGCTGCGACCATGTCAATATGCAGAATGATCGATATGTATGACGCCGTCATATGCAGACACATTGCCACACGCAGATATTGTGGTCAAGCGGATTACAGAGCGAAACAGTTGGCGATTAATAGGTGTTTTCGCGTTGGAACTGCAATTGAATTTCCGGCACCATTCCCTGATTGGCTTCCCAAATATCTTGTAAAGGGAATGTTTGTGGAATGGCTTCGCCTCGTAATTCATAGATATTACGCCAGTACATGACGGCGAGCATTGCCTCTTCCACCGCTGCCATTTCGTTTTTCAAATCGGGATAATCGCGAAGAAGCGTTTCGAGCTGTTTCATCCCTTGATCGAAATACTCCATCGCTCCCCAGGTTTCTGTACCACCACCCTGTTCTTTGTCTTTTTCAGACTGTTGAAACTTCTGCTTCCGGTAAAGCTGTTTACCATCGTAGATGTTGCGATGAGCGTCGCGAGCGGCTTCTTCCGATTCTGCCGAAGCCAAAGTTCGCCAGTAACGGTAGTTGACGTTTTTCTGATACTTGTCCGTCCAATACTGTTTTTCTTCAACGGTGACACCATCTTCTGCGGCAAGTTCTTCGAGGTCTTTATCGGTAAACTCCAAACGCACACCACCGGCTGGTGTGATGAATACCTCACGACCAAATTTTGTGGTCCACATGTCGTATGCTTTTTCCCAAGCGGCGTGACCTTCTTCGTTAAAGAGTCCTTCATCCTGTAAGGCTTTCGCGTAATCAAATTGAGAACGGGCGGGATAAGATCGGAAGATCATCCGCATCAGAATGTGTTGATCGATCCCCGGCATTATTTCCACATCGTTGGCTTGTTGGTACCAGTCTTGTGCAACCAGATAATTGTCGATGCCGTTCGGATTGATGTCAGGGTCTGCCCCACCACCGAATGTTTCTTCATCTGGGTCATTCAGAAAATACTTGCGAAAATATCGCTTCTCGTCGGAGTTACCAACTTTACTACCGATCACGCGCGCCGTGTCCCAATAGAGTTCGGGAAATTTTGAATTGCGCACCGTCCCTTCCTGATAGAACTTGGCACCTTCCTTCACCCAATAATAGCGGTCACGAACATCGTCCCATTCTGCCGAGACGTTGAACGCCAGGTTCCACCCTTGAAATCGCCAGACTTCCAGGAAGTGTGGCTGAAGCAAAATGATCGATTCGGTGGTCGCTTTGACGCCGGCCCAGTCTTTGTTTTCCTGTTGTTCGATGCGTTGTTTCCATAACATGCTCGATGCCACTCCACGGAATCCGAGCAATACGAGATTCATAGTGGCAGAAGAGGGATCGACCTTACCGAGAGTCGCTTCACCCAGATCATATTCGCCCCGCAGTTGCGCGAGCTTTCCTCCACTTCCTTCCGCACCGCGCGAAGGCATGCCGAGAAAAATGATCGGGATCGACAGCACCACAATGCCGGCGAAATAAACGAGTTTGCGTGACTTGGAATCGAGTTGGCTCATTTTGCTTCAAGCTCCCGCAGTTTCAGACTGAAATAACCCAGCATCAAACAGGGTATGAAAAATCCAATCACCATTAACAATGCCGGTAAAACGGCAACTTTCATCGGTACGTCAAATCCGCTGGCCGTATAGGCTTTGAAGCTGAACATGTTGAAGTTTGGGATGATATGAGAAACACCCCACAGCATGCCGGTGAAAGCCTGATCGACACCTTGTACGGCAGCCGATTCTTCCAAGCTCTCGGGCTTTTCGACAATCGGATTTCCATGGTTCAAAATGCGAATACCCGATTCAACTAATCCTGCTCCACGAACTTCTCCCGAGAGAATGTCGTCCATGAATTGGTTAAAGCCTGTTCCCACCAGAATGAGCGTAAAGAGCAAGATGGTCGCCACAGGGCCTTTTACGAAGGTACTTGCCGTCACACCCAACACGACGATCAACACCATCATCAGCCAGATACCGAACACCGATTTGAAAAAAGAGCTGGCGAAGGGTCGATCTGGCAAACGGAGGAAAAGGTCGGGACGAGCCATTCCCAGGAATTGTCCGACATCAACACAACGGGCTTCGACAATCAACTTGCCATCCGAGACCATATCGTCGAAGAGATCTTTGGTTTCTGTCTCTTTGGTTTCTTCGTTGTAGTAGATCAACTCTCGAGGAATCCAAGCCAAGTTCTGTCGGAATTCATAAATCGGAAACTGAGGAAGTTGGACCCGCAAATCCGTCTCTGGATTAACGAGAGTATATTGACCGTGAAGGACTTCGTCGATGACCCCTTTATGAGTCCGAAATGCTTGAAAGCTATTTTCCACCAATAGCGCGGCTTCTCCTGTTTCAGGATCAGTTTGCAGCACTCCGGGAGAGACTCCATCGAAGGTCCACTTGGCGCGTGCTTTGGAGGCTCCTTCGATATAGCTGCGATAAGGATTGATATCTCCTGTATTAACGCCGGCTTCGGAATCCTCCCCTTCACGGTCGCGGAAATTCAGAGAACCGTAAACAGGAACACGTGCGACTAACCGAGATTGAACTTCTTCAGGCACCTGTCGGAGTATCCAGACGTAGCCGAGAACAGACATAATTCCGACCACAATTGTCCCTACGCCGATGAATCCCAGGATTCGTCCGAGAACAATTTCACTGCGTTTCACGGGCTTTGTCACCACAGTATGCAGTGATCGCAAGCGGATATCTTCGGGAATTCCCCAACAGGCAAGGATCAAAGCCACGGGAAAGATCAGCCAGCCAATCGCGGTCAACACGAAACTGACATAAACAGAGAGTTGTAATTCTGCGCGATTATTCGTGTCGGAGAGAAACCAACCGCCGAACATAAACAGGACTGCGAAAACAACGAAAACCAGCAAGGCTTTGCGACGGATCGCTTCTTTGAGTGTCAGGTTGGCAATCGCACCTAATCGTTTGAGCGACATGCCAAACAGATCTCGAAGTCCTTCTCCCAGGTTTTCAAAGAATCGAGAGACGCCCTTCTTTTTGTTGTTTGCCACGGACATGATCAACGCGATGGCCAGCCCAATGCACACCAACACGCCGAAGATCAGTCCCCAGTTCGCAAGAGCTTGGAGAATGTCGATGGGTTGTTTATCGAAGTTCAAATTCATTTTTTTCGATCCAACTTAAACGCACTGTTGAAATTCTCATTCCAGTGGATGCATGAGTTTCAACGAGGAAGACAAAGGACGGGCGGCTGATTTAGTCGACCGTTGTTGTGTTGGCCGCTTTTTCTGACTCCGCCACAAAACGTTGTCCGGGACGAGCCTGACTTTCCGCGACCGTTTGCAGGAAGAGTTCTTCCAGACTGGTTGTCGGGTTTGTGACTTCTTGAACCGTTCCGTTATGCTTGGCAATGACGGCTTTGATCTCGTCAACCGCTTCATCGCTGAGGGACGAAGAGACAATTTGTGTCTTATCCTGCGAGGCCAACAATTCGTCCACCATGCCGAGTTGCTTGAGTTCTCCGTTGTATAAAATCGCAATTCGGTCACAGACATCCTGCACGTCGGCCAACAAGTGGCTGCACATGACGACTGTCTTACCCTCTTCCTTCAGTTTGATGATCAGGTCTTTCATCTCACGAGTACCGATCGGATCGAGACCAGACGTCGGTTCATCGAGGAGGACCAGTTTCGGGTTGTTGATCAATGCCTGGGCGAGACCAATACGGCGTGTCATCCCTTTGGAGTATTCTTTCAACTGACGACGACGAGCTTTATCCAAGCCGACCATTTTGATCAATTCGTCAGTTCGTTGCTTTCGCTCGGCAGAAGTCATATCGAACAGACGACCGTAGAAGTCCAAGGTCTCTTCCGCGTTGAGAAATCGGTAGAGATAAGATTCTTCCGGCAGATAGCCAATGTGTTCGTTCTTGGCGACATCGGTGGCGGGCTTGCCGAGAATTCGAATATCACCTTCTGATGGGAACAATAAGCCCAACAGCATTTTAATGGTGGTCGTTTTTCCCGAACCGTTTGGTCCCAGCAATCCGAAGACTTCCCCCGGTTTGACATCGAGACTCAAAGAGTTGACGGCACGGACTTTGGGTCGGCCCCAGAAGTCTCGGTAGATTTTCGTAAGGTTGCGAATCTCGATCACAGCATTTTCAGACATCGCAATTTCCCGCTGTTGATATTAGGTCGAGAGAAATCTCGCGGCGAGAGTTCTCAAAAGGATGGCGAATGAATTTCATTTAAGTGACGCAACTTCTGCGCCTGCAAAAAGCTACGTTATCAGCATCCGAGCCGTTGGATCTTCTTTTTTGAGCCGATCTTCATCCTGAGAGGTCGACTTTGTCAATCTCGTCACTGTAGGCCGGAAATTTGATTGTTTCAAGCAGCACCAATGTGACGTAACCCGTATTCATGAAATATTTTCCGGCTTGGCATCAAATCCTGACAACCCCGTATTTTCTACCCGATCATCCAAGAGTGACCACGGCGTGGTATGCGGTGACGGATCCTCTGATTTCCAGTAGAGTTACAGCAAATGACTCAGGTCAATATTCCGGGTTTGCATCTGTTCCAGAAACGAGGCGGTTGTGGTGAAGATGTCGGCTTGAAGGCCATGTGTACGACCGGCGACGACATATTCCGAAATGTCGTCTGTATAGAAACAGTGTTCAGGCTCACATTCAATCGCCCGTAACGCGGCTTGATAGATGGCAACTTCGGGTTTCACTGCTTCCACTTCGTAAGAGAGAATCAGGTGATCAAATTTCTCCAATACGTCGTACTCTTTGCGGATGAAGTTGACGTGAGTGAGATTGGTATTAGACAACAACACCAAGCGATGACCGCGTTCTTTCAGCTCATCGAGTATCGGGAACATGGTTTCGTTGGGTGTAAAAATATCGGCAACGGCAGTTTGAAGCTCTTTGAGCTTGAGTGTCGAATTGGTTTCTGTTTCGAGCCAGGTCAGAAACTCGGCTTCTGTGATCGTGCCTCGATCAAAATTGAGGTTCTGGTCGCCTCCAAAGAGAAGTTTGCGAATTTCTGAACCACTCTTGTGACACAATGCGCCAATCTGTTGGCACATGCGGTCGTGAGAGAAGAATAGCAAGACATTCCCCAGATCGAACAGAAATGTTTTGATCATGCTGTCACCTTGTCAGAAATAGGAGGAGTGTCTGTACCTCTCAAACATCGAGTTCAACCAGTTCGGGTCGCAATGTGCCATCTTCTTCCAAATGAAGAAAGCCCATCGAGACGGGAAGGCTAAAACGCCGAGGACCGACCGAGCCCGGATTGAACCAGGTGATCGAACCGCGTTGCTCGATCACGGGAGAATGGGTGTGACCAAAGATCACCATCGACATCTCAGCCGTTTCGGGATCCAGATCAATCTCTTCCTGAATGTGCGTGATGTAGACCAGATGCTCGCCCACTTCCATCGCTTCGTGCAACGGTAAGTCGCCGAGTGTTCCCTGATAATCCACATTGCCCCTCACTACGGTAAGTGGAGCAATATTGGTTAATCGGTCGAGAATTTCTGGACTGCCAACATCGCCAGCGTGCAGAATTCGCGACACTCCTTGCAGCCGTTCGATGACTTCAGGTCGGAGCAGGCCGTGAGTGTCTGAAATGATCCCAATTTTCTCGGTTTTTGCAGTCTTCAAATCTTCTCAACTTTCCTGAAATACGCAAAGCCCCTGTATCTCCCGGTCATACTTCACATTGACCGAAAGTCGTACCTGAACTATGCTTCCGAACCTTATTTCCCCGCATAATCTGACGCTGAGTCAAGGATGACGTCGTCATGAATCTGCCGGCACCTTCATACCGTGCGCTAAACTCCTCTTTGGAGCAACTCCGAACCGGACGAGAAATCATCCGTGCCGAAGCGCGTGCGCTGCTTGCGATGTCAGAATCATTGGATGGAGCATTTTGTGACGCGGTCGAATTGATCGACAATTGCCAAGGAAGTGTGATCGTCACCGGCATGGGCAAAGCCGGTTTGATTGGTCGAAAGTTGGCAGCCACTTTGTCTTCGACGGGGACTCGTTCATTTTTATTGCATCCGGCGGAAGCCGTTCATGGAGATTTGGGATGTATCCATCCCAATGATGTGGTCTTGGCATTATCGCACAGCGGCGAGACAGAAGAAGTTTGCCGTTTGCTTCCCATCATCAAAGATTTACAAGTTCCCATCATTGCCATCACCGGCGGCAACCACAGCACACTCGGATCGAGTGCCGATGTTGTGCTTTCGATTGGGCGGCAGCGCGAAGCCGATCTTCACAGTTTGGCTCCGACTGTCAGTACGTCCGTGATGTTGGCAGTGGGGGATGCCTTGGCGATTGTGCTGAGTCAGAAGCGATCATTCAGTCCGCAGGAATTTGCCAAGTTCCATCCGGGTGGCAGTCTTGGTCAGCAACTGAAAACCGTTCGAGAGACGATGCGCGGCATCGACCAATTACGAATTGCAAACGAATCAACATCGATCCGCGAAGTCTTCAGCCGAGTTGATGATTCGGGTCGTCGGACCGGAGCCGTGATGTTGGTCGACGATGCAGGTTGCTTGTCGGGCCTGTTCACCGACAGCGATTTGGCTCGTTTATTCAGCCAACATCGTCAGCCACCCCTCGATTCTCCGATTGCCGAAGTGATGACTCGCTCGCCCGTCACAACGACTCCCGATGCGATTTTATCGGAAGTCGTTGATTTATTAACGGAGCGAAAAATTAGTGAGTTGCCCGTCATCGATGATCGGCAACATCCTATTGGTCTGATCGACATTACGGATGTGATTGGTTTGATGCCCCAGGAAAAAGAAGATTAGTTCCCACCTACCGCGAGTTGTATTGTGAATTCACGCAGCGTACTGACAACATCGGTCGTTTCAGGTCTCTTCGGCCTGTACATGGTCTATGCGCTGGTGATGAACGCGTTGATTGGTGTCCAAACGCTTGAACAACCGATTCCCAAATCACTCCCGGCTCCCGAACGCCCCTCGGAACCGCGCGAGTTAGCGGAGAAGTATCTTATCTCGCCCGAGTCTGATTCATGGGAATTGGATGCGGATTACATGGTGAACCGCGAGCGGTCTCATCTCTATTTTAATGATTGGGTCCACCGTTCGTATCATCCGGGTGATCCTGAAAATGCGATTGAATTTACGCCGTTCGCGATGGTTTTGAAAAGTAAGACAGATCGCCCCGTGACGATGCAATCAGAATCGGCCCGCGTTCGATTTTCCAATCGGTTCTCGATGGAAAGGCCCGACACGGGGCGCCCGGTCGAAGGTGCTTTGCAAGGCAAAGTACGAATTACCGGACCAGATGGATTGGAAATTGTCGGTCGAAACTTTGTTTACTCCGAAGAGAACGGCAATATCTATAGCGATGAAATGGTAGAGTTTCAGTTTGGAAAACATCAAGGACGTGCCGACGGAATTCAATTGGATGTGATGATTGACCGGACACGAATCTCTAAGGAAGAGTTTGCGGTTGCCGGTCTGAATAAAATCACCTTTCGTGGAAAAGTCTTCTTGGAAGTCTATCCCGAACAGACAGAGAACATCGACAAACTCGTCGTGAATTGTGATGGCGGATTAGTCTTCGATACCAAATTGAATGTCGCCACCTTTCGTGATCGAGTGAGCGTAGTGGCACCGTCCGGGTTTTCCAATACAAAATCCGATCAGCCTGATTCACTCAACTGCGATATTCTCAAGCTGTTGTTCGCCTCCGAAACTGCGAAAACCGATCAGACGCTCGCGGATGCCTCGGATCAAGACGATGAGGAGTTTCGAGGGCTCCAGGACGACTTGGTGCTGACAGAAATAGATGCTTCCGCGGTGAGTCGTCGCGTAACATTTGTCTCGAAGCAAAATGGTCTCGAAGCCGAGATGGATAAATTCCATTACAATCAAATCACGCGAGTCGCCACGTTGCAGGATCCTTCTGACCAAGTCGTGGTCTCTCATCGGCAAACAAAAATCTACTCTCCTGCGGTCGTCTTGCAACATGATGAAGCAGGAGAATTAACTTCGGTGGTCTGCGATGGAACCGGAGAATTGTTCTATTACGACGAGTTGACTCGAGAGTTGCAACTGCGGACCAGTTGGCAACGACAGCTTCGTGTATTTCCTGAACAGGCGTCTGGTTTATATCTCATTGAACTCGACCAACGAGCCATCGTCACACAACCCGCCGACCAATTAGGTTTAGCGGCTGATCATATCAAGCTGTGGATCAAGCAAACGGAATCCACGACACCAAAACCTCGCTCCGCTTCTCGATCTGAGAGTTGGGGTGGGGATGGTATGGAGCCACAAAATTTATTGGCGCTGGGTAATGTGCGCATGGCGCATCCTTCTTTCAAAGGTTCCACCAAACGGCTAGAGGTTTGGTTTAAGCAGGTCGCCCCGGTGAATCCGGCAATCAGCCAAACGCCTCGCACAAAAAACGACACAACAAAAAAACGCATTGAACCTGTCGGGTATCAAAAGCAATCACGATCTTCTGCTGCACAAATTGCAGCACCAGAAGAGGTTCCCGAGCCTTATCACGCCTGGGCCGATCTGATTCAAGTGTTGTTTTATCTCAGTGAGGATCAGGAAGCATCCTATGTTGGTGGAGTGGTCACAACGGGTGACGTGAAAGTGACTCAACCAAAACTTGATGGGTCGCAACCGTTGGAGATTATCGGTGATCGTGTCGAGATGCGCAATCGAGATGCGGGGAATGCGAATCAGGTTGTGCAAGTCTTCGGAAGCCCCGCCAGAATCACGGATGCTGAAATGAGTTTGGCCGGTAACCTCTTGAATTTGGATCGTTCTTCCAATCGTGCGTGGGTGACAGGGCCGGGAGTGATGATGCAGGAAGTGGATTCGGATCTGAATGGAAACCGATTACCGAGTCCGGAACTCCTGAAGGTTTGGTGGAATGAAAAAATGGAGTTTGATGGTCGGGAAGCCAGGTTCTATGACGGAGTGCGAACACAACTGGGGAAAAGCAGCATTCAATGTCAGGAAATGTTGGTACGGCTGGATACTCGAATCAATTTTCAGGAACAAAGTTTGCAACCCGGCCAGGGTTCAGAACAAGAAACAGAAATTGATCGGCTGGAGTGCCTGTACGGCGTGGAGGTCGATAGCGAAGAATATGAAGACGGGACGTTGACAGAAATTCGACAGGGAGAGTTCGGGAAACTGGTCTACGAACGTGGCAAAAATCAGACTCGTATTACCGGCCCGGGAGTGATGTATCTCTGGAGGCTTTCTGACGGTACACCATTGGGGTTTAGTGGTTCCGAAAGGACTTCGCCTGTGGTCGATCAGACTTCATCAAAATCGAAGGCAGGATGGGAGTATCTCGAAATTATTTTCAATGGCGACATTGACGGCTATCTCGATCAACGCATTACACATTTTGAAAACGGCGTCAAAATTGTGTATGGCCCGGTGACACAACCGGGTATGAAAATCGATCCCCATGATCTACCCGATGAAGGAGGCTGGATTCATAGCGAGGAATTAGATGTCGCGCGAACCGAAGCCGATGACAACGGGAATTCCTGGCTGGAATTACGCGCGTCGGGAAATGTGAAACTGGAAGGCAAAGACAACGAACAATTTCGCGCCCGAGCCGACATGGTCACCTTCAATCAGCAGGATCAAAAGTATCGGTTCCGTGCCTTGGGTGATCGCTATACGACCATCTGGAGGCAAAAACGACCGGGCGAAGAATTCACGCGCGTCGAAGCAAAAGTCATGCAGTTTCGCCCCTCAACCCACGACCTCAACCTGGAACAGACCCGCAGTCTGGAAGGGATCGAATAGACCTGAGACTTCGTTGACTCGTTGCCCAGGTTAACTTGAAGTTTTAATGTCGAAGTCAAAGACATTTCCGTCTGCTTTGATTTCGACCTGCATCTCTGGGTTGTCGGCAGCCTCGGCGTTGTACTTAGCGGGGATCAGTGGGTCGCTCGTATCCGCTTCTTCGACTCCGACTTCTCCTTCGTCTTCCTCATCGCTGTAACCTTCACCATTTGTTTCCTCCATCGATGAGATTGAGAGGAAGCCTTTGCCCAGCTTCGCGCCACCCGCAGCATCGGTATACACCAATGAATAAGAACCTGATTCGTCTGTCATGGCAAAAGACGGTCGACCTTCTTCGGGTTGAAAAACGACTTGCAAGTTCGTACCCGGTTTTCCATCGACTGTAATCGTGCCTGTCACCTCGCCTGTCGCAGGAGCATCACCGCTCCCACCGCAACCGACAAAACCCAAGACCAGCGCGCAACAGACTAAGTACAATTGAAATTTCATGGTTCGTTCTCCCAGAGTGGCCCGGTCAACAAAGATGGCTGAATATCTTATCGACTAAACAGAATTATAATGTGTGGAAAAACCCGGCCCTCAGTACAAGAGCCGAGTTTGCTGAGAATATGGCAAAGACATAGAACAGAGAATCAGAACGCTCCAACCGGTTGCCCATCATCACGAATTCCCAAGCGTTGGTAGACACCCAACTGAGAGGTCACGTTATTGCCCCAACCGGTTCTGGTGGGGCCATCCCCGTCACGTAGCCGGTCAGTGGCATTGATGTGCAGGTTGTAGTCGATGTTTTCACTAAGAAAAATGACCGAACCATCGCCCATCACAAAGTGAGTACCACCAACGTGCTCACTACTGAAGCCTTCGGTTCCCCAATGAGCATTGGCACCGTTGGGGTGAGATTTGTCGATATTAATGGGAATGGAGACACGACCCAGAGTGTAATCGGCACCCTGCCAGCCACCACCACCGGGATTACGATTTCCTAACCAGGTTCCAGAGGCGTTAATGGATGTTCGCTCGCCGACCAGAATTGTATTGGATGTTCCATCGGTGATGTCACGCATTTTATATGCATGGCGACGTTGGAACACTCCACGTTGCTGGTTCTTATTAGTTTGATCAACATCGTTGTATCCGCAGTTGCCGATGTAGTTCGACTTGGATACGTCAAAGTTTCCGGGCAGTCCTGCATCTCCCGCGAAATTTCGGCCATTACCACCATTGAGGTTGGAACGGCTTTTGTCCATCACCACTCCACCAGGATCGGAGGGGCAATTGAAAGCGGGCAAGGCAGTTTGTAACAGATTGCGAGCCTGTTGATTTCCACCTGCAGCGACCGCACAAACTTCGCTCAAGGTTCGACCGCCGACATCTAACGAATTGTAAAGAGGTGATTGATCCATATAAGGTAGAATGGAAGCACCCCAACCCCAGCTTTCATAGTTTCCAACTCCACTATTCCCATTCACATCTGCGCCGTAGGATCCGGGTCGTTCCTGTGCTCCCATCGGAAAGACTTTGTAAGTGTCATGATAATTGTGTAAAGCCAAACCGAGTTGCTTCAGATTGTTTTTGCAACTACTGCGGCGAGCCGCTTCACGAGCTTGCTGAACTGCCGGCAGCAGCAAAGCAACCAGCACGGCGATGATGGCAATCACCACCAGTAATTCAATCAGCGTAAAACCGCGTCTCTGTCTGTGTTTGGACATCGCGACCTCCATAAAATAAGACCAAAAAATTAAAAACGTGAGTGAAAGTTCAAACTACCAACAACCACAAATTGAAGACTGTGTGAAAACTTCACAGTCACTGACTTTTGTTTTGAGGGATACGGTCGGCTTTGGCTGACCATTGATTTTTCAATTATAGTTTTAAACTCCGGCGAATGCCGTGAGTGATTTTTCAACAATAGTCAACGCGCTCTGCCGAGTCATATTTGACAACAGATGGGCAATACAGAGCGAAATGTTTGCAGGCCAAGTTAAGAGCCTATTCGGAAGTTATCGGTAATTGATCGATGAAACAACCGGAATTTTCGGTCAATCCTGCACTTGAGACTGTACGAATTGGCGTAATCCCAAGATAAGACTATAGTTATATTAATGAAAAATTTACATCTAATTCGAAATGAAAAAGTTGAAAATTCAGTCAATTTTACCGCTATAGCAACTGAAGTCGTTCGGAAATGATTACGAGCCAAACGATTCTGCGTGTGCCTGCATCGCTTCCTGACCGATGCGGTGACAGAAGTCGCCAAACGATTCTCCTGTGTCTCGCTCCTCTTTGAAGCGGGTGAACGCGGGACGTAAGGTTGAGAGAATCTCGGCGCGAGGTACCAAGTCTTGATAGATATAATTGATCCTCGTTCCTTCCGCATTTCCACCCAGAAAAACGGTGTACTTGTCTTTGGCTTTTCCCACGAGACCGATATCAGGAACGTAGGGACGCGCACAACCATTCGGACAACCGGTCATATGCAGCGCAATTTTTTCGTCGATGATGCCGAGCGATTTCATCTCTGATTCCAACTCGGAAAGTATGTCTTCGATGGCTCGTTCCGATTCCGTAATGGCCAAACCACAAGTGGGAAATGCCGGGCATGCCATTGAATAGCGATTGATGAGAGTCAATTCTTCCGCTGGCGTGATGCCGTGATCATTGAGAATGGCGACGATGTCGTCTTTGTCGACCGGATCGATATCGCACAGGATGACACCCTGCCGTGCGGTCAGTCGCGTCTCCATACCATATTTTTCAATCAGCGTTCTGATTCCGGTTTTGTACCGGGCATTGCCATCATCTTTAATACGACCACATTGCACATTGATCCCGAGAAACAGTTTTCCGTCACCCTGTTCGTGCCAACCCATGTGGTCTTCGACTCCCGTCACATCGGCAGCATGGGGAGCGGGAAGGGAAGCGCCGTAGTATTCTTCGACCTTCGTTTTGAATTTTTCCAAACCCCAATCGAAAATCAGGTACTTCATGCGAGCACGTTTGCGATTTTCGCGATTTCCAAAATCTCGCTGCACTTTGACGATTGCTTCAGCAATGGCACAAACCTGGTCTCGAGGGACATAGGTCATCTTCTGACCGGCTGCCGGGAATGTATCTTTGACCGAAGGAGTGGTTCCCATCCCTCCACCAACAATGACGTTGTATCCAATCAGTTCATCGTTCTCGACAATGCCCAGAAAACCAAGATCCTGAGTGTAGATATCGATGCAGTTATCTTCGGGGAGGGCAAAAGCCGTTTTGAACTTCCGAGGAAGATAGCGCTCTCCATAAATCGGTTCTTCCACCGGTTTGAACTCGGCAATTTTCTCTCCATTACCAGATTCTGTGTCATCGGCTTCCCTCAACCAGATATCCGCATAGGCGGTTGTTTGCGGCTTCAAGTGCTCGGCAACTTTGTCGGTATCTTCCTGTAGTTGACCCCAGACTTGATTATTTTTGTGAGGTGCCGGGCAGCACATCACGTTGCGTTCGACATCACCGCAGGCCGCCATAGTGGTGAGTAAAGTTTCGTTGATTCCCTGCATGGTTTCTTTGAGGTTATCTTTGACGACATGATGGAGTTGAAAACCCTGTCGGGTTGTGACCCGCAAAGTGCCATCGCCATACTTCTCACAAAGATCGAGATGCGTCAGAAAGTCCTTTGCATTCACTCTTCCACCAGGAATGCGAGTCCGCACCATGCAGATGAATGTTTTCCCTTTCGGGGTTCCATCCGGGTTTTTGGCTTTTCGCAAATCGCGATCATCTTGCTGATAGGTGCCGTGATGCTTCAATAACTGCACCGCATCTCCAGAGAAGTTGTCTTCTCCGTTCACAAGTTCCTCGGCAATGGTGCCGCGCAACTGTCGGCTGTTCTCTTTGAGGATTTCGAGTTTGCTGAGGCCGTTTTTGTCAGACATCGGGGCTCCCGTCGGGCGAAGGGGGTATCGCTATTATGATTCTCAGTGCAAGAATTGTCTTGAACTCTTTTGTCACTGACACGAGTGTTGTACTCTTAGTTCTATTGTCAACATCTGCGGCTGGGAGGCAACCGACATCGGCCCTCCACCCGCAAACAGACGCGAATGATAGGCCGGTCCCATTTCCGAGAAAAGCCCGAAATCTTTAAGTCTGCTCCAGCGATTCGGTTACTGGTTATCGATCGGATTCGGCTTGGGATTGGTCCCCGTTGCACCGGGAACATTTGGAAGTCTACTCGGTCCCCCTTTGATCTGGGTCATTCAAACCATGCTTCCCGAGTCGGGTTTACAGGCTTATGGACTACAGGCTTTCATCGGTGTGCTGCTTTTTTTGGTGGGAGTTCCCATTTGTAATATCGGGGCGCGAGTTATTGGACGAAAGGATCCGGGATCAGTGGTATTCGACGAGATCGTGGCGTTTTTTGTGGTCTTTGCTTGCCTCCCCGTCAATTTTGTTTCGGCAATCCTGGGTTTTGTGCTGTTTCGGATTTTCGATATCACAAAGCCTTGGCCCATTCGAAGACTCGAACGACTTCCCGAGGGATGGGGGGTCATGGCCGATGATATCATGGCAGGAGTGTACGCTTGCGCGTCTCTTCTTGTTGTTTGGTACTGGGTGATGCCACAGTTTTCCTGAAGTGTGACAATTTTCCTCTCTTTCCGCAGGAAATCGGAGTCGCCAGAAACTCACCATTCGTACTAAACTACGCGGCTCAAAAGGAGCTTCGAGGAATGCGACAACTATTGATCATGATTGGAATTCTGACGTTACCTGTCCTTTTGATGGGGGCAGAGACGCTGGAGGTCTCTCCCGAGGAACGCACTGCGATTCGTGATGTGCAGACACATCTGCAACAAAGTGAACTCGAAGCGGCAGAAGAAGAACTCGAAAAGCAACTGGTTGAATTTCCCGACTCTGCTCGCATTCATGCGCTACATATGAATTTCGCCTACGCCTATCGTCGGATGGACGATCATGCGGCCGCGTTCAAACATATGGAACAGTTGGTGAAATATTATCTTTCGGCGACCGCCAAACGCCCTGAGCTTTATCACCAGATGGCCAACGCTCTCGACGCAATGTCGGGTTACGGTTTGGTGGCCAAACAAAGCCATCAAGTTGAGAAACGGTTCGAAACGATTCTCACGATGCTCAAGCATCGAGCTGAATCTGGTGATGATGAAACCGATACGCGACTCATCGGTGCGGTTCACGAAGTTCGCTTGCGGTTGATTAACTTTCTGATCGGGTTGCAAAAATATGACGATGCCGACCGTTATTTGATGGAAGAATTGCAACAGGCCAAGGAGGAATATGAGAATCAATCCGCTTCGGCAGACTTCGTTTTACGATTGGCCAATGCCCTGCAATCGCGAGTCACTTTACGAGATGTGACAGGTGCCGATGATCTCGATGATGCCCGACATCGTCAGCTTGTTTTTTTAGAATTGAAAGCCAAGGAATTTCAGGATCATGCCGAGATCCTGGCCGCCTATCTCGATGCCCATTTGACCGCCATTAATGCCCTCTCACGATCACACCCGGATCGGGCTTCTGAGTTACTGAAAAAATCACGAGACTTTATTAACAGTATCGAAAGTGAAGAACGTGTCATTACGCAAAAAGTGATGATTGCAAAACGTTCGCTTCCCTATTTGCAGCAGTTGGTCATTGACGGCCAACGTCATGCCAAATTACTAAAGACCGACTGGACTCCTCCACAAGCGATCTCCTGGATCAATAGCGAACCTCTCACAGAATCAGCGTATGCCGGCAAAGTCGTACTGCTCGACTTCTGGTCGGTTTGGTGTATTCCCTGTTTGGATTCGTTTCCGCATTTATCACGCTGGCATGAGCGGTACGAAGAAGAGGGATTGGTCGTGGTGGGTGTCACTCGCTTTTATAATTACGCCTGGGACGAACAGCGAGATCAGATTACCAAAGAACTCGACCGCGATGTTCCTCAAAAAGAAGAGTTGGATGTTCTGAAAAAATATGCGAGACAGAAAGCCTTAAACTATCCACTTGCCATCACAGGACCGCAGAGTGAATTTCAGCAAAAATATCACGTTGTCAGTCTGCCACAAATGGTTTTGATTGGACGCGATGGAAAGATTCATTTGATTCGCATTGGAACAGGGCCAACCATCGCACGCGAAATCGAGCGTAAAATCAAAGAATTGCTTGCCGAAGAAGTCGTCAATGAGGACGTGAAAAACGCACGCACAACGGCATCCGATCAAGACAATTCAACAACCGATTCGACCAATAAAAAAGAGACTCGTCCGAACACAGCAGACGAATCTCCTGAATGATCAAACATCAGTCGCTCATTTTCCCACGACATGCTCGGGAGACCAGAGTTCAAACCCGGGGTGTGCTGCTGGTGACGGGACCGGACGGTTCAAGTCGATGATCCACATGTTTCGGAAGCGAACCGGATTGCCGTGATCCTGAAGTTTGGTCACAAATTCTTCAAGACCTTCCTGTTTGCCGGCTCCGGTTTTTCGTTCGAGTTCGAAATTGTCGTGAATTTTCACACCATTCTGCCAAACGGTGATCATGGCATTTTTGGTCTTCTCACCTTTGCCGTTGAAACGGGCCGATTTGAATTCAATGTCATAAGTTTGCCACTGAAGCGGTGGAAGACTCATATTAAGATCGGGAGCTTTATAACGGTATAGCGCGCCGCAATGATTGAATTCGAGATCGAGTCCGAACGTATCCAGAATTTGTACTTCGTAACGCTGTTGAATGTAACAGCCGCTATTCCCGCGATCTTGTCCGACCCCATACGGCTTATACGGTAGACGAAATTCAAAGTGTAAAATGAAATCGTCGTAGACATCTTTCAAATAGACATCTCGCAATGAGCTTCCTTGTTCCAGCAATCCATTTGCAGAGATACGGCCTGCTTTGAATTGATACAGATCGTCGCCATCAAAAAGGCTGACGGCTCCCCACGGTGCGGGGTGTCCCAAAGTGGGACTTTTTCGATGGACTTTTTTTAGACTTCCCAATGATTTTCCGGTCGCCGATTTGACTTGAACCGTCTTGCCATCAATGTGATACGTGATGGTCGTTTTTTCTTTCGTCGCATCGACTTCGCGATAGCTCTCACGGGTGAAAGTGAGAGAGTCATCATTGCGTTTCCCGTTCATGCGCCATTGTGATTCGCCGTTCCATCCTGCTCCCGGAAGGCCACCCAACAGCAGCAGTCCTTCGAAGTTTCCTCCCCCTTTGGCGATGACCTGCAAACCGGTTTTCTCGCCGTCCACCGATCCGACGTACTCACCCTGATAGGCATAATCTTCGTCGACATCTTTGGAGTCGGTGAAGACGTAGGTTTTCGGATCGATTTTCTGATCTTGTGCAAAGACCGAGAAACTTGAAACGAGGCAGAAGGTGAGCAGGTAAACAACAAAGCGTCTCATGGGTCTATATCCTCTGGATTGGGCGTCAAACGGGTCATTCAGCATGACGCGAGAGCAGACGCGCTGCAAGAAATTCACCCTCATTTCTCCTGAATCGAGTCCTGAAGGGACCGTTTGTAACGATCTTCAGTTCCAATTGACCCATTTCTTCCTGAATCCTGCTTGAGTATCATGAGTCCTGCGACGTATTTTAGAGTTTAGATCCTTTCTCTTATTTCAAACTGAATCCCGATTGAATGGCTGAATCTCCCTCTGGTAAATCCTCGAAGAACAATCTGTCGGCAGAAGATCTTCAGGATCAGACGTTGGGCGAATTTCGTATCTTGCGACGTTTGGGCAAAGGTGGCATGGCCGAGGTTTACCTGGCCGAGCAAAGTTCGATCAAACGTCAGGTCGCCATCAAGGTTCTGCGCGCGGATTTACTCGACGAAAAAAATCAGATTTTGATCAAACGCTTCGAGCAGGAAGCGACCGCGGCGGGGGGTCTCACTCATCCCAACATCGTTCAGGTTTATGTGGTGGGAAATGAGGAAGGGATTCATTACATCGCGCAGGAATATGTGGAAGGTCCGAATCTGAAAGAGTTCGTCCAGAAGAAAGGACCACCCGACCTGAAACTGGCTTTGCATATCATGAGACAAACGGCTGCCGCGTTACAAGCGGCTGCAGAAGCCGGTATTGTCCACCGCGACATCAAGCCCGAAAACATCATGTTGACCCGCAAAGGGGAAGTGAAGGTTGCCGACTTTGGTCTCGCTCAACTTTCGACCAACAACGAAGGTGTGAACCTGACACAGGTCGGAATGACAATGGGGACGCCTCTCTACATGAGCCCCGAACAGATTCATGGTAAGAAAGTCGATCAGCGTAGCGATCTCTATTCGTTTGGTGTCACCTGTTATCACATGTTAGCCGGGCGACCACCGTTCGATGGTGAGTCTCCTATGGCGATTGCTGTGAAACATCTGAATGAAGAACCCGAACCATTGGCGGCCATTCGGAGTGATCTTCCCGTTCGTTTGATCGAAATCGTCAACCAGTTAATGGCGAAAAAAATATCTGATCGCCCCAACGATGCGGGGGAAGTCCTCAAAGAGATCCGCAAAATTTCCAAGTTAATCCAGGAAGATCCCGACTCTCCCGATTTGAAACTTGGTGAATTCACACTGTCGAACTCTCAATCACAGGCTTCGCTTATTCCCCCCAATGTGGGAAAAAAAATTGGTCTGTTGTTTGCCGGCGTGATTCCCGTCTTGCTGATCTCGGCGGGGATTGGCTGGGTGATGAGAACTCCCGATCCCTTTGCGGCGGAAGCCCCCGTTGATCGAATTGAAACGTCTGCCGAAGAGACCGCCGCTCAGCAATACCTGAAAGCCTTGCAAATCAACACGCTGGATGCCTGGCAAGCGGTCGTCACGAATTTTCCCAATGACCCGGAATATAGCGACAAAGCACGAGTTCAGGTTCTCATCAATTTGATCCGGGTGAATCGTCTCGTTGAAGCGGAAAAACTGATCAACGAGTTTTCCATCCGCCAAAGCGATACTTACGCGCTGGCTGTCGCCGATGCGGGAAAAGCGATTCTTGCCAATTTGGATAATCGTTATGAAGAATCACATTTGCTGATTTCTCAAATCAATCGTGCCAAGCTGCCTGAAGCCATGACACTGTTCTTGGTGCAGTTCGAAGAGAAGAATGACGAAATGCTCGCCAAGTCATCGCCGTCTCCGTAAGCGGTTTCGGGTTGATGTGATTTGTGCAAGTGATCCGGCATTGCGAACATCTCACGCTGAGGTCGCAGATAAAAAACAATTAATTTTTACAGTTCGCGTGACTGCCTTAATGATAATCGACCGTGTTGAACTCTTTACCGCCATAGCGTGTGGAGAGAGTTTCAAACAGTTTCTCTCGTTCGCTCTGCAATTCATTCAGCCAAGTTTGCATCTGGGCGAGTTGGGGTTTGAGATCGTTCATCGTCGACTCATCACGATCAATGGCCGCTTGTCCCGCTTTGGTGTGTAAATCACCGATCTCTCGATAGCGAGACGCGAATTTTTCGACATAGGCGACGACATCAGCATCCACATTGATGGCCTTTAACCGCAAAACTCTTTCTCCCAGTGATCGATGCTTTTCTCCCAGATCGATCATTGCTTGCCCCATGGCGTCCAGGTTGCCCGAATTTTTGATCGATTTAAGAGATTCCCGCAGACGCTGCAGTTCGGGACGTGCGCGATAATCGAGCCCTTGAAACTCACTCATATAAATCTGCGTCGGCTCGGTTTTAGGATCGAGGTCAGCGGCGAGATCACAACCTGCCACGCTGATAACCGCCAACAGAAGGACAAGTTTTGAGAGAGAAGGCATGGCGGCCGATCTGTCGTGTCAAAGAAAATGAGTTTCACCGCACAGTATTCTTGAATAACGGCTTCGATTCAAGAGGCTGTTTCATGATCAAGAAAACTGACAATAGTATGCAATAAAAAAACCGACGCAGGATAGTTCCCACGTCGGTTTTAGAATTTAGAGCTGAACAACGGTCCGCACAGCGGACCTTACAAATTCAGATCGTGCCGCCGAAAGTGGCGTTTTCGCCCAGCATTTCTTCGATGCGAAGTAGTTGGTTGTACTTGCAGATACGATCCGTACGGCTGGCAGAACCGGTTTTGATTTGACCCGTTCCCAACGCAACCGCCAGGTCGGCGATGGTCGTGTCTTCGGTTTCGCCCGAACGGTGACTCATGACGGCGGTGTAGCCGTTTTGGTAAGCCAACTGGACTGCTTCAATCGTTTCCGTCAAAGAACCGATCTGGTTCACTTTCACCAAAATACTGTTGGCGACACCCATTTCGATGCCACGTGCAAGACGTTGCGAGTTGGTGACGAACAGGTCGTCGCCGACAAGTTGAGTTTTGTCGGCTAAAGCTTCTGTCATGACTTTCCAGCCGTCCCAGTCTTCTTCATCGCAACCATCTTCGATACTCGCGATGGGGTATTTATCGACCCAACCGGAATAGAGATCGACGATGCCGGCTGCATCGTAGGTGTTACCTTCAACGGTGTAGACTTTCTTTTCGCCGTCGTACAGTTCTGACGCAGCACAGTCGAGTGCGATTTTGACTTGGTCGCCCGCACTGTAGCCTGCGTCTTCGATGGCTTGCAGGATCACTTGAATCGCTTCTTCACTGCTGCCAAGGTTGGGAGCGAAGCCACCTTCATCACCCACGGCAGTTGAGAGACCTTTGCCGTGAAGAATGTTCTTCAGCTTGTGGAAGACTTCGGTGCCGCAACGCAGGGCATCGCTGAAGTTGTCGAAGCCGAGCGGGTAGACCATGAACTCTTGCAGGTCGATGGAGTTGTTGGCGTGTTCGCCGCCGTTGATGATGTTCATCATAGGAGCGGGCAAGCGGTTGGCACCAACTCCGCCGAGATAACGGAACAGTGGCAAATGACTCGCTTTAGCGGCGGCATGAGCGACGGCCAGTGAACAGGCGAGGATGGCGTTGGCACCCAATCGCGATTTGTTTTCGGTGCCGTCCAATTCGAGCATCGCCGCATCGACGGAACCTTGGTCGGTGGCGTCCATATCAATCAGGACGTCGGCGATGTGATCGTTGACGTTTTCGACGGCTTGCAGAACACCTTTGCCGAGGAAGCGGTCAGCGTCTCCATCGCGGAGTTCACACGCTTCAAATTCTCCAGTGGAAGCACCACTGGGAACAGCGGCACGACCCCAAGTGCCGTCTTCGAGGAGGACATCAACTTCGACGGTCGGGTTGCCTCGGGAATCGAGGATTTCTCGGGCGAGGATGTCTGCAATCAAAATCGTCATAGTGGCTTCCTTAAATCTGTTTGTGACATTGTGTCTGGTTGTTCGTCTAAATTTAGAGCCGTCGTGCGCGAGCACGTCGGATGGGTTCGATCTATCGCCTTGGTCCATTTTGCATTGAGCACATCCCGTGTGCTTGCGCCCACGGCCTATCTGTATGACTCACGTTTTATCGTATGTCGGGCAAATCTTCCACGCAGGGGGGGAGATGAGGCCCGGTTTTCGCAGGAATTTCACGTGTCTAGTTGCCGGGGGCATAAAAATCGACGACGTATCAAGTGTCTCACGCGAGTCGGCTGGACGAATGAGGGCCGGTTTGGCATCATAGACCTACGGATGGGGACGATGAGCGCATTTTGACGCTCTTGCTGGAAATCCTCATCTCATCCATCCGTGATTGTCCAGAAAACGTCAGGCACCACCTGACTGAACGACTACACAAATCACGGAGTTCTGTTACCTGTATGTTTACGGGTCTCGTGGAAGGCACAGGTCGCGTTGCCGCTCTCATCCCTGAGGGTGAAGCCGCTCTGCGTCTGGCGATTGATGTGCCGGACTGCATGGCAGGCGAGTGTACGCTGGGCGAAAGTGTCGCCATCAATGGCTGTTGCTTAACGGTCGTGGAATTCACTGACAAGACCTGGCAGTTTCAGGCTGGTGACGAAACGCTCTCCAAAACGAATCTCGGCGAACTTCAAGTTGGCAGTCTTGTCAATCTGGAACGATCACTCAAAGCCGACGCCCGACTCGGTGGCCACTTCGTCCAGGGACATGTCGATGCAACTGCGACCGTCAAAACGATTGACGAGGATGGAGGCTGGGTGCGAATGTGGTTTACCGTACCTACCGAAATTTCAAAGCTGATGATTCCTAAAGGATCCGTCGCCGTCGATGGCATCAGTTTGACGTTGGTGGATGTCGAGCCGGATTGTTTCAGTGTGGCTCTCATTCCACATACGTTGGAAGTCACGACATTGGGTGAGCGGGCTGTGGGTCATACGGTCAATATCGAAGCCGACATGCTGGGCAAATACATTTACAAAATGGTCTCCGACCTCGGACTGACCTCGCAAGGAAACAATGCATCATGAAAGACGCCGACCGTCAGACGCGATCGTATCTGATGGAGCTGTTTGAACAGCGGGGCGTCCATCCGCGCTCAGATTATGGTCAGAACTTTCTCATCGACATCAATCTGATTGAGTTCGCCGTCGAATCGGCAGAGCTGACTGATGACGATGTGGTATTGGAAATTGGTGCCGGCACGGGCGGGATGACGGCGTTTCTCGCACAACAGGCGGGTCACGTCATTTCTGTCGAGATTGATACGAATGTCGTTCCATTGGCCGAATATGCGGTTCGTGAATTTGACAACGTGACCTTGCTGAATTTAGACGCTCTCAAAAACAAAAACAATTTTGCTCCCGAAGTGCTCGAGACAATCCGCGAGAAGCTGGAATCGATTCCCGGCAGCACTCTGAAGCTGGTCGCCAACCTTCCTTACAATGTGGCGACTCCGATCATCTCGAATCTGGTCGCGTCCGATCTCCCCTGGTCACGAATGGTGACCACGATTCAATGGGAGCTAGCCGCTCGGATGGCGTCTAAACATGGTGGAGGCACTAACTACGGAGCATTGTCGGTCTGGTTGCAGTCACAGGCCGATATCAAGATTTTGAAGAAGTTGAAGCCGACCGTGTTTTGGCCGCGTCCGAAAGTGGATTCGGCCATTGTAAGGTTGATTCCGAATTCTGAAAAAACGGCGTTAATCGAGGATCGGGAATTCTTCCACGACTTTGTACGGAGGTTGTTTCATCATCGTCGCAAAATGATGCGATCAGTATTGGTGACGATGTACCGCAAGCAACTCGGCAAAGGGGAAGTAGACAGGATTTTGGGAGAAGCAGAGCTTGACTTGAAGAGTCGTGCGGAAGCACTGACTGTCGAACACTTGGTCGAATTAAGTAATCGATTTGCACGCGAAGTCAAAGCCGCAGAGGGAGCAAACAAAATAACATAACCCGTGGGTGCAAGCACACGGGATGGCACCGCTGACTTGTCCGCCAGTGCGATTAAACCAGAGCAGAACAAACATTCTGAGGAAGGCAGGCGGGAGCCTGCCCTACAAATTTAACGGCTCGAATTACAAAACACGAAGCCACAAAAAAAGAAGAGACTCACAGGAGAGAGACATGCAGGAGCGGATCGCTTATCAGGGAATCACCTTTGACGATGTTCTGCTTGAACCACGTTACAGCGAGATCATGCCGTCGGACGTCAGTCCGTCAACCCGATTGACCAACCGGATCGAATTATCGTTACCGATCATCTCGTCACCCATGGACACCGTCACCGAAAGCGATATGGCGATCGCGATGGCACAAGAGGGTGGGATCGGCATTATTCACAAGAATCTGACAATCGAACGACACGCGATGGAAGTGGATCGCGTGAAGCGCAGCGAGAATGGAATCATCGTCGACCCCGTCACGTTACCGCCGACAGAAAAGGTGGGCGAGGCGTCGCGAATCATGGACGAACGAAACATTGGCGGGGTTCCGATTACAGAAAATGGGAAGCTTAAGGGAATCTTGACGCGCCGGGATCTGAAGTTTTTAGAGTCGTCGGAAACATTGATTTCGGAAGTGATGACCAAGGAAAACCTTGTCACAGCGAAGGAAAACACGTCTCTTGAGGATGCTCAACGGATTCTGCGAGAAAATAAGGTCGAAAAACTGCTCTTGGTGGACGATAACTATGAACTGAGGGGCTTGATTACCATCAAGGATGTCGACAAGAACCTGCAGTTCCCCGGAGCATCGAAAGATAGTCGAGGGCGATTGCGAGTGGGTGCGGCGGTCGGCGTTTACGATTTTGAGCGCATTGACGAACTGATTAAAAGAGGCGTCGATGTGTTGGTGGTCGACAGTGCCCACGGTCATTCGAAGAACGTCGTCGAGACCGTCAAACAGATTAAACAGAAACATGATATCGATGTGATTGCCGGGAACATCGCCACCGAAGAAGGCGCCCACGATCTCATCAAAGCCGGAGTCGATGCCGTCAAGGTTGGTATCGGGCCCGGATCCATTTGTACAACTCGAATCATCTCCGGGGTAGGAGTGCCGCAACTGTCGGCTGTCCGTAATGCGTATCGGGCGGCATCAGAAGCAGGCATTCCCTTGATTGCAGATGGAGGGATTCGATTCAGTGGAGACATTGTGAAAGCGTTGGCGGCAGGAGCCCAGACAGTCATGTTGGGGGGATTGCTGGCCGGTCTGGACGAGAGTCCGGGGGAAATGATTTTGTATCAGGGACGAACATTCAAGCGATATCGCGGAATGGGATCTCTGGGAGCCATGGTGAAAGGGAGTAGCGAACGATACCGACAATCGGTCGACAACGAAGAATCCAAATCGAGCGGCCAAAAACTCGTCCCTGAAGGGGTCGAAGGCCGTGTCCCTTACAAGGGGCATCTGAATACCTTGCTGTATCAAATGATCGGTGGGATTCGGGCCGGGATGGGGTACCTCGGTGTGTCGACCATCGAAGAACTACGCAAGGAAGCGCGGTTTATCCAGGTCTCGTCTGCCTCGGTGAGGGAGAACCATCCACATGACATTGCAATTACTCAAGAATCTCCAAACTATTCGCCTCAACAGGCAGGTCTGGACAGCTAGTCTTTCGGGACTCACTGTTGCGGCCGGATTGTTGGCAATCTCAACAAGCTCAGCCAGCGCACAACAACCGACAGTGCGCTATCTGGACTTGCGAGTCCAACGCCCGGATACGATTCAGCGGGTGAGTCAGGAAGAAGCGCCGGAAAGTTCACCACTGGAACGCTTAAAAGAGCGGTCGGCTGAACAGCGTTTCAAAAAATTACAAAACCAGAAAACGCCTGCACCATTACCTCTCGAAGAACCGGCAGAGATTCAGGAAGTGTCACCCGCCGACTTTCCACCACCACAAGCAAAACCTGTTCAGGAAAACAAATTACCACGTTTACCGGAACTGAATGAACTCAAAGAGTTCGCGCCGTTCGAGCAACCCGCCGAAGCGAAAGTTCAACCGGTTCCGCAACCCTTGCCGCAACCGAAAGTTGCCCCACCGAAACTGGTTCCCGCGCCGGCTCCTGCTCCGTTGCAATATTCCTCGATCTCGCAACCGACAGCTATAGGCATGGAAGATCGCGAACTGGTTCGCTCGTTGTCCGATATTTCGCCGTTCTACAATTATGAATCGCCTCGACAGCGTGAAGCGGTGCTCAATGACAACGTGCCAGCAAGCCAGCAAAATCAGGTTCCGAAAGACATCGCATTCCCGGATGAAGAACTGAAACAACGACTCTCTCCTGATCGGCTGTTTGCTTGGGAAGCGTCGAACCTGTTCCACAATCCGCTCTATTTTGAAGATGCTCCCCTCGAACGAAACGGACATTCGCACGGCGATCTTTTCTTGCAACCGCTGGTTTCGCTGACCCGCATGAGCGTGCAATTGGTCGGTCTGCCATATCAGACAGTGATCGATTCCCCTCACACGAAGCGTTACACGCTCGGTTGGTATCGTCCAGGTGAGCCGGCCCCGCATCTGCATTATCAGATTCCGCTGAATATCGAAGCGGCCGCCGCGCAAGGTTTGGTTGTGACTGGTGCAGCGTTTCTCGTACCTTAGGGGTTTGAATATGCTATGAGCGTAGAAATCGGACGACAGAAAGTCGCGAGAACTTGGGTGCTTGCTTATTTGATCAGCATTTTTTGGTTAATCATTCTGTCCTCCCCATTCGATTACTACCCAAACTGGGTAAGTCATCTACTTGCAGTCTTTTGTATTTTCTTTGGTACAATTCGTCTGGCAACGCTACAAGTTCGACGATGTATTCGATTTATCTACGGTTGTCTCAGTATCTTATTATTTGTGCCCTCGTTTCTTGGTATGTATAAGTTTAGTTTGTGGCTTTACTACCAAGCTCCTTCAACATTGATGATTAACATTGGCTGGATTACCGGATCATTGACATTGGGAGGAATCTGCGCATCGTTTCCAACTCAACCCGAAACTCTCCCGCCGGATAAGGCGAAATAGCTCTCCACTTGTGCGACAATTCCCACGTCGTTTTTTTTCAATGGATGAGCGGCTTTGCGATGTCCCACAGGGAAAAAGATTGACTGTCGATTGCGTATCGACTTAGATTGATTCAGCGAGAGAGTTCTCTTTCGCATTGGATCCTCTTCCTTCCCATCTTCGACTTCGACACGGAATTCACACATGACCAAGTACCCCGATGATGCCGATGGAGCCGTACTTTCCAATATGGAGGCTGATGGAGTCGACATGACTCAACCTCTGGAAATTGAATTCCCGGTGGTGGCCCCTGATGAGGAAGCGGCGAATTCGATTCATAACGCCATCACTCAAGCCGGCTATCAGTCTGAGATATTCTTTGACAATGGAGAGCCAGATGAAGATGGTTTGATCGATCCCGATGATGAAGACTTCGGCCCAAGTTGGGACGTCTACGCCAAGATCACCATGGCTCCCGAGTACCACGAGATCATGCGCATTCAAGCCGAACTTTCCCAGCTCGCCGCGCCGTTCGGAGGAGAATGTGACGGCTGGGGCGCTATGCTGCCTTGATCGGTGATGTTTTTCATTTTAGCAATAAGAGCTTAAGTCACTCAATTTTTGATTTTATTCTTCCGATCAAATTCGTCGGTATTTCAAGCGATGAGCCCTAGTAAAGGAAGAATCTCGAAAGAGTTCTGATTTAATGAATCACTTTCAATTTAGACTCACTTCCCCCAAAGATACCCCTTAAGAAAATGCGACTAGAATGCGAAAAAATTGGACCCGGACTGAACTCATTCTTGCAATGAATCTCTATTGCAAACTGCCGTTTGGAAAATTTGACAAAGTTAATTCTCAGGTTATTGAATTATCGAATATTTTAGAACGTACTCCCTCAGCCGTGGCAATGAAATTGAGTAACTTAGCGTCGCTGGATCCATTTCATGCGGAAAGAGGTGTGAAAGGACTATCAGGAGCCTCAAAGGGTGATCGAGCTGTTTGGCAAGAATTTCATTCAGATTGGAAGACTCTCGCGGCCGAAAGCGAGATTTTACTGTCACAAATGATTTCTAATAAAGATGAAGCAGACTCAACCACGCAGAAGGTTTATGAAGGAGAAACAGAATCACTGCGCCTTACCAAAGTAAGGTTAGCGCAGCAGTTTTTCCGAAAATCAGTTCTGGCTTCATATGAGATGCGATGTTGTATCACTCAGATATCAATTCCTACTTTATTGGTAGCTAGCCACATACTTCCATGGAGTCGTTACCCAAATGAGCGCGTGAACCCTCAGAATGGTCTGTGTCTCAACAGTCTCTTCGACAAAGCATTCGATCAAGGATTAATCACTTTTGATAATGAATTAAAACTTGTATTGTCAGAACAGCTTCGGGATGCCGAGCCTCAAATTTCGATCAAACAACACTTCTCGCATTACGAAGGTAAGCAACTTCGCAAGCCAACCAAATTTGCATCAATTGAGAAATTCCTCTCAATACATCGAGATAAGATATTCATCCCTTGATCGAAGCTTCATTCACCCCACACATGACATTTCGCTCTCAGACGGTATGATGGAAGAATTGTCAACTTTCTGAGAGTAAATACTGTTATGTCTGCGTCCATCAATCGTCCATTGATTCACGAAATCCTGAACCAGATTGAAGCTGTGATTATTGAAGCCGAGGAGAAAACTCGGCCTCTCGAAATGCAGCCGTATCGCAGTCAGTTATTCGATCTTTTCAGCACGGCTCATCAGAATGGATTGACGGAAGATGAAGAAGGTCCGCTGGCGGCAGATGCGATCTGTAAAGAGTTGGGCAATCGCTGGGGCTTGTCGTCGTCGGCACAGAGTTCGGTGACCGAGAATGCGTCGATTCCTCCCGAACATCTCGCCAAGATGCGCAGCTTGTGGAGCGTGATGCGGATGTGGATGGAATGGAACTATGCCTGGAATCGCTGGAGCGAATTCCACGACAACGCTTGAGTTCTGTTTGTTGCCTATTTCGGAATGTAATTGAGCGTGTAATAGGCTTCATTGTGCAACAGTGGCAAGCCGGCTTTGCTGCGAACACCAGCCGACATCAACTCGTGAACGTGCCCTTCCTGCAAGCCGTCGATTGTCAGGATCACGCTTTTCTTATCGGCACCCACTTTGGCCGAGGTGATTTTCGGAAATGTGTGATCGACTTCGGGGCTGCCGTATGAAGATTGGAAGATGTACGTGTAAGTTTGCAATTTGTAAGAGTCGAGATTGCCGACGGTGGCGGGGTCAATCTCTTCTGTGAAGACGAGTTCAAAGCCGTCGGGTCGGGCTTTCATTTCCAGAATTTCGAACGGGACTTTACCGTTCCAGGTGATGCGATCGAGAGAGAATGGTTTATTGCCTCTCGATCCCCAGCCGCGATTCGTGCCCCCGACAAACATCGCTCCCGATTCGGTCATCTCGACGCCGAGAGTTCCCGAGCCGATGCCCGAGCGGAACGGGAAACAGGCACCTTGATAGTGTCCTTCGATTTCTTCGAGGTAACACCGCATGATGGTGCTATAAGTTTGATCGCCGACAAACATCTGATTTTTGAACGGACCGAATTTTCCGTTTGTGGTATCGCACGCGATGCCACTGGCCGATTGTCCCATTTTTTTATACGGGAACAGAATCACGGGGGGTTCGAACTCGGTAATCTTTTTCGCTTCTGCCATGATGCGAGAGCCACTTTCTGGTTCCGTTGGTTTTTCGCCAATCGCATCGGTCATCTTGAACCACTCAAAACCTCCGGGGTGTCCTTGAAAGGATCCCGGTTTGAGCCATTTGAGAGAACAGGTTCCGTTCCACGGCCCTTGATTGTCGGTATAGAAGACATCCCCTTTGGCGTTGAATCCCATGCCTCCGGGAGAACGAATGCCGCTGCAAGTCGGAATCATTTTTCCGTCGGGAGTCACACGCACACACCAGCCGCGATACGGAACTTTGCTGGAGAATGATCCCGTTAAACATAACGTGACCCAGATGTTGCCGTCTTTGTCGAATTTGGAACCGAACGCGTACTCATGGTAATCGCCGCTGATGCCCCAATCGTCGTTGACGACTTCAAATTCATCCGCTTTACCATCTTTGTCGGTATCTCGGATACGGCTGACATCGGGACGATGCGTCACATAGAGCCAACCCTCTTTCCAGGCGAGGCCGAGAATTTCGTGCATGCCGTGTGCAAATCGCGTGAGTTTGGCTTTGCCAACATCCGTAGACCAGGCGTTCTCGACCATCCAGATCTCTCCCCGGCGCGTTCCTACAGCCAAACGTCCATCGGGGATCGGTTGAATCGCACCGATTTCGAGCACTTCCCCTTCGGGGAGAGTGAACGCAGCAAGAGGGTAGTAATCGTCTTCCGTCGGCGGGTTCTCCTGCGCGATGAGAGAGGATGTGGTGATAGTCAGTAAGCAAAGTGAGATCAATAATCGCATAGCTAAAATTCCAAACGTCGTTTGAATGATGGGCTTCTACCAGACGTATTCAACTTTCAACTCGGCTTTGTTGTCGGTGAAGATGACCGGCAGGAGTAACTCCTGTTTGCCGTTCGAGGAGCGAGTGATGGCATCAGAGGGAACCTTGAGTTCCAGGATTTTATCGAGGACATACAAGCCGTCGGCACGTTTTTCAATGTTGCCGGTGGCGACTCGTAAGTAGAAATTCTCAGGAGCTTTTCCGTCGGCCGTAACGGTTAATGTTCGCGAGAAGGAGGTGTCTCCTTTGTTGGGAACCGGTGTCGAGTAATCGGCGACCGTCACACTGGCAAACGCATACAGAAATGTTGGGCGACCTGCTTTGTTCAATTCGTAGCCGAGGAAGGAGTAGCCGGCATCGCGGGCTTTATCCGTCGGCCAACTAACATCCAGACTATCCAGGACGGCGAACGGTTGCCCGGTGGGAAGTTTGACCAGATGATCTCCGAGCGGGTTTTGGTTTCCTTGACCGCGACCGACCCAGTGTTTGGCGGCATCGATGAAAGATCCGTGCCAGATGGATCGGACGACCATTTCTTCGGCATCGAAGGCGAGATGGGCTTCTTCGGGATAGCCGACTGCGATGCCGCGTGGTGATAAATCTGTGATGAAGTTCCGATAAATGATCGGAGCATTCTTTGCTTCGAGAACAATCGATTGACCGCCAACCCCTAAAGGAACGGCGGCTTTGTCGCGATCTTCCAAATACATCCAGATCGCGGAAAGCTGCTTATTAGTATCGCCATCAAGAACCTTGGGCAAAATTGTGCGACCGTTGGGCCAAGCAGAAGGCATCCGAGTGCCGCGCCGATATTCTTGCGGATTGATCATGTAGCGATAGAACCAGTCTTCCCGCAATCGGGTCGACATGGTTTGCAGATCGAGGGCCTGAATACCGGACGACTTTTTGTTGCCAAAGGGATGACATTTGACGCAGGAGAGTCCTTTCTCACCCACCATCGCGCGGCCTTCGGCTTTCACTCGATAATCGGGTTGATCAAATTTTGCCCTGGGTGAAAGAGTTTTGCGATCCAGTTCGGGAAATGCGGTCAACAATGTTTTCACATGATTGGCTCCGAACTTCGGCATGCGGGTCAGCATGTAAGGTCGGTCGTTGGCACCGTTGTTCAGAATATGTTGCAACCAGGAGTCGTTCAATTTGTCTCCCGCACCCGTTAAAGCGGGGGGAATTCGTCCTTCGTCTCCCATTTCGGGAATCGTGCCGACAAAATCGGCTTCGCGTTCTCGTTCCACGCCTCCAATGTCGTTACGTGCGTGACAGGCGTAACAATTGAACGTCGCCATCGTGCGGAAGACGGCTTGTTCCCCGGTGGGAGTTTCCGCAGAGTTTAGCTGACTCAGCGCTGTGTTTATCACCTTCGATTGCGTCTCGTTGAGAGAAAAGTGAGGCACACCTTTCATGCTACCCGCTGCTTGACATCCACCTTCGGGTTTCAGTTCAGCCAATTTCTTCGCAGCGAAAGTCGATTTGATGTTCTGGTTGTCAATTTTGAGGTCATGACAGTTGGCACAACCGACGGACGCGAATATCTGCCGTCCTTCAGCGACAAGTTGTTCATCGAGCGTAAATGTGTCGCCGTCTGCTTTGACGACAATCTTCTTTTTGGTGGGAGTCAGGTCGGCAGCCAACGAACGCCGTTTGACGCCCGGTCCCTCATAGTCGGCAGCGAGTGTCCATTCGCCACCCCCTTGAAAATAATCAACGATCACTTCATGGACGCCGGCGGTCAATTCGACAGACCCGGTTTTGGTTGAGTGTGGATGAATGCCATCAACATCAACGATTTTCTCTCCATCGATCAGCAACCAACTCCCATCGTCAGAGCCGAGCCGAAAATTGTATCGGCCTGCTTTTTCGATGTGCAGATACCCAATGAAGCGAATACCAAAATTGTTACGTTTCCCGGCAACGGTCAGATCAAAGCCGGCAGATTTCCCAGAACTTTTCGGTGTCATCGTGCCGAAGTCAGGCAGCTCTTGCCAACTTCCTTCAAAGGCTTGATACAAAATGTTGGCTGGGGCAATAACATCTTTGAGCAAATAGTTGGCGATGTCGCGTGCTTCCTCATTTTTGAGATTCAAATTGGGCATGCGGCCCGAAGGACGATGTTTGTGCGGGTCGCGCAAGAAGTCTGTCAACGCATTGATGCTGTACTTCTCATCCAGTTTGCCGAGCGGGACGGAGGTTGCCAGTGGTTTCGCCTCTTTTTTCTGACTACCGTGACACGCGACACAGCCGACCTGATGAAACAGATTTCGTCCTTTGTTAACAAAGGGACCACTTGCGGGTGTTGGCTGAAACGAGCCCGTGTTGGTCAGAAAGTGAGTGAGTGCAGTCACCTTCTGCTCTTTCTCGGCATCGCTCAAACCAGCGAACAGGTTCGGCATCAATGTTCCCGGTTTGACGGTTTGTGGATCGGCAATAAACTTCTCAATGTGCTGCCGGTCAATGCGACTGCCGACGTCGGTCAGGACGGGTGCCGAGCGGAGAGTCAGGCCGGGTTGCTTGTCGGCTTGATGGCACTTCACACAATTCAATTCGCCCAGCAGATATAAACCCGCGTCAATCTCTTTCGCTTCATCATTGGCATAAAAACGCTCAAACGCGGGCAGTTGAGGATGAGCGGCCATTGCGTCTGAATGCAACGAATATGTGCAGAAAGCGAACGCCAGAGCAAAGAGAATTCTCATAGTTCAATGTTTAATATTCTAAGGGATGTAAGCGAGTATGGACCGACGATGGAAGACGTCGCATTGTAACGAACATTTGATATCAGACGCAAAGGCTTTATTGGCTCGAATCATCGAGGTGAGAGCGAGTGAATGATGATTGTCCTAAGGTAGTCACTCCGTAAAACCCCCTTGTACAATTCCGTCACCCTCATAGTATGATAACTGTTGAAACTGTGCAGCCCTTCACCGGGTACCACAGGCATCTTGCCAGTGCCCCGGATCTTCCCTCCAAAATCTTCTTGTCTTTTCACTGTTCACGGCTTTCACTGACGAACCATTCGCACTCCATCACCATTCCACATCGCTCATGCCGGAAGAGGACTGACGCTACGGAAACGTCTTCACTTGCTCTTTTTTTATCTGTGTGATCGGCGTGATCCGCGGTTGAAAACTTCATTGATAGTTTACGGGGGCTTCCATTTCACGGAGCGCCCACCGCCACCCTGTTCTCATTCGTTTGATTCGTGTCATTCGTGGTTCAAAATGATAGTTGTGTCTTGTGTCTGAGTTTCAAGAGAAAGTCAGACATGAGCATGACCTACGTCTGTTCCGCCTGCCGCTAAAGCTAAATACATTTGTAATAGGCATCATTTTTTACCAGAAGAGAATCGATTCATCCCGACTGCTAGCGCAATCAGGCTATATCTTCGCGTTTCGATGCCTCTCGACGTCTTTGCGACCAAAACTGGTCCTTCAAACTGCTGTTGCCAATTTGTTCGTACCAGAGTTAGCGTTCGTGCTTCGTTGCTAGATCTTAAAAACCGTGGGCTAGCATCCGGTTTTCAACGAGCACTTCAACTCGATCTTTGGCAATTTGAATTCAGCATCACTTGTGTGCAAAGCACACAGGGGCATCGCTCCAAGTCTGAACGTCCCCAAGCCGTTTACAAATCTGAGGGAAATGCTTCTTGTGAGGTGTGCATAACCAGAATGTTGCAAACTCAATGACATCAACAACTTGCTCAAGAGTATTCAAGAGTATGACGGTTCGTACTCTTGTGTCGCAGTCTGTTTCAAAACCGCTTCACGCGCCCAACCCGGGCAAGAACCATCGGATCAAGCCGATTTGGCGGGCTGCTTAATTGTTCTTGACCGCGGCGGTTTTTTGAGTCTCAGGTGGCTTTTGTTGTCGCGGAGCTGTTGCGTATGTGTCCCACTCATCGTGACCAATGACACAACGGAAGCCGCAATGGAATGAGCCGCTCACTTCGTCACCTTTCATGCGAGCAGACACCCGATAACCGGTGCAATAATTCTCGTTGCACATAAACGAGCCGCCGCGTTGGACTCGTTTGACATATTGAGGTTCTAACGGATCATAACTCTCTGTTGGTCCCGGAGGATTTCGTTTTGGACTGAACCGGTAATAGTCTGGGCGATAATAATCTCCCGTCCATTCCCAGACGTTGCCCGACATGTCGTAAAGGCCGTAACCATTGGCGGGAAAGCTTGCCACAGGGGCGGCATGTTTGAAGCCGTCTTCCACTTTTCGTTCAATCGGGAAAACACCCTGCCACATATTGAACAACCATTTGTTTTCCGGGTTCCGTTCATTTCCCCACGGATACGATTGTGCTTTTAGTCCTCCTCGCGCGGCGAATTCCCATTCCGCTTCGGTCGGTAATCTTTTGCCCGCCCATTGGCAGTACGCCATCACGTCTTCGTAATTGACATGCACAACAGGATGTTTCTCTTTGCCTTTGATCGATGATTCCGGTCCATGAGGATGTCGCCAATCGGCTCCCTGGACCAGCTTCCAAACATGATACGGCCAAAGGGGATCGTTCAGATCAATTTCTGACGCATCGAAATCGGGATTGAAACAGATGGACCCCGGTTCGAGATTTTCGTCGGGGATCACCGAAATGTCGGGGACTTGTCCGGCGTATTCTTCGCGAGAATGTTGCCTCTCGGCGTAAGTGACGTATCCGGTCTCTTCGATGAAGCGGGCGAATTCTTCGTTGGTCACTTCTGTCGCATCCATGAAGTACCCATCCAATTCGACTTCATGAACAGGCCCTTCGTCGGGTTTGATTTTGGCCAGTTCATCCTGACCACCCATCATAAATGCTCCACCGGGTATCCAAACCATTCCCGTCGGAGGTTGATGTTCCGTCTGGACAACCAACGGCTCTACTTCATTCGATGGATTCGTATCAGTTTGAGGTTCCGGTTCCTCAGCCAGGGTGGGTGGCTCAGTCGGTTTGCCACGATCAGGAAGAGTTGCGACAGCAACAATTCCACAGCAAACGCCGACGGAGAGAACAAGAGCAAGTATGGGACCACGATTCATGGCAATGAAAATCTGCAAAATGAAGGTGTCAGTCTAATTGGGGAAGAACAACCTATCTTACGCCTCAACGTAAAGAGGATCAAACGGCGATTTTCCGAGGTCTGCTAACATTGCGATAAACTCTATCGGTTATTTGAGTTGTGAGACCGTTTCGACGAGGGTATGAACCATTTTCCCCGATCCACCACCTTCCTGATGTGGTTTTGAGCTTTCCGCAAACGCCGGCCCGGCAATGTCGAGATGCACCCAAGGGGTCTCGTTGACGAAGTTTTCGAGGAACTTGGCCGCGGTGATCGCTCCTCCCCAACGGCCTCCAATGTTTTTGACATCCGCCAAGTCGCTCTTCAATAACTCGTTGTAATCATCGAACATCGGCATCGGCCAGAGAGGTTCACCGCAACTCTTCGCGGCTGATTCCACTTTGCCCGCCCATGCCTGATGATTACTAAAGAGTCCTGTGACGTCTGTTCCCAACGCCACGACGCAGGCTCCGGTAAGTGTTGCCAAGTCGATCATGTAATCGACTTTCCGATCTGCCGCATAACACAGGACATCGGCAAGCACCAAGCGTCCTTCAGCGTCCGTATTATGAACTTCGATGGTCTTACCATTCCGGGCGGTCAAGACATCTCCCAGCTTGTAGGCATTTCCGCTGACGAGGTTTTCGACCATGCCCATCATACCGATGACATTGGCTTTCAGTCCGAGTTCGGCGATGGCCGCCATCGCTCCTAACACAGTTGCTGCACCGGCCATATCACACTTCATGGTAATCATGCCTTGCGATGGCTTGAGGGAATAGCCACCGCTATCAAAGGTGACACCTTTTCCGACGAGCGCAATGGTAGGAGCGTTCGGTCCACCATTGAGATATTCCATGACGATCAGTCTCGGTTCACGATCACTGCCGCGAGCCACGGCCAACATGGATCCCATGTTTTCATCTTCGAGACGTTTTTGATCCCAGATTTCGCAGTTCAAGTTGTTGAACTCATCGGCGACCTGTCGTGCTCGCAGAGCGAATGATTCGGGATAGATTTCGTCGGGAGTACGATTCACCAATTCGCGAGTTAAATTGATCGCGTCACCCAGAATGCGACCTCGACCGACGGCCTGTTTCACTTCCGGCTCGACTGTCTCTGATTCGATGAGAAAGGTCACATTTTTGATCGGATATCGGTCAGTTTCGGCTTTGTGGAGTGCTTGTCCCGATCCACCAATGATGATTGATTTGGACCAGATTTCTGCTTGAGCCAACAGATTGACATCGTGGGTTGCCGAAGAATTTAAGACGACTCCCGCCGAACGATATTCATTGCCGGTAATACTGCGGATTGCCGTCATGGTGGCTTTTTCGAATCCCGCCCGTGTCAGCTTTCCGGGATCTCCTAGACCGACTATAAGCAATCGGGTCGCGGCAATTCCATCGGCATCCAGCACCTTGAGGACATCGCCAGATTTTCCGGTGAGATCGCCATTCTCTTTGAGACGAGTGAGTTGCCCGTTGAGAGCGTCGTCAATCTTTTGAAGCTGTGGATGGAAATTCTCTTCCTCGGCAATCGTCACGATCAACCAGTTCGTATCAACTTCTGCAGGTGAAATCGGGTCCACTTTGAATGTCATCGATATTTCTTTCTCGATTGGTAGATCGTGAGGTGACTGTCATCTCTGATGATCGACAGATTGTGTAACATTGTCAATTATGGGCGAAGAGATCGGGTATATTTTACGATTACGTTTTCAAACTATTACGGTTGTTGAACTTCAAGTAACTGGTCAGCCTCGATGTTCTCCAAGAGTTGATCAGTTCCATCAGGCCAGCGTATGGTGAGTCTTTCAACGACATCGACATTGCCCAATCCGAATGTGACCGGTAATTCCATTTGTGAAAGATAGCCGCGAGTTGGAGAAACGGTGCGGAATTGTTGCCGACCGTTGGTGGAAACCGCAATGGTTCCCCCGATGCCGGCAAGATTTTGTCCGTTTCCAGTCAGTTTGACACGTAGCCAATGGTGATTGAGTTGTTGATCGTTTCGCAACAGGCGAGCCGGTTGACCTGCGGCGGTGAGTACGAGATCGAGATCGCCATCGTTGTCGATGTCTGCGTAGGCTGCACCTCGACCGACGAGAGGTTTTAAGAAATCATCTCCCGTTTGCGTGGCGGGAAGCGAGACAAACTCGGTTTCGTGTTCGGGACCGGAATTCCAGAAGAGCTGTGGGGTCTGTTCGTAAGTTTGGCTCGCTTGCACTTTGTTGATCTCTTCTTCGAGATGTCCGTTTGTCTGTAGTAAGTCGAGCCGACCATCAAGATCGGCATCGAAAAACAGCACACTGAATGAGAGTTGCATGCGAGTATTGGGACCGAGTCCATTCGAGACTGCTTCGTCATAAAATTGGAGATTGTGATCGCGAGTGACATAGAGTGCCGTCATTTCATTCGCGAAGTTACCAATCGCCACTCCTATGGAGGGATCATTGCGGAAATGGGACGTATCAATTCCCATCGCCCCACGAGCGGCTCCTTGCAGATCGAAGGCAACTCCGGCAAGTGTCGCCATTTCCATGAAGCGACCATCCCCCTGATTCACGAACAGGAAGTTTTGGACGGTGTCATTGGAGACAAAAATGTCGAGATCGCCATCTGTGTCAAAATCTTCAAAGACGACACCCAATGATTTTGCCAGAGGCGTTTGCGTGGCGGGATTCAGAACGTGCAATCCCGCAGACTCTGACACATCCGTAAATTTTCCCTGTCCCTCGTTGCGATAGAGGGAAGGGAAGGTTCCTTCAAAATTCTGCGGTCGTCCGTAAGCGGGGATGTTTCCCAGAATGGTGAACTCCTGCGAAAGATCGAAGTCACGCGACCAAACGATATACTGAGCAACGAACAAATCGAGATCACCGTCCTGATCGTAATCAAACCAACCGCAAGACGTACTCCAACTTTCGGCATCACCACCGACGCCCGCTTGCTCGGTGACATCGACAAATTTGCCCTCCTCATTTCGTAACAGTCGATTTTTGCCAAGACACGAAACAAACAGGTCCACCCATCCATCGGCATCGAAATCACCGCAGGCGACTCCCATACCATACAAGGAAACATCGAGTCCGGCGAGTGACGTGACATCGGTAAAGTTTCCCGAACCGTCGTTCGCGTAGAGTTTGATTGTCGCGATAGACGATTCGTCCTGATTGGCCCAAGGCCAGCGTTGCGAATTGATCAATAATAGATCTTGGTCATGATCGTTATCGTAATCCAAAAATGCACATCCACCTCCCATTGTTTCCGGCAGTAATTTCTCACCGGCGGCTCCGTTTTCATGGACAAAATCAATCCCTGAGGATGTTGTAATATCGGTCCACCGAATTGTCGGGAGCTCAATGTCTTCCGTTTCAGTAATGGAGGGAAGTTCGGTCGGTGTGTTGGCGAGTTCAACCAGTTCTTCGAGTGGTTTCAAATATTGGAATGTGAGATATCCACCGATACCCAAGATCGCGAAGACAATCAACGACCCCACAAACGCGGTTCCGATGATGGCGTCGTCTTGTTCTGGATGTTGATGATCATTCATGGTGTTGTTTCTTCAGTGAGGGAGGAGACATCCTGCGTTTGGTCCGGCAATCCGGGAGCTCCTGCTCGTTGTAACGGATAGATAACGAGTGGTTCGGCGGCATGATTACCGGCAGGATACTTCTCGCGGGCAAGCCGAATGGACCGACTTTGAGCCGTGTCGTCGGGTTTGTATTTTTGATGAAGCGTTTTGTGCTTGTGGGCACGATCTGGTTCATTCAGGCGATCATAAATTTGCCCGAGATTGTAGTGGGCTGAAACATTTTCTGAGTCGATCAATAATGCCTTTTCGAATTCCATGGCCGCCTGACGTAGCAACGTGTCTCGATCTTTTTTGCGTTCGTCTGTCCGAATCTGTTGGGCACGATCAAACAGTGTTTGTCCGAGTAGGTTGATGATACGATAATCGCGACTGAAATCGAATCCACGAGCAATGCGTTCTTCGGTCACCCCGTAGAGAACACTACGGAAGTTTTCTTCGGCTTCTTTGAGTCGCAATTGCTCTCGATTGATCAAGCCGCTCAGCCAAGAGAGTGTCCATTCGGGAGCAGCAGGTTCGTCATATTCAGACGCACGGACAATCGCTTCGGCAGCCTCGTCAGTTCGACCACCTTCTCGATGGAGAACTCTCGCAAGATTTAATGGCCCGTCGTATCGTCCCAATTCCTCGACTTTACGGAATGCGGCTTCGGCTTGTTTGAGTTCCGCTTTTCCTTCGAGAAACAGGCCGATGCCGTAATCGTTCCAGCGTTGCCACAGTGGGATCTCACGATCAGGTGAGACTGCGGGAATGGCTGCTCCTTCCACGGGCAATGTGATCGAATCCTCGGCAAGGGTGAGGATGGGGAGATTGTCGGTTCGCTCATTTTTGGTCTCGGCTTTAATGATGTCGAGATACTCACGGTCAAATTTTCGGTAGTTCAATTTGATGGTGATTTCGAGTGGTTGGTCGAGATCGTCAGGAAGAGTGAATCCATAATGGACAACTTGTCCCGCACCGGGCGGGATCTGGTGGTTGTACAAAGGCGTGAAGATATCTTGCGCATTTCGTCGATTGATGCGATTGCCGTCTTTATCGAGCATGAAGACGTTCACGAAGTGAGACCAGCGATCGACCTCTCCGCGTTCGTTAAGTGCTCCGCTACGACCAATCATGCGATCACCGCTTTTCAACGTCACTTCTAGCCAGACTTCATTGGAGTCTACAGTCCCTTGCGTGAAGAGATGCCCGAGTTTCAGTGTGCGAATCACTGTTTCCAGCAGATAAGTTTGACCCGGTTTGAGTGTCGGAATTTCGGGACGAAGTGGTGCGATCAATTCATCGTCGATGTTGCCACCCGACTTGATCCCGAAAATATCAACACGCATCGTCTCATCAAGAAACTCGCGATGCGCTTCGATCATTCTTTCGGGAGCATCAACCAGATGCAAAACGCCAGTGTTGCCTGAGGCAAATTGATGATTGTGGATCATTAATCGATCATCGTCAGCAATCAATTTTCGAGCTCCGAAATCGTTCGAGACTTCAGGTTGCATATGACATTTGGAGCAATTGCCGATGGCTTTGGGAGGGTAATAGAAGCTGGAGGCTCCATGTCCTGAAACTCCCGAGAGCAGCCAGGCGTCGTAATGATTCTGGCCGCGAAGAAAATCCTTGTAGCCGGTGACTGCTTTGGGGAGATGGACTTTATGGCATGTCGAACAAAATTCTGCCGAGGTGTGAAAGTCTTTCAGGAATGTTTTTTTATGGAAGGTTGGTTTGGCTTTGACGAGTTGTTCGTTGATCCATTGCAGGGTTTCATTTTGGCTGAATGCAAACGGATAATGGAGCGGTTCTTCAATCGTATAGTCGGCATTACCACGATTGGAGTTCACGTTGGTAATCGCATGACACGAAGTGCAAGTGATCCCGGCTTGAGCGGTGGGATGATGGACATCATCAAACTCGGGATCGTCAAAGGCTCCACTAAAAAAGGGAACTGGATCGTGACATCCGGCACACCAGCGTGACGCTCGCACATGGCCGTCCCGCTTGAATCCCACCTCTCGAGTCTCCCGAATGGAGGTTAAGTAAGCCGGGTTATTGAATGAGCTGAAGTGATGGGCGCTGTGAAACCAGCCGTTGTAAGCGTCTTCATGACATTTCAGGCAATATTGGTCGTTGTCCAGAACTGCGGCGGGGATGAAGTCTCCACTGGCTGTGCGAGCGAGAGACGGTTCAAAATACTTCACTCCCTCATCCGGTCCGATACTGTTCCATTCACGAGGATCGGAGGTGTGAAAGGCCATCATGCTTCCCACGGCGACAGTGACGATGGCTCCATAGGCGAGTCCCAGCTTCCAGCGAATCCTCTGACCAACCAGCCTGTGGAGCCAATACAACCACCCGCTCACAAACGGCAATCCCACATGTAACCAATAAACCATGTTACGAGAACCGGGATCGCGAAGTTCGAAATCACCGATGCGAACTAACAGCAATCCACTGACAAGAACCAGAGAACTGACGATCAATAACGCATACCCAACGCGGATCGCTCGTTTATTTTTGCGTTTGCGAGATGTCAGCATATGGGTGATGCCAAACGCAACAAACGGCACCAGAAGAATCAGTCCCAAAACGACATGTCCCAGAAACATGAACAGATAAAACTGGTTTTGATACGTTTGTTCTTGCGACCACTCCATCAACGTGATGGCGGCGAGATAGAGAGAATTGGCGCCTAACAATGCGACCAGAAAAAAGACGATATTCAATAAGACTTTTAATCGCGGACCGATGGCAGGAACATATTTCCTGACGGGGCGCGAAGAGGATTTCTCTTCGGAGGAATTCGACATCAGAATCACTTTCGTTAATACAGAGCGTCCGGTGTGACTCGATGAAGAATCAGCCGGAGAATAATCTGTCGATTAGACGAAAGTGGCTTGGGGTGGTTTGTCGAGAGCAGCGATGAACGGTGATGTTGGAGGTTGGTCGTCACTCAATCGATGAGTGGCAAATTTTGGAAGGAGTGAGTCTTTCCCCAAACCATGGATTTCATGAGAGAGGCGAATGTCTTCCAAGATGCGAGAATCTAAAGTCGTTGCCGGGTCGATGGGAAGTTGATCGCGTGATTGACAATTTCCGTTCGCACAGGGTGTGGGTTCAACCGGACGTTGGTGATCAAGATGCGACTGTGGCTGATCTGTCTCAGCTAGAGAGACTGGCATTCCTTTGACATGCAGGTAGTCACCACAAGAAGCGTCTGCTGATGACGCTTTTGCGCAACAAATCAGAGCGACTGTGAAGAGCAGTCGCCAGTTTGCAGAACATGTTGTTGAGTACCAGTATCGCATGCAAAATTCTATGAAAAGTAGTCGCTACAATACTTCAACATACGCACTGTCTTCTGGAACCGTCAAGAAAATCTCGAAAGTCTCTGTCGGATGCTTCAAGAATTTGATTTGTATTTGAGATTCCAGCCCGGCTCTGTGGTTGGTTGTTCACCGGTTGATTCGGTCATTTTTCCATACAACTCCGGGCGGCGGGCGCGGATATAACGTCGACCTCCCGATTGTTCGATTTTTTCAGGAGTACATATTGCAGTAACGACATCATCACCCAGTTGGCGACATTCGGCAATCACTTCTCCAAACGGATCGAGGATCATGGATTGTCCATTGCGGACTTCGCCATCATCAAGTCCCACGGGATTCGTGAAAACCGCATAAACTCCATTTTCATACGCGCGGGCCGGTAACCACCGCATCAGCCAGCCACGGCCTTTCGGTCCGTCAAATTCCTGCCGTAATCGGACAGGATCGTGCTCCCGATTTTTCCAAAGTTTGGGGTCAACGGTTCCCCGACCCGGCATGACGGACGGTAAACAGCCTGTTACATGTGGCATGAAAATGACATCGGCTCCCAGAAGAGTTGTCATACGGACGTTCTCGGGAAGATTGTTGTCGTAACAAATCAGCATACCAAACTTGCACCCCGACCACTCGAAGACGACAAATTCCTCTCCCGATGAGAGATGAGGATTCACAAACGCATGCAATTTGCGAAAGCGTGCCAGGATGCCTGTTTTGGTGACGAAGACATAGGTGTTGAAAACCTGATCGCCGTCGCGTTCGAAGAGACCCGCAGTGATGGGACGATCAAACTCGCGAGAAATATTGATCAACGAATTCAGACTGGCACTGTCATCGAGCGGTTCGGCAAGATCGAGCAGTTGTTCTTTATCGAACGTCTGTGTGAACGAGTAGCCGTGAAGAGAGCATTCGTGAAAACTGACGATTTCCGCATCTTGTTCGACGGCTGTTGCCGTCAGTTGGTGGATGCGAGACAGATTGTATTCGGTATCTGCGTTTTTATGTTCAAACTGAGCGGCCGCGATGCGAATCTCTCTCATGCTGCCGTACTCACTTGATTAGCCCCAGAATTTTTCGCCGTTCAAATTCACATCGGGCTGTGTTTTGATTTCACAATCGCCCTGAACTTTCGACTGGCAAGCCAATCGTAGAGAATTATCTTTCTCGGTTTGCTTGGCCAAGAAGAGTGCTGGATGAAGACTGAGCCAAAGACGTTCCCAGAGTCCGGGCTTCTTGAGATTCTCTTCGCCCTTCGAAACCTCAACATGACAACTGCCGCACATTCCCATGCCTCGGCAATTAACGACTTTATGAGGTCCCCAATAGAGCTGAACGCCGACTTTGCGAGCTTCCTGGCGAAGGTTAGACCCTTCGGGAACATCGACCGTCACTTTTTCGTTCACAAATTTAACTTCCGGCATCGTGAAACGCTTCCTCATCAAAGGGATTGCAAAAATGGAGCCTCTTCTTCCAATAAATCATAAGCAGGCTGACAGGAATTTTCCAGATAACGCCCTACTCAGATTACTGGAAAAGGGTGCTTGAATCATGTATTCAGACCGCTTTTACTGGTGAGACACCCAGATTCTTCCATTTGCGTCCGAAAGTCTCGATTCATGCGAACTCATCGTCTTTGCCTACTTCTGTCGGTTCTATTCCTCAGCTCGAAAACCTTGGAGAGTGCGGAAAAGCCCAATTTTCTCATTTTTCTCGTGGATGACATGGGATGGATTGATCCCGAATGTTATGGCAACCCGTTTCACGAAACTCCCCACATCAATCGTTTGGCGAGTCAAGGGATGAAATTTACAGACGCCTATGCAGCGTGTCCTGTTTGCTCGCCCACTCGCGCCAGCATTCTGACGGGCAAGTATCCGGCCACTTTGAATTTGACCGACTTCATTCCCGGTCACTGGCGTCCGTGGGAAAAATTGGTGGTCCCAAAAATGAATCTGAACCTGCCTCTTGAAGAAAAAACATTCGCAGAATTGCTCAAGCCAGCCGGCTATGTATCAGGCTCTTTCGGAAAATGGCATCTCGGAGCCGCCACGCATTACCCCAAGCAACAAGGGTTCGATGAGTTCACCGTGACAGGAGGTCGGCATTTTTCTCCCAAATTCAAAACCACTCCTCGAGAAAATGTTCCCGATGGAACTTATCTGGCCAACTATCTGACCGACAAAGCGGAAGATTTTCTGGAACGACATCAAGCCGATCCGTTTGTGCTTTATCTTCCACATTATGCGGTGCACATTCCCCTTGAGGCCGAGGAAGAATTGGTTTCAAAATATCAACAGAAGCCAAAGACGGACAAGCGGCGTGTGAACAACCCGACGTATGCGGCGATGGTGGAACATATTGATCAGAGCCTTGGTCGAATCATGAAGAAGCTGGATGATCTTCAGATAAGCGAAAACACAGTCGTGATTTTCTTTTCCGATAATGGAGGCTTGTATCAGCGGTTTGACAAACAGGGGGAACCGGTCATGGTCAACCTGCCTTTGAGAAATGAGAAAGGTTCTCTCTACGAAGGAGGGATTCGTGTCCCACTTATTGTGCGTTGGCCGGAAAAGATAGCTGCGGGCTCAGTTTGTCATACTCCGGTCAGCAGCGTTGACTTTGTTCCCACCATGTTGGAGCTGGCGGGAGTCGATCAATCGAAGGTTCAGATTGACGGACAGAGTTTGGTTCCCTTATTGACAGAGGGAGGAACTCTCAGACGAGAAGGAATCTATTGGCACTATCCTCATTACCATCACACGTCACCTGCGGGAGCGGTTCGCGCGGGAGACTGGAAACTGATTGAATACTTCGATGAGAATCGCGTCGAACTTTACAATTTGAAAGATGACATCGGCGAGCTAACAGATCTCGCGAAACAAAATCCCCAAAAAGCTCAAGCATTGCAGCGTCAGTTGGTCGCCTGGAGAAAACGTGTGGGGGCAAAAATGCCGACGGTAAATCCCGATTATGATGCCGCCAAAGCGGATCAATTCAAACGGCGTCCTCGTTAATCGAGTTTAGAAATTTTTGGCAGTGTTTCTCGAGTGCGGAATCTTTCGGAGGCACGTTTGAGGAGCTTGCGATCATTTTGATTGAGAGAATCCATCCCATCTTCATGAACCTGGGCGAGAATTCGATCAAGGTTTTCGGACACTTCCAGGTCAAGTTCCGCTTCGCGAATCCGGCGTTGTTCTTCTCGTTTGTCTTTCCAGCGTTGTACCAAGGATTCCGGTTTTGGAGGAGCAGAGTCACGATTCAGGCTGGTATAACCTTCTGAGAAATCATAGCCCAGAAATGTTTCTTTGGGTTCGGGTTCAAAGCGTGTCACCACTTGGGATTGCATCATGATTGCCAACATACTCACGCTGGCAATCGCCACGACCATCGTTAATTCCAAGGTCAATCCTGTCAGCAGTAAAATGGTTGCCAAACACCAACTGCTGCGCAGCCAAATGATTTCGCCATTGTCCTCGTTAAAAATTTTGTGGGCAAGCTCTTTGAAAAGGATTCCCGATGTCATCGGCAATAACGGCAGCAAGTTGACTAATGTGAGAGTCCAGTTAATGGCGAACAATAGATAGATGATGTTCGTACCAGGGGACTGGCCAAGTTGAAATTCATCGAGCAACATTGGATCGAGAGCCGTCCCGAGTCGTCCCGATTGGTACAGCGGGTATGCGGTCAGCAGACAGATCAGCAGATTTGCTGTCATTCCGGCGATGGCTCCGAGAACTCGCGTCCGTGGTCGAGAAGCGGTCATCAAACCACCTGCTGGCCACAAGATTGATTGAGTCGGTGGTTCACCGTGCCAATTGCAAACTATGATTCGAGCACACTCATGAATCACAGCAGAGAAAAATAAGAGGGCAGAAATTGAACAGCCAAGTCGCAAACCGAACCATAAACACAAAGCAGGAGGAAGCAGAAAGAACAAAAGATTGATCTGAATTCGAATTCCCAAGACAGAACTAATGGGAATTGACCAAAAAGGGAGCGAGCCACGATTGTCGCGCATCATCCTGAAGCCCTTAACACATCCTCGAACCACGACTGGTCAGATCGTATGAAACAATAATGCTATCAACGTTCTGTATCCCGGGAATGGCTCACACCATGTTGACATAAAGACGATTCATCGTCTTCTCCATCGGTTATCCTAAGCAAGGATTATAGGAAGTTCAATTTCCGAATTTCAAATTCTCAAACGATTGGATCTGGTGTTCTGTCGTTGAAAGTGGTCAGAAACCTCGATGAAATCGAGTCGAAACTCTGCACGAACTTCCGGCATTTCTTCAGACCGGGAATTGCCTGAGAGCCCGCGATCAGCATACAATGGATTCTCATAATTGTTGCAAGTCACGACGATTTCAGGATTTCCTGATCTGAGATCACAATAAGAAACTCGAGAGGTGATTCGTCTCCTTTCGGGAACTTTTGATCTCTGGGTAGCGTTTTATAGATCGTCTTTTCGGTGGCAGGCACGTTCTGTGTCCTGATGTGTTTTCCGCGACTTTAAATTATTTGGAAACGAGCCAATGGATCTTCCTTCATGTCCTTCGTGCGGCCAATCGGTTTTGGACGAAAATCCAGAAACCTGCCCGTTTTGTGGCGCTGCCATGTCGTCAACTGGCGGTAAAGCATCTGCGACTGAGAAAAAGGCAGAGAAACTACCGAAAAAGAAACAACTGACTTCCAAAGATGAAGACCCTTTCGCGATTGAAACGAGTACTCAAAAAGCTGCGGTTCGAGTCGCTTTGCGAAAAGCCCCCGGAAGAACACACGCGGTTACTTGCCCCATGTGCGAAACTTCGGGATATGTCCCGGAAGCGGCTGCTGGGAAATCGGTGAAATGTGCCAACCCCTCCTGCATGGTTCCGGTCTTTGAAGCTCCCAAACTTGAAAAGGTCGAAGAGCCTCAGCCAGAGTCGTCAGGAAGCTCTTTATTTATGCTCATTTTTGCCGTGATCTTTCTTGGAGCTGCGGGAGGGGCCGTTTGGTTCTTTGTTCTAAGAGAACCACCACAGGATCCGAACGAGCTCGAAAATCTCGCGAACGAGCAGAACAGAAAGCCTGTTGAGAAAATCGAATACAATCCTGTCTTCGAAAACGACAAGAAGAATGAGAACGAAGATGATCAAAAACCGTTTGATCCGGTCGCTTATCGTCAGGAACTTTTGAGTAATACGATTCCTACAATCGCTCGACAGCGAGAATGGAATTCACAAACCAATCGGCAAGCGGACTGTCGTCAGCTACTGGCCGAATCATTCGCACGACTCGAGCAGCTCGACTCTGCCAAAGAGCAACTCGATAAAATCGATCAATATCGAAAAGAAGCATTCTTTAATAAGAGGCTCATGCCTCTGGTAGAAATTGCCTGGCGCGAGAAAGATATCTCCAACCGAAAAGAATTGATTGCTGAAGCTGAGAAAGCGGCTGCCGAATCTCCCACCGCCGGACGAATTCGATTCGACGATCTCAGCGGTTTGGCGGCCTTATTGGTTTCGGAAGGGCGACAGGCAGATGCGATCAAGTGGTTGGAGGTTGCCGTCAAAGGTGCGAACATTTCAGATGAACAACAATTTGATCGATTGCGACAAAGTTCGTCACAACTTCGTGTTCTGCGAGATCTGGAAGGATATCCGATCTCGCCTTTAATTAGTCACCCTGCTCACAAATGGGCGCAACCCGAATGGGTCACGGTGACCATGTTGCTGTTAGCTCACGACGAAGATGAAAAAGCCTTAGCTTGGATTCAAAGCGCGCCGACGGATCGGGTTCGTGCAGATACCTTGTTAGCCTATTCACGGTGGAAAGCCCTCACGGGAGAGCTTTCGGCAGATCAGATTGTGAAGCTGGTGGCTTCAGAGCCTTCCGCGACAAAAACGCGAATTTTGTCCGATGCCGCGGTCTTCTTTGCCTCGGGAGGTCAAAAAGAGGACGCCAAAAAAGTTCTCGATGTGGCCACCCAGCAATTGGAAAATTTGCCAGAAGGAACCGAGTTTTTGATTCCGGCTCCTGCCGAGTTATTGAACTATGAGATCTCCGATCCTTCTGCGGTGCTCAATCGAATTTTAGCGTTGTTGGCTTTGGCTCGCGCTCAGGATGCCGTTGGAGAAAGTGATGAAGCATGGGGCATCATGCAGCGTGCTCTCACGCTGGCTCGATCAATCGGACCAACTCCTTCTGCATTGGCTGCCCGACCTCATGATCAGAATGCTGTGGGCGCTGATGCCATCAAATCCGAGTTGAGAGAAAAACTGGGACTGGAAAACGAAAACACTCTTCGGATTCGATTTAACAGTTACGTCAAAAAACTGAACGAATTGGAATCCTCTGCAGATTTGCGAATACAAACTCTCGAAACATTGTTAAGCGAAGCGCTACTTTGGGGGCAGGCCGTCAATGTTTGGGAAGAGATGCAGACCAGGATCGATCAAACCAACGGAGATTTGAAAGAACCGTTTCTCAAATCATCTTTGTTACCTGAAGTCCAAGCCGCGCTTCAGCAAGCGAAGGCATCGAGTCAGTTGAATGAATTGAATCGAAGAATTGGATCGACCTTACCATCGCGCGATGCGCAGTTGGTCTTTCTCTTTGAGTTGGATCAAATGATCGCTACTAAAGATTTCAGCAATTTGGAATCGGCCATTAACACCAGCAAAATTGATCGCGAACGATTAGAGATGTCGTTGTTTGCTCGATTATTGCCCGTCGCAAAAGCTGGTGATCTTGAGTTGACGGTCTCCGCGATTCAGGCGATTCCTAAGAGGATCAGCACTACTCGTATGGATTTGACCGTCATGAAGGAAGAGTTGAATTATTTTCTCGGGCGTTTTGCCGGACAAATTGGTCAGCCAAAGCAGTTTCAGAAACTGGTTCAAAAGCAATTGCCGGCTCCGGTCGAGGAAGTTTCCATGTTGGCAGGCATTTGTGTCGGCGTGGACACTTCTCAACCAAAACCTGACAACAACGAAGTTGCGGAGTAGAGTCGAGAAAGCTGTCCCTGCGTGGCTTGAGTAATGTTAGTTCTGTAAAAATAGTGAAATTAGGAGAAAATGACTCGTTTGGTGTCGGTTTTGGACTGAATCTTGGAGAGATTGAACTCAAACCCGTCTTCCTTGTTGGGCAATTTCCACCTGAAACGTGCGTTTTCGGACTTTCCATAACAAGCTGATAGTCTTAGTATTACGTCAACGTCTGAGATGTGATTTCCCTCACGTCTGACGACTGTCTGTGATCGGATCACCCAGAAATACATCACGATTGATGAATCGAAAAAGGAGTTTCTTGTGAAACATCTCCTCCGGATTACCGGATTAGCTCTTTGCCTGGCCTGCTTCCCTCTTGTTTCCTTGTTTGGTGACGAGAAGGACCCCAAAATTTCAATCGCGCTTTCCAGCGCGGATGCAATCAAAGCCGACTTGAAACTCATGTTGGAATTGAATCCCAATTTGGAGTTGGTGCGTGAGCTCAAAGGTCGTGCTAATGAAGTCGAACAGCCCTGGGATGTGCTGAAACGATATCTCGATGATGTCTTTCTGTTAGGTGTCGATCCGACGCGTCTGATTCGAGTTGACCTCGTCAATTCGGATGAGGGCGTGAAGTATCGTTCATCATTTCCTATCGCAGATTTGAATGATTTTCTGGAAAACCTGGAACTGTTTGGGATCGAACCGAAACGTCGGACTCGCACTTACTACGAACTCTCTAATGCCTATGAAGGAATCCTGCGAGTCATAGATGATTTCGGTGTGATTGGTCCCGACCGCGAGGTTGTTCCCGCGCGTGGATTCGACCCCATCGATAATGATGTTAAGAAATACGCTCTCGATAAAAATGAAAAAACAATATTCGATGTTTTGTTTTACATGTTGAATAAAAAAGGCTCTGCCAAAGATCGTCGCAAAGAATATGAATCGATCAAAGAAGAGCTATTAGCGGCCGTCAAACAGAAAGAAGATGAAACCAAGGAAGATTATGAGTTGCGTCGTGCCGTTAGCGAACTTCAATTGGACGAATTGGCTCGCTACTTTGCCGATCCGAAAGAAGCCGTGATCGGTTGGTTACTTGATAACGAAAAGAACACCGGCAACCTCTCGATTAATTTGGTCCCTGATAAAAAATCGATGTTGGCAGAAGCGGTGGAGCAATTGGGGCAAGTGCCCTCACGTTTTGAAGGATTACCGGTTCCTGAAGGAAAAATTCTACACGGCAGTATTAACCTTCCGCTCGACGAGCAACAAAAGTCGAACCTCGTTGGCATCATGGAACTTTACCGCGAAAGCGGACTGGCCGAAGTGAAAAATTCGGACAAATTCGACGACAGCCAAAAGGAAGCTTATGACGAGATCGTCAAAATTTTGTCAGCTTCGATGATCGACACACTAAAAGAGGGCCGGCTTGACGGTTACGTGCTCACCGCACCTTCTGCCGACGGGAAATTCACACTGCAAGGCGGGATGGCGTTCAAGAATGCAAAAAGTGTCAGTCGCGCCATCGAGCTGGTTAAGAAAGGTCGTCCTGATCGCGAAGTGAACCTGAATATCGAAACACATGCCGGAGTGACCATTCACTCGTTTACTGCCTCAGCCGATATGAAGGCGGCCTACATGGATTTGTTTGGCGGTGACACGTTGTACTTTGGAGTAGGCGAGCATGAGTTCTGGTATGCGATTGGAGCAGATGGAATCGATGCGATCAAAACCGCAGTGACCAAAGCAAATGACACCAAGATCGAAAAGCCTTCTATGGAATTTGTCTCATTGTTCCTGAAACTGGGGCCTTGGGTCGAATGGCGAGGACGTTACATCACCCCGGAGGACCCGGCAGTCGAAGAAAAAGTTGCCGAAGCAGAAACGACGACTGATGGTGAAGAAGACACCAAACCCAAGGTGAGTCAGGATGAATTGCGGGAAATCGCGATCAGCTCCTTCAAATCGGGTAATGATATTCTGACGTTCTCACTGAAGAGGGATGGAGATAATGTGACGGGTGGCGGGCAGCTCGACACTGGCTTGCTACGTTTTGCCGGTCATTTGTTGGCTAAATTTACCGTCACACTCGCCGATCCTGGAACTGAACTCAAAAGCAAAGAGGCAGCCGCGGCTGAGTAGTTTTTCACCGCGTAGTTTTGCTCATCGCTGGAAAATTGGCAGAAAGTTGAATGGCATCTCAAGTATGAGACATGCCATTGCGGTTGAGTATTCGGGGCAAATGACATTGTCTCGCCATAATCCGTTGTCGCGTTTCATCGAGAGAATTTCTTCGCTCACACTTTGATACCACAGTGGCCACTCGTCGCCTGCACAATGCCACATGACCTGCACTGCATAATAGTGGCCGTAGAAGTAGTTCTGAATTTGGAAATGTCTCGGTCCTCTGGTACCGGGGCGATACCGTGACAAAAACTTGAGGCCATCTTCGATGGCTTGGCCCTCATAGATACCCGCAGAATTCAAACCCACAAGTGCGGCAGCAGAACGCGCAAATTCGGATTCTGGTTGACGCCCTTTCTGGTAGCGAAATCCACCATCAGAATTTTGGCTGGCCTTCAGATAGTTGACCGCATTGTCGATGGTTTCTTTTGGCACGTATAATCCTGCGTTCTTTCCCGAACGCAGTGCCATGATTTGGCAAACTGTCACAGAAACATCGGCATCAGATGGCTTGGGCTGGTAACGCCAACCCCCCTCTTCATTTTGAGAAGAGAGAATCAATTTGATGGCTCGGTCGAGACAGCCCTTCAGGTTTTCTCGTTCGGTCATGCCGTAAATCTCGGCGAGATAAGTGACCGCAAATCCGTGCCCGTACATCGGGCCATGAGTCCGAGAATTTGGTCTCTGAATAAAACCGTTGGCATCACAACGAGAAATGAGAAAATCAGTGATTCGTTCCACGGTTTCACCATAAGGCCCGTTGCCGGGTGTATGGCCTCCCGCAAGATATGCCAGGCCGACAAGAGCTGTCACTCCGATGCTATGACTTTCGACAGTCCCCGATCCAAACGAGCCATCTTGGTGCTGCGTAGCTGCCAGAGATTCTAAGCTTCGTTCGATGGTCTGGCGAATTTGGGGAGTCACCAATCGGCGGGCATCATCATTTGTGTCTTGAGCAACGAGACTATAAGAGAGTTTCGATCCCGAAAGTCCTCCCAATAAAAAAGACAGCAGCATTTGGCGACGAGAAATGAGATCAGTCATCGGGCGGTATTCCTTCCCGACGAAGTGTCATCGAGAGTTTATTGGGTCTGCACAGCTTCTGGATAATCCCAACTTGTTTTGGGAGGCAACGAGCCGGTTGGGGCTCCTTCCAGATTATAACCTCTCAGCAATCGATTTTCCGCAGCGCGTCGTGCTGGGTCTCTTTGAGTCTGGAACGACGGCGGGCGAGTTCCCACGCCGGGCCCGATATTTTCATCAGGAAACGGATCGTGATACTGATAAGAGACGGCTTCTGCTTTTTGATTGTAGATAAACGGTTGAGGAAAGCGCGTATTCAAAGGACTGACACAGCCGGAAGCCAAGCAGGCCAGAATTCCGAGAGGAAGACATAATATGATATTGTGATTTGGTTTCACGAGATGAAATCGTTCTTGGGGTTCGAATACGCCCTCAATATCTGATTGAGTGGGTGGAATCGTAGCAGACAAGCGATTTTCTGCCCAGATTGAATTCACAAGACATAAGTTATTGTAAAATCACGATTTTCGCTCTGAAGATTTCGCCGGGAATGGCAATTGTGCGGTTCACTTCCTCACATCGTATACGCTCTGCTGCTAAAATATTGCTCATCCAGACTATGAGTGACTTCTCTTGAAGGACGTTTGATATGAGATTTGAAGGCCAGACTGTCATCGTAACGGGCGCTTCGCGCGGCATCGGTCGTGCTGTTGCACTTCAGCTTGCCTCCGAGGGGGCCAATATTGGGCTCAATTACCGTTCACATACTGAAGAAGCGGAGGCTGTCAAACAAGAGATTGAATCACTCGGTCAAAAATGTCTGCTGCTTCAAGCGGATGTCGCTGATCAAAACGCTGTCGAAGAAATGGTCGCCAAAACAATCGAAGAATTTGGCGAACTTTACGGCTATGTTTCTAACGCGGCGTATTCTGATCGAGAGTTAATGATCAATGCCGATATGGACGGTTTTCGGCGCACAGTCGATGTCAGCATGTGGGGGGCATTTTATGGTGTGCGAGCGGCTTCTCAACAGATGGTGAAGGCCAAAACGAAAGGTTCGATTGTTGTTGTTAGTTCGCCGCATGGGGTGATCCCCATTCCAACAGCCATGGCCTATAATATGTCGAAAGCCGCCATTGATCACATGGCACGAACCGCGGCGATTGAATTGGCCGAGCATCGGATTAATGTCAATCTGATTCATCCCGGTTGGATTGATACTCCGGGAGAACGAAAATTTTTCACGGAAGAGCAAATTGAGGAAGGTTCAGCAAATTTGCCTTGGGGGAGAATGGGAACTCCCGAAGAGATGGCTAAGGGGATCGCCTTTATGCTCTCTGCCGATGCTGACTATATGACGGGAAGTACCGTGACGATGGATGGCGGTGTCAGTTTACCGTGGTGGAGCAATCGTGCTGATGGGCAAATGTAACAACGATGAATGAATCACTCCCCCAAACATTGCCAGACGTGGTGAATCGTTGTCAGCAAGTGATGGCGAACGCCTGGATGGTGCGGACTTTCATCAAACATAGTGAAGAAGTGGAAGACTTTCCCGAGTTGATGGGAATCGTACGAGCCGTCTTTGATACGTCCCGGGCGTTGGAAACACGCATTGATGATCCCCCCGGTTATCTGCACATGCTGAGAAAGAAGATCGGAAAGCTCAAAACCGCCGCACATCAATTTGAATCTGATGCGAAAGAAGCTTCCACGCATACCAACTTTCAGCAAGCCGTCATCGGTATACATTTTTGTAATCAACAATTGGATGAATTACTCGCGATAGGGCAAACCCTGATATCGACAAATTCACCCGGGAACTGAGGTTGCAGAAAATCGTCCGAACTACGACGATTTGTTTCTGAAATGGAATCCCCCTGAGAGGACCGGTCCTCTCGCATCAATTGCCCCTCAGGATGTCTTATGTCGAGTGCTGCACGTCCGGTCGTAAACAGGCCGACAAAGCCACAACGCTCCACCATCGATCGGCGCCCCGCTTGGGAATCGATTTCGCGTGGGGTGGCGGTCTTTTGGGGTTTGTTTTTGCTCCTGCAAGTTTTTCTTTGGGGTGATTCCTACACCGTTTGGTGGTTGGGAGAGTTACCGTTTCCTTCGACCGCACAACGTGGGGCGAGCGCATTGTTCGGAGTTTTGTTGTTGGTTTACGCCTTCACCGAACGAGAACCCAAAATTGTACGTGGTCTCACCTGGACCATGACTGGGCTGTTACTGGGATTTTCCTTACTACAAGTTTGGAATTGGTATACTGCGAGAGATGCCGGCATGATCGATTCCCCCGTCAGGGTTCCGTTTGTCTTGCAAGTGACGGGAATTTTGTCGGTTATCTTTGTCGGACTCTCTCAACCGAGTGAAGTCGAACGTGGTCGACAAGGGGGGGTGCTCTTGGCGATCATTGCGTTTGATTTGTGTTTACTGGTTGTTCCTCTGTCCCATATTTATTGTCTGGGACAAACAACCGATGCGGTTCCCTCACAAACAATCTTATTTGCTGTCGATGATTTACCGGATCCCACAGTCGATGCCGCCCACGATTTGAGTCGATATTTTTCGATCACTGAACCGACTCAACTGATTCTCGTCGGATCGGAAGAGACGACCTCAGTTTGGCAAGAAAGATTTCAATCTCTTGTTGATCAACATGACTTGAAAATCACGATGATCGCGGGAACATCAACGGCAGATCACCAATTCCAAAGCCAATTAGAAAAATTAAGAGTCGAGAACGATGTAAGATCGGTTTTATTGGTAGGTAGCCCGTTGCAAATCTCTCCGCTGCGAATTCGAACCTTACGAGCGGGATTGAAACCGCGACAGCTCGTCATGGAACGCGAGTCACTGACGTTGGAATCTGCACTTCGTGCCATCCCCGAACTTTGGCTTACGTATTTACCAATTCGAAAACAGGACCGACTGTAGGAAGGTTCCCACGATTATTCTTGTGGAAGTTTGGCGAGCGCGTCGTCGGAACCAACCAGCATTAAGACATCTTGATCGCAAATCACTTCTTCGGCGTCGAGAACGGCCATGATTTTTGTGCGAGTGACTTCACCTTCCTCAGTCACTTCTATCTTTTTTCTCATGAGTGCGACCAGGTTGACGCCGTAATCTTGTCGCAAGCGAAGAGTTGCGAGAGATTTACCCTGAAACTGTTTAGGAGCATGCAACTCAATTAAGGAGAAGTCTTCTCCGAGTTTGATAAAATCGTCAATACGGGGGTTTGCCAGTTGACGGCCCAGATGTTCTCCCGACTGTAATTCGGGTTGAATCACTTGATGGGCGCCGATCTGTTTGAAAATTTCGGCGTGGAAGACTGATTGAGCGCGGCAGATAATTTTTGGAACTCCAAACTTCGTGAGGATGACCGTCGTGAGAAGGGCGGCTTCAAAGTTTTCTCCAATCGCCACCACGGCAACATCGACCGAATCGATACTTTGGCTTTTTAAGGCCAGATTATCGGTGGAGTCGAGACGAACGGCCACAGGAACCTGGTCTTTAATCTCTTCCACAGATTGCTGCTCCGCATCAATGGCAATGACCTGCGCTCCACTCACCGATAATTGACGCGCAAGCGCGGTTCCGAAACGTCCTAAACCAATAACGGCAATACGATGCATGATTGTCTATCCGAATAATGTAGGAATCGGTAAGTCGATTAACCCAGCGCAACTCGCTCTTCCGGTAAATCGTAGACGGGACGTTTTTGTTTTCCCGCCAATGCCAGCAGCAACGTCAATGGGCCGACTCGACCGATAAACATCGTGAACACGATGACGATTCGAGAGGGTGTCGTCAATTCTGCGGTAATGCCGGTCGATAAACCGACGGTCGCAAAGGCGCTGGTTGCTTCAAACAAATGGTCGATTAATTGTGCGGGTTTGGCTTCAAACAAGACGAGTAAAAAAGTAGCCACCATGACAATGAACAAACCCGATGTGACGACGAGAAACGCTCGTTGAATTTGGTTTGCAGGAATTCTGCGGTGCCTAACTTCCACTCGGTCCTTACCTTTGAGTAACGAAACAATCGATAAGAGGACCAATGCGACCGAGATTGTTTTGATGCCACCTCCCGTTGATCCGGGGGATGCTCCGATGAACATCATGCCGATGGCGAACATTTTGGTGGTGGTTTGTAGCTCTCCGAGATCGACGGTATTAAAGCCGGCGGTTCGGAAAGAGACCGATTGAAACCAGGCATCGCTCCAGGCGACTTGAGTAAAATCTTCTCCGGTTGAAGCAAATGACTCCAACAAGACAAACCCCAATGTCCCAATCACCAGCAAGCTGACTGACGAATAGAGGACTAATCGCGAAGTCAAACTCAGCCGGGTTTGAGTGAAAAAATTCTCACGTATCGCGTACCGTTTCCCTGGCCCACGTATTTTTTTGCGAAGAACTCGATACAAGTTGAAAACGACACCAAACCCTAAACCACCCACGACAATCAATCCTGATACAACAAACTAGATCTGCCAGCGATCTGCCATCCCGACAAAACTGTTGTCCGTCAAGGAAAACCCCGCGTTACAGAAAGCCGAGACCGAGTGAAAAATCGCCTGAAAGGCTTGTTCGCTCGGAGCGGCATCCGGCCACAATCCCGCCATCAGGAATGCACCCACTATTTCGGCGGTAAACGTAAAAATTAAAATGGTGATCAGCAATTGTCGAACGTCTGCTAACCGATCTGAATCGAGCAATTTTCTGAGTGTGGCTGTTTCCTGAACTTGCAGGTGCCGACCCGCCAACGCGATGAATAGAGCACAAAATGTCATGATGCCCAGTCCACCGATCTGGAACAAAACCAGAATGACCGATTGTCCAAAGCGGCTCCAATACGTTCCCGTCGGTTCGACAATCAATCCGGTCACACAACTGGCTGAAGTTGCCGTGAAAAGAGCGGTCGTAAACGGTGCGCTCTCGACGACAGAATCTCCTGGCATGACAGCACGAGCACGAGGCAACATCAACAGGAAGGTTCCAATCATCACCAAGACAACAAACGACCCAACCAACAAGAGTGCCGGATTAATTCCTTTGGAGGTATACGCCCGACTAGCCGACAGGCCCTGGAGTAATCCCAAGACCAGAATCAATCCTTCCGAATAGACATACAACCATTCAAACCTTTGTCCTGCTGGTCCATCGATAAACGGTAGTAAATGCGCCGTTGAGAACACAAGCATTGAGCCAAAGCAAAACAGCCCCGCAAAACTCACCTTGGCCCAGTGTTCTTTCAAAAATGAAGAACGCCGCAGGCTCCACCGATAGCGGGTGATACAAGAGACGGCTATCGTCAAGGAAGCCATCACGATTAAAACGCCGAGTAAATCGGTTTGCTGATCGGAGGACTGCCGCAAGCCGTGTCGAATCGCGAGTGTCACGATGGCAGTGATCAGTGCAAACATCTCTGTCTGCACGAGTCGAGTTGACCCGCGCTCGTGCTGACTTGCTCGAAAGCGAAGAAATTCTGGAGATTCTTCAGGAGGCAACATATCAATCATTCTCTGAAAGGGACGATCCTCAAAATACCAGAACCACTCTCTCTACGCACGGCAGTCCGTCTGGATCATGCGAATCCGGGGAGGGTACTACAATGAAACTCAACTATCCGAAGAGGGGTCTCATCAGTTATCATCGTGCCGATAGCAATTCTCCTGAGATTTATGACGGGAAGTTCTGATGGTCCGCGATTTTGAGCTCGAAAGTCTCATCCACGATCCGATTCACGGCTACATTCCCTTTGTCTCAAAAGGATCCCTGCCTGAAGGCGAAGTTTCTGAACAGGAAATTATTGATCACCCGTGGGTCCAGCGCCTGAGGCAAATTCATCAGTTGCAAACGGCTTGGTGGGTTTTTCCTTCCGCCGAACATATGCGTTTTCAGCATGTCTTGGGAGCAATGCATCTCGCGTCCCGAGTCATCGAACATTGGTACGATTCGCTGGTTGAAGCGTGCGACAATGTTCCCTCTCGCGGTTACGTCGAGAGTTTGGTGAGAATGGCGGCGTTATTACACGATGTTGGACATGGACCGTTCGGGCATTTCTTTGATGATCATTATCTCGACCAGTATGACCTGACACATGAAGATATCGGCGCTCATATCATTGAACATGAATTAGGGGATTTGTTGCGACAGATCCGTCGGAACCCACGAGGAGAGTTACAGCCTTTAGAAGAACTCGAACCTCGACAAATCTCCTGGTTAATCCGTCGGCCTAAAAGCCGAGATGACCACGAAGGACAACCCGATTGGCTGCGCAAATTGCGCGCATTATTCAGCGGTATCTATACGGTCGATAATATGGACTTTGTCTTGCGAGACGCCTACATGACAGGCTACTCGCTTCGTTCGTTCGATATTTCACGGCTACTTCATTACAGCTTCTTCACGCCTTCGGGATTAACAATCCATGTTCGTGGGTTGTCGACTCTCATTAACTTTATCGAAACGCGTGCGAATCTCTTCCGATCCATTTATTTTCATCGCGCGGTACGTTCACTCGATTTATCTTTGGGAGACATTTTCGGCGAGATTATGGAACATCTGTTTCCTGGAAATCCCCTCGAACATCTGGATGAATATTGCAAACTCACCGAATCCACATTTCTTGTCGATGTAAAACGGTGGGCCGATAGCGACGATCCTCGAAAAAGAGACATTGGCGAACGCTGGAATCGAATTCTCTGCCGGGAACTTGGCTGGAAGATGGCGTGTGAAAAGTCAATGTTCTTTCACACAGGAGCAGCCGAGCAAATGTCGATCTTTTCCGAACCTGAAATCGTGGAAAAACGGGTCCGAGAACGATTGCCGAAAGCGATTAACGAGATCCCTCTGAAAGTCGATGTGGCTCGCCATTATCACCGTCCAAGTGGGCGACTTCCTGCGGGCGGCCAAAACTACTTGATCGATCCGGCGTATGGAGACGCTCAAGAGTTATTGGATGATGAATTGTTCCGGTCAGTTCCGACCAGCTTTCTGATCTTCCGCATCTATGCACAGAATCATGATCACGATGTTGCTTTGAATGAATCTCTCGGAAAAATGCTGGGCGAAGCGGCTGATGCAAAGACGAACATGTAATCATCTTCAGATGACAGCCTTTCAAAGTGTTCTGACTGCTCGCATCGGATGTGGCACCGCTGTATAATGTGAGCCTCAATAGAGAATCATAGATAGACGTTGAAGTCACAGATGAGGAAATACGATGTCGATACTCGCAGGAAAAGTTGCGCTAATTACTGGAGGAGCAACGGGAATTGGAGCCGCCATTGCGCATGGGCTGGCCGATCTCGGATGTCAGGTTGCCATCACCGGGCGTCGTGAAGAGAAGTTGAAAGAAACCGCTGAAGGGACCAACTTCAAATATCATGCTTGTGACGTTTCGGATCGTGAAAGTGTCAAAGATTTGTTCGCATGGGCTGCCGATGAACTCGGACACATCGACATTCTCGTCAACTCGGCAGGCACCAACATTCAGAAGAGACGAGTCGCCGAACTTAATCCCGACGATTGGGACAAGCTCATTAAGATCAATGCGACTGGCGCGTTCCATTGCGTTCAAGCTGTATTGCCTTCAATGCGCGAGCGACAGGATGGCGTGATCATCAACATCTGTTCGATCTCGGGTGTTCGCTCGAACCCATTGGGTGGCCTTGCTTACAACGCTTCGAAATATGCGATGCGAGCTCTTGGTATGACGGTCGGTGAGGAAGAGCATGAAAACAAAATCCGCGTGACGAACATTCATCCGGGGGAAGTGGAAACTCCGATTCTGGATGACCGACCGACTCCGGTTTCTGCCGAGCATCGTGCCCGAATATTGCAGCCCGAAGATGTGGCGGCGACAGCCGTCATGGTGGCGTGTCTTCCAGCACGGGCGCGAGTGCCAGAACTCATTATCGTCCCGACTTCGGCTTCATTCATATAGTTCAGTAGTTTTGAGGACAAGATTGCGACTTGCAATCTGCTTTCGGTCGGAACAAGATCAAGAGAATTCACACACTTTTGAAATGGCGAACTCATGAATAAAATGACCACACCGATTCAGGTCAAAGCCCTCGATCATGTCACGTTGGTTGTGAAAGATCTGGAAGCCAGTAAAGAATTTTATTGCGGTCTGTTGGGAATGGAGGATGTTCCTCGCCCTGATTTTACTTTCGCTGGAAAATGGTTTCAGGCGGGAGACACACAAATTCACCTGATTCTCGAACATGGACAATCAGGACCGGCTGGAGAGATTCGCCCCGGTGAACCGACGACACGCAATCATCATTTTGCGTTCCTCGTCGAAGACGTTCAGTTTTGTTTTGAGGCCGCAAAAGCGGAGTCTGCCACAATTATTTCAGAACCCAAATCACGTCCTGATGGGGCCGTCCAGCTCTTTTTGCAAGACCCGGATGGTTACGTGGTCGAGCTTTGTCAGCCGTGAAAACCCCTGAAATTCGGTCCGGTTATAGGGACTGAATCAGTCAAGGGAACTGATTCGGACGTGTTTCTGGAATGCGGGGTGGATTCGCCCCCCCCGGGTGTTCTATACTCGTCCTCGTTGACGAAACATGTTGAGTTGACACGATTTGTAATAGTGATTTCGCCCGAAGACGATCGGAACGGCTGAATGTCGAATGTTTCGAGATATCTAGTAATTGTTGCCTTGGTTCTGGCAGGTATTGTCGGTGTCAGCGCGGCTCTCGATATGGCCATTGCCATCCCTTATGGACGGCAGTTCCTGCTCGATATCATGTTTCTGATCGGTGCTGGTCTCATTGGCTACATGGGATACGAGACTTTCAAAGATTACTCGTAAGCCGATCTATTTTCTCCCTCGGCGACACTGCTTTATTGTCGCGATTCGTAATACTGGTTCAAGACGCGAACTCTTCGGACCTGTGCCGCGGTGACTGCTCCGAGAATTCCGAGAGTGACCATGAAGATCACTCCGTAATGTGGCAGATAGGGTTCGGTGGGATGCCATCGCCAAAGTCCCAGGTATCCAAGACATGATAGAATCGTTGAACAGACCACTACGCGCACGTTGAAAAACATCCCCGAAGCGACGACAACCATGGGATATCCAATGACCAGCGGTCCCAAATCTTCGGGCACCTTCAATAAGACAAACGTCAGCAGGAGAGCATCCGTCGCGGCCCAGGCGTATTCCAGATATGTTTTCACAGTCCGATTCGCGGCAAGAAATTGAAACAACCCAATCACAATGGCCCACACGCCGAGAATCGTCATGACTTCATTATGATAGGGCTGACTTTCGACTCCGCTGATCCAGTACCGTCCTTGAACAATCGTCGCGGCAGCGAGCACTCCGGCCCAGCGTGAAGACGCGGCAGGAAATCGACGAGACCAACGATTCACGCGACTGATCAACGATGGTGAAGCTGCTTGAACGTGTTCGCCCTGCAAAAATCGCTGTAAGTCTTCTGCCAGTTCTTCGGCAGTTGCGTACCGTTTGTCGGGATCTTTTTCGAGACATTTCAGACAGACTTTTTCCAAGTCACGAGGAAGCCCCGAGCGCAATCGTCGCGGTAGCAACGGCTCCTGTTCAATCACTTGGACTATCGTGTCGAGTGGGTGGTCTTTTTTGAAGGGGGGTTTCCCGGTCAACATTTCGTACAGAATCGCTCCCAGCGAATAGATGTCGCTGCGATTGGTGATCAGCTTCACGCGACCGGCTGCCTGTTCGGGAGACATATAACTGGGTGTCCCGATAATCACGCCGGTTTGTGTCTGTTGGTCATCATCGTTTCCAAAAATTCGGGCCAGCCCGAAGTCGGTGACCAATGGCTTACCGTTTTCATCCAGTAAAATATTTGAGGGTTTCAAGTCACGATGCATGACCTGATGTTCGTGGAGATAATGCACCGCCTGAGAGATCGGAATCAATAATGTGACCGCTTCTTCGATGTCCAAAGGGCCAGATTTCAACCGGTCGGACAATGTGTCCCCGGTGACATAATCCATGGCAAAGTAATGTTGTCCCTCGACTTCACCAATTTCGTGAACGGTGACAATGTTGGGATGCTTCAATCTTGCGGCGGCTTGGGCTTCGATCTGAAAACGCCGTAAATCTTCGTCATCAGCCAATTGATGCGAGCGGATGACCTTAATGGCAACATCGCGTTTGAGGTCTGTTTGACGCGCTCGAAACACAACACCCATTCCACCACGGCCTAGCTCTTCTTCAATCTCAAACTTTCCGAATGTCTGGTTCGGTTTGAGCATGGATGAGCCGAACGAGGAACTCGATCCCGAGCCACTGGAAATAGTGGGTGCGTATTCGGGAAGATTAATGTCAGCCAGCGAACGAGACTGCACCACACTGAAGTCATTCAAATTTCCCAGACACCCGATGAAGGGTTCGATCTCTGGTGATTCATTCAGGATGCGTTCACAAGTGGTGTGATCTCCCACCTGAAGCGCTTGGGTGTAGGCTTCCAATTGCGCAAACAGCAATTCTTCGGACTCGTCAGATGGAGTCGGACGATCACCGACATCATTCGACATGCTGCATCTGCTCCTGCAATTGTTTGATGGCTCGCAACCATAACATCTGAACCGCTCCTTGAGATCGCTCCATTTTGTCAGCGATTTCTTGGAATGGCAGTTGTTGCATGTTTCTCAAATAGATCACTTCCTGATAATCGTCGGGGAGTTTCGAGAGCGCGTCTGCCAGCAGAATTTCATTCTCTTTGCGCATGATCACTTCGCTGGGAGTTTCTTCGTTGGCATCGGGTTCTGCCGCGCCTCGAAACAAACTTTGTGATTGCGATTGCGCAAATGAAACTTCACGATTGGCGTTTCGTTTTTCTGTCCCTTTGTATTTTCGACAGAAGTCGACGGTGTTATGTTGCAGTATTTTCTTCAACCAACCAATCCATTCGGCTTCCGATTTCCCACGAAATTGATCAAATCCCTGATGAGCGTCCATCATGGTTTGTTGAATCAGGTCAGACGCATCGATTTTGGCATTCATCCATGTTTCCATCTGAGATCGTGCCATGAAGCCGACGTAAGCCCGACATTTTTCGAATAATTCATCGCGCGCATGATCGTCTCCTTCCCGGGCTCGATTGAGCAGAGTAAAAATTAGCGAGCCTTCGTTTTCAGTCATCGTTGATCGAGCTTTCTGAAATGATTTCTCTTTCCAGCATAACCGAATCGGTACTCAATACGGATACATTTTTCTCTCACAAACATTTGCAGCGCGAATGGCTGACGAAATGTCAGGATTCCGTGTTCAAGGCTGGACTCTGAACCCGGTTCCTATGAAAATCAGAAGATCATTCTCTTTACATTCTTCTGACCGATTGAGTGACCATCGTGAAAACTGCGTTACCACAATACGAAAAACTGGGCGCCTTCTATCTTGGCAAAGAATACGATTTGGAAGCGGGCGAATGCCGGGATGATTTGATTCTTTATGACTCCAAAGACCTGACAACACATGCCGTCTGTGTCGGGATGACGGGGAGTGGGAAAACAGGACTCTGTCTGTCTCTGCTCGAAGAAGCCGCCATCGATAACATTCCCGTCATCGCCATTGATCCCAAAGGGGATCTCGGTAACGTCTTTTTGACGTTCCCAGAAATGAATCCAAAGAGTTTTCGGCCGTGGATTGATGAGAGTGAAGCGGCCCGCGAAGGGATGTCTCCCGATGAGTATGCCGAGAAGACGGCGACCATGTGGAAAGAAGGACTCGCTTCCTGGGGGCAGTCTCCGGGAAGAATCAAACGGTTCCGCGATGCGGTCGATATGGCCATCTACACGCCGGGAAGCACTGCCGGTTTACCGATCACAGTCTTACGATCTTTTAACGCACCAGCGCAGCAAATATTGGATGATCCCGAAGCCTTTCGGGAACGGGTTTCATCGGCGGCCTCGGGATTACTGGCGCTCATTCGAATTGAGGGGGATCCGCTTAATAGCCGCGAGCATATCCTGATTTCGAACATTCTCCAGACGGCGTGGCTTTCTGGTCGTGACATGGATATTCCCTCTTTGATCAAAGAGATTCAGAACCCGCCGTTCCATTCCGTCGGTGTACTCGACTTGGAGACGTTTTATCCGCCCAAAGATCGCACTGAGTTGGCGATGACCTTGAATAATCTTCTGGCCTCTCCCACGTTTGCCAGTTGGCTGGAAGGCGAGCCGCTCGACATCAAACGGCTGCTTTACACGAAGGAAGGGAAGCCGCGTCTGTCGATTTTGTCCATCTCTCATCTCTCCGACCCCGAGCGTATGTTTTTTGTGACAATCTTGCTTAACGAAATTCTCTCTTGGGTACGAACGCAACCGGGGACATCGAGCTTGCGGGCAATTTTGTATATGGACGAAGTGTATGGCTACTTCCCACCAACAAAGAACCCTCCTTCCAAGACGCCGATGTTGACGTTACTGAAACAGGCTCGCGCATACGGATTGGGATGTGTCTTGGCCACTCAAAACCCCGTCGATCTCGACTACAAAGGTCTGTCCAATACAGGAACCTGGTTCCTAGGTCGATTACAAACCGAACGAGATAAAGCCCGAGTGCTGGAAGGTCTCGAAGGGGCCTCGATTCAAGCGGGGCAGGAGTTCAACAAAGCAGAAATGGAAGCCACGCTGGCTGGTCTCGGTCGCCGCGTCTTTCTGATGAATAACGTCCATGAAAACCGACCCGTGACGTTTCAAACTCGGTGGGCGTTATCGTATCTGCGCGGTCCCCTGACTCGTCAGCAGATCAAAACCTTGATGGATCCGTTACGTCCAAAGGTTGAGGAAAAGCCAACCTCGACTGCTCCCGGCCACATACCTTCAGTGACAAAAGCCAAGGCTCAGCCTGCTCCCCAGATGACATCTTTGGCGGCCGCTGCTCGACCTGTCATTCCCGATTACGTCAAAGAGACTTTTCTGGATCTCTCACAACCAATTTCTGAATCAAGTCGTTTGGTTTATCGTCCTATGATGTTGGGAACGGGCGAATTGCATTTTGTGCGTTCGACTTACAAAGTCGATGAGTGGCGGGAAGCGGGACTGCTGCAAGCGTTTGACAACAATATTACAGAACCGGATTGGGAAGATGCGACCCCCGTCGATTCGCATCAGTTTCAATTCACATCCGAGCCTCATCCCAAAGCCGTGTTTGCCGATGTTCCGTCGAAGTTGCTCAACAAGACAAACCTGAAGCGGTGGACCTCGCGACTGAAGGCCGAGTTTTATGAGACTCAACGTGTGAATGTTTGGAAGTGTACCGATCTGAAACTCTATTCCGAACCGGGAGAAACGGAAGGGGATTTTCGAGTAAGGATACGACAAGCGGTGTCGGAACAACGGGATGTCGATGTCGAAAAATTACGCAAAAAATTCGGTTCCAAAATCGCGACATTACAAGGTCGCATTGAAACGGCCGAAGCCGCCGTCAAACGGGAAGAGTCTCAATACGCGAAAGCCAGAAACGATTCTTATCTCAGCATCGGCTCGACGTTGCTCGGTGCGTTATTCGGACGCAAGATTGCCTCACGTACGAATGTTTCCAAAGCCACGACCTCGGCACGATCAATGGGGCGAGCATCTCAGCAAGGAGATGATGTTGTACGTGCGAAAGAGAAAGTCTCCACACTCAAACAGGACAAGGATGCTCTCGAAAAAGAACTGAACGAAGAGGTTAAATCACTCGAAGAACATTGGGATTCTGAGAAGTTGGGTCTCGAAGAACTTGAAGTAACGCCTTGCAAGAGCGACATCCGCACCGATGACGTGCAACTTGTCTGGACCCCCTGGCTGATCGATGATGCCGGGATCGCCGAGCCGGCGTTCAACTCGGGAGAATGAGACCGTGAATACCGAGTGTCCATAAAAAAACGCGAGGCCAAAAATGACCTCGCGTTGATAGGATTGTCATTCTACGTCAACCGAAAACTTTACTCGTCGGTCTTGTCGTCCGTAGAATCATCGGTTGATTCTTCTTTGACGCGGGCTGGCTCTTCCACTTTCGCGGGAGGAGTTTCCGGGACCGGTGGTTTTTCCTGCTGTTCTTCCTTCATTTTTTTCAGCTCTTCACTGACGGAAGCGAGTTGAGTTTTCAACTCTGACATTTCTTTTTGAGCAGTCGCTTTTGCTTCTGCGACGGTTTTGGTCATCTTGGCGACTTGCTGCTGAGCATTTTTGTTGGCGGCTTCCGCTTTTTCAGCGCGCTCTTTGGCGGCTTTGGCAAGTTGAGCCTGCTTCTGAGCGGCCTGCTTTTGATTTTGTGCCTGCTTACGGGCTGCATCGCGTTCTGTTTCGACCTTTGTCAGCGACTGTTGCGTTGATTTCAACGATTTTTGAGTCGAAGCAAGTTTAGATTGTGTTTCGCTCAATGACTTTTGAGTGGAGGCCAGTTGTGCTTCCAGCTTTTCGAGTTTGGTAGCGAGTTCCGTATTCAGAGCTTCGGCTTTGTCGGCGTCATCGGCTCGTTGTAGAGCGATGTGGTAAGGCAATGGATAGCGAAAGCTGGTGGTTTTCTGAGTGCCTGGAGTGCAGCAGGTTGGTTTTGGAGCACAACAACTCGGTTTGCCAGCTTCGAGATTCGAGAACCCCGAATTCAACAGCAATGCGCACAACGTCACAAGTGTAACACGTATCATGGAAACCTCTCTGAGTGTGGAAAAAAAGGGGGGGGTAGATTCATTCAACGACACAAGGTCGGACGGTGGGGTGTGATCACTTCGCAGTCAAGCCATGAGAGTCACACATGGGGTGGGAATTCTTCCTCTGATCGGCATTCTTTGCCAGCTCTCTCCATTTTAGCAGTCACAGACCCATGAATACAAGGAGACGTGTGAGCGATATTCGGGTTCTACGTCCGGTTGTATCGATCTTTCGAGTCGTGCGGCAAGTCAGTCTTCGAAGATGAGTGTCTCGGCGGGGAAGACAGGGCCCTCGACGCAACTTCGTTTGTAATCCCAACTGCCGTCGGCTTGTCGAACGGGAACCACGCAACTGAAACAAGCACCGAATCCACATGCCATCGGACTTTCCAACGACAACCAGCAAGCGACCTTTTCCTGCAAGCAAATCTTTTGCACGGCTTCCATCATCGGTTCGGGACCGCAGCAATAGACTTTGTCGGGAGGTGTGTCGGAATGAATGGCGTTTTGGAGTAACTCAGGGACAAATCCGTGATGACCGAATGATCCATCATCGGTGGCAATTTGCAGATCGAGCCCTTCCATCGTGAACTGCTCGATCCCGGCCAGATAATCTTTTGAGCGGACGCCATAGGCAAGCGTCAATTTCGAGGGTCTGCCAGTGAGTTCTCTGGGTGGGTTGCCGTAGCTTTTTAATCCCAGCGATTCCCGAGCCACTGCCAAAAAGGGAGTCTGTCCGATTCCTCCCGCGACCATCATTAGATGCCCATCGCCCGGTTCGGGAAATCCATTTCCTAGCGGTCCCCAAACTTGTACGGGGTCACCAGCAGACCAGTGTGTCATCAGGTTGGTCAGCTTACCGATGGAGACGTACCCGAAGTCAATTCCGACTGAGAGCCCGTCTTCTTCATAGGTGTCAAACAAAGCGAAGGGACGACCGAGAAGCGGGTCGTTTGTGCCGGGTTCTTTCACCATGAAAAATTGACCGGGACGAATTTGCTGGGCCAGTTCGGGGCACTTCAGTCGCAAGCGATAGGTATTGGTGGCAAGCTTTTCTTGTTCGACAACCACAGCGGAAACTTGTCGAGCGGTGGGAACCAGTCCTGGTAGAGTGGTTTCAGAAGACATGTCAAAATCCTGTTACTTGCGTCGTGTTGAATTCTTGGAATTGCTTTTTCTTTGCCGACGTGGGCGAACGCGGTGTTTTTCTTGGCCGCGTGGCTCATTGCCGGGCTTGCTGAAGGCAAACTCCAGCAAATCATTGGCTTCTTTATGAGTCAGAATTCGGTATTCACCACTGGCGAGAGTTCCCAGTTTGATGGGACCGAAGCCAACCCGTGTCAGCGTCATCACTTTATGACCGATGCGGGCGAGTAAGCGTCGGACTTCCCGATTTTGTCCTTCACTGAGTTGCAGTTCCAGCATGGTGCTTCTTCCCTGCTTCTTCAGCTTTTTCACGTGGTGAACTTTGAAACGTCCTTCGCGGAAATACAAACCATCCTGTAACTGTTTGATGGCGGAGTAATCGGGATCACCTGCGACTAACACACGATAGGTTCGCAAAACGCGAAACTTCGGATGCGTCATACGGTTCGTCAGTTCTCCATCATTAGTGACAATCAATAACCCTTCGGAGTTTTCATCGAGACGACCGACGGTAAAAAGATGATCAACTGCCCGGTTGTGAGGAATTAAATCGATGGCACGCGGGCGTCCGCTGGGATCTTCGTGCGTACACACCACTCCCGATGGTTTATTGAGCAGGTAATAGACTTTGGGTTTGAGCTTGACGATTTCTGTATCGACGCGAACTTCGTTCTTCCCAGGAACGACCTGTGTCCCGAGTTTTGTGACCACTTCGCCATCAACCTGTACGTGGCCTGTTGTGATGAGTTCTTCGCTTTTACGACGCGAACTGACACCGGCAGCCGCTAAATAGCGTTGCAATCGCATCGGTTTTTCGTCGCCAGTGTTTGACATGGGAAGTCGTCTCAATAAGTGTAATCGTGTGGAAGGTCCTTCAGCATAGCAATTTTTCTTCCAAAAACAGAGTCTCCTGCGTTGAGAGAGGTTTCTATGCAATTCACGATAAAAGTTTTGCACGCGGCTCAATTCTACCGGCAATTCCACTCGTTCTTCTACAGATGGTGAAATCTATGAGGAGTGACGCACATCAAAATCATTCTCGTTCATTGGTGGAAAGGCGTCGAAAGTATTCACGGATTCGATCTTCATAGGCGGGAAGATATTTTTCATCTGAAGCATTCAATAGCTTTTGACGGATACGAGGAGGCAATTTCCCCCACACTTCTTTCATAAGACGTTCTCGCTCTGCTTGGCGCAATTCGAGTAAACGACTTTGTTCGCGTTGACGAATTTCTTCAGAGGCTCGGTCCGCGGGCTCTTTCGATTCGTTGCCAGGAGCTTGCCCTTCCGCATCCCCCGAACCTTGTGGTTCTTGGCCATCCTCGGGCATTGGCTGTTTGCCCATCGGCTGTGTGGACTGCTGCTGAGAGGGAGGGGCCTGCTCGGGAGGTTTCTCACCGTCCTGCGGTTGATTTTGTTGCGGTTGATCTTGAGGTTGGTTTTTCTTCTTTTGCTGATCGGCTTGATCGAGAAGTCGATCCCAGACAGTCAAAATTTCGCCTTGCAGTTGGAGTGTCAAATCATCGACGGTTCTTTCTTCCATCTGTACACGATGAGCTTGCAAATCTTCGAATAATAATTTGGCATCGCGCTGAATTTGCTCAACATCAGGCGGCGGTGCCTGACCATGCGCGAGAGAAGACGCGAGATAAATCGCAAGTACGAGTTGTGGTAGCAACACAGAATTCATCAGATGACCTCGTCCACCGGTGTTTGTGATTCTTGTTGGCGTGTCATGATGTCTTGCAACAGTCGCAAAACATCTGCCTGTTTTTCTTCCAGCCGCTTCCACGCCTCCTGTGTCTGTTCATTCGATCCTTCCGAAAACTCGCGTGCTGATAGCTCTCGCGACTCCTCCTGAATTTGCTGCTGGACAGCTCGCAGCAACAAAAGCTCCACGTAAATCGTTTGTTGTTCGCCCTGTTCGGTCTCTTCACCAGCAGGTTGATCTGAGGGGTTGTTCTCGTTGTCTGCTTGCTGATCATGGGCCATCCGCTTCAACACGTCGAGAAGAATTTCGAGTTGACGAAGTGAGCGAGGCATTGAGTTGGTTGCGGCGGTTTTGATTTCGCGAGAATCGAGCGTCTGATAGCTCTGTGTCATGGTTTCCAAAACATGGCTCAGGGCCAATTCCACTGCTTCGATTTCTCCCAATGCCGTTCGTAATTCGTCCAAGTCGTTGAGGAGATTTTGTTGTCCGTCACGGATTTCATTCAGGTTCTTTAAGAGCGAACGGTTCCACCGACCAGCCGTTTCGACTTCTTGGTTCAGATGCAAAGCAACTTGGTTCATCAGTTTTTGTCGTAAAGCGATTTGCAGAAGTTTCGGTAATAACTCGGTTAATAGCTCGAGTTGATGACTCGATTCGAGACTCTGTCGTTCCTGATCGATGGCGTCTTGTGCATCTGCCAGTTTCTGTTCGGCTTGTTGAGAGAGAGCTTCAGTCGGTTGATTCTTCTCGATCTGTTGCGAAAGTTTCTGCATGGGGTGTTCTGCTGCTTCCAAAGCATCGGCCGACTTGGGAAGTTGCAGTCGATCAAGCATACGACGAATGCGACCAGCTTCGCGATTCAATTCGTCCTGGCGGGATTGGAGTTCATTTTGTGTTTGCGGATCACCGTTGTTTTTGAGAAGTTCATCGCCGATCTGTTGTTGATTGCGAGTGAGTTGATCGAGGTTGCGAGATTGTTCGTCGAGCAATTGCATTTTTAATTCAGCATCGGTCACCGGTCGATCATTGAGTTGATCGTCCCATTCCTGAAATTCTTGTAACAAAGACTGATTTCGTTCGATGGCTTCGTTCAGGTGATTATCGCGAAGCGACCGTTGGTTGTCAGACATTTGAGTCGCAGCGTCCGAAGCTTCGACGTTCTCGGACAGGTCTTTCACCATCGATTGAGGATTTTCTCCGTCCATCTCCTGTTGAATGGCTTCTTGAAATTCGCGCAAACGACTTTGATTACGAAGTTGGTCGGCAGAAAGATCCTGAAGTTGATTGCGTTCATCATCGGTGAGACGGTTCGTAGATTTTCCGAGTAAGCGAGAATTGAGTCGTCGTGTTTCGTCGGCAATGTCTTGCTGATGTTCGATTAAGTCTGCCAGAGAATCCTGAATCGATTGTTGTTTCTTCCATTCCGAGAAAGAGCCAGACATGTCCTTCAAGAGTGTTTCGATTTTGTTTTGTTGTCGCCGGGTGAGTTGAGCCAGTAACGCTGACTGCTGACTCCGCGGCTGTTTTTTGAGCCACTCGTCGACTTTCGCAGGATCTGCCAATATCTGATCATCTGGCAGAGCGAGGGTTTGCGTGTCTGGCTGGGCGGTGAGAGGTTGGCTGCTCAAGCGACCAAGATATTGATTGAGCTGGGGAAATTCATTGGCTTCCAGCCGTTCAAAGTCTCGTTGTAAATCACTTAAACGCTTGCGAAATCTTGGTTGTTCGAGTTGATTGAGATCTGTTTCGTCCGCCAATTGCTGGAGTTCTGCCTGCAGAGAGCGCTCGTCCTCCACTAATTTTCGTTCGAGTCGTTTCTGGTCCGACATTAATTTTGGTACGGATTCTTTCTCCGCCCCCAATTCTTCAAACGTCTCTCTGAGTATCTCCTGACGATCGGCAATGCGTTCAATCTGATCGACCAGTTCTTGTAAACGCTCAGCCAGTTCTCGTTGCTTTTCTGTTGAAGAGATCAATGTCAACAATCGCTCGTCAATGCCGATGTGCTCTTCTTCGAGCGAAAGATGATCGCGACCGACGAGGCTTAATTGCAGCACATCACCTTCCTGAAATCCAAGTTCTCGGAGACTGAGAGTGAAGTTGGACTGAAAATTTTTCTCGGGATCGTCGGAGAGTTTCAGTAACTCTTGTCGCCAGTTTTTGTCATTCGTTTGGTTGTTTTGAGGGCTGAGAGAGAGTTCCAAGAACGTGATGGCCACATCATCATTCGCGGTCACCGCAATGTCGAGACGTGCATCGGGGGTTAAAAATTGATCGGTTTCGGGAGAAACAATTTGAACTTGCGGCGAGGCATCAGCGATTCCAATGACTTCCAATCTCAATGCAGAGTCGTTGGAAATCCCCAATTCATCGGTCAGTTGTAAACGATAGAATTGGCTCCCTGTCGATGTGATTGGCAAGACCCCGGAAAACTGAGCCGTCTTCTCCACAACCTCCAGCGAGCTAGAATCTCTTTCGGAAGTGATGAATTTCGCGCTTCCCAAAGGGACATTTGCCGATCCGGTGATCAATAGTTGCGAACCAATGAGGGCTTGAACGAATGAGGAACCCGCAGAGATAAGTTCCGATTCACGCTCAGAATATTCTGGCGGAATCAGTTCCATTTGCAAATCAGAGAGCATCGGAGGAGGGACGACCTCAACCGGCATCCACGGGAATTTCGTGTCGTCTCCACCCGTTATCCGAAACTCAAATGAGTCCTTCAGTGGCAAGAGAATTTGCCCCACAGTCCTTTGCTGAGTGTTGCCTGAAATTCGTGGCAATGCCTGGCGACGAATCTCTCCCTCTGAATCTCGTATGATAAGCTCCAAATCATCGGGAAGCTCGCCACGCACATTCGTGACGTATAATTCCAGAGCAGTCCCGCGCGGGAATAATTGATTTTCAAAGACTTCTTTTTTGATCTCTTCTCCGTCAACAGTTTCGATTTTCAAGATCACTTCACGTGGCCACTCGATAGGTTGCCAAGGTAATGCCAAGCGCTGAAGCGAAGTCAACGCATGTGCGGGGATCATCATGCTGACGATTGCAGCTAGTATCACGCAGCCTGTTGCCAAATAGGTTCTTAATCGGACAGGACGCAGATCGATGACATGCAGAAGATCGAGAGTCAAAAGTTTTCGAATGGCTTGATCCGTACTTTGGCGTTGCAAAGTTTCAGAGCCGAAGCGTGCATGATATTGTTCAGCACTAAATTCCACGGTACTCGTTAATAGACCACCCAATTCGGGAATTTTTCGTTCGAGTCGTTGTGCCAGCCAACGATCAGAAAGCGGGTGTGACAAAGGCTTCCACAATTCGCGAATCAACACCCACAGACAGAAACCAAAGGCTGACGCGGATAATACCAATCGACCGCTCAAACTATTACCAATGACCAACCAGTCGAGCAGTCCAGAGACCAGCAGAATCAGTAAAACACCGGCGATGAATGCGCAGATTCCACCCTTCCACAACGACGAGCGAAGACGTCGTCGGACGGCAGTCAGTTTCAGACGCAATACTTCAGGCATGTTTGAGAAACTTATCAATAACTCGTATTCATCGACACAATGATTATATCAGTTGATGGCGTTTGCGAAGTACCCATTCTGCCGTTAAGAGACCGAAAAGCAGAACCAGAAGTTCCCATCGATTCCATAAAGGTCGTGGTGCTAACGCTTCCAGCAGTATTTTTTGCCCCGGGGGAATTAATTCAGGAATTCGTTTTGCGGTTTCGATGGTCGCATATCGCCCACCCGTTTTTTCTGCCACCTTCTGCAACTCTGTTTGATTGAGGTTTCGATTTTTGAGTTCTTGTTGTGCCAGTTCGATTCGAAAGTCGGTTGTGAGGGATTGATTGGTTTCGGCGGAGGTCCAACCGACTTGATACGTTCCTTCCGGCAGACCTGTGAGTTCTGTGGTGAAGAGTTCAGGATGCAGCTCCGAAGCACTTAAGGGTTTGCGAAACGATTCTGGGCCAGTGAGAGTGATTTGAGGAGAGTCTGCCGCTTTGACGAGTGACGATTTCAAACGAACCTGAACCGCCTCACCTCGTTCGTAGATTCGACGGTCCGTTGTGATCTCTCCTAATTGATCGCTCGCCGAAGAACGAGTGAGATATCTGAGTGTCTGCAACCAGAAGCGACCGTAGAATTTATCCTGCGTTAAAAATCGCAGCCGCCACATTTCATCGGTCGCATGAAACAGGACTTTGCCAGTTCCGAATCGTTGTTCAACTAACAAGGGGAGTCCCGGTCGGTCTTCACCCAATGGCTCGGTCGTTAACCAGGTTACAGCACCCGGTTTCAAATGAGGATAGGCTTGAAATCGATACCACGGACTTAATTCATCCCAATAGGAGGAAGAACCAGGTTGATCATCTCCCCAACGAAATGCTGGTGTGGTTTGCAAACCGGCAATCGTCGGGCGTGGCTGGAAGCCACGTTCTTGCCAACGAAGAGGAGGAGCAAACGAAGCGCGTTCGATCGCGATAGGAAACATGGCTTCGAATGCAGAGCCTTTCCAGGCTTGCGGATTTTTTTGCGGTCCACCGATCAGAATGATCGAAAGCCCTTCAGATTCCACGGCTTCTCTCAGTAAATTGACAACACCCGGGCCAACATCTTGTGGACCAAGATCACCCAAAATGATCACATCGTAGTTGTCGATTTGATCTTTCCGAACGGGGAAACGTCCGGCCAGTTTTTGACCGGAGGGATCCTGCAAAGATTGCTGTAAATCTCCACCCAGCAAAACGGAATCGAGATCAACGCTGGGTTCGCGTTCCAGAAAATGCTTCAGGTAGCGATACTCATAGCGCGGACGATCTTCAGCCAGCAGCACTTTTAAGGGTTGGTCGCGAATCAGAATTTTGCGAATCAATTGGTTGTTGTCGCGGTCTGTCTCCTCCGTGAGCGGTGTCGCGCGGATGGCGAATTCAATTTCACCTGTTAAATCGGGTTGCCATTCGAGAGTGATTGTCTGAGGCTCTTTGCTGTCCGAGAAGGTGACGCTGTCCGAAATAACGATTTCTTGATTCTCTCGAATTTCGACCATCAATTCGGTGGTTTCGCCTTTGAATCCCACATGATCAAGCAAACATTCAAATGTGATCAAATCATCGAGGAAAGCAATCTCGGGGACTCGAACTTCTACGAGCCGAATGTCGCGAGCTGCCGTCTGACTGCCAATACCTATCGTCCATGCCGAAACACGATCTTTCTTCAAATCTTCTATCGCGTCACTCAAACGCCCCACACCAGACGAAGTGTGACCGGTTGCGATCCCGTCACTGACAACAATAATCGATGAAGGGGGGGTTGCCTTTAATTCAGAGAGAATCTGTTTCACGGCATCACCAGGTTTCGTTTCCTGACCCGATGATTCGAGTGTTCGCAATGTTTCCAATAATTCGGGGAGTTCCTGCTCGGTCGTAAGCTCACCCGCATGAAGTGAGATCGCCGTTTCGGCAAATCGATAAACTCTGATCTTGTGAGATTTTAGGAGCGTTTTCAAAAACTTGGCATCGTCGGCTAATAAAAGTCCTCGACTAATGTTGAGACGTGTCGGCAGCTCGGAGTTGATGGCATCGAGCGACTGTTTGGCGGCTGCTTGGAGATTGCGTTGTTTGTATTCATCTTTGAGAGACATGCTTTCCGAGGTGTCTACAAGAATCACAATGAGTGGATCGATGGTGCGGTTTACTGAAAGTACGGGTCGGCAGATCAGTACCAGCAGTAGTATCAGTACAGCCACACGCAGAGTCATCAACGTAATGCGAGAGAATCGTGCCAATTTACCAGCATCTCGGCTGATCACGAACAGAATTAAGCCCACAACGCTGACACACGATAACCAGCCGAACCAGTCGGGCATCCAGACTGGCCAAGGTGATTCCCAGAGAATCCGCCAAGCGGTCCCCTCACCTCCGTCAGAAGGCGGAATGTCCAGATATCGTTGGAGCCAGACCGGCAAGAGATTCGCCTAACAGTTGAATAGTTATGAGTTTACAAAGAATAATAGTGGTGATTATGTCGGGTAGTACGCGACTCTTCCAAGACGATTCAGCAGCTTGTCTCTCACGGAAACTGTTTCCTACTCAGGATTTCGAGCCCTCAGCGTTGCAATTTTACTCTCTGCCTAGAATAATCCCTCTCTTGCTCCATCGCGAGAGGAGCTTATTGGTGAAAAGAATTTTCACCAAGTTCGACGCTGCCGACAATCGAGTCAGGGAGCGATATTCCATTCGAACCCGTATTGAGAGAATCAACGATGCCTACCGTTTCAAAGTCCGATCTCCGCAAATTGCGGAAAAAACGTTCACGACTTAAGAAGAAGGTCAAATGCCGCTTCTGTCCCGATGGCAAACCGGTTCGCCCGGTCTACATCGACTATAAGGACGTGAACCTGTTGAAGTCCCTTGTTGACCGTGAAGGCAAAATCTTGCCTCGTCGCAAAACCGGAACTTCTGCTTTATATCAACGAGCCGTCCGCTCGGCCATCATGCGTGCCCGCTTCATTGGTATGCTGCCGTTCGTTTCGGAAGACTAAATAATTCAGACAGCAGACGTTTGAAACAATGTGAGAACCGGCTTCCATTTCATAATGGAAGCCGGTTTTTGCAAGCGCGGAACTTGCTCACACATCCGGTAGTTCAAATCCTTTACGGTAGGTGCGACCGAGAAGCTGGTTGGCTTCGACATCATTGATAATTTGTTCTTTCTCGCCGTCCCATTGCAGTGTCTTCTGAGTTCTCCAGGCGATGTTTGCCAAGTGACATAACGAAGTACTGCGGTGATTGATTTCCACATCCGCATTGGGGCGTTCACGCGTTTCCAGACAATCGAGAAAGTTACCGAGGTGAGCGAGTTCTCGTTCGGCCCCCGGTTCTTTTTCGATTTCTTTTGTCCCACGATAAATTTTATAGCCGCTGCTACCGAGAACGAGTGAGGCTTCTGATCCATAAAAGGCGATCCCGAAGCTTGAATCTTCAATACCTCGTCGGCACCAGGTGCGATGCTCCCATTGGATGACGCCATTATCAAAATCGAATTGGGCAAGTTGTGTATCGGGGGTTTCCTGATCGTCGTCGAAGAAGTATTTTCCACCACCGCACGAAATACGGGTTGGTGCATCGATGCCCATTCCCCAGCGTGCGATGTCGAGAGCATGGATGCCGTTGTTGCCACATTCACCCGTTCCGTAATCCCAGCGCCAATGCCAGTGGTAGGGAATGAGATTTTCTTTGTAGTCGTTTCCGGGTCCGGGTCCGGCCCACAAATTGAAATCGAGGGATGAAGGTGGCTCGGTCACTTCTTTGTAACCGATGTTCGGCCGCGTACTGTTGATCCAGCAGCGTGCCATATTCACATCGCCCAGACGACCTGATTTGACAGTTTCGATGGCTTTTTGAAAATCGGCACCACTGCGGCGCTGTGTCCCTGTGCCGACAACTCTTTTGTACTTTCGAGCTGCTTCCACCGCACGCCGACCTTCGATAACGTTATGAGAAACAGGCTTCTCGCAATAGACATCTTTGCCGGCTTCACATGCCAGAATCGTGGCTAATGAATGCCAATGATCGGGGGCTGCACAAACGAGGACATCCCAGTCGTCCTGGTCGAGGACTGTCCGAAAATCGTCGATCACTTTTGGTTCTTCACGACCGCGATCAGTCACCATTTTGACGGCTGAGGGGATGGCATTTTTGTCGGGGTCGGCGATGTAAGCGATTTCGACATGGTCGAACGAAAGAAATCCTTTGATCAACTGTTTGCCGCGACCGTTCACGCCCATTATGAGCATTCGAACCGGTTTTCGGCCGGCGGCGGTTGTTGTCGTTTCTGCTTGCGCTGACCGATTGAGAACCAATGCGGATGAGGCTGCGGCAGATGTTGTCAGGAAATGTCGGCGATTTTGTTCAGACATGAGTGTTCCTTTCGAAGACGAGTGAGCGCACATCAATTCAGATTTCATTTCAGGCCGCGTTTCCAATCCGCAATAAATAGTTGAGCCGATCCATCCGGCCCACGTTTGGTGGCGGTCCACATCAATTTTGTACCGTCAGGACTGAAGACCGGAAGTACATCAGCGGCAGCGTGATCGGTCACTTGTGTGATCTTGCCGCCTTGGAATTCGGTATCAGTCCAACTCGTTTCCATCATCCAAAGATCGAAGTTGGCTCCGCGAGGACCGCGGGAATAGTCGGCTCCCGACCAGATGATGTAATCGCCACTGGGATGAAAGTAGGGGCACCAGTTGACTTGCTTCAGGTTATTAGTGAGCCGAATGTCATGTTTTCCATCAACAGAAACCGCCCGCACTTGAAGCATGTCTTCTTCTTCTCGGTCGCTACGGAAGATAATCCATTTATTATCGGGAGAGAAAAATGGTCCGCCGTCGTAACCGGGTTGATTGACGATTTGCTTCACATTGTCACCATCGGCATCCATGATGAAAATGTCGGGGTCACCATCACGAGTTGAGGTAAACACAATTTGCTTTCCATCGGATGAGTAACTTCCTTCGGCATCATATCCGGCAGATTCTGTGAGTCTCGTCAAACCGGTCCCATCGATCTTTGTCACATAGATTTCCATATGAGGATCGAAGTCCCATTCGTAACGGCGTCGGCCACCGGCGGCCGCTAACTCTCTGGCTTTCAATTCGGTCGCATCAATATCGGGATCAGAATGGGACGAGGCAAACATGATCGATTTCATGTCGGGTGTGAAGTAGGCGCAAGTTGTACGACCTCGACCAGTGCTGATGCGACGAGGAACTCGTTCGTCCAATTTCTGAACATAGATTTGATAAAACGGATAACCAACGGGATACGCCTGATACACGACCCATTCGCCATCGCTTGAGAAATAACCTTCACCCGCTCTAGGGAGTCCCATGGTGACCTGTCGCAGATTGGTCATGTGTTCGGACTCAAGTTCGGTTAACTCAAGATACTCAATCGCAGGGCTCGGTTCTTTTTCGGCTGGAGGTTGTCCCCATGCTGAGGAATTCAGGAGGAGAACAGGGAGACAGAAAATCGCAGGAATCAAGCGGGCAATCATGATGGCGTGTCCCGAGTCGAAATGTTGGAGTTGATACAAATTTGAGCAGAATGACGAACGAAAGCCTAAGGGGAAGGCTGGTGGATTGTAGCAGTTTGAGTTTTGCCAGCGGGTGTTTTAGTCGGCAGACAATCAGTCAGAAAATTGCTCAGTTCTTCGGCAGTCATTCGAAGGTCTCGATTGATGTCCGCTGAACCTTGAAATGCCTCTGCGAGACAAAGTGCAAACAAGCCGTATCCTTCGTCGGCATGTTCCAGACTTTTTTGATCGGACTGACAAGCGGCAATTAAAGTCGTCGATTTAGTTCCCGGGACTAAATATTTGAGTGCCTCTCCCGAGGAAGGTTGATTTTGCAAATCCTGCTCGGCTTCGTCGCTACAAACTTCCAGAAACAGAAACTTGTTGGTCGAACTGGAATTTTCCAGAGGCTCCACCAGTGTGAGTAATGATAGTCCCGTCCCGGCCAGGTTGTCTCGATTGGTATCTTTGACCGCCAAGTAGATATTCTGATCGGGAGTTTGATAAGCGTGTCCTTTGACAAACACTAGGACTTGCGAATCGCTGCGTGAAAGCGAGACCGTTTTGTTGATCACCTTCGTGATCTCGGCTTTGGTTTCGTCCATCAGTACAACAACACGGTCTGCTGCGAACGCATAACGACTGACTAGAGCAGTTTTCAATAACTCGACATCGCGAACCGCGTTACTCGCGGGGGTCAAAGTTTGATCGGTGTAGGATTCATTGGCGATAAGAATCGCCCAGCGATCATTGAGAATAGGGCGTTTGGCATCAACGGCCACTGGTCTGGGTGGGCTCGAAGAGTCGTCCCAAGAGATAATTAATCGATCAAATTGTCGGAGATCCTCGGGAGTCGCTTTACCACTGTTCACGGTGACTTCGGTGGAGTCGGCCAGCGAAAACGAGATTTTTTGTCGGTCATCCTGCGTCAATGAAAATTGACCATCCTCAATTGATTGAATGACTCCGCCCGTTTGACGCTCTTCGCGAGTTACCAGAATTTCGCGAATTTCCACATCATAAACGATTCGGACGCGATCTCCTTCTTCAAGATCGGCAACTTCCAGGTTCAGCTTTTCGGTGCCAGAACCATTTTGTTGAATGAGAACGTCTTCAGCAAGAGGCAATATCGTGGCGGTTCCCGAAGACTCTGAACGACCGAAACGGACCGTCAGTTCTGGGGGAGAAGACATTTTGATTTGTGAGATGTACCCCGTCATCTCTTCGGGTCGCAGCGAAACTAACTCGCTCAGCATGCGTCCGCTGGTACCGGTCACATCGGGAAGATGTCGCACTCGCACCATGTCGCCGTCTTTGAGTTCGACGAGTTGTTTTTGTTGGTTATTGATTTTGATTCGTGGACGCTCGGGGACTCGTAAAGAAAGAGAGCCGCGTTCGGGACCTTCTTCGATTTCGATGGTGATCCGTTTGCGCTGCGTGTCTCGGGTGACCAATCGACCATAGGTCACTTTTGGGCGATCAACGGTGATCGACAATTGAAATTTGTCTTTCCCCACTTCGCGCTTCTCAATGATGACACGGTCGAGTTTCTCGATTTCTCTCAGCAAAATGTTTTCGTCGTTATTGCGAAAGTAGATCAGCGGCGATTCCCCAACTTTGATTTCTGCAGCCTGTGTGAAATCAACATCGTTATAGATAATCACGTTGTTCTCGAGATCAATGTCCCGTACATAACCCACCAGTCGGGGAGTTTTCGATGACTGATCGTCTGAGGAAGAATCATTTCCTCCCATGAACAACATCGAAAGTGAAATGATCATCGAAAACGCAAATGCTCCACCGAGCATCATCAGCCGTTTTTTCTCGGCGGGAGTGCGGTCGCCTTCTCCATCGTCTTCCTGATCAAGCGTTTCCGAGGCATCTAGTGCTGGCCGAACACTTGTCAGGTTGGCATCGATATTAAGATCGGAAAGCGCTTCATCGGCCGATTTATATCGGTTCTTTTGATCTTTTGCGGTCAGTTTCTGGATCACGTGTTGGAGATCTTCGGGGACACCTTCCAAGACACGATTGATCTCGGGTAACTTTCGGTCGGGAGCCGCATGCCACATCATCCAAGCAATTTGCTCATCGCTTCCGAAGGCTGACAAGCCGGGAAACAGACTGTCAAAATTGGTTCCACACAATAATTCGTATGCGCTGAATCCGAGTGAATATAAATCGCTCGCAGGTCCGATCTCGCCGAAATCGTCGGAAACGGTTTCGGGAGCCATGTACTTTGTTGTTCCCTTGAGCAATTCACCCTCAGAGTCGCTGGCACGTCGTGCCAATCCAAAGTCACCCAGCTTAATACGCCGCCGGGCATCGAGCATCAGGTTAGCCGGCTTGATGTCTCCGTGAACAATTCCTTGTGAATGCAGATATTTGAGCGCTCGTAAACTATGAGCAAGCGTCGTTCGCAACGACTTTAAATCCATCTGTCGACCACTGATTCGGTCTCGCAGATTGGCTTGCATCAGTTCCAGAATTACCCAGCCTTTCTCGCGATCCAGGTCGAATAAGGTGACGATGTTCGGATGTTGCAGAGAGGCGAGAAGTTGCGATTCCTGCCAGTATCGTTCGAGATGCTGGGGTTCGGCTAAAAATCTCTCGTTGATTTGACGAATCGCCACCTCGCGGCCGAGTTCCAGATCCCGTGCGCGGAAGACGGTTGCATACGATCCCGTGCCGATCTTTTCCAATAGCTGGTAGCGATCTTCCAAACTCACCACAATCTCCTGCGAGGCAATGATCACAGTCTCTCAGGACTGTTTCGTAACTCCCTCTCAAGGGCGAATTTGCGAAGAGAGGTTCTACCATTCTACGGAGAGTTTTCGTTCGAAGAAAGTCGCGATTTCAGATTGTCGAGCGTCTTTTTGTCAGAGGGGTAGATCAGGCTGGTCGGTTTTGCGTTTGGGTGGAAGCTGAGAGGAGTGATTTGAGCGGATTCTGCCGAGACAATAATTGCCGGGACGACCCAATTTTCCCCTTCCGTCACCTGATTTGGTTTGAAGCCACTCACGAGAATCGTTTTCTGATCCAATTTTCCTTTGAGAAGTTCTTTCAACTGGAATTCAACCGTTGAATCTCCCACTTTCAAAACTTGGCCCACGAACACCAGGTGAGAATTTTCAATCTGTCGTCCGTTAATCAGAACCGGGTTCGCTGTCGCGAAGGCTAATCCCATCAGGAAGCATGCATAAACAGCAAAGAGGCCAATCACAATCCAGAAAGGGCCAAGTTGTGATGAGCTTACGCTAACCTGTTCGAGGGAATTATTTTCGGTGGTTGGATCATCCATGAAAGCCCCGCTCAAACAGAAAACCCCGACACCAGCTTCAACTCAAACCTCAAAGGCGGTTGACGTACTGATGAGGTATTTGTGATCGAATTCTTCTTCGAAAGAGTAGAGACCACAAAAGTCGGAGAGGGAATCGGATTCGTTCTTTTTCATCTCGCCACGTTCGATCAATTCAAACACGAGTCTTCCGAAGTCTTCCGTGGACTCAATGCCCCATTGGTGGAAGACGGTGCAAGCCATCAAACCGAATTGTTTGAGAGCCAATTGTCGGATTCCTTCGAGCAGCTCGGAGCCGCTGATGTGTGTCTCTTCTTCATCATTGGCTTGTTGAGCGTGAATCCGCCGTTGCGTTTGATGCAGAGCATCGAACACAAATTTATAAGCGCTCCGAGGATATTGATGCCGACGTAACGAGGACGTTGTCATAATTTCACGCTTTATGTAAACCCATGTGATCTTTGAAGATCGGGTGGGAAAGTCTCAACTTTCAATACAGGCAGACCAATCAGTCTGTCTGTGCAGTATAGATTTTGAAACGGCAACTGAAAAGTGGGAATTCGTGTCTGTCACAAAAACGAGCCAATTTTGATCTTTCGACACGTTAATCTCCCGAGAATCGGACCTGTTTTTCAGAGAAGATTTATTGGGAAAGGCTTTTGGCGTCAGGACTGGCTTTTCGTTTTTCCAGAGACAACCGTCACAATATCGCTCGCATCGGTCATCTTCGTTGTCCCGCCTTCATAGTTGACCAATACTTTCTGCGCCAAAATCTCTTGAGCGACAACACGTCCCTGACCCTCTCTGGTCATCACCGTAGCGCCCACTTTGGGCAGCTCGCGTTGATACTCCTTGTAAGTATCGTACTCGTAACGCAGGCAGCATTTCAGCCGTCCGCAACGCCCTGAAATCTTATTGGGATCGAGGGTCGCTTTTTGCATCTTGGCCATCTTCATCGAAACGGGCGGCATCTCGTTCAGATGAGTGTTGCAACAGACCGGCTTGCCACAGTCGCCGTAATCGGCAAGCAGTTTTGCTTCATCCCGAACACCGATCTGACGCATTTCAATACGAGTATTGAATTCACGAGCGAGATCTTTGACCAACTCTCGAAAATCGACACGATTCTCGGCCAGATAATAAAAAATGATTCGCTCTCCACCGAACACATGCTCCACATCAACCAACTGCATTTGCAATTTGCGTTCGGCGATCATCTCTCCGCATCTGGCAAATTCACTGCGCTCTTTGCTTTCGAGTTCATCGCGAGACTTGAGATCCTGTTCGTCGGCGACGCGCAGAACCCGCCCCGCACTTTTTTTGGAGTTGAGATACTTTCGCGTCATCTCACTCGCTTCTGAAAGTACCTCTCCCCATTCGATCCCTCGATCAGTGCGAACGAGAATTTGTTGATTCCTGAGAAATTGATCACTGGGGCGAGCGGAAAACTCACCGATGGATCGCATCGATCCATAACGTACTATGAATGAATTGGCCATAAGAATTGGAGTATATGTTGATCCCCACACGAGAAGTGGGAGAATTGATATATGATTAAGTACGGAATCTTTGTTCGATTCCATCCGTGTCTGTTTTTACTACAGAATCAAGTATAACCAGAGATTGACCTCCAATGCGAGTTGGATTTTCAGTATTCAAAACTGTCAAAACAGCCTCGAACGCTTTCAAATTGAAGTTCGTTCGTGTGGCCAGCATGACCTTTCTGGCCTTGCTTTGTGGTTGTCAGGCCGAAAAGACGACCTCACAACCCCAGGCGGAAACGGATACTTCCGAAGAGAAATCTTCGATCTCTGACCCCGATGTCAAAACTTATGACGGTTTGACGGTTGAACAATGGCGCGCTCGTTTGAAAATGCTCGGTTCCGATCTTCCGGGAGCCTCTGCGGCAATTCCAGGGCTTACAAAGTTAGCTGCTGACAAATCTGCGGATCCTATAGATCGTCGACGGGCGACAATTATGATCGGTCGGTTGGGAGAACCCGGATTGGAAGGTTTGCCGACATTGAGAATACTACTGAAAGAAGAAGCCCGTGAAGGTCATGCACCGGCGGCATGGGCGGCCAAAGCAATCTCACTGCTTGGTCCGTCTGCTAAGGAGGCGACTCCTGATTTGATCGCACGATTGAATTCCTCTTCGGCACATTTGGAATCCCGGCTAGCGTGTCTCGAAGCGCTGGCACGCATTGGGGGAGTCCATGCCGATGTGATTCCCGCAATCCTTGAGCAATTGAAGTCCCTACCCTCGAAACTTGATGTTCATCAACAATTGGAGATCAGAAGGGCTGTCATCGACGCGCTGGCTTTAATCGGTCCCGATGCTTCCATCGCAGTGCCAGTTCTCATGGAATACTTAAATGATTCGAATGATCTCATAAGGGTTAAAGTTGTGATCGCGTTGGGAGCCATTGGGCCATCGGCGAGTCCCGCGTCAACGGCACTCGCAGAGAAGCTCGTGTTTGACGACGCCGAAGAAGTCCGACGTGAAGCCGCACTTGCACTTGCACGACTTGGCGCTGATGGAGAACGACTCCTGGGGGGATTAACACGCGACGAAGAGCCTCTGGTCAGAGAATTCAGTGTCATTGCCTTGGGGCAAAGCTCTTCGCTCTCGGAAGAGTCGGTGTCTGCTTTGACAAATTCCCTTGATGACGAAATGGATCGTGTCCGATTGGTTGCTTCAAAGGCGCTGGCAAAACGCCCTCAGCAAAGAGGGCGGGTCGTCTCAGTCTTGATGGACTTGCTGATTCGCTCCGAGCGGAAAACTCGGCGTGAAGCCGCCGATCTTTGGATCTCTATGAAGCCTGATACAGAGGAATGGTCTGGATTGGAGCGGACGATGGGATCTGTGATGGACGAGTATTCACAACGATTATGGAACTCGATGCAGAGATCCCGTCCATGAAAAAAGCACCACTTGGATGATCAAGAGGTGCTTCTTTATGACTAGAAACTAGATCAACAGGCAATAAGCTCTGTGTCCGATTTTTCTTTTTGGAGTTCAAATTCGATCACTTCATTGTCCCAGAGCATTTCATCTCGCACAATTCGGCAGTCTTGAGGTGCTTCAATGCCGAGACGCACTCGGTTTCCTTTAATAGAAACCACTGTCAGCGTGACATAATTGCCAATATGAATCCGTTCACCAGCTTTTCGACTAAGTACGAGCATTCCTAATCCTCCTTGAAATCGGGTCAACATGTCTCCTGTACCAAGTGCTCTACTTGATGGCGGCGAATTAACGGGTTGCCGCACCAGTAATGAAAGAATCGTATGTACGTCGTTGAATTGGTCAAGATTCAACCGCATCGGGAAACTCTCTGTCGAGTTCCTAAGTTCTGAGACCTCGATAAACGGTTTGCTTCCTAACTGTAATTGGAATAACGAGTTTTGTTCACCAACTCTATTAAAATGGAGTATTTTGACAGACTACGAGGACATGCTTTATTTCCAAAATTCTCTTGATTTTAGACAATAAGACTCAAGATTCTGGTAGTTGGACACTTCTATTTGAGGCTTTTGACGGCTTCTGCGACCTCATCAACGTGTCCATCGACTTTCACCTTTGGCCAAATATGGGCGAGTTTGCCATCGGCTCCAATTAGAAAAGTCGCCCGCTGAACTCCCATTGATTTCTTTCCATACATGTTTTTCTCGACCCAGACGCCATACTTCTCGCAAATCGCATGATCGGTGTCGGCCAGCAAAGGAAAGTTCAGCTCATATTTGGCGGCGAACTTCTCGTGCGAAGTGACATCATCGGTGCTGACGCCAAAGATGGTGGCTTTCAGTTTTTTGAAGCGTGAGAGGCTTTCCTGGAATCCACAAGCCTCTTTGGTACACCCTGGTGTGTCATCGCGAGGATAAAAATACAGCACCACAGGCCCTTCTTTCAAAGCCTCGCTCAGACGATATTTGGCATCTGGATAACCGGGCAACGTAAATTTTGGAGCCGACTTACCAACTTCAAGGTGGGTACTGGCAGGCATGAGATGATTCTTTCTGATGGCGTAGTGTGATTTCGGGGGAGTGCAGAATGCGAGAAAATGATTCGACAATCAGTTTTACCGCGTAATTGCATCAAATTGACGACAATTTTAGAGAGTCATCTTAGGCGCTTTTTCTGCTTCCGGCAAACCTCAAATGTTCCTTCAATTCCGTCATAAGATGAAATCTGATTAGAAGTTACAGGTTTCAAAGTCGGTTTGAATTTATTTTGAAAAGACAACAGTCAAAGTGAGGCCTGGTGCTGTGAGTGGGGATAGCTTCTTGACCCGCGCGAAGGGTCGCTCCATAATGTCCCACCTTTCCCGAATATCATTTCCTTTGGAGACTGCCGAGTCAAAGAGATTTCGATGAACAAAAAAGAATCTGCAAAATACAAAGAGTTGTTACTGGCCATCAAAGCACGAGTGCGTGGAGATGTCGAACAACTGACAGATGAAGCGCTGACGGGCCATGATGGTGCTGCGGGACAAAACAGCCCGACGCATATTGCCGAACTCGGAACGGATGCGTATGAGCAGGACTTTGCCTTAAGATTCGTGGAAAACGATCAGGAAATCCTCGCTGAGATCGATGCTGCTCTTGAGCGAATTGAAGAGGGAACCTATGGTGTCTGCGAAAGCTGCAAAGAAGCAGGGCGTGCTGTCTCCAAATCACAGATTCGCAAAACGCGGCTGAAAGCGATTCCCTACGCACGTAACTGCATCGAATGCGAACGGAAACGCGAAGAACTCTCGATATGAAATCAGTTCCCGCCAGCAGGCAACTGCTATTTTGGGTGATTGTTGTTGCGACCTGCGGATGGGATCTCTATTCCAAACATACGGTCTTTACCAACCTCGGGTTCCCGGATGGAATCAGTCCGTGGGTGAAAACATTCTTCAACGGCGGTGTTCTCTATCGCCAACACACAACATTTAATCATGGTGCGCTGTGGGGGGTCGGACAGGGACTTTCGCTGGGATTTGCGGGACTCAGTTTGGTCGCCGTCGTTGCTGTCCTGTATTGGTTGTTCATCAAAGGTCACGCGAATAGCTTATGGCTGACCCTTTCGCTCTCTTCCATTATGGGAGGAACTCTGGGCAATTTGTACGACCGTTTGGCATTACACGGATGCCGAAATGCAGTCGGTGATCTCGAATACGCGGTCCGCGATTTTCTGCGATTTGAACTTTGGGGCTATCATTGGCCGGTGTTTAATTACGCCGATGTGTTTCTCGTGACGGGAGCCATCATGCTTTTCGTCTATTCATTGCTCTACGCCGATGAACACGAAGAAGCCAACCGCAAAGAGCCATCTAGTGTCTCACCTGATTCTGATGAATCGCTCACTTCCAACGCGACTTCGACTTAAACATTAACCCGGATTTCTCACGGGGAATTCGTAATTCGACGTCACTTGTTAATTCACAGCCAACTACAAAAAAAACGCTGAAAAGCGGAGTGTCTGAATCAGCCGGAACGCGCCAGCGTCCGGTTTCCTTGAAATCACAGAGTCATCTAACGAACCGTGGGCTCGCGCCCAGCGGCTAATGAGAAATCCGGGTTAATCGATGTTTGGTCAGGATTCCGCTTGATAAGGATTGATTCTCGGATTCAATCGACAGAAATAAATCCCCAATTCGTAGAGAATGATCAGCGGGACCATCATCATGATCATGCTCATGGGGTCTGCAGGGGTGAGAAACATTGAGAGTGTCGCGATAATCAAAATCGCCAGTCGTCGTTTTTCGCGATACGCTTTGACGCTGACAAATCCCATTCGCTCCACGAAATACATAACCAGCGGCAATTGAAAGCTGATGCCGAACATCACTGGCAAGACGAGTGCAAACGAAATCCATTCCGAAAGACGAAGCTGAGGAGCCACCCCGATCTTGGCGTTAAATTCGAGGAGAAATTCCAAGACGAACGGAAAGACGGCGAAGTAACAAAAGACGGCTCCCAGCGAGAACAGAAACATACTCGTCGGCAGAAACACAAAGACATACCGCTTCTCATGTTCGTAAAGTCCGGCCGCCACAAATAACCACATCTGATAAGCGATCCAGGGGAAGGCGAACACCAAGCCAGAGACAACGGCCACCTTCAGATAGATCATGAATGCTTCTTGGACATTCAACGTGATCGGACGATTGGCGTTGTCAATCGTTTGTTGAAGATCGAGAAACGCAGGAGACTTCAATCGCAAAGTCAATTCTGTGGGGGCTTCCGATGTGGTCGTTTCTTCGTTGTCCTCTGGTTCTTGTTCGTCCGCCTCATCGGGAAGGTCGAACGTAATTTTTGCTTCGGGATCGATTTCGTAAATCAATTTTGCCAAATCTGCGCGCGAAAATGTGACATCGATCTCGCTTCGCTTGGGAGCTTCTGCCGCCTCTTCTTCTGGGACCGCAAACATTTCCCCACTCACTAAATAGCCCCAATACTCGGTCAGTCGTTCCCAGACCGGTTTGCTCTGAAGCTTTTGGGCTTCCTCATCAAATTGTTGGGCCTGTTGAGAATGATGGTCGCGGAGTGCTTTGTCGATCGGTCGACGAATGATGTCGACCACAGAATCCGCAAAAAACAACATCACCGAGACACTGACGATTAAACCCAGCAAGCTTTTGAAGAGATGCACTCTGAGCGCTTCGAGGTGATCCCCGAAACTCATGGTGGAGTCGTCAAAAAGGTCGATGGATTTGGGCATGGTACTTGGTTTCAGCGGCTGGAAGTTTTCGCTGAATAGGGCAGGTCGTGTTGAGGAGTGTCGCCGAGTTCTGTTCTGTGCATTGCCAAAGAACGGAGAAACTCAATAACACCTTATTGATAAAGAGTTTGAATCTTTATTAGGCAATGCCAAATCGCTTCTGTCAACAGTCTCATAGCTAGACATACACTGTTTCTGGCTCTGAAAGCGATTTTCTCTGCGAAATTCTTTTCGTCGCGTTTATCATATGGGGAGTAAAAGAACTCATGGACGAGGCAGAGAATGTCAATCCAGTCGATCCGGGAGGATTTGGTCTGGTGAATTGCAGGAGAAAAGAATGGCCAGACGCATGTGCAGATTCAGATTCGGACAGGCTGCAATTCTCGTGATCTCAATTCTGATCGCACGAACGAGTGCGGAGAGAATTCCCAAACGCTTGGTCACCGAAGACAATTGGCCGATCACGATTTCTTACTACCCGTCGGCTGAAGGAAAGGAGTCGCCTGTTGTGGTATTTCTGCACGGCGAGGGAGAACATCGTGGTTACTGGGAAGTTGAAGACAAAAACTGGCCTGAAGATTTGCAAAAGAAAGGAATCGCCTGTCTCACCGTTGATCTGCGTAAACAGGGTGAGAGCAAACCTCCCGGAACCGGCTCTCTTAAGCTGACCGCTGCCGATTACCGGGCCATGGTCACATCAGACATGTCGGCGGTCAAAGAATTCATCCACGAGGAGCATCAAGCCCAGCGTCTCAATATGCGAAAAATGTCGATTGTGGCCTCTCAAGAAAGCTGTTCGGTCGCCTTGATCTTTGCTGCCATTGATTGGGCCAAAAAGCCTTGGCCTGATTCGGCTCTGTTTTCTGCAAGAACCCCCCGTGGTCAAGACGTGCGATCATTGGTTCTCATATCTCCGAGGAAGAAGGTTCCCGGCTTATCGATTGGCGACGCAGTGAAATCTCTCCGACAGCAGGAGAAAGATCTCGCCATCCTGACTCTTTCCTCAGTGGATGATCCAGAAGATAAAGGGTTTACCGATGGCGTCTATCAAACATTCAAGTCCGCCGAGCAGCGTCCCCGCGTCTTCAAATTGGAACTCAACGGTGATTCGCGAGGAATTGAAATGGCGGTTCAGGACTCGCGCGCAGCATCCGTATTCTCGAATTTCATCGATAAATATCTGGTTGAACGAGAAGGAGAATGGGTTGATCGAAAGGCGCCAGGAATTCCCCGTTTCGATTAGTGGCTGTTTTCTGCGGAATGAGAGTCCCTAAACACCTATTGTCAAATCATTTGCGGATGATCTATCATTCTGAAAGGTGAGGGAACGGTTCCACGTCTGATGGCGATTGTTCTCTACCTCACAGACTCTTTTTGCGATGATGTCGATACTTACCAAACTCGGCGACAGGATTCCGTTTTATCGCTTAGCCCCACATAATGACTTTCTGAAACGTAAGAATTCAAGCCACGTTGATCGGCTTTAGAATTCGATTTATCCCACCGCGAAAACATTCAGGTTTGAGCATGAGAATCTTCCTCAGCATACTTTCTTTCGTCGTCATCCTGCGTGGTACATTGTGTGCACAAGATGAGCCACCGCAGGAGTTGCCCAAACTGTTCCAGCTCGGCAAGCCTGACAGCAAATTCGATTTGAATCTTGGTGGGGGGCCGCCGAATCTCACGGATAGTTTTTCTGGCCCCGTTTTTTCATCGAGTCTCGAAGCCCCGGAAAATCCCCAAGCTGGCGACATTGTAACCCTCAAGTTGGCCGTAAAGGTTCCCCGGGATTCTTACACCTATTCACAAAGCGAATCGTTTTCCGGTCGAACAGCCATCAGTTTAAGTGAGACTGCGGGACTGGTTCCCGTTGATGAAAAATTTGTCCCCGATCACGCTCCCAAGAAAGCCTTTGATCCGACCCTCGAACAAGACCTCGAAAAGTTCACCAAAGACGTAACGTGGTCTCGCAAGTATCGCATTCTTCCCGGCGTCTCATCGATCAAACTCGCAGGCAAAATTCGCTTTCAAATCTGTAACACGCAATGCATTCCCTATAATGAATCAATTGAAGAAACATTGATGGTTGAGCCGTCTTCAGAACCATCGGTTTTGACGACTTACTCGTTACATGGTCGTCCTCAGAATCTTGGTAAACCGGGGCCCGTTGTCATCACCTTCAATTTGTTACCGGCGGATGCACAACCAGGTGAAGAAGTCACACTCAGCATCAAAATGAAGCTCGACAAAGGTTGGCATGCGTATGCTCAGTCGCAAGAAGAAGGTCCGGGTGGAACACCGACCGAATTCGATTTACAGAGCTTTCAGGGGTTGATCGCTGTTGATGCCGCGTTTGTCGCCAATCAAGACGCCGAGGTGAAACAAAATAAACTCGCCGAAGGCTTAACCGTCGAACAACATCTCTTTCACGACACCATCACTTGGAGTCGTGTTTTTGTGGTTGACGAATCGGCCACGAAAACGGGATACGGAATTCAGGGATCGCTGCTCTATCAAACCTGTACCGACCAAAAATGTTTGTCCCCGCAAGAGCTTCCTTTTGCTTTAGGAACTTTGTCGTCTGCTCAACCGATCTCACAACTCACCACATTCGAGCCAATTGATTTTGAGAATTTCGAACTCGAAAAAGAGCAGGGTGGCTTGGGATTATATCTCGTCTACGCATTTTTGGGTGGTCTGATTTTGAATATCATGCCGTGCGTATTACCGGTTCTGGCCATTAAAATTCTCAGCTTCGTCAAACAAGCCGGCGAAGATCGGATGCGAGTTTTGCAATTGAACATCGCCTATTCGGCGGGCGTGATCCTCGTTTTTCTCTGTCTCGCTTCATTGGCGGCTTTTCTGGAGATGGGTTGGGGTTCTCTCTTCCAACATTCCGAATTCAATCTCTTCATGGCGTGTCTGGTGTTTGTCATGGGACTAAGCCTGTTGGGAGTCTTTGAGATTCCGATTCCGGGACTTGCAGGAGGCGGGGCTCAAAAAGAAGGATTGCCGGGCGCGTTTCTCACCGGGATTTTTGCCACCTTTCTGGCAACACCTTGTAGTGGCCCTTTTTTGGGAGCCACTCTCGGTTGGTCCGTGAAACAGCCAACTCACATTATCTATTTGATCTGGGGTGTGATGGGGCTGGGAATGGCTTCGCCTTACCTGATGGCAGGCTTCTTTCCCGCAACAATCCGCTGGTTACCCAAGCCGGGGGCCTGGATGGTTCGCTTCAAAGAGCTTTCCGGGTTTGCGCTGATGGGAGCCGTCATCTGGATCATCTCTTATACGAGTACCGATTTGATTGTTCCGTCGATGATCATGATGATGGGCTTGGCCTTTGGCTTGTGGATGATCGGCAATCTCTATGACGCGACGACGCACATCACCCATAAAATGCGAGTGCGGGTGATCGCGACTCTAGTGACTTCCGTCATTGTCTATTTTGGTTTCAGCCAGATTCCTACTGGGGCATCACAAGTTGCCAAAGTTGATAAAGATCGTGGCCCCGTCACATCTACGGTCAAAAATAACACGGCTGATCACTCACCGGGACAGACGACTAAGAGTTCCAAAAATCACGGCGAACATGGACTTCCGTGGCAAGATTTTTCCGAGTCGGCATTGCAAACCGCGTTGCGTCAAAAGAAAACCGTGCTGGTCGACTTCACGGCTGATTGGTGTTTGATCTGTAAACAAAATGAACGCGAGGCTTTGAATACACCAGAGACGTTGGAAGTGATCGAGAAAGCTGGGATCGTGCCGCTCTATGCTGACTTCACGAATGAAGATGACTTTTTGAAATCGTGGCTGAAAAAGTTCGACAGCATCAGCGTTCCGCTGACGGTGATCTTTCCCGGCGACAATCCCAAACAGCCAATCATTATTCGGGATAAGTACAGTCAAAGTCACTTGCTGGAAAAGCTGGAAGATGCGATATCGGCTTCCAAAACCGCGATGGCTGATTGAATCGCGGTGACTAATCTCTCCACAGAATTTCTGGCTGGCAAAACATGAGGTCTGATAAGACTTTGCGGCTTTGCTCGGGATCCAAAGGTTCACCTGCGCGGTTAATTCAAAGAACGCTCATCATTTCTTAACGAATGGGCGGAGAATCTTCATTCTGTCAACAAAGGATGTGAGCTTCACTCGCATCAAGCAGCTTTTGTTTGAGTCTGAGTTGGGCGTCTGAATTTTTTCAAGATCCTCAAGTCTTACTCTCATCTTCACAAAATGAACACATTTGCTGTTTATCATTTCCACAGTTGAATGGCTGAGTCAGCTCTGTGAGAGAAGCCGATGCCGTTCTCATACGAAGGATACCAGTTCCTAAGAAAGGAGAGAGTCCCCATCAGTTAGCATCAATCGAATTTATTGTTTCTTACTTTGCTGAAAATCTGTTTCAACGTCTGTTTGGTTTACACAAAACAAAAAAAGCTCTCACTTAAGAGGAGGAGAAACTATGAAGAAAATGTCTGCCAAGTCACAGAAAGCTCGCAGCGGTTTCACGCTGATTGAGCTGTTGGTGGTGATTTCGATCATCGCCGTTTTAATTGCTTTGCTGCTTCCCGCGCTGCAATCAGCCCGTGAAGCTGCTCGTAAAACGCAGTGTAAAAACAACCTGCGTCAAATCGGAATCGGCCTGTACGCCTTCTCCGACTCCGCACCAACTGGCGCACTTTGCACAGGTGCTTTCGACTTTCGTCGTGATGGTTGTGTTGACACTTGGGGTTGGGCTGCCGATCTGAAGAAAATCGGTGCTGGTAACGCCACTGAAATGATGTGTCCTTCGAGTCCACTTCGTGGAATCGAAAAATTGAACGACCTGCTCGGTGCTGATACTACCGATGCTAAAGACGGCGCACCTGCAACTCGTTTGGATGAAGGCTTCTGTAGTGTATTCGATTCAGGAGCGACTGGTTATTTGGCTGATGCTGCCGCTCGTCAAGGTTTGATCGCTGAGAAAATTCGTGAAGGTTACAACACGAACTACGCTTCAAGTTGGTACATGGTTCGTACTCAGATCACGGCATTCCAAGACAACGGTGGCGTTTCAGAGACAGCACCTGTTGCTGGTAAGACCGCTGGTACGCAGCAATACAAAGGTTTGAATGGTACAAAAGGACCGATTCGTCAAAACGATCTGTCGAATGCTGACGTTCCTTCTTCATCGATTCCTTTGATGGGCGATGCCGCTCCTGGTGACATTGACGAAGCCGTTCTGGTGATTGGCCTCAACGATGACCTTCCAGAAGGTTCACGTTTGTGTGAATCCTTCAACGATGGTCCTGCGACCTTCAACGGAATGTCGGGACTCGACCTCATTACCGACGGTGTCGTCGTGACAGCAACCATTCCTGATAATCCAGGTATTGCCGGTGGTGGATCCAACACCTTCCCGCGAATTGGTCAAACCATTCTCGATGGTTCTGGTGCGATTGATGCGACTCTCGACGGTGACGTTGATGTGGCAGCATTCTCTTCAGGTTCTCTTTGGTTGCAGGATACTCGCGACTGGAATGCCGTTCACGGGAATACCTGCAACATTCTGATGGCCGATGGTAGCGTCAAGTCACCTGAAGACATTAACGGTGACGGATTCCTGAATCCAGGCTTTCCTGTCTTGGGTTATGATGCTGACGAAACTGTCCGGGCTGCCGAAGTTGGTTACACCGATGGTGTTGTCGAATTGAATCCGTTTGAAGTGTATTCAGCAAGCTTCCTGAATATCGAGATCATCGCCAAGCAGGCATTTGAATAGGCCTCTGTTTGAAGATGACTCTAAAATTGAATGATTTTTCACCTGATGGTGATCTCTCGCATTTCGCCAGGGGATGGTAATTGAACCATCCCCTGGTTTTTGCGATTAAAAACAAAATGAATTGTTCGACCGATCTGATCCTGATCACTCGACCTTGAAAGCATTTTATGAGTTCCAATTCAGACTCTTCCAATCTCGATTTGGATGACTTACTGAGCCAAGCAGAAGATCTGAACCCAAGCGAGTCTACTGCGACTTCGGAATCCAATCCGGTCACTTCCAAGCCTCGTTCTGAGCTGGAAAATCAGTCGTCCGACCTTTCCTCTCCACAAAAACCTGTCGATACAAAAGTATCAGCAACGTCAGAACAACCTGAGTCGGATGCGGTTGGCTCTGTTACGCCTCTCCCTGCGAACAATACAAATTTTATTCGCATGTCGTGCTCTTGCGGTTATCGAATGCGGCTTAAGCAGAATAAAGCCGGAACAAAAATCAAATGCCCGAAGTGTGAGAAGGCTTTAAGGGTTCCGGGAGGATCAGCAAAAGGCGGCCAAGATGCAGTCTCGCCAACGTCTGGTTATGAGACATCATGGGAAAAACTGACTTCCGAACTTGCTCAAGAAATTGAGCAGTTGACAGAAAAGAAGACATTAAGCAGTTTCGCGATACGTTCTCTGCGAAAATCAGCCGATCAGGTCGCCACAGGTCGCTTTGATATTGATCGCATTCGCGAAACGATCAATCAACTGGGAGAATCCGAAGACTCTCGGGCGTACCCGATTTTGGAACGCCTCTGGGAAGAAGAGCCTGCGAACCTTCAATCTGCCATCTTGGGAGCAATGGGGGAATCTAAAGACCCTCGGGGCACTTTATTTTTGCTGCGACTATTAAAAAATCCCATTTCCGAGATTCGCTTGGCTGCCGTGCAAAGTCTGGCGTTTACCCATGACTCACGTCTTGTTTCTCTGTTGGTTTCCTTTGGACAGTCTTACCCGGAACTGAAATACGCCGTGGGTGACAGCCTGCTGGAAATGAGAGAAGACGCCATTGATCCCGTGATCGATTTGTTAAAATCACAGGACTCAAAGGTTGTTTCCGATGCGGTTATTCTTTTGGGGCGTTTAAAAACTCCTGATGCCATCAAACCGTTAATGGAAGTTTTCCAGACTCACCCTGGTCTGATTCAAGGTCTTGTTGCCGAAGCCTTTGGCCTCATCGGAGAACCCAAGTGTATTCCGACCCTCGCTCCCTTGCTGAAAAGTCCTGATGACAAAATTCGCGTGCAGGCAGCTTCTGCAATGGGACGCGTCCCTCACCCCGGATGTCTGAAGGCCTTAATTGATGCTTTGGACGATCCGAATCACGAGGTCAAAAAGCGTTGCGCGTCTGCTTTGGGAGAAATTGGTGACAAACGCGCCGCGCCAGGACTTTCCCAATTATTGAAAGAGCCTGAATCTGAGTTAAGAATTACAGCGGCGGAAGCATTAGGGCGTATCGGCGATGATCGGGCGGTTCCCTATCTCATCGAAATGACACATGACGAAGACGAGTCTGTTGTTTTGAAAGCTCTCGGAGCTCTCAGGAAGCTCAAGAGCCCCCAATCGATCGAGCCGCTGACAGTTCTGCTCGAACATGATTCCAGTCGAATTCGCCAGCGATCCATTGATGTACTCGGTCAGGTGGGGGACGCGGTGGTCGCGGAACAACTTGAGCAGATGTTGCGAAATGACCGTTCTGAAGATGTGCGCGCCGCAGCGGCAAAAGCACTGGGGGAAATTCGTGACCCCGGATCGGTGGATTCTCTCATTGACGCATTACATGGTGCGTTTACGGTACGTTGTCGCGCGATTGTTGCGTTGGGAGAAATCGGCGAAGAATCTGCTTTGGCATCTTTGCTTGCGATGTTGAAAGAGCCGGCTCCAGAAATTCGTTACCATGCGACGCAAGCATTGGCTCAAATGAAACATGCTGTCGCCGCCAAAAATATTGAGCCCTTGTTAACAGATTCCAATTCCATGGTTCGCCGCGGAGCGGCAAAAGCTCTCGAAACACTGGGGCAAGGTAATGCGGATACGTTGTTGGGATCAAACACCAAACAAGGAGTTCGTCGAGGATTTCAGCAGTTCAAAAATATGCTGGCGGCCATCTCACCGGGTGAAATGGCAGATGCGATTCAACACGGTTCATTGGCCCTTAAGGCCACGATGGCAATCATTATGCTCTCTCCTGTTCTTCTGGCGGGAGGCTATTTTCTCTTTCTGAGCGGTGGGTCGTCAGGAGGCGGTACAGGATTAAAGCTTCGTGGTTACGTGGCATCACTCGATATTGCTGGAGATGGATCGCAGTTGGTCGTAGGTCGCACCATGGGTGTGGTCGAAATTTGGGATTTAAAATCCAAAGAGCGTTCTGAAGTCTTCAAGCCGTTCTCCCAAGGGAGTGAAATTATTGGGGTTTCGTTTGTGGCAGGTAAAGATCAGGTCGTCGTAAGTAATGGAACGACAGTGGGAGGGTACGATCTTAAGGAAGGGAAAATGTTGTGGGAAGTTCCGGTTTCCAAGGGGAAAATTCAATCCTTCCAACCCACCCGTGATCGTAAAAATCTGATGATCGCAACCAACGCGGGAGTCGTGACTTTCCTGGATATTACGAGTGGTCAGCCCATTGGGGCTGGCGCTCTTTCACTCCCTCGTGCTCTAGTGAGTCTGGCGGAACTTTCGAACAATGGGGCTATGATTGCGGGCTCTGGTGGTCGCGGACCTATTAAAATTTGGTCGACTGCTGACGCCACCGAACTCTATGAGTTTGATCTATTTCCCGGTACGAACACAGTTGCTATGCAGTTTTCTCCCGATGACCAATATTTGGCTGTTTGCAACGATTCGGGATACCTGAAAGTGATTCAAGTGGATTCAGGAAAAGTCTATTATTCGCTAGATGAACCAGAAGTATCGCCGACCGGAAGGCCTCTTGCGTTTTCTCGACTGTTTTATAACTCAGACGGAACGGAACTCTTCGGCTTTCTAGCGAAGGAGCTTGCAACGATTAATCTTGAGTCGGAATCGCTCGAACGCAAGGAGATTAGCGGGACAACCGGCGCGACTGCGTTTATGAGCCAGCCGGGAGGAACCATGCTTGCATTGGGGAAAGATGACGAACCACAAGTGTATGTGGTTGATCGTGTCTCAGGAGATACTCGACGATTCAATTATGTAGAGCGATAACAATCAGGGCTATTCTCCTCAATGAGTTTCACTTTCTTCGAGTGCTTTCCCTCTGCGAAAGTAGCGATCCACCAGCGACTCTTCGGGGGGAGGTGTCAAAGAGGCCACTGCAAATGTACTGACAAACGAGACCAGTAATCCGATTACTATCGGGTCAATCCCCATCGGTCTCCAAGGCGTAAAGAACGAGTCATTGATCGACATGCCGGCTGCGTACATGGAAAAGTGTGCCGCGAAACCGGCCAGCATGCCACCATACATTCCCTGCCGATTCATTCGTGGCCAATACAACGCAAACACGATTGGCCCTAAAAAGCATGCTGACAGACCGCTGCCAGTATAGACGATGATGTCTTGTAAAAACCGGGGAGGATTGATGGCACCCGCCATGGCAACCACGCCGATAATGAGTGTTGTGAGATAGCTCATATATTTGATTCGGTTTTCTGAGGCGTCCGGGTTGATGTTTCGCTGATAGATATCACGGACAACGGCTGATGAAATCATTAGCAGAAAGCTATCAACTGTTGACATGATTGCCGCGAAAGGGGCGGCAACCAGTAAACCCGCCAACCACGCCTGACCCGCATTGGCTGTCAACTCGACAGCGATCCGGGGCATAATACTGTCAGGGTCAAGTTCCAATCCGGGTAATAAGATTCGTGCCGAACAGAAGATCAATACGAGTGGAAAATAAATCAGAGTGTAATACATGGCGACGGTGAAGATGGATTTCTTCAAAGTGACGGCGTTATTGAATGCCATTAAGCGGACCATATTGCTCGGCTGGCCGCTTCCAGAAATCGCCCACATGAAGAAAAAAGAAACCGCGACCGAAAACGGCAAGAAGCCCAAAGAAGTCATCAACGAGGCCTCATCTTTTTTCAACTCGTCCTCGGGAGTGTTTGCCAGATTTGGTCCACTGGGACCAGGTCCCATGGCATAGACACCCGGTTTATCGGCCCCGTAGGCATCTTCACGTTCGACGAGAATCTCGAATTCAAGATTCATGCCGGGTGCGTTATTCAGAATTGCCGTGTCAATCTGCTCGATGTCCTGTGAGGCCTTCCTGAGATCTGAACTGTCAGACGTTTCCAGGCTTGCCTCCAGAATCGATTTGATTTCGTTGCGAAAGACCACGAGTTCCCTGTCCTCTTTCAATCGTTGAAATTGACGTTCAATTTCAATTGGCGTGGTCAGTTCGACATAACGGATGTCTTGGGTCGTGGCGGGTGTTTCACCCTCTTCTTGAGCAGGAAGAACCACTGGTGTGTTCAGTCTGAGAAGCCGCATGCCGTCTTCTCCATCGGAGTCGAGTACCACCCAGCGGGCATTCAAGGTTTGTGGCTGAGCTAACGGAACTGCTGAGGAGACTTTGACAAAACCGACTTTCGGTGGTGTCATTTCCCGAAATTCGCTCGCAAGTTGCCCTGTGCCTCCCACTTGATACAACGCCAATGGCAGCATAATGACGACACCAATCACCATCACAATTCCCTGCATGACATCAGTCCAGACGACGGCATGAAAACCGCCGTAGGTTGTGTAAGCAATGACGGCGACCGCAAAGAGCGACAAGCAGAGGAAGTAATCGGGGGCGACTCCTTCGAGAAACCCCCAGCCTGAAGTGATGGATTGCGTCCACGCGACACCTTGTTGAAAAGTGTCGTTGTCTCCCAGCAGAGTAATCAGAATTTTACTTCCTGCTTTGAATTGTGCCACCAGATTAAAAGACATGAAGAAAACAATCAGCGAGACAGACAATAATCCCAATCCGGGAGATCGAAATCGATCACGGATGACATCCGGGACCGTGATCGCATCAGAAAGTCTGGCGACTTGATTGATACGCTTTCCGAGAAAACCCATCGTGCAAATCGGGACGACCATGTAGCTGGCAATCCATAATGCGAGAATCCAGCCGTGTGAATAAATTCTGGCCGGGAATCCTGTGAAACTTCCTCCCGAGGCGCTGGTTGCTGCAAATGTGAGCGCGAATGCCCAGACACCGAGCGACCGGCTTCCCAGGAAATACTCACTGAGGAAACTTTTACTCTTCATTAAATAGTTTGAGAAAGCAGCCAAGCCAAACACGGCCAAGGTGTAAATCAGGAACACAATCAGAGCGGTAGAAGATTGAGCAACCGCCAATGGGAAAAATGGAATCATGCGTCACCCGCACTTTCTTGCTCTGTGGGAGTCATTGTCGATTCGGGTGGTTCGAGATCGTCCGCAGAGAAATAACAAAAACAAAACCAGACGGTGATCAGATTTGCTATCATCCAGGGAAGACCTATTCCCCAGAAGACCCAGCTCGGCATCCCCCAGATAAAGGTGACCTGTTCGATTTCAATTTGGGAGTCGAACCCGTTGTAATAGCTAACGGGTAGAGTCCAAAGTAAGGCGAGAAACCAGACTCCCAAAATCAACATCGCTTCTTTACGAGCGTGCAAATAAACGGGATCCCATTGGGGGTCGGGTAACTTCTCTTGTGGAGTCTCAGACATAGTGAAATTCTCAGTTTAGACACATCAATGAGCGTTGATAGAATGTTGACGATTGTAGTGGTGATGAGAGACAGAAGCAAAACCCGTTCCAGCAACTCGCTTCAGAAGCCATAAATCATTGAGAGATCAACAGTTTGTGCGATATAATTTCTACATCTTTCCTGCTGTTCAGAAAGTTTTTTCATGTCAGAAATCTCCGCAATCGATTGCCGCATCGGATTTATTGGTGCTGGTAAAATGGCCTCTGCACTAGCGGCGGGAATGCTAAAGGCGGGTGTCATTGAGTCAAACCGTGTCTCGGCGACTGATGTTTCTGCGGACGCTTTGCAGGCTTTTTCGGAACTCACCAGTGCGCAAATTCGGGAGAGTCCTGTTGAGGTGCTACAAAACTCGGATGTCGTGATCATTGCCGTGAAGCCGCAGCATCTCCCACGCTTACTGACAGATATGCAGTTGGGGATCTCGGATGATTTGTTAGTCATCTCCATCGCGGCGGGAGTTTCGCTTAGCACCCTGGAAACAGGATTAAAGAGTACCGGTCGTCTTATTCGAGTGATGCCGAATACTCCTTGCCTGGTGGGTGCGGGGGCAAGTGGTTACAGTTTGGGAACGAAAGCCACCGCTGAAGATGCCAGTTTGCTGGAAAAATTATTATCGACAGTGGGAGTGGTGAAGCAGGTGGATGAATCCTTGCTCGATGCTGTCACGGGGCTTTCGGGAAGTGGCCCTGCTTATGTGTACCAATTCATTGAAGCGTTGTCTGATGGAGGAGTTCGTATGGGATTGCCTCGACAGACGGCGACAGAATTGGCGGCACAAACAGTTTTGGGGGCTGCCAAAATGGTTCTGGAAACGTCTGAACATCCGGGAGTTTTGAAAGATGCCGTGACATCGCCCGGTGGGACAACAATCGCTGGATTGCACGCTCTGGAAAATGGGAAGTTTCGGGGGACTGTGATGAACGCCGTTCAGCAAGCGACAGAACGGTCTCGCGAGTTGGGTTGATCGTCAGAATCCGCATAAAAGCTCTTTAATTTCCTCGCGCAACTCTCAAATATCTGCGTCCATGTTCAGCCTGTAATTTGACTCCCTCTGTCTGTGTAGTATCTTTTTCTATATACTTGGGGGTGGTTTGTATTTAGGTGTCGATATGCTGAAATCTTGCTGTCTCCTCCCACAATGATTTCTCGTGACAGACCCAAATTCGAAACACGTTCAGAGAGTCAACGGATTCAACATGGTGATGGGACAAGCTTCAGATCAAGCCGCCAGAGAGAATGGAAGTCCTCTTTCAATCTCGGCAGCCAATCGTTTGCTGAACCTACTGGAACTTTCCAAGTCGGATTTGACGACGTTCACCGGCAGTGAAGAACTCCCTGTGACTGAGATGCTGCGCGACACACTCTTGAGCGTCTTGGAAGCACTTCGCCCCGACTTACTGGCTCACTCGCAGCGGGTTGCGTTTTTGTGTCATGGAATCGCTCGGCAATGCGGATGGACTTCGCGGAAAGTCAATACCCTCGTCACGGCTGCGTTGTTGCACGAGATTGGTACGGTCATTGTGCCGGCTGAATTTCCGTTTTGGGAGCTGACAAGTACCGAGGCTGAAGAGTTGTCCCGTCGTGTTTCGGTGGATCTTTTGGCGGCCTGTCATGCGGATTCTGAACTTCTGGAAATTTTGACACTCTCTCAAAACTTTCGTTATCGCGAACCACTCTCGGCAGAGAGTGAGTCACCCACGCCACTCCATGTGATTTTGGGGGCGGCTGCATTTAATTTTGCCAACTTGTTTGATGCCGTCCGACATCGGGAAAATGGCCAACACGATGTCGCTGAGATTATCGCGGCATTGAAAACACTCGCAGAAATTCCCGAAGAACATCGTGTTCTGGAATCGTTGGAAGAATGGCTTTCCGGTCGCGATCAGCAGGTCGAGAATTACGATGTCGCGCTGTTACAACAGCAAGATCTGGGGATGGATGAGGAAACATTGAATATCGTTCATGCGACGTTCATCGAGATTTTATTCGAGTTGCATGATCTGGAAGCACACTATCAGGGTTTTTTCATACTCGATGCCACGGGACGTTTTCTGTTATGGAATTACGGGTGTCAAAGTCGGCTTGGCTACTCGATGAGGGAAATGCGAAACAAACACTGGACGAATCAACTGATGGGGTATTGCAACGAGGAAGGTCTAGCCTTCTCTGACTCTCAGACTCCGCTCTACCAGACACTTGAATCAGCCAAACCAGCACATCTCACTTTGTGCCTCAAAAATTCGGCTGACAAGATGATCGAAGCCGAAGTGAACTCGATTCCCATTATGGGGCGTGATGGGTTGTTGTTAGGGATTGTGGAAGTTCATCGAGGGGCTCCCTGTCAAACCGAAACATCGAAGTCTGCATTGATGCTGACTCCTGAATGGGTGGGAGATTTGGTTGATACGATTCACAATCTGGATGACGATGCAGAACCCATTTTTGAAGTACCTAAACTCGACAATTCCTACTTAGTTGCCATCGAAGAGCAACTCGGCATTACCGGGTTGACTGGGCCGCCGAGTGCTTCGGAAAATTCGGTAGCAGCGGTCATCGAAAAGGCAGAAGAAACAGTCTCCAATGATTCGACAGAGATCGATATCGAAGAAGCGAAGGCACTTTCTTCAGAAGAAAACGCCGAAGTTTCGGATATCGTCGAGGAGCAGTCGGAAACGGACATTCTCGAAGAACCGATGGTAGACAGTTTACCTCAAGACTCCATTGAAGAGTCGGAGCAGGCTGAAGTATCAAGTGAGCCAACTGAAGAAGATTCCTCTACGGAGGATGCCGTTGAAACCCCGAGTTCGGAAAATTTGGATGAGCTTTTCAGCCGGTTTGATTCACTGGTTACTGACGAGCAAGACATCGAGCAAACAGAAGGTGTTGAAGTAGAACAAGCCGAGAAGAGCGAACAGACAGTTAATGGTCTCGAAACCGACGAAGAATCGCCTCAACAAAGTCCCGAAAATCCGGTCGTAGATTTACCGGATCCTGAAACTCTTGGGAATGATAACGAGATACTGGCTGTCGAACCCTTGGCAGAAGAGGTACAAAATTCCTCTCAAGAGTATGAAGTGGCAACTGCTGAAGAGGCTATCGAAGAAGAAACTGTTTCGGAGCAACTCGAAGAGCAGCAAGAAGAAGTTCCTGAGGCAGATGAGTCTCATGAAGAAGTAGCCGAACAACTCGACGTTGAAGAAGACAAAGCGATTGAGGAATCTGTTGAGGAAGAACTAAATATAAATGTTGAAGAGAGTTCGAAAATACCAGAGACCATCGAATTGCCCGTAGAGTCGCCAGCCCCCGAAACACAAGAAGTTCCCTCTCCCGATCCTGGTCAAACCGATCCTCTGGCTCAACCTGTTTCCCGGAAGGAATGGGATGCTTTCGTCGAGCATCTGATTGACCCCGCCTCTCCCGATCATGAGCAGGTCTCGGTGTTGTTTCTGGATGTCGATCATTTCAAAGCAATCAACGAAGGGTTTGGACGCCAAATTGGTAATGATTTGTTGACAGAAATTTCGCGGCGATTGTCACAAGCCTGTGGAAAACGCGAACTCTCTTGTCGATACGGCGGCGGTCAATTCGCCATCGCCTGTCCAGGGATCAATTTGGAAAAAGCCCGCAAGCGAGGAGATCAATTCCGCAAGTTGATTGATCGAACCCGCTTCGATGTTTTACCGTTTCATTCTTTGACCGTCAGCGCGGGGATCGCATCTCTTGAAGAAGGGGATGATCTGACGGAAGTGATGAACCGTGCCGAACATGGTTTGTATCAAGCCAAACAGAGTGGTCGAAACTGTTCCGTGGGTGTCAGTGCTGCCGACATCGCGGTCGAGATGAAAGCCGTCGAAGATAATATGTCGAAGCTCATCACGGGTGAATTCGATGTGGAGACTCACTTCGAGGCGATGGTGGCTTCGGACATGATCGTGTACAAATTGGGAGGATTTTTGTACGACATGCACGCCAAGTTGTTGCATGTTGACCGTCGTCACGTCTCCATGCGAGTTGGTAAAAAGGGGTTACTCCCTTACTGGGGACGGCAGGATGATGATCGTCCTGTGTTGATTGATCTGGAATTGGGTGAGGGTTGGAATCAACAACGGAGTGATAACGGTCTGCTCACCAATACCCGCATCAATGTCAAAATTCGCACGGATGGTTGGGTTCGCAGTCAGGAGACGTTTTTGAAAAGAGCGCATTTTGTCCTGCGAGAACTCAAAGGGTACTTTGTGACGAATTGATGTAAGCTATTGATATTGTATGAGGTTACATCACTTTATATTCTCCCGAAATCCGCTATTGCCCGATTTCCTAATCTCACGATAATTATCGACAGATCTCTGCGCATGTGGTGCGTCAAGAGTGAATAGCAGATGTTTTCGAGACAGCGGGAACGGAGTCCCCGAATTATGTGGTGTGAGAATTGTCAAACTGAAGTTGCGGCAGAAGTCGCGGTAGATGGATCAGTCACATGTGGAACTTGCGGAGAGATTCTACCCGGAAAGCATGTCAATCCTCCCGATGACCCTCTTCGCGGCGCGCAGGAACTCCTCGACCGCTGGTCGAAAGAACCGTTGCTCGAACCGCTCTCCTCTCCACCCGGCAAAGAGGCCAGTCATCTTTCTGAGAGTGAAGAAGATTCTGAACAGGAACCTCCTGAGGAAGCTGTTGAGAATTCCGGCGATGAAGACACAGTTGAGCCTCCCGAAGTTGTTGAACCAATCGCTAACATAGACCCCGAGTTACCTGCCGCACAAAAACCCAAGTTTCGCTTCGATGCCGCTCACGTTCCCGAAGAAAAGACACCCGAACCAAAGCCGGAAAAAGTCCAAGAACCGGACCCGGTCTCAGCACCAATCACTTCAGAAGTCTCTGCAGAAGGTGCCGTTGAAGAACCCGTTGTTGAATCAAGCCAAGAAGTCGTGACCGAGCCAGAACCGGTTGCTCAAGAACAATCAGAGTTTCAACCTCAACGAGTCGATGCGGCACAACCAGTTGCCATCAGTTCCGTACCTCATATAGATATCCAGCAACTCATCGACGAACGACTCGCCCAAGAGCAACGAGGCATCAATTGGCTGGTCCTCGCCGGGCAATGGTTATCCTATCTCGGTGTGCTCGGTTTGACGGCAGGAGCTGCCTTAATTGTGTATGGCTACTTTGGTGGAAACTCTGACATGACACCCAAAGGCTGGATGCTGACAACTGCCGGTCAAATGTTGCTGTTACTGGGGATCGTGACACTCATTTCGGGTGGCTTGGAGCAATCTAACGACGAAGTCAATACTCGCATCGAATTGTTGGGCGAACAGATGCTTCGTTTCGAGCGGGAAACCAAAGAACAACTGTTACGCGGTCCTAAAATTCCCGCCGCCCAGTATGCGGAAAATGCGAAACCCATTGAGAGCAAACGCACTGCCGATGAAAAAACCGATTCCTGATCAAGGAACCGCAGCCGCGTTCTGGGCCTTTTCTGTTGCCGGTGAAATTGTGTTGTCACGCTCTGCTTCTAACGGTGCGTCTTCCCGTCGGTAATACGGCGGAACCACTGGTTGCTCAACCGGTTCTTCTTTGATTTTCTTCTGGAGGTAATCGATGGCGGCTTCCAGTTGATGGTCGCGGCCCAGAAAAGTTTCATGCGGTGGGTTATCGACCACAAGATCGGGTTCGACGCCGCGTCCCTCAATCAACCATTCTCCGTCATCGGTGAAAACGCCCAGTTGTGCGGCTGTTGCGATACCATTATCAACCAATGGGTTATTGCGACTTAACCAGATATGCCCGCCCCAAGTGCGAGTTCCAATGACCGTACCAATTCCCAATCGTTTCACACCCTCCGAGAACGCTTCTCCGTCTGAAGCTGTCCACTCGTTGCAAAGGACGACAATGTGTCCGCGGAAAGCGTACTGCATGTTCCAGTACGGTTGACCGACACGCGGCTTCCAATAGAACCACGCCTTTCTCAGCAAGCGACTCAACAGCCAGCTATCGATATTCCCTCCGTTGTTGTAACGCATGTCGATAATCAATCCCTGCCGGTTAAACACAGGGAAGTATTGCTCGGCCCATGCCGCATAGTCTGATGTTCCCATCGCTCGCAAATGAATGTATCCAATCTCGCGATTTGCTTTTTCTTCCACCTCTTGCCGACGGGTCAATTCCCATTCGTTGTACAACAGATTTGCGTACGATGTGATGGAGATCGGTTTCACGAGAATGGGCCGTTGCTTGCCGGTGCTGGCTGACTTCATCTCGACCAAAACATCTTCCCCGACCTTCTCTCTCAGCAGCATGGCAGGATGAGGCACACTGAGCACAGAAACATTATCGATTTCGACGATGATATCTCCTACGTTCACTTCGGGGTCGGCTTGCAATAAAGCAGGCGCTTCATGTGGATAATCGGTATCCCAGGCAGGAATCCGAGAGATGCGGTATCCGCCTGCCGCCTCATCGCGTAACAGTTCGACACCCAGTGAACCGGGGTCGATAGATTCTCCACCAGTTCGATAATCGCCCCCCGAAACAAAAATGTGGAGCGCTTCCAGCTCTCCCACAATTTGAGTGATCAGATCATTTAATTCAGAACGGTCGGTCACACGTTCCACGAGGGGTAGATAGCGATGGAGTTCTGCATCCCAATCGACGCCGTGTAATTCGCGGTCGTAAAAGTAATCTCGCTCCATGCGCCAGGCATCAACAAACATTTGACGCCATTCCTCACGAGGATCGACCGAAAATTCCCACCCACTGAGTTTAACGAGAGATTGGGTCGCGTTGATACCCGCGGAAATTGAGCCATCGAAGACATACAAATTATTTCCCGCTCGCGCGAAGACCTTGCGGCTATCTTCCGAAAGTTCATACGACGAGACTCCATTGATAATGTTTCGCACCGATCCTGGTTTCGAAGACAGCTTGAACGCTCGCAGGACTGATTGCTTCGAACCTGTTTTACCGCGATGTACAAAAAACAGATTTTGCGCGGTGGCCTTCAAGTCACGGTAATTTCCTGCGGGAACGGGGACTTTTTTCAGACGGAGCGAGAGGTTTTTGAAATCGTAATCTTTACTGACGGTCGGTTTGTATTGTTTTGTTGCTTCGTTCTCTGATTCATAAATCGAGCGCAATCCCGATTTCAAAGGCAATTCGTAAATATAACTGACGTTGTCAAAAAATGGTTCCGGTTGCCTCATGCCCCAAGGCGAAGAGACTTCCGAGGCTAGTCGCTGATCGACGACAAAAAATAATCGGTTTCCATCACGACTCCAGGTGGGGGAGTGTGCATCAATCCGGTCACTGGTGAGTGTCTGTTTCTGCTGGGTTTCAAAATTGTATAACCAGATTTGAGCGAAGTCATTGGAAGCATTGGCAGACCAAGCCAGCCATTTTCCGTTGGGCGAATACACTACCGACCCGAACGACCCATTATTAGAGGCGGCAATCAGTTCGCTTTTTTCCGTTTTGAAATCGTAACTCCAGAGCTTCAAATCCTTGTCAGTCCAGACAATTCGTTTCCCGTCAGGCGAGACCAGTGGGTCATATCGCAAGACGGCACCGTCTTTGGTCAATTGCTTTCGTTTGTCGACGGCAGTGAGATCGAATTTCCAGAATTCGTAGTCTCCCGATTCATCCGATACGACAATCAACGATTTTCCATCGTGACTGAAACTGATATCACGATAACGGACTCCCTGCTTACGACTGATGGGTTGAATGCGGCCTCCGCCCACCGGCGTGACAAACAACTGCCCGCGAGAAACCAACGCAATTTGGTCACCTTTCGGAGAAATGGCCATGTGAGAGAGATAACTAATCGGAGTCTTGATCCATTTTTCGCGAGTTTGTGCAAAATCCGAAACCAGTTCGATGTCAATCACGCGATCACTGCCATCGGCGATTGTGTAGAGTCTCAAGTCGGCTCCGTTTTGGTAGACGATTCGTCCTTGCCCCAAGCTGGGTTCCTGCACATCAAAGCCGACATGTTTTGTGTGTTGTTTCAAATCTTCTCCCTCAACCGTCATCGACCAGACATTCATGGTGCCATCACGATCAGTGACAAAGTAACAACGACCGTTCCACCACATCGGCGACCGACTGGTACCCTCGTAATCAGCCGTCATAGGAACGGCTTCCTCACTTCCCGGTTCCCACTTCCACAAATTTTGAGCGGTCCCGCCTTTGTATCGTTTTGTCCAACTCGATTGCTTTCCCAGTCGCGTGAAAAACAGGACCGACTTCTCATCGTTCCAGGCACCTTCTGCCGCTTGAGCTAAGGGGATCAAAGTTTGCGAGGTGGTTTTGATATCAATTTCGACCAGTTGTTTGTTGCGAGACAGTGGTGAGTAACGAGAGGTGGCGGCAAGAATCTTTCCATCGGGAGTCCAACCTTGCACCTGAATATATTCCCCTTCAAAGGTCATTCGCTTGGGGCGACCTCCCGAAACGGGCATGATGTAAATTTCGGTCGGGCCTTCGTACTGCGCGTTAAAAGCCAGCCATTCACCATCGGGAGAAATCGCCTTGCGGTATTCCAGAGAGTGATGTGTTGAAAGTCGACCGCCGAATCCTCCCTCAGCCGACACGACCCAGGTATCGCCTTCCGCGGTGAACGCGACCGTATCCCCATGAATGGTGGGATAACGGAAGTAACCGAGTTCGGCAGCCGAGAGAGCAGCCGGACACAAGATCAAACACAGAGTTAGCCAGCGGTTGTTCATCGTTGCAGCCAATCAATCGAGTAATATGTCAAAACAGGGGCTTTGGGCGATTTTATAGGTTACTTTGCCGACAACCTCATCGCCAATCATCAATCGACGACCCGGGACAAATTCACAGGGACACAACTCCTCCGACCGTCATAAACCGGCGTTTCTGTTCCATAGTGCACTCCCGCTACCCGACGAAACAAAAAAGGTTGCATCAGCACAAGAGGCCAAGGCATGTTAGATGGGTTTGTACTCCTGTCATATTCACCATCGATCTGTCGGCTTGGTCTCTGGTGATCAACTTGCAGACGCCCCTGATTCCCAAACGCTCAACACCGTTTTCAAGATTTGAAGATTCGGAGATTCGGGGACACACCTTGACCGAATCTTGACCAAATGTTGAATCAAATCTTTCCGAATCTTGATTTCGAATCTTCCATACTCTTGAGCAACTTGTTGGCACCTTTCGGTTTGAGTCGATCTTCATTTTGTGAGTGAGTGTTACTTTTTGTGGGTGCGCATTTTCTACGTCACGCGAGATCGCCTCCTTTCTCACGTTGCAGCCTTAGTCATTCTTCAACACACTACTGGCTGAATCACAGGTGTGCCTGGGTACGAACGTAGTGAGTCCCCAGATTTCTGATTCTGTGGGTGACCTGTCGGTCATCCACAGCCACCCAAGTAATACACATCGTGCTCGTACAAATCACCTGCGACACGCAATGACACTTGAACCTGCCCCAACTGCTTGCGCAGTAGGGCTATGTTGATGTCGTCATGACGTTCAAATTGCCAAAGATCGAGTCGCCTGTCGGCGAAACACGAACGCTAACTCTGGTAGATCGCGTTTGGCAAGGCGAGTTTTGAACGATCATTTTTTTGACGCAAAAACGCCAAGACACGAAGAAACGCAAAGCGTTCATTCTCTTCTTGGGTGGCACTGGCGGCTTGCCCGCCAGTGAGATGAGAGGGAACCAAATTTAATTCACCGCGGAGTTCGCATAGCCCGATCTGCGCCAGCAGTCGGGATGGGGGCAAGTGTCATTCGACGTGCTATGGAACTCTCGAATCAAACGAATAAAATTAAAACAGGGTGCCGGTGGGCGCTCCGGGGAATGGTGCGTCACTGAAAGGCGTCAACAGCAGGGTAGCCCAGCCGGAATCGGCTGGGTCGCGTGAGCGACAAGAATCTGTCATCATCATGGTACAATCAAGTGAGGCCGGACAACCACAGTCTGCAACCGCAGGATGGGAGGATAGAAACTACCGCCTTCGGTCTTGAATCCTCGCTATTGCTCGGCGACCTCAGTTGCTCTAAAGTCACCCAACCGATCTATGGATCGGTCGGGCTACCCTGCTTGCTCTACTTTGGAGTGCGGTGACTTGTCACCGCTTTCAGTATTGTTCCGATCGCCAACACATAATCCCAATGATACGGATCCTTCGAATGGAATTTCAAAACAGGGTCGCGACGGCTCATTCTTCGACGAGTTCGGTTATCGTCGTCGTTTCTGGCGTGACCGGTTCTAAGACCGAGAAGTCGGCGAAGACCGCATAAATTGCGATGACGGCGACAATCAGCACGAGCCCCGCGGTACGAGTGTGTTTCCACGGCGTCATGTCGACCGCTTTGACATCTTCCTGCACGAACTCGGTTTCGCGCGGGTACAATTCCCCGATGACTAACATCAAGATCACCAGCCAACAGAACACGATTCCCAGAAAGTGGAACGTGTGCATGGATTCTACAATGAGAGGAAACGGCGGGACGAAGTAACCGACCGCGATGAGGACAAAGCCTGTCACTAATCCCACTTTTGCGGCAAAGGCCGGAACGCGACGAGAGAGCATTCCGACAAGCACGACGGAGAAGATGGGAATGAAATACATGCCGTTCATCTTTTGTAGATAGCCAAAGATGCTTTCTGTCTTGGCTAACAGCGGGGCCAGACACATGGCTGTGATGGCGACAATCCAGCCAAAAATTTTACCACTGCGGACCACCTGTTGTTCCGCGGCATTCGGATTCAAGACAGATTTGTAGAGCCCCAAACTAAAGAGCGTACAGGAACTGTTGAGAGCGGAGTTGAAGCTGGAGAGGATCGCTCCGATCATGGCGGCTGCAAAAAAACCAGTGAGCGGAGCGGGCAACACATCGCTGACCAATCGACCATATGCGGTCACCGATTCGATCCCTTCGTTTTTGTAAATCGTATAAGCAATCATGCCGGGCAGCACGAGATAGAAGGGTCCGAGTAATTTGAGGGCACCGGTCAACAGAACGCCTTTTTGACCTTCGGCTAAACTACTTGCTCCAAACGTGCGCTGAATAATTTGCTGGTTCGTGGTCCAGTAGAATAACGTGAGCAGAAAAATTCCCGAGAAGACGGTAGAGAATGGGACGGAAGATTTTGGACCACCCACCGAATTCATTCTGGCTCTTTGTTCTGCAAACAGTCGATCTGCTCCTGCTGTGATGCCGCCGTCACCCCCCAGTTGAGATAATGCAAAGACGGTAATCATCATCCCACCCACCAAGAGGCCGATGCCGTTTAGAGTGTCTGAGACGGCGACCGTTCGCAATCCACCGAAGAGGGCGTAGATCGAGCCAATGATGCCGACCATCCAGACAATGGCCCACAGAAGAACAGTTTTCTGAAAAACTAAATATTCTTCTGGGTTCATATCGAGCGATGCTTGAGTCCAGCCCAGCGATTCGATGAAAGGGCCAAACATCGATGAAAGATCGAGAATGCCGCTCATGCCTTGAGCACCGGTGTAGAGAATAATGGGAAGGAGAATCCCCACATAGGCGAGCAAAAAGATGATGTTGGTAATGACTTGTGTCTGACGGTCGAAGCGGATTTCCAGATATTCGGGAACTGTCGCGACACCACTTTTCAAAAAGCGAGGCAAGAAGAACCACGCCATCATGACGAGCGAAATGACGCTGACCACTTCCCACACCATCACACACAATCCATCTTTGAAGGCATCGCCGTTCAGTCCGACAAGTTGTTCGGTCGACAGATTGGTCAGCAATAATGAGCCGGCGATGAGTGGAAAGGTGAGCGATCGTCCCGCCAAAAAATAGCCGCCTGTGCTGTCATGATCGTCCTGGTGTGTGATTCGCCAAGTGAGAAAGGCGACGAGGCCGGTGAAAAACAGAAATGAGGCAATCGTGAGAAACATGAGAGCGGTCTTTTTCTCGAAAGTGTGTATCGTCAGGGAGTTCTCAAAGAGTAATCCAAGAGGTCGTCATGAAACAGGAAAATCCAAGCCATCATTCTAGGGATTTTCGCCAACGACTCTATGAGTAGAGAATCCCCACAATTGAGAGCTGTTTCGGCCCGATGACTCAGGAACGGTGAAACTGAGAGAGACAGACAAGCAGATTCTGAAAAATCGATGAAGTTGGACTCGGTAGTTTTGTCTGTCGCACAAGAGTTTGTACTGTCGAAAGCTGGCTCAAGAAAATCTTCCTACCAGCACATCAAGTTCCCGTCGTGAAACTCACTCCTCCCTTATCACTCTCACAGAGATATTCCATGTGGTGTCTGATGCTCTTAGGAGCGATCGGATTCCAGTTCACGGGGTGTGACTCCGGTTCATCCACGATTTCGACGAAACAACTCCAGAAACTCATTCAACAAAATGATCACGCTGCACTCATCGTTGAATTGCCAAAAGTGATTGACCGGGATGGTGAGCTTCCTGAACTGTTGATGTTGCTGGCCCGCAGCCACGCGGAATTGGGGGACACCCAAGACGCAATCGAAACTTATCAACGTATCGCAACAGATGATCGAGATTTTGCGGACTCCGCATATTTTCGCGCCGGTGAGTTATTGATGACGAAGGGAGAGTTTCAAGCGGCTCGTCAGTCTTTCCAAGTTTCAGTCGCGGCAAAACCTGATCATTGGCAAGCCGTTCGCTGGTTGGCGATGCTGTCGGCCTACGACTACAACGCCGAAGAATCATTTCCGCTGATGCGATTATTGCTTACACGGGGAACTCCAGATTTGATGCTATTAACACATCTGGCAAATCCTGAAATTTCCATAGAGTTGAAACAGTTCATCACTCATCCCTCATCGAACTCGGTGACTTTTTCGACAGATTCTTTGGCCATATCGCGGACTGCCGCCGAACGAATGCACGAGGAAGATTACGCGGCTGCGGAACTGTTGCTGAGATCATTGGCAGCGGAGAGTTCCTGTGGGGAAGCCATTTGGATTCGTTACGGTCGGTGTCTGACAGAACTTCAAATGTATGGTCAGCTTCCGCGCTGGTGGCTCAACAAACCGGTTCATGTCGAGGAGTCGGCTGAATTCTGGTATCTATCGGGAAGTTTGGCGGAGCAGCTCGATCAAGACACAACAGCGATTGGTTACTATTTGGAAGCGTTCGACCGCTCTCCCGATCACCTCCAAGCCTGCCATCGTTTGGGGAGTCTGCTTTCAACAACGGGCGAATTGCAAACAGCGAAAGCTTTTCAAGATCGAGCACGAAGATTGCAGGAACTCTCCAAGGTCGGTTGGCAAATTTTTATGAAGCCTGACGATGTGGGCCACTTGCAGGTCGCCGCAAAATTGTGTCGGCAGTTGCATCGTCCGACGGAATCTTCGGCTTGGCTTGAACTGATGCGACAACGTCAACCCGAGAGAAATATTCCAGAGTTCAAGCAAGAGATTTCCGTTCCAGAGGTCAAGCGACGACTCCATGCGAGCGATCGATTTCCGTTGCTCCCCGTTGACGCTCTTTTGGGGATGTTACCTTCAACGACTTCTGAAGAAGCCGCCAGTCAAAAAGTGAAGTTCCACTTTGAAGATGTGGCCCGGGAAGTGGGGGTCGAGTTTCAATTCTTTAATGGAGCCGATCAATCAGACCAAACGAAACGCATGTATGAATGGACGGGCGGTGGTGTGGGTGTTTTTGATTTGAATGGAGACAGTTATCCCGATCTTTATTTTACACAGGGAACCGATTGGCCTGTCGAAGAATCAAACGATTCTTTCACCGATCAGGTCTTTTTGAATCTGGGTGGAAAAACATTTCGTAATGTCACCAGCGAGACAGGTATTCAGGAGAATCGATTCAGTCAAGGCGTTGCTGTGGGAGATATCAACTCGGATGGTTTTGATGATCTCTACGTTGCCAATATTGGAGTGAATCGGTTGTTGTTGAATCAGGGGGATGGCACGTTTGCAGAGGCTGAGTTGCCATTCGCAGATTCTTGGACAACCAGTTGTGCGATTGCCGACCTGGATGGCGATCATCACCCCGATCTTTATGATGTGAACTATCTGGAAGGAAGAGAACTCTTCCAGAAAGTTTGCAACGATCGCGAGAACGGTGCTCCACGTTCTTGTAACCCCATCTACTTTCACAGTGCGGCTGACCGATTGATCCATTCTTCTACTACAGGCGAGTGGCAAGACGTGACGGATGCTGTTGGCCTCTCAACGACTCAAGGAAACGGCTTGGGGATCGTCATCGCCGATCTCAACGAAGATCGGAATCTCGATCTGTTCGTTGCCAATGACATGACCGCCAATCATTACTGGACTCGTGAGTTGAATGGAAGACAGTATGAGGAGCGTGCTCTCGAACAGGGTCTGGCGTTCAACCGCAATGGATCAGCGGAAGCCTGTATGGGGATCGCAGTCGGTGATTGGGATCTTGATGCCGATCTGGATTTGGTCGTCACCAATTATTACCAAGAATCAAACACAGGTTATGAAAATCAAGGTCGGGGACTCTTCACGGAGACCACTCGTAAACAGGGACTCTTCACTGACAGCCTTGATGTTCTCGGGTTCGGAACCCAATTTTTAGATGCTGACAACGATGGTCGGCTGGACCTGGTCATCGTCAACGGCCATTTGGATGACAGGACCGATAACGGCACGCCGTTCGATATGCCCGCCTTGTTGTACCGCAATCTTGGCGACACAATGAAGCGAGAGATTGGTGGGCCGTTTTTTGCAAGGCGACTGATCGGTCGTGGCTTGGCAAAACTCGATTGGAATCGCGACGGACAGATTGAATTTGCAGTTTCTCAGCTTCATGGTCCTGCCTGCCTGACGATCAATCGGACAAATTCCACCAATTCTTATCTTGCTTTCAAGCTGATTGGAACGACCTCCGCGCGTCATCCTGTCGGTACGAAGGTCACGCTTGTGACCGATCTTCGTGAGTATGTGCAGACGCTGACTGCGGGAGACGGTTATCAAGCCAGCAACGAAAAGTTGATCCTCTTCGGGCTTCCTTCCGAAGAAACTCCTCTGAGTGCCGAGATTGACTGGCCTTCGGGGAGAACCGATACATTGCAGAATCTCGAACGAGAGATCCATTATGTACTGGTTGAAGGTGAATCAGCGCGTGCTCTTCCCTGACAATATTTGTGCCGTCTCGTGCGATCATTGTGTTGATGGGAGGGATTGAGATGAATATTTCAAAAGAGAACAGCGCACATAAATTGAAGGAATGATGAGTTTCTCTTCACTCAATAAAGATCAGATCATCTCTTGATTAATAACATTGTACACGCTGGTTTTAGAGTTGTAGGCGTGATTTTTCTCACGTAGTCTTTCACCCAACTCGCCAACATCGGCACGAATTGAAAATTATATTTTTCGTTCGGTGTCTCGCCTCAAATAGGGCAATGTGCCCTCTTCTTTTTTTGCCCATTGACAGGAGATTTTTTACGATGAAGAAGGTTCCATTGAAGCGGTCGAATCACCGTAATGGATTTACTCTGATTGAATTATTGGTTGTGATTGCGATCATTGCTGTTCTGGTGGCATTATTACTGCCCGCCGTCCAGCAAGCTCGTGAAGCAGCCCGTCGTTCTTCTTGTAAGAACAATATGAAACAACTCGCACTGGCTTTGCACAATCAGCACGATGTTTACAACAGTTTGCCGCCAGGGGTGCCTTCCTGTCAGCCTTCCGCTGATCTTTACGTCATGGGTGGGGTGCAAGAGAATCCCAGTCAATGCCTTGGCCCTAACTGGTTGGCGAATATTCTGCCACAGATGGAACAGGCTCCTCTACACGAAGACGTTAAGACTTGTAACGCAGCTTATCCAAACCCTCCCGAGAACTGTGAATGGGGTGGCGGACCGGGAAGTCGGACTCCCGCTGCCTACATTTGTCCCAGTGTTCCACGATTGCGTCAACAATTTTCTTACTATGCTTTGGAAAGTCTTTCGAAAGGGAATTACGCCGCCAACTGGGGCAGCAATCACTTCCTCTCGGGAACAAGCCAATCCGAAGCAGGCATGTTTGGAGTGGAAATTGTCGATAATAGTACGCCAGAAGCTCGCATGGGTAACGGCAAAGGAACTCGTTTCAGCGATTGTGTAGACGGTTTGAGTAACACAGTTTTGCTGAGTGAAATTATTGCCTGGGACGACGACGATGATGGTCGTGGCGTGTGGTTCTGGGGCGGGATGGGTGGTGCTTCTTTCACTGCCAAATTCCCACCGAACTCTGATGGGACCGATGTATTCCAAGCATGTGGGGCCACGAACATTCCGACCGGTGATCCACTGGTCTGTGTCGAAAACAAGGCCGATTCGCAGATCTGGACGTCTGCTCGCAGCTATCACACCGGTGGTGTGCAGGCCGCTATGTCGGATGGTTCCGCGCGATTCATTTCGGAAAATATTGATCTCGGCATTTGGCAGGCGATTTGTACGCGTGCCAACAATGAAGTGGTCGGAGAATTTTGAACTCTCTCAATTGCCGTTGATATCGCATCCTCACAATTCAACGTGAGGATGCGTTCTCTTCTCTCTTTGGTTCATTCAGTTTCCAAGAGTCTCTTATTACTCAATGATCTCTGTCGAGTCTTGCCAGGTTCTGCGGAGCGTTATCAAGGATTAAATTCAGACATGTTAAATCGTTCATCGTTGACGCAAAGATGGTTGCAAACACTCTTTCTGGTTGCGATTTCCTCGTTCTTATTGACAGGATGTGGTGGGGGAGCTCCTGCGGGTCCACCGACCGATGATGATGGTATTATTGAATCGTTTGTCACTGAACTGCCCGATCGTGCCACTCAACCGAAACTGTGGGAAGAAGCATTTGTCGCGGGTTCTGCTCCGGCAGATGCCAAACCTTATCAAATGATTCAAGTGGAACCACAAGAGGTCTCGGTGGATGAAAACAAAGCCACGGTCATGGTCACCATCACTTCGGGTGCAACTCCTGCCGAGGGAGAGCCGGTGGAATGGACTCTGGAAAAAACGGGCTCCGATTGGAAATTCTCATCCGCTCCTCTTAAAGTAATCTCTCAATAATTGTTGTGAACTTCTCAATCCGGTTGCGTTGCAAACTGTTCCACCGAAACAAATTCTCGCGTGGGAATCACATGCTCACCAAACTGAGTAAAGGTGGCGACATCGGCCGCGTCTCGCCCATACGCGATGGTGAGTCGGGCACCTTGAAGATTGGTTTGAGTCGGATCGAATGTGTACCACCGATTCCCCACATAAATTTCAAACCAGGCGTGCATGTCCATCGGATTGAGACCATGTAAATATCCGGCCACCATGCGAGAGGGAATGCTCAAAGCACGACACAGGGCAATTCCCAGGTGTGCCATATCTCGGCAGACGCCGAACCCTCGTTCTTTGACCTGTAAAGCGGAAACTAATGTGTTGCTCGATCCCGGTTGGAAGTCGATGTTTTGTCTCAGCCAGTTCACGATGGCGGCGGCTTGCGAATAACCGGGCTGATAGCCGGCGGTGATGTCTGCCGCCAATTCGCCCAAGCAATCCGATTCGCAATATCGGCTCGGTGCGAGAAATCCCATCACACTCGCAGGCAACGCGGCAGCGGGAATGAATCCCGCATCGGGATGTTCGTCATCGTAGGGAACTGTTTGCGCCAGAGTTTCTGATTTGAGAGAGAAATCTCCTTCAGGTGCCACGAGTCGCTGACAGAGGTTGCCGAAAAGATCTTCGTATTCTTCCGCAATAATTTGGGGCGACAGTTGAAAATCCTGACGGGAAATCCATTGATGCCCGCCACTCCGTGGACGCAGCGTGAAGACGAATGGCGTGGACGTCGGCAAGTCAAAACTCAGTTCGTAGCGACAGCGAATCCAGACAGGCATGCAGAAACCTTTTCAGCGATCAAACTTGGTTCGGCGAGGCACTCCTCGGGGTGCAGTCTAACATCGAACACCGTAATTGAACATTCACCGCTGCATTTCGAGCCGATGATTCGCTCTGCCTCACAGTTTCTCATTCACCAATACAGATCAGCTCGCGGATTGTATGAGCGAAGATCCCGTCTTCTGAAAACGAAAGCGATGCCCGCGTCCACGATTGTCCCGCCGGGCCGAGGTCATTGATTGACACGATGGCCGTTTCGTCCAGCGTCTTCGCGTTCCATTTGAGAACATACACAGTCCCGTTCATGACGGGAATGTAAAGATGATCGCCGGCGACCGACGGTGACGGAGCGGCAATGTGTCCCCAGCCATTCCCCTGCGAGCGTTTGTCTCCCATGACAACCAAGCCGCGCGAGTTCTTCATGTCGTTGGCGGCAATTGATTGGAGATTGATGGGGACCGGCTTGGGAATTTTCTTTCCGTTTGGACTCATCGCGGAAGGATCGTACCATTGATATTGATCGGGTTGTCCGACCGTACGCGCCAATTGCAGTGGCAGTTCCAGATATTCGACGACGCCCGTTTCGACATTCACTCGACCGAGATAGGGATGCGTGTAGCTGCGGAAATAGTGGTAAGACCCGACCAGCAAATTCGAGCCTTGTGTGATCATGCGGCCTTTCTTTTTATCGGGGATCGTTTCTATCTGGGTGATTCGTTGGGTCTCCAGAAGGCGACAGACTGGAACATCTTTCAATATGGAAACCTGTGAAACAATCTCCCCCGTCAAAGCATCGACCGAAAGATGTTCGTCCTGATGAAACAGGTGGATCTGATTGTTGCGCAGGCTATAGGTCATCGTGCTCATGAATCCATCGAGAGGCAGCGTCCACAGAGTCGCCCCATCCTCGGCATTCACCATCGAGATTCCTTCCGGTTTCTCGGGTGGCCCATGTCCGCCGCCACGACCAACGACCATCACTGATCGACCATCCTCGAGCTTTTGGAGCAACGGCAGGCATCCCATGTTGACGCCACACTTGCTCACCCAGACAGTCTCTCCTGACTTCATGTCGAGCGCGTTCAATTGCGTCCACATCTTGAGAGGAGAATCTGCGTATTTATGCGGGAAGTTCCCATCGGGATCGGGTGGATAGATTTGTCGCGTGAAGATGACGTTGCCGTTGTGTAGACAAGGCAGAGTGCGACCGGTACTGAGAATTTCACGACTCCAGACAGGCTTGCCCTCCAGATCGAAACAGGCCACTGTTCCCGACGCATTCACGAAGACAACTCGCTCGCCATCACAGACTGCCGGAGGCGCGCTGCTATCACTAAAACATCCCGATAAACGGAGTGGATGACGACCGGCAATTTCGCGCTGCCAGAGAATATTTCCCGTCTTGGTATCGCAACACCAGGCAATGATGTCTTTGCCGAGTTCGGCATCTGACGAAACGGGTTTCATCGTGGAGAAAAAGAGTTTGTCACCAAAAACAACGGGCGTACTTTGTCCTGTCTCGGGGAGTGTGATTTTCCAGGCGATGTTTTCATGGCGAACGCGACTCCATGTTGTGGGAGCCGATGCGGTTGTCTGAAAATTGGATGTCGGTCCCGAACCTTGCGACCAATCTTCTGCCGAAGTGTAGATGGGCACAGAGGTAAGCACCATCATGTGGAGGAGAATCGCATCGAAACGGATGAGCGACATGGTGCGTTTTCCTGATCGAGAAAGAATGAATGCCAGTTGAGAGGGCAAAACGCGCCGCAAAATTGCCTCCACAAGGACTTGAACCTTGAACCTACTGATTAAGAGTCAGTTGCTCTGCCAATTGAGCTATAGAGGCGGCTCGTAGAATTATATCAAAGACCCTTTCAAAAAACATCGACCCGGACGTTTCTTTTCGCTGGTCGAGCTTTCGGGCGGTCATTCTTCTGCAGTGATCAATTCGGGCTTGAATCTCGCGGCGCGGCTCTCAATGATTAATGAACTGATATTCCCTGTGTCCTCTCCGTCGGAGTTATCATGAAATTGGTTGATGGTTTAGCCGGATTGACTTGTTGTCTGTTGATGTTTTCATATGAAGTGGCGACCGCTCAAAATCTTGAAAAGAAGATCGATGTTGAACTCTCTGAGAAAAGATGGACAACACTGATCTTGCTCGGGAGCAAATCTCCTCAAGCTCAACCGATTCCCGCGAAGGCTCCTCTCAAGTCCGTGACAAAGTTGGAATTTGAAGGCCCGAATAGCGGTAACCCGCACTTGCTCAACAAGTATCAAGTCGAGGGGAAGTTTGTTATTCAAAATGGATTTCTGGTACCACAAGGTGGAAACTCTGCGCTGCTGCAACTTCCTCCCAGCGATTCGTTTCAGCTTGAAGGTTACGTGGGCCTGAAGGGGGCAGGGGGGTGTTTGATTCTGTTCGGCTGGGATCTCGAGACGAAATCTGGCCATTGCTTGTATCATTCGCAATTACGAACAGAAGGTGCTCCGTGGCGGTTGTGCCGGATTGAGGATGGGAAGATGGCACCCGGAAGCGATGTTCTGTTGAAGCATGAAAAGATAGACGGTGAAGGTGCCTTGCGTATGCAGGTGGTCGATCACAAGTGTTCGCTGTCGATTTTCAACAAACCCATCATGAACGATTATCAACTCACCGACTATTCCGCGGGGGCCATTATGATCGGCACGTTCAATCCACGGTACGGCCCCAAACAGATCGGGATTCATTCTTTACGGATGAAGGGGTGGTAGAGAGATTTACGCTTCCATGTTGATGCAAGCAGTGATCGGGTTGCTCTGCGAAAGTGTTTGGTGGATGACACAATAGCGTTCGGTCAGTTGTAACAGTTTATTGATGGAAGATTCTTCGGCATCCGACTGCACCGAAAATAACAGTGACAGATTTTGCATGCCGACCGGTGTTTCGCGATTGACACCCAATGTGCCGCGAAAATCGAGATCACCGCTCGCAGTAACAGTTCCGTCGGTAAATTCAATTCCCATCGCGGTGGCGACCGAACAAAAGGTGACACCGGCACACGCTGCCAGAGATTCCAAAAGGATCTCACCCGAACAGAGTGTCGCCTCTTTTCCTCCGGCTGCAGGATGGACGCTGGAAATCGAAGTTGTTCGCTCGGGAAGATGACACGAAAGCGTATCCCGGTCGAGTTCTCCGGTCACAGACATCGAGACCAGCGCGTCAGTCGGAGACTCTTTATAGCGTTCTTTGACGGGCGCCTGGAGTTCGCGGAGTTGTTCTGGAGTCATGAGAGAGTTTCGAAATGCGTTCAATGAGAGTGTGGAGTCAGATCACTTTCAAAATGGCAAACGAACTCTTGGAAAGCAAGTTGTATCTACTTTAGAACAACCACATTAGAAAAATGATGAACGCCAGCACGCCGCACCCGATGGCGTAAGCATTCAAGTACTTCACTGTTTGCATCGTCTTTTCGACGCGAAATTGAAGGTTGGGATCGGTTTCAATCAGTTTGATTTCCTGGGTCTGATGCCGGGCTCCCAAGAAGCAGATGCCGCCCAGAATCGCGAAAGCGATGACAAAATAGAACATCATTTTGGCCTTTGTTACTGACGGTTGTCAGACACACCGGGCCGAGAGAACTCGTTCGCGTCCCGCTGCATCTTTCAGGATGTGGATCTTTTGGAAACCTGTCTGCGATTTGAGAAATGTGGCTGCTGACTGAATATTGTCTGGCCCGAGTTCGAGTAATAACAATCCGTTTGGTTTCAAAAAACATGGTGCGTCGATGATGATTCGTCGAGCCAAGTCGAGCCCGTCTGCTCCACCATCCAAAGCCAGTCGAGGTTCGTGATCTTTCACGTCTGCATCGAGTTGGTCCAGTTCGGCAGTTTGAACATAGGGAGGATTGCTGACGACGGCATCAACTCGCAAATCTTCAGGCAACGAAGCGAACAGGTCTCCTTCATAAAAATGGATTCGAGATTCGACCTGGTGACGGCGGGCGTTTTCTTTGGCAATTCCTAACGCTTGCGAACTGATGTCGACCGCATTGACGGAAAGTCCCGACTGATGGACGGCAGCCGTCACAGAGATCGCTCCCGATCCTACTCCAAGTTCGATAGCTTCGGCAGCAGGAAAATCCTTAAGGTAATCGAGCAATGCGAGTACCAGAGTTTCCGTATCCGGGCGAGGAATCAGGACATCAGAAGTGACACGGAAGTCGAGGCCAAAAAATTCTCGTTTCCCGACGAGATAGGCAACTGGTTCGTGTTCGGCACGTCGTCTTACGAAACCTCTCAATCGTGTTCGTTCTTCTTCCGTCAATGGACGTTCGTACTGAACATACAATTGAATTCGAGGACAATTTAAGACATGCGCAAGCAGAATTTCTGCGTCGAGTCGCGGAGTGTCGCAACCTCGTTCGGTAAAATGCTGCGTGGTCCAGGTCAGAATGCGACGGACTGTCCACGGTTCGGCAGCAGCCGGTGCGGATGATTCTGAACTCATAATCCCTCCGTGGTGAGTCAGTGATTGCAGATGACAGTCAGTGAATTGCGTCTTTGTTAATCGTCTTTGTTTCCGCCAAGACGTTCCTGACGATCAAACTCTAACAGTTCTTTCACCAGTTCGTCCATCTCGCCTGCGATGACTTTATCCAATTTGTGAATGGTCAGACCGATGCGGTGATCGGTAATGCGGTTTTGCGGGAAATTGTAGGTACGAATACGCTGTGACCGATCTCCTGAACCGATGAGTGTTCTGCGTTGTTCCGCACGGGCCGAATCGACCTTCTCTTTTTCGTAGTCGAACAATCGTGAACGTAACACTCGCATCGCAGAGGCACGGTTTTTGTGCTGACTTTTCTCGTCCTGACACTTCACCACAATCCCACTTTCGAGATGGGTAATTCGGACAGCCGATTCTGTCTTGTTCACTTTCTGGCCACCCGGCCCACCGGCACGCATCGTGTCAATTCTGATGTCTTCGGGTTTGATGTCGATTTCGACATCCGTCGCTTCCGGCATGACGGCCACTGTCGCCGCCGATGTGTGAATGCGTCCTTGGGTTTCTGTTTCGGGAACACGCTGGACCCGGTGTCCGCCTGATTCAAACTGCAACTCGTGGAAGCAACTTTCTCCCGAGATCGAAAACGTGATGTCTTTGAAGCCACCCATATCACTTGCGGAAAAATCGATGGTTTCGTATTTCCAACCGCGCGATTCTGCGTATTTCGTGTACATCTCGAACAGGTCGCGGGCAAACAGTGCGGCCTCTTCACCTCCGGTGCCTCCACGAATTTCCATGATCAACGAGCCGCGCGTAATGGAATCGCCAGCAGTCGCCAGATCTTCAAGGACTTGTTCGAGCGAATTTTTTTTCTTGGTCAGCTCATCGAGTTCGGCTTGAGCGTATTCGCGCGTCTCTTTGTCCGATTCTTCATCAAGCATCTCTTGTGCAGCGGAAATGTTTTCTTCAAGTTCATTGAACTCGCGAACCTGCAAGGCGATTTTCTGAAGGCCACCATACTCGCGTTGAAGTTCCAGCATGCGATCCACATCCGTCATGATAGACGGATCCTGGAGTAGTAGTTCCAACTCCTCGTAGCGTTTGAGTTTGATTTCGAGGCTGGGAAACATGGGTGTGCCTGTCCGGGAGAAGATTCAGAGTCAAAGAGATCAGTCCATAAAATCACCCGACCGATGCGCAGCACCTGCCGGGTGAATTGTCTGAAAACTGAGCTACTTGGACGCTTCTGCCGTCTCTTCGGCTTCTTCTTTTTTGCCCCAGCCGTATTTCTTCTGGAACTTTTCGACACGACCAGCAGAGTCGACGAACTTCATCTTGCCCGTATAGAACGGATGAGAGAAGGCTGAAATTTCGACTTTCACAAGAGGATACTCGGTTCCTTCGTGTTCGATCGTTTCATCAGTTTTGATCGTTGAGCGAGTCAGCAGTTTTTCACCACTCGAGGTGTCAAGAAACACCACGTCTCGGTATTCGGGATGAATGTCTTTCTTCATGGTTTTGTCTTTCGATGACTGGGCCGATTGTATCCGGCCCCTGTAATGGCCTAAAAAGCAGAGTCCCACAGTTTAGATCCCTCGGGAAAAAACTGCAATCCTGCCCGATGGCTGTTTTGAAAGCTTTTTTCGGGCTTTTTGGAGCAGAACCCGATAATCGTGATTCTCGGAAAATATCGTTAGCAGTCATTTACCATTCTTGTGGTGTGAGACGTAGGGCTGCGAGGCGGCTCTAGAGTTTTAAGAGTTGGCGTTCTTGGACGGTCGCTTCACGATTGGATTGTCCAGGTTTGTAGATGGGGAGATCGTGGCATGTCTCCACAAATGAGATTGAGCAGGCACATCCCATTGGTCCGATTGAGTCACTCAAATCGGCTTGCAGGATGGGGAATATGGGCTAAAATAGCCTCATTCAAGTCCTTTTGGTGGTCTGGCCGATGCTTGTAAAACAGTGACTTGAGTGAACCTGACCTCGAAAAAATCACTCCATTGAGTAATTTGAAGGGGATCTGTTCCCTTTTTTGTAGAGAAGTTCGTCCACTGCTTGACTGGCAAGTGAGGGGTCGGGCATGATAGAGGTATAAGCTCTGGCAACAATTTCGTTCGTCAGAATTCACGACTTTCAGTTTTGATAAAGGAGTCCGACGATTCGAGGAAAACCACGTTTGAATGAAGATATCCAGGTCACACCGATTCGCGTTGTCAACGAGGAAGGTGAGATGCTGGGTGAGATGGCTATTGAAGATGCGCTCAAAATGGCCAAGGAAGCGGAACTCGACTTGGTCGAGATCAATCCCGACGACACGCCGCCCGTTTGCAAAATCATGGATTTTGGCAAGGTGCAGTACGAACGTCGAAAGAAACAAACCGGCGGCACCAAGAAAACACATCAGCAACAATTGAAGCAAATTCGCTTGCGGGCCAAAACGGGTCAGCACGATATCGACTTCAAAATGAAGAAAGTGCGAGAGTTTCTTGGTCGCAAAGACAAAGTCAAAATCAACGTGCTCTTCCGAGGGCGCGAGAATGCTCACCACGAACGTGGACGCGAAATGCTCCAGGAGATTGGCGAAAGTCTGAAAGACGTCGCTGATATTGAACGGGCACCTTTCATGGAGAGTGGCCGCTCGATGTCGATGCTTGTTGGACCCAAATCATAATCTTCATCGAGGATTGTCGAAACACTTCACCGCCCAGTGATTGAATTCACGGGCGGTTTTTTTGTGGGGTAAAAGTTTTTTTTGACGCAAAGTCGCAAAAACCGCTGAGAAACGCAGAGCAGAAAATAGCCGTTGTGCGCAAGCACGACGGATGGGACCAATCCAGATTGCGAGATGGAGAGAAGGGGACTCACGCAAAGGCACATTGAAACGAAGAAATAGCAGAAATCAGGAATTCGGAAAAAGAGATTAAAACTGTATGGCAGGGTGGCTGGGGACGAACGTAGTGAGCCCCCAGTTGAATGTTCTTCAGGTCTCTATTCTAGCCAGTCCTTGGGGACAGGGTCCAGGTGCAAGGGGCCATCCGTTTCGTCATCAAACCAACCAGAGCTTGACCACTTCCAATCAGACGGTGTCTCAACAAGTCCCTTCCGAACGGGGTTTGCATGGATGTAATCGATCATTTTCAGGAGCATCGCGGGAGAGGTAACATTCCTGTCGTATCCTCCTCCCGATTGCCAGAAGAGTCGTTCGGTTCGATCACCTCGTTGACGAGTGATTTTATCTAACCACTCCGGCGAATGTTCTTGGAGGTATTGGATTGCTTTTGTTCCAACCGGACCTTTAATTGATCGTTTGATGTTTCCTAAGTCGGGTTTCTCATCGTGAGGGTAGATAATCATGTGGACATGATCCGGCATAAACACATAGGCCCAGAGTGAATAGCGATAAGTCTCGCGAGATTCATTGATGGCCTCGCACAACCACTGACAACATCGATCCGATTTAAGAAACGGGAATCCGTGGTAGCAGGAAAAAGTCAACTCGTGTGCGTGACCTGATTCATGGATATTTCGACGATGTCGTTTCATGGTCAATCATCTGGGGGCTCACTACGTTCGTCCCCAGCCACCCAACAGCTATACTAAGAACTCATGCGTTGTAGAAATGAGTGCAATAAATCGCCTAATAATCTTTCTTTGCGTTTCTTAGCGTCTCTGCGACTTTGCGTCAAAAAAACCTGACTCCTGATTCCCGAAGCCTGAATCCCTAAACCCATCATCACAGCCCAGTTGTCATCCGTTCGCGGTGATGGACGATGGCTGATTCGACGAAGCCTTTGAACAACGGATGTGAGGCGGACGGTTTCGACTTGAACTCCGGGTGATATTGCACGCCGACAAACCACGGATGATTGTCGACTTCCACCACTTCCGCGAGTAAGCCATTAGGGCTCGTTCCGACCGGCGTCATGCCGTTGTCGATGAACTGCTGTTTGTATTCCGGGTTGAATTCATAGCGGTGACGGTGACGTTCGCTGATCTCGTCTTCGCCATACGCTTCGCGAGATTTCGAACCTTCTTGTAACACGCACGGTTGGGCTCCCAATCGCATGGTGCCACCTTTGTGGGTGATCGTCTTTTGTTCTTCGAGCATACAGATGACGGGATGATCGCAATCGGAAGCGAACTCGGTGCTATTTGCGTCGGTGAGTTCCAACACGTTGCGGGCAAATTCGATCACGGCACACTGCATTCCCAGACAGATCCCGAAGAAGGGTATCTCGCACTTGCGGGCATATTCAATCGCTTGAATCTTGCCTTCAATCCCCCGCATGCCGAACCCACCCGGCACCAACAATCCATCGACACCTGCCAGCAGAAACTCGGCTTCGCCATTCTCAAACTCTTCAGCTTCAATCCGTTTGATGATGATGCGGGCCGAGTGTGCCATGCCGGCGTGATCGAGTGATTCGTAGATGGATTTGTAGGCGTCGCGGTGTTCGATGTATTTGCCCACGACGGCGATTGTGCATTCGGTTTTCGGTTTGCGGATGCGATGGATCAGTTCTTTCCAATCACCCATTTCGAGCGAGCCGCCGGAGAGTCCCAGTTTGTCGAGAACCAATTGATCGAGTTTATGTTCGGCCAAGCCGAGGGGGACTTCGTAGATCGAGAATTCTTTATCGATTTCTTCAATGACGGCTTTGGTTTCAACATTGCAGAATCTGGCGATTTTCTTGGCGTTGTCCTCTCCCATCGGACGCTCTGTTCGCACGACGAGGATGTCGGGTTGAATACCGATCTGACGTAATTGACCGACACTGTGTTGGGTCGGCTTGGTCTTCATCTCTTTGGCGGCTTTGAGGTAAGGCACTAAAGTGAGATGAATGAACAGACAATTCTCGCGACCGATATCGAGCGGTATCTGTCGAATCGCTTCGAGGAACGGCAAGCCTTCGATGTCTCCGATGGTGCCGCCGAGTTCGGTGATCACGATGTCAACATCCGGCTCACCGAGATCGAGCACGCAGCGTTTGATCTCGTCGGTAATATGGGGAATCACCTGGACGGTCGCGCCGAGATATTCGCCGCGGCGTTCTTTATCGATGACGCTGGAGTAAATTTGGCCGGTGGTGTAGTTCGATTTTTTGGAGAGTGGTGACGAGGTGAAGCGTTCGTAGTGTCCGAGATCGAGATCGGTTTCCGAGCCATCATCGAGAACATAAACTTCGCCGTGCTGAAACGGACTCATCGTGCCGGGGTCGACATTCAAATAAGGGTCGAGCTTTTGCATGCGGATATTCAAGCCGCGTCGCTCGAGCAACATGGCAACTGATGCAGAGGTCAGCCCTTTTCCGAGCGAACTGACGACTCCTCCGGTGACAAAAATGTGCTTGGTCATTTGGATTCTAGATTTTGGGTTTTTGATTTTCATAGCCCAACTGCGCAAGCAGTCGGGATGGGTACAATTTTACGAACGCGTCCCTTGTGCTTGCGCACATGGGCTATCAGCCAACGAAAAAAGGCGGCCTTCCAGAATCTGGTCGACACGCCTGTGTCCCGTCTAATATAGCGTGACTAGCCGTTCGCTTCACGCCAGCGGGCGACAAATTGTTGATAATCTTCGGGAGTATCGATGCCGGGGGCTGATTCTGAGACTTCGACCACACCGATTGTCGCCCCGTTTTCCAACGCTCGAAGCTGTTCCAGCTTTTCTAGTTGCTCCAAGGGAGAAGGCGGCAATTGGGTCAATTTCAGTAGGAATTCCCGGCGATAGGCGTAGAGACCAATGTGATGACGCCACGGAGAATTTCCCGATTTCAGGACTTTTTCGACCGACTCATCACGAGAAAACGGAACCACGGATCGACTGAAATAGAGCGCCCGTCCATCCTCGGCACAGACGGCTTTTACCACATTGGGAGACGCCAGCAACTCCGGGTCCGTGAGTGGCGTGACGAGCGTCGTCATTTGCCAATCGGGGTGCGATTCCAGAGCCGAGACTGCCGCATCAATGTGAGCCGGGTCGATTTCCGGTTCGTCCCCTTGAATGTTGACGATGATCTCGGCATCAGGACAACAGCGCTCGACCACTTCGGCGATGCGATCCGTTCCGCTGAGATGCTCGCCCGTCAATTCCACGTGACCACCAAATGAGTTCACCGCATCGGCCAATTCATCACAATCCGCCGCCACGATGACAGCGTCTAATGATGTTGCCTGAGACGCCACTTCCCAAGTGTGTTGGATGAGTGTCTTGCCAGTCTCAGCGAGGAGCGGTTTTCTCGGTAATCGCGTCGAACTTAAACGGGCAGGTAAGATGCCGACAACACGCATGGTTTGGACGTCCTTGTCCGGGGGGGCGAATGACCAATGTCAAAATTCAAATGACGAATACTACGATCATAAATATTATTAAGAAGCCGCCGTCGTCAGGGCCGATGATTCCGCAATGTGCTGGGACCAGTCCCAGCCTACGAACGGGAATGATAATAAACTGACGGGGCTAGCTTGAGGGCAGATGAGGAGGCTCTTCATCAATTTTCCAACGACAACGAAGGAAATGGATCAAAAGGATTGGATTTGTTGGTCTTTGTCGTTCTCGTCGATGGAGCATCACTTATCCCAGGTTCGGAGGATGTATGATAGATTTCTATCAATTCTACGTTTGTCGCCGTGGTTCGATATCTATCTTCCAAGAGCGACAGTGTGATTCTTTCTGCTTTTAGAACGGATTCTGAAGCGAGATGAGACAGACGATATTCTAAAGGAAGTTCTTTATCTCCGGTCAGCTCAACCTGTTGAGATTGAGTCGAATAAGCCAGCGATGCTCCTTTGATTTCTACATGCTGTTTCGTGCCATAACTTCCCAGTAAGGCGAAGTCTTTGCAGTCCAATTGAAAGGAGCGATCTTTGGCATCGCTGACTGCTTTGAATTCTGCCTCGTGACAACCGATCAGGAAGGCATTCGCCGGGATCTGATTCTGATGGATGGCGATTTCTTCATCCGATTGCAGGAAGCGCACACCTTGTGGCTGGATCATTAACCAGATGGGGTACTCTTTCAGATCGTCCTTCAACTCAATATTGCCAATGGTCTCGGGGACGGGGGCGATGGGTTTCAGTTGTTCTTTGGATTGGGGCTTCGATTGCGCGTCAAAGAAGCTCGGATACGGATCGAACTCTTGCCCGGTCGAGAGAGTGGGCAGCCAGAAAGAACCGAGAACAGCCACGAGTCGGATTAATCGCATCACATCCTCCTGAAAGATGAGTCCTGAAGAGAGATCCCTACAACTATACAGAATTGTGATCTCTCGTACAGATGAATCCGGTCGGTTAGCACGGTCACTCGCCACTGTTTCTGTCATGCTGAGAGATCAATTTGACATATCCGCTTTGATAGAAATGCATTAGATTGACCCGCATAACTTGAAACTGAATCTGATTCACCTCCTCACCCCGTCCCTCTCCTCCAGAGGAGGAGAGGGTGGCATGCAAGCAGGCTCATTCGAGTAAAAATTGCGCGTCGCTTAATCCCTTCTCTTCCTTTGGAGGAGAAGGTGCCCGAAGGGCGGATGAGGAGGTCGAACGCCTTTCACACATGGGTATGCTGTGTCCAACACCATCGACAAATCAAACCTGCCGACACTTGGTCGCGACCGTTCTTTTTACGGCATGACGGTGACGCAATTTCTGGGCGCGTTCAACGACAACCTCTTCAAGCAATTAGTCCTACTCTATTGCCTCGATGTCAAAGCGCGTTCGGGAGTCGATTATCAATCATGGGCACAGGCGATCTTTGCCATTCCCTTTGTTCTCTTCTCTGGCATGGCCGGCTGGTTGGCCGATCGAAACAGTAAACGAACCATCGTCGTTCTCGCGAAAGTGGCCGAGATCGTCATCATGGCGATGGGGATGTTCGTCTTCCTTTATGGATCTGATGTGCCGCGAGAGACGTTAATGTTACTGTTCGTGGTGTTGGCCTGCATGAGTTTGCAGAGTGCGTTTTTCGGACCGCCGAAATACGGCATCTTGCCCGAACTATTTCGTGAGTCAGATCTTCCACCCGCGAACGGCATCTTCCAGATGACCACTTTTGTTGCAATCATCATGGGGGGAGCTATCGGTGGCATCGGGAAACAATACCTGGGCGATCAACTTTGGATGTTGTCAGCGGCATGTGTCTTGATTGCCGTCATTGGAACCGGCACATCACTGCTGGTTCGAGCAACTCCTGTGGCACATCCGGGGCTTAAATTTGAAAAGTCGATGCTGGCGATGCATCACACGGTTTATCGGCTTCTCAGGAATGATCTCTTCCTTGTGAAGGTGCTGATGGTCATGACTCTGTTCTGGTTCCTGGGAGGAGTCATGCAGGTTGCCGCCAACGAACTCGGCAAGCTACGTCTCGGTCTCTCCGATGGACGTACCAGTATCATCATGTCGGGCGTCGCATTGGGGATTGCCGTCGGTTGTGGAACAGCCGCCAAGCTATCCCACCATCGCATCAATTTTAAGCTGGTCGTTGCCGGTGCGTGGGGGATTTTTATCGCCATGCTTCTAACAACGGCGATTGCCTATTCCGCTCCGATTCCCGATTTGTCACATCTGCAAGCGGTGACAGACCAAGCCGCTTCGAGCCCTGCTGATTCAGCAGACTTAGTAGCCAGCAGTGTTGCGAATTTGAGTGCCGAGTTGAAAGACAAGGAGCCTGTCTGGAGGATGTTTTTTGTCGCTTCGCTTCACGAATGGGGAATTCGCTTGTCACTCGCTTTCGCCGGAATGTCGGCTGGCTTGTTGATTGTTCCGTTGCAAGTGGTGATACAGACTCGGCCTCCCGCTGACCTGAAGGGACGTGTGATTGGTTCGATGAATCTGATTACGTGGTTCGGAATTCTCGGCTCGGCGGTCTTCTTCGGACTATCGAGTGTGATTTTGAAATCCATTTCTGAGAAACAACATCTCGGCTATCAACCAGTGGAATTCGTGTTTGCCGCGCTGGCGCTGATCATCTTACCCGTGGCGTTGTTCTATCGTCCTCGGTTGGAAGAGACACGATAGATGATAGGTTGGGGACATGTTCGTCAGTGAGAAACCGAACATCAACCAAGTGAAAAGGGTGGCACTGGCGGCTTGCCCGCCAGTGCGTAAATTCCATGATTATTAGAAATTGTTTGACCTCTCAGATCACTATCTTCCTCATGAATAACAAGAGAAAAAAACTGTCAAACATTATCACGAGTCGGGGGACCTCCATGAACTCACATTTTCCTGTTACAAGAGTCGGCTACTTCTGTCGTCTGACAGATGGTGTCTGAATCTTTGTCAGCAAATCGAACGGGCAAACATTCGATACCAAATGGAATTGATTGCTTTCGTAATCATGCCAAACCATGTGCATTTATTGGTTAACCCTTTGAATGATGAGCCTCAAATCGACAAATTCCTGTCAGCCATCAAACGTCCATATTCTTATCGCATCAAAATGGAACTCCAGCAATCAAATTCCAGTCTGCTTGAAAACTTGACGGTTCACGAACGCCCGGGGAAACAGGTGTTTCGATTTTGGCAAGAAGGGCCCGGCTATGACCGAAACCTCAATTCCGAAAAAGCTGTGATGTCCTCAATCGACTACATCCACCTGAATCCCGTCAGGAAGAGACTCACCGAAAAATCCAATCAGTGGAAATGGTCGAGTGCAAGCTGGTATGAGTCGAATTGTGAAATGATCGATACTGATCTTCCCACGATTCATGGCTTGCCACCCGAATTCTTTTCGAGTCAAAGAGTGTAGAAATTTTTAGACACGTGAGCGAGTCACCAAAACCATCTCTCGATCCATAGCATAATACTTAACGCGGGAATACACTGGCGGGCAAGCCGCCAGTGCCACCCAACTCAGAGTTTGCCGGGACGCTCAGCCATCAGAGTTAACAACGTATGAGGAGCTTTAATAGCCTTGGGGTTGAGCAGCTCGATCTCTCGATCCATAGCAAGAAAATCAATGATGGAATACACTGGCGGACAAGCCGACCAGTGCCAGCTAATAACAGTGCGAACCCGACAACAGTCCTGAAACGAAATCCACCCACGCCGTGTCCCAATTCTCTTATCAACTGATTGCCGAAGACCCAAAGACTTCCGCGCGAGCCGGGATTCTCTCGACGCCGCACGGTGATATTGAAACACCCGTCTTTATGCCGGTCGGCACATTGGCAACCGTGAAGGGCTTGTTTCCCGATCAACTCAAAACTGCTGGCATACAAATTCTGCTCGGGAATACTTACCACCTGGCGTTACGTCCGGGAGCGGAGATCGTTGAAGAACTGGGCGGATTGCATCAGTTTATGGATTGGGATCGACCGATCCTCACCGACAGTGGCGGCTTTCAGGTCTTCTCTCTCGCGAAGTTGACTAAACTGACCGAGAAGCAGGTGGTCTTTCGCTCGCACATCGATGGTTCGATTCTCGAACTCTCTCCCGAAAAAGCGGTCCGCATTCAGGAACAATTGGGCGCTGATTGCATCATGTGCCTGGATGAATGCCCGCCACACGATGTCGAATTTGGCCGTATGCGAGAAGCCGTTGATCGAACCACGGCTTGGGCGGCTCGTTGCCGAGAGGCACAGGTTCGCGATGATCAAATGCTGTTTGGCATTGTTCAGGGGGGGACCAACCAAAAATTGCGAGAACGCTCGGTCGAAGGACTTTTATCACACGATTTTCCCGGCTATGCCGTGGGTGGTCTCTCAGTGGGCGAATCCCCCGAAGAGATGTACAAGACTTTGGATTTCACGGTTCCCGGTCTGCCGACGGATCGTCCCCGCTACTTAATGGGTGTTGGGACACCTCGGGACTTGTTGGAGTCGGTTTCGCGTGGAATCGATATGTTTGACTGTGTCATGCCGACCAGAAATGGCCGCAATGCAATGGCTTTCACTAGTGATGGTTCAGTCAAAATGCGGAATGCCGTCCATCAGAGAGACGAACGTCCATTGGACGCCGAATGTGATTGCCCGGCTTGCACCCGATATTCGCGGGCCTATTTACGGCATTTGTTCATGGCGAAGGAGATGCTGGGGCCGATTCTGTTATCGCTGCATAACATTGCCTTTTACCAGCGACTGATGCGGGATTTGCGATCTGCGATTCTGACGGGAGAAGTGGGGGAGTTTGTGGCGAGTCGCCTTGCCCGTTGGGGCAGATAAGTCTACACTACGCGCTTGAAATTCGGCAGAATCGTTACAAAAGGTGAACCGAATTCTGATCTGGGAGGCAGCTTTTCGGATCATTCGTACAGTTTATCGTCGTACTGACGTGGTGCAGAAAGTTTTTCATGACTAATTTTGTTTCGTCCTTGATGCTGCTAGCTCAAGAGGCTCAGGAAGCCGCACCCGGTGGAGGTGATGTCTCTTCAGGAGAACTATGGGGCCGTGTGCTTCCTCCCATGTTGCTGATCGGTTTCGTCTGGTACTTCATTCTGCTGCGTCCCCAATTGCAAGAACGGAAGAAAGCGGAGAAGCTACGAGACTCCGTCAAAAAGAACGATAAAGTGGTCACCATTGGTGGCATCATTGGAACGGTGACCAATATTTCGGCGGATGGAACGGAAGTGACTTTGCGAGTTGATGATAACACCAAACTCAAGATGCTTCGCAGTAGCGTGCAATCCGTCGTCACCGACGAAAAGAAAGACAATGCCGAGTCCTGATCGACTCGGCCAAACATACACACCAGACCGATCACGCCGATCGGTTCGCAGAGGATTACCCCAGAAGGATTACGGTCGATGTTGGATCTGACTTCCTCTTCATTACTCACCTCGCTCAACCAAGGTTTACTTCTCGCCCAAGAGGCAGAAGTTGAAGCCCCCGAAGGAATGAGTGTCGGTGGAAAACTAGCATTTATCATCGGGATTGTCGTCTCAGCCTTTGTGCTGAGTTGGCTGATCTCGACCGGACTCAAGATGCAGAAAGAGATCTCAGGACGCCTGACGGCTGTCTTGCTGGCCTTGTTTATCGGAGCCAGTCCGTTTCTGTACTTGGTATCTCAAGGCAAACCATTTTCCGAAGCCGTTCGCTTGGGGATTGACCTTGCCGGTGGAACTAACATGGTCTTTCAGGTTTATACCGAGGAAGATAGCGATAAAAAAATCACGAACGAAGTGATGGATCAGATGGTGGGTGCAGTGATTCGCCGTATCAATCCCTCAGGAACAGAAGAAGTGACCGTGCGTAAAGTCGGTACGGACCGTATCGAAGTGATTATTCCCGGTGTTGACCGCGAACTGGTCCAATCCAAGAAAAAGCTGATTTCCAAACTCGGTAGCCTCGAGTTGGCGGTTCTTGCCAATTCCCGCGACGACAAAGAAGTCGGCGAAGCGGCCCTCAAATTGCGTCCCGACGAAGACTATTACCGTAAAAAAGTCCGCGTTCAAACTGAAAACGGCATGGAAGAAGTTACTCGGCTGGTGGCCGTCTGGCGCGATCCCGGTCGCACGGCGATTCCCGATGCCGATGGAGATTTTGCCTTCAAACCGGTCACTCTCAATGGGGAAGTTTACACGCGAGAAGTGACACGATACGGCAAAACCTACAACCAGTTTCTGGTCAATGTAAATCCTCCCAAACGACAGATTACGGGAGAAAATCTCTCCAACGTAAGGCCGGGACGCGATCAAAGTGGAAACCCTGTCGTAAATTTTAGTCTCGATACTCGCGGTGCAACCAACATGCGAATCCTCACCGGCGAAAACCTGCCGGGCAAAGATGGTTTCCAGCGTCGCCTGGCTATCATTCTGGATGAGATGGTTCAATCGGCACCGAATATCACCACACAACTTTCTACCGGCATCGAAGTTTCAGGACTCGATTTCAATGAAGTGGATGAGTTGGTTGATGTCCTGAATGCGGGTGCTTTGAAAGTTCCCATCAAGCCAGATCCCATCAGCGAGTTCTCGATCAGCCCACTCCTCGGTGCCGACGTGCGAGCCAAAGGTTTGTTCTCGATTAAAATTGCCGCCGCTGTGGTGTTCGGCTTTATGCTGATCTTCTACATGCGATGTGGTGTGATTGCCGCCTTGGGATTGTTGCTCAACCTCGTTTTGGTTGTGGGAGCAATGTCGATCTTTTCTGCGACGTTCACTCTTCCCGGTTTGGCAGGTTTGGTTCTGACCATTGGTATGGCGGTGGATGCCAACGTGCTGATCTTCGAACGTATCCGTGAAGAGAAACTGCGCAAAGCCTCTCAGCGAATGGCCATTCAAAATGGATTTGATAAAGCCTTCTCGACGATTATCGATGCCAACGTCACCACCTTGTTGACGGCGGTTGTCCTCTACTTCATCGGTTCCGACCAAGTGAAAGGATTTGCTGTTGCCTTGTTCATCGGGATCGTGATGAGTGTCTTTTCAGCATTAATTTGCGGACGACTGTTATTCGACATCGGCGAACGAAAGAAGCTACTCGGTGGATTAAACATGATGTCTATCATCGGACGTACTCATATCGATTTTCTCGGTGGACGAAAAATTGCCGCTCTCATTTCGATTTTGGCAATCGGTGGTGGAATGGTCGTCTTCGGACAACGAGGCAAAGACAACCTCGATATCGACTTCACCGGGGGAACCATGGTCACCTTCGAGCTTGTCGAAGCGGCACCCATTGGAGAAGTGAAAGACATTCTCGAAGAAGAGTTTGGTGGAATCACTCTCGAACGACTGACTCTCGCCGGAGAAACCGGAGACATCGGAAAACGCTACCGCATGCGGACAAGTTTGCGTGACGCGGAGCCTGAACCGGGTGCAGAAAATCAGTCTACAATTCAGGAAAAAGTGGGGATTGCATTTGAAGGTCAAACGATTGAACCACGTAAAGTGACCGTGGAATACGGCGATATTACTCAAATTGCAGCGGCTGCCCCCGAATCGGAATCTGATGAAGAAACGACTGATGAACCCGAGGAAGACGCTGAGACTGCGGTGGTCCCTTTTGAAAATGGCCATTCTGTAGAAATGATGTTCTCCGAGGAAATTTCTCCTTCGACCGTTCAATTGTATTTCAGCAACGAGCTGGGAACGATCAAGGGGGCTGACGGTATTCCCAAGTACGAATTAACGAGCGAGTTGTACGAAGTGGCAGGGACCGCAGGAAGTGGTGTCGAAGCCGCCAAAGACGAAGCAAAAACATTCGATCAGTTTACCGTTCGTGTCGAGCCTACGGTGGAGCTGACCGATTTCCAATCAGCCATCGCCGCCATGCAAGAGCATATGGCCGCGAATCCCCTGTTCGATGAAGTCAACAGTTTCGACAGTTCTATCGCCAGTGATACACAGAGTGACGCCATCAAGGCGATTTTGATCAGCTTACTGGCCATCGTCTTTTATATCTGGATTCGATTCGACAAAGTGACGTTCGGACTCGCTGCCGTTGCGGCACTTGTTCACGATGTTTTGATCGTGTTGGGAATGGTGGCTTTGGCCTCCAACCTGAGTGCGACTCCCATCGGTGCGGCACTCGGTTTTGTCGATTTCAAGATCAACATGCCGATGGTCGCCGCCTTCCTGACCATCGTCGGTTACTCGTTGAACGATACGATTGTTGTGTTTGACCGTATTCGCGAAGTGCGTGGCAAGAATCCCGCCATGACTGCATCGATGATCAATCTCAGCTTGAACCAGACGCTGTCGCGAACATTACTCACCTCGTTGACGACGTTCATCGTCGTTGTGATTCTCTACTGCTTCGGTGGAGAAGGTATTCACGGCTTTGCATTCTGCCTGGTACTCGGTGTCATTGTCGGTACCTACAGTTCAATCTATGTGGCCAGCCCGGTATTGCTTTGGTTGATCAATCGACCTGGAAGTGAAATTGGCTTGGCGACCGCTAAGGCAGAAGCCGAAGAACAAAAGAAACTCGAACAGGCCACCGCGTCGGCGTAACGGACTGCCGAGTTCAATCACAGAACACCCCGTGGAGTCATTGATTCTACGGGGTGTTTTTTTTGTCTGCACCCAACGGAACTACGATCTTTTCATCCCCCTCAGTCGGCTGAAAAACGAACTTTGATAGCTTATCTGGTGTCTGCTGGATAGAATAAAACTTGCTGGAGAAGGCCAAGTGATCGCTGCGAAGTCTCTGCTTTTCGCAGGAACTTCGGAGAGGAAAGTCCGGGCTCCACAGGACACGGCAGTGGGTAACTCCCACCCACCGCGAGGTGAGGGACAGTGCCACAGAAAGTAAACCGCCGATCGGGGAAGTTCGCTTCTCAGGAGGTAAGGGTGAAACGGTGCGGTAAGAGCGCACCAGCAGCCTGAGTGATCAGGCTGGCTCGGTAAACCCTGCCGGGAGCAAGACCAAGCAGAGAGGAGGTGCGGTTCGTACCGTTTGACTCTCGGGTGTGTTGCTAGAGGCGACGAGTAATCGTCGTCGTAGAGAAATGATTGCTCACGACAAAACCCGGCTTACAGGCCTTCTCCAGCTTTTTTGTCGTTATCAAAACGATCGCTCATGCTTAGAGCTTCCTCTCTCATTCAATTCGACTCTGGCCTCTGAATTGAAGAAGACATGAACCTGCATAATCGATGAACATCGGGCAGGAAGACACTGTGGTAGTTGGCAAATGCTCAAGCAGAAGAAGACTTCTGCAAGCTTTGCATGTGCTTATTACGGAGGTGGGTTTCCGGGAGGGCGTCCCCCTGGTGGAGGTCCTCCATTGGGAGGAGATCCGCGACGTTCGGGAGGTCGATTATTTCCCGGTCCCCGTGGCGGTGGACCATCCCGAGGAGGTTCCATCAGAGTCTGAGCTCCTAAAATATCGATGCCAGCCTCTAATTCCCCTCGAACCAAAGCATCATCGTTATTCGTATCGGCGCGACGAATGATGTGTCGCGGGAATTCTTGAGGATCAAGACGACCATTCAGGTCGAGATCGTACTCGTCAAAAATTTGGGCCGATGTCATGCCGGGTCGCGGGGGACGAATATTGAATTCAAAATTATTTGCAGGAGTGACTTCGTTTGTCGTCTCGTCACTGGCAGTCTCGGCGGGTAAATTATTCTCCACGTTCACTTCGGGAAGATTGGTCGATTGTCCCCACAGTAGATAGAGCAACAGCATGATGATGACAGCGAGAACTCCAATCACCAGAATCCATCTTTGTTCGCGCACCTTGGACACAATTTCGATCTCATGACGTGTCTGATCGAGAACCGCTTCAAACTCGTGAACCGTGATGTCGGAATGAGATTCGATCAGCACTCCCGAGCCGGAACCACCCACCACATTGACGCCCCGCATCTGAAGCCAGCCTTCGATTGCTTGGACAAATTGATCCATCGATTGGTAGCGATTTTTGGTCTCTTTCGCTAATGCTTTCAGACAAATGGCTTCCATATCGGGTGAAAGATCGGGACGTACCTGAGTCGGTGGAGTGAGTTTTCCATGGACAATCTCACCCATGATCGCCAAGATGTCGCCCGAATAGAGACGCTTTCCTGTGAGCAACTCCCACATGATGACACCTAAACTGAAAATGTCAGTTGCGGGAGTCATCTCCTGATCATTAACGGCTTGTTCGGGAGACATGTAAGAGGGTGTCCCGAGGGCATGCCCATCGAGAGTCAACATGGAATCTTCATTGACTTGATAGAAACTCGCCAGACCAAAATCGAGAACGACCGGTTCGCCTCTCCGGTCAATCATAATGTTTCCGGGTTTGAGGTCTCGATGCAGAATGCCTTGGTGATGGGCCTCAGCAACCGCCGCGGCAATACTTCGAACGATTTGTGCGACCTCTTTTTCTTCAAACCGTTCTGTTTCTTCAATGACCTGAACGAGAGAAATCCCTTCAATATACGCCATCGAAATATACAGTGAATTATCAACAATCCCGACATCGTGAATCGGGCAGATATTGGGATGCGACAATGAGGCTGCAGCTTTCGCTTCGCGCAGGAAACGTTTCTGAATCACCGTATCGTTAGCATCCGGTTTGATGAGTGGAACCTTCAGCGCCACTTTGCGACCCAGCACGGTATCGGTTGCCAACATGACAGTCGCCATCGCACCCGATCCGAGCGACCGCTCAAATCGATATCGGCCAAAAGTATCATTGGGTTTGAAGCTGCCTTCTTCCCCCAATAAAAACTCATGGTTGTCGAAGACAGGATACGTTTGATCATTTGCCATGTAATACCACTCAACATTCATGGATCGCTTGGGGAGAACGATCAATGAGTCTACTCTTTCACCTGTTATCTTAGCCGAATCCCCCAAATGAGGGCATAATCTCGCCTAAAAAAAAATGATTATGGAGAAAAAGCGTCTCCCACCGGAACAATTATTCGGGTGAAGCAGTCAGGCTGCTTTTCGGTCGAAATACGGGAAGAAAAGCGGAAATTCGTTGATAATATGCCTGAATCGTGGAGTTTATGACTCAAAAAGGTGTGTTTGTTCGAACTCGGTTCCACAATATAAGCAACGAGGGTGACGGCTGCTGACTTTCCTCCCGCACTTCTCACACTCGAAAACCGGAGTGTGCATACGCTCATCTTCCCGCCCGTCGCGCAGGTCAATCATCTGCATACGGGCTTCAATATCGTCATCCGTCAGATTGGTTCGTTCTCGAATCAGTTCCCATATCGCCTGACAGGTCAGCGCTAATGAGTCAATCCGGGCCGACACTCTTTTGATCTCGCTTTTGACTGAAATCGCTTTTTGCTCTGCGCGAGAGGCATTTGATTGCGCTCGATGAATCTGCCCCTGCTGATAGAATTCCCAAAACATGATGTCTCCTATGATGTCGTCATTGAAGGTGAAAACGCTATTTGAATCTGTAGGATTCTGGCCTATCTCATCAGTCATAACCCGTCAGAACCTAAATAAACTGTAACGAGTTCTGTTTTTCTCGAAAACAATCCCAAAAGAACGGAGAAAATTTATACGACACGCCGATTTATCAAAGTAGGGTGAAATCACACCCTTGATGAGAATTCCTTACTTCCGAGTGCTTCCGGAGGTGAAAATGACGACTTTGAACATTGGCGATATGATCGAGAATGCTGCCGTGATTCGTCACGATGCCGCAATTTCGCAGACCATCGAAATTATGACGGCTCATCAGTGTGACCGTGTCTATGTGACTGATGAGGTCGGTCGCGTATCCTGCGTCATTTGCGATTATCGACTTCTCAAGGCGATGGTTCGAGGCGATTTTGAGAGCTGTTTACTCAGTGATCTGGCCTCACCACTGTCAGAAATATTGTCCCCTGAACAGTCGCTTTCTCAAGCGGCTGTTTTATTTCGTAGTGGGCATGTGACCGAAATACCGGTGTTCGAGTCTCGCCAGTTTTTGGGAGTGGTCCGACGTAAGTCTCTTCTTGCCGCGCTCCTTAATTGCGAAGAGACGACAGGATCGACAACACCGCTTGCGAGTCTCGACCGAGAAGTTCGACCCACCGCAGGCTCAGTCCTAACGGGACTTAATAAGCCACAAACGAGAAAAATCGGATAACTGTTTGCAGGTCAGAAGCTCATTGTGCCCAAACGGGTGTTTCTGATCGTGAGCTTGAATTCACTGGTTGCAATGCTCTCTCAGTCGGTTGCTCCAACAGATTTTCCCACTTTAATGTTTGGCCCGCTTGGAAGTCTGCCGCCGTCAGAGAGTCACCAGCAGACGCCACTTTTCGATGGCTGGTCGTTGCCGCAAGTGTTAGGTTCTCAGGAACTGGGACACGCGTTGCCATTCGTTCGGGAAGTTCGGGACGATTGCTAATCAATATCTGGTATCCGCTGGCTTCTTGCGAATCAGACTCGATACAGATTGTGACTCCCGTTTTTGTGGAAGACTGCAACGCCGTTGCGATCGCGTCGACTTCGTTCTGAGTTAAAACGTGCGGCGTTTTTTCCAGGGCAATTGCGGATGGAGAGGCCGACTTTTCCAAAGGTGTTTCCAAAGCTGAGGGCATGGCCTTCGCGACCGGTTTTGTCTCTGCAATTTTTGCGATGGAATCAGCGGGTCGACGATATAATGCCGAGAGTGATGCAGCATCCAGCATTTTGTAAATCTCTTTAAGCCCCGCATAAAGTCCCGAGTTCTTTTCGCGGTCGGCCGCCATGCAGATTCCGATCAATTCACCCGAACGGTTAAACAATCCGCCACCCGATCGTCCCGAGACGGGAGCCTGGGTGCATTCGATAATGCTTGATCCCACAAACTGATCAACCGATTTCACAAACATTTGCCAACGAGTGGGTGGTTCACCATTCCCACAACCCACACTGAAAACCAAATCGCGTGGACGAATCATTTGAGGATCGGAAGCAATTCTGATTGTGGGTAACACACGATTCGGTTTGATGACCAGCAATCCGACATCGGCCTTGTCATCGAATCGGATCAGCTTTCCTTGCCAGGTCGTTGGCTCTTCTCCTTCAAAGTAATCCACAGAAATACGAGTACTTTGATCGCTACCTCGAAAAATGTGTCCGCAACTGATAATTAGCGTATAAGCGGATCGGCTTTCGATGATCGTTCCCGTGCCAAAATTGACACTACCACCTTGATTGACTCGTAACCGAACGGCTGCCTGCATTGGTTGAGTGGTGATTGGTCCGCGTTCGTTGGTTGTTGAGACGATCTTGGCGTCTTCAGGTTCTGTTGGATCGGCATTCTGACCACGAACGGTTTCAATGTCATCAGGGCTGATGTCTTTACTCTTCCCCAAAAACGGAATGGGAATTCCGCGTCGGAATAAAGGGCGATCCTCTTCGGCAAATTGCAAATTCAAATTTTTGGAAGATTCTTCTCGCGGAATTTTTGACATCAGTCGGGCCAGCGTCATTTCTGATTGTGGGCCAATCAACCGTTGAACCGGCTTTTCGTTGATCACCAGAATAAACTGAGGAATCGATTCGACTCCATATTTTGCAGCCAACTCGGGGTGTTTCTCGACATCGACTTTGCGAATCGGATAACCCTTCCGTATCAGTTTCTCGACCGTAGGGGCCATCGATTGGCACGGGCCGCAATAACTCGCGGTAAAGTCGAGCAATTCCCCTTGCGGAGCACCGCCAAGGGAGGAGAGTGTGATTAACAATGCGGATAACGAATTCATTTCGGATCTCCTGCTTGTTTCGCAATTGCGAGAACACAGGCTGACTCGAAACCGTATCAGGTCGTCCGGCATTGTCAGGCCGGGCGTTTGATCGTTCGTGTCCGCTTGGCGTCCTTGCCGGGGCGAATGTAAAAACGGGAAAGAGAGTGAAAAGGTTACAATTTCCCGGTCCCTTTTCGGCAATCCTTGCCGATTGGGGGTGAATCTGTAATTGATCGTAAAACTCTTTGCAACAGGAGTTTACAATCAAATTTCCGCCAATTTCGTCTTGACAGACAGTTTTCAACAAGAGGTAAAGGCACACTGAATGCCAATGGTTGTGAAATACTTCTTCTACTTATCAGCGCTTTGTTGTCAAACAGCGAGTGATCGTGAATCGGAAGCTCTCAGACACATGTTTTCAGCGGTAAAACACTCCCACTCTTGGGAATCTCGACTCCCAATCAAGGAGTGGTGTACTTTCCAGAATTACCTTGTCTATAATGACTTAAAGTCACCAAATACCAAGATGAGACCAGTGACTCGAAAAATACTGAGTCACTCGGTCATAGTTTTGCTGGTGAGTATAATGAGATAACCCTCCACCGGGTGGACACCAAATTCCTACCAGACCGCCCAGACGACTTCGGACATCCTCCAACTTACTGTTCGGCAGGCCTCTTCGATCTGCATCGACCCGAGAGAAAGGTCATCGGTCAGAAATGACCGATTTGTCAATCGCCATGAGTTTCAAATCAATCCAGACAAACCTCCACACACAGACATCCTTGGCATCTCTTTCACGAATCGCATTCGTGCTTGTAGCAACGCTGTTGATAGGCTGTCAGGAAGAAACCATTCATTCTTACGTGGCGCCGAAGGCCAAGCCAATTTCAATGACGGCACCGATGGCTCCGAGTGGACCCGCAGAACCAACTCGAATGCTGGCTTCAATTTTAAGGCAACCAGAACAAACCTGGTTCTTCAAAGTGACAGCACCACCGGATGAGGCAGCCGCATTGCGAGAGCAGTTTGGCAAGTTTGTGGCATCAACCACGTTTAAGGATGCCCAACCTTCTTGGGAGATTCCCGCAGATTGGGTTGAGAAGCCCGGCAATCAGTTCCGCTTTGCAACTTTTCAAATGGGAGCAACCGGGCCTGACCTCAGCGTTTCTACCTTGCCGAGTCCTGAGGATGAAGTCTCCGGTGCGGTGGCCAATATCAATCGATGGCGCGGTCAGTTAGGGCTGACAGACCTGGAAACCGAACAATATCAAAACGCACTGACGGCCGAGAACGATGCTGAAATCCTGCCCGAAGATGAGGGTGAAATTGTGACGATCACGACTCCTTCTGGCCAGGCAATATTGGTCGACTTCGTGGGCCAGATGTCTTCCAGCGGCGGTCCACCCTTTGCCAATATGGGAAGTGCAAGCCCCCGAACAACTCCCCCCCCTCAAACTCCGCCTACAACGGCTTCGGGAAGTGCCAAATTTTCGCCACCCGATCATTGGAAACAAGGCGAACTCAGTTCTATGCGGAAAGCCGCCTATGTTGTGGGTGAAGGAGAGAATGCACTCGACATCACGGTGATCCCGCTTTCATCACAAAGTGGATCTTTGCTCGATAACGTCAATCGTTGGCGGGGGCAAGTACAATTAGACAACTGGACTGAACAAGAACTGTCCAAAGCCAACAAAAATCTGATCGGCCAAGGTTTCACGGCCGATTCTGTCAAACTGATCGGACCCGAGGAAACGATTCTGGGAGCCATCATCAGTCGTGGCGACCGCAATTGGTTCGTCAAGTTGAAAGGGCCAAACGATTTGGCCGAGCAGGAAGTAGACAACTTCGAGCAGTTCGTCAAGACGATTGAATTTTAACGATCCTGCTTACCAGAGATTTTCAAACACACACCACTAGAGATCGCGGGGCAATCATGGCCACTCAAACACCGACACTCGAAAATAACGCCGGGCAGCCGCTTCCCAAAAAAGAAGCACAGCAGGATTTTGGTCATTTGATTAATTCGATTCTGCGCCCCTTGGCGTCGCTTAAATTGACCGTGGTGTTGTTTGCGCTGTCAATTTTGATTGTGTTGTTTGGAACTCTGGCCCAAGTCTCCAGTGACATTTGGGCTGTGATCGATGTTTATTTTCGCGTCGATTTCAGCAAAGTTATTACGGATTCAGCTCCTTTTCTTCACCCCGAACAGTTCTTTGTCAAAGTTCCCTTGCAAATCTTTTTCCCGCCCGCATTTACCGGCAGTCCTATAGAGGTATCGGGATCCTTTCCTTTCCCGAAAGGCTGGTTAATCGGTTTGGTCATGGCACTGAATTTGTTTGCCGCCCACACGGTTCGCTTCAAGACACAAGCCAAAGGCTCTCGACTCTGGATCGGTCTTGGTGTGTTGGCATTCGGAATGTTTGTGACTTGGGCCGTCATTATGAGCGGTAGCGGGAAAGATGTGCAGACTGATTATCAGGTCTCCTGGAATATGCTCTGGCGAGGGATGCAGTTCTCGCTCTTGGCCCTCATCGGAATTTTGGTCTATGGCATTGTGAACGCCGACCCAAATAAGAAATCGCATCGCTCACTGATGGGCTTGGGCATCGCTGTTTTGTTTCCATTGTTTGTTTGGATGTTCTGGAGTGGGTCAGAAGTCCCTATCGACGATTCCGGAATGCGCATCGTCTGGCAACTCGTCAAAGGAACCTTCGCGGGAGTCGTGTTGTTGGTGGGCTGTATGATTGTCTTCCGCAAACGTGCAGGGATTGTACTTCTTCATGGCGGTATCGGGCTCATGATGTTTTATGAAGTCCTCGTTGGTGTCGCGGCAGAAGAAGCTCAGATGCATATTGTGGAAGGTGAAACAGTCAACTTCGCTCGCGACATTCGCAAATTTGAATTAGCAGTCACGAAGCCACTCAACGACGATGAAGATCAGGTGACGGTGGTTCCAGGGGGGATTTTGAAAGAGTATTATCCGGAAGAAAATCCCGACGACCCCATCATCTCTCATGAAGAATTGCCGTTCGACATTCGGATTGACGAATACATTCCCAACGCGCGGCTCAAACGGGCTTCCGGCGCCGATCAGAAAAAAGTCACCGGAGGGTTCGGGAAAGAGTTCGCTCCTGATCCTATTGGTTCTGCAACCGGCGTAAGCAGCAGCGAACAAGTCGATCAACCATCGGCCTATGTGACCTTTTTTGAAAAAGGGAATCCCGACAAAATCATCAGTCAGAATCTGTTAGCGATCCAACCCGCTTCGATGGATCAGGGAGAATCAATCACGGTAGGCGACGATGAGTACCAGGTCTTTCTACGATTCAAGCGACTCTACAAACCCTACTCGGTCTATCTCGATGACGCTCAGCAAATTAACTACGAAGGTACAACGACGCCCCGAGATTATTCCTCTCAAATTGTTTTGAAAGATTCAGAAACGGATAACAATCTCGAAGCCAAAATCTGGATGAACAACCCGCTACGATACGGCGGCGAGACATTCTACCAATCGGGCATGCTGGATGACCCTGACGGCCCCGATTCCACAACTTTGTCTGTGGTGACAAACACCGGATGGATGGTGCCGTATGTGTCGTGTGCCATCGTGGGAGTTGGCATGCTGGCGCAATTCTTGATGACGCTTGCTCGCTTCCTTAACCGACGAAATCGAGAAGAACCTGAAAATGTGGTCTTTACTGAAGGCGAAGAACCCAATCAGAAAGTGACGACGAAACCGGCTCTCGCCGATCCCGACTCTCCTTCCAAAGTTGCCGTTTGGTTCCCGATGGTGATGACCGTCATGATGGCGTTTTATCTGGGAGGCAAACTCCCCGCTCCCAAAACCGAAGACGGAGAATTCAATCTGTATGCCTTGGGGCAGATCCCCGTTCGCGAACAGGGCCGTCTGAAACCGCTCGACTCGGTCGCACGGAACACACTTCGCTTTTTATCCAAAAAAGTCGAGTTCGAAGATTTTAACGAAAACAAACAACCGGCCATCCAGTTTCTACTCGATTTGATGATTCCGGTGATTCCTGACGAGGATTCAGCAGAACCCTCTCAATTCGGAACACAAGCCGATGGATATGAGGTCATCTATGTCGAGAATCTGGAAGTCCAAAAATTCTTCGATTTAGAGAAGAGGAAAGGGTTTCTATATTCGTACAACGAACTCAGACCCCAGATCCCCAAAATGCTCGAGCACCTGCAGAATCTCCAGGCGATCAAGCAGGGGAAAAAAGAGGGTGAATTGAGTGTGATGGATCTAAAACTCGAAGAACTCTTCACGAAATTCAAAACTTATCACACCATTCGTGACGGATTCATCCCATTATCTGCCGATCAAGTGATGCCCGATCTGGAAGACGCTTCGCAATCTCCGCAAGAGGGAATGGCTCGCGTGGTCGAAGCGATTCGCATCAAGCAAAGCTACGAAAAAGATTTAATTGCCAGCCAAGTTCCATTATTGATTCCCGAAATCTCCAGCGGACAAAAGACGGACGATCCTGAATACGCTGGAAATTGGCTCCCGTACCCTTCTGAAAAATTGATCCCAGAAATCTCACCGCGACTCTTTATCTTCGAAGATGCCCTCTATCAAAGAGGCTTTTTGGAAGATAAGCCACAAGAGCCAAAAGATGCAAATCGGTTGGCTGTTCTGTTTTCAAAAATTCGCACAGCATATGTCGAGGACGACCCCAAAGACTTCAACAAGGCGGTTGCCGGCTATCTCGGTTATCTGCATGACTCGCCTCCTCCCGGCATGGACAAATCACGTATCGCCTACGAAGCCTATTTCAATCACACAGAGCTCTACTATTATGCAGCCGTCATCTCGATTTTCGCGTTCATGTTAGGTCTGTTCTCTTGGATTGGCTGGTCGGAGCCGTTCCGCAAAGCGGCCTTCTGGATTACCGTTTTCCTGCTCGTCGTTCATACTTACGGCTTGGTCTCGCGGATTTATATCTCTGGGCGACCTCCCGTGACGAATTTGTATTCCTCGGCAATCTTTATTGGATGGGGAGCCATCGCACTCGGCCTGTTACTCGAATGGCTCTATCCGATTGGGATCGCCGTTGTGATTTCATCGGCCATGAGTTTCGGGACTCTGCTCATTGCTCAGTTTCTGGCCATCGGTGGGGACACCATCGGTGTGTTGCAAGCGGTCTTGGATACACAATTCTGGCTCGCGATACACGTAGTTTGCATTACGTTCGGTTATGCGACGACCTTTTTGGCGGGCTTCCTGGGGATTGCCTACTTTGTGCGCGGTTTTCTCACGCCGACTCTTAGTAAACCATTCGCTCGTGATCTAACCCGCATGATTTACGGCATCCTCTGCTTCTCGATCTTCTTCAGTTTTGTCGGAACGGTTCTCGGCGGTCTTTGGGCCGATGATTCTTGGGGACGCTTCTGGGGCTGGGATCCCAAAGAGAATGGTGCATTGATTATTGTGCTCTGGAATGCACTGGTCCTGCACGCACGGTGGGGTGGATTGGTCAAAGATCGTGGACTGGCTTGCCTGGCGATGGGTGGCAACATGGCAACCGCCTGGTCATGGTTCGGCGTGAATGAATTGGGAGTGGGCCTGCACTCATACGGTTTCACAGATGGAGTTCTGATGGTGCTGGGAACATTCTGCATTATTCAAACCGCGATCATTGCCGTGGCGGCCTTCGTTCCGCTCAAATACTGGTGGAGCTTCAAACGCCATGACCAGCCCACAGCAGGCTAAAGGCGACAGAATTCGCGGGCTGAAATCAAACCCAATCGGATGACGACTCGGTCCTCGTCGAGTTTGTAGAGGGTCTGCATCGCCCGCCCGTATTTTTCGAGTTGCGGGCGATAGATCGTTTTCAAGCGTTCAATGTCTTCGGTTGTAGTTGCCGAGTCGGTTTTGTAATCGATCACATCGGCGGCAATGACTTTTCCATCTTGTTGATACAAGACGACACGATCCACGATGCCGTTAATCATTTCGGTATCGGTGCGATAAACAATGCGGCGTTCCTGTTGAACTTTCAGTTCGATCGATCCGTCAATCAGTTCCGATGCCAAATCGGGAAACAGTTCCGATGAGACCTGAGACCGATATTGATTCGACTCTAACTCTTGAAGCATGCTGGGAGCTTCGAGTGTTTTTTTGAACCAGTTTAACTCACTATTGATCTCTAGGCCGGGTCGAGCAAACTGTCCCGCAATTTTTAACAGTTCCCGATCCTCGGGAAGTCCCTCATCCAGCCAGCGAATGAGTTCTAGCCAAGCGTGAATCAAAGATCCGCGTGCTCGTTCGAGTGACTTTGTAGGTTCCAATAGTTGCGACATCGACACGACTCCTGTTTCGTGTGCGGATGGTTTGACGAGTTCCAGGTTGCGACGCCTGCGTTTTCCAGCATCAGCAAGCTGAATCGGTTTCGTTGTTTGTGTCTCATGAGTGACTTGTTCTGGTCGGCGTTCGTCGAATTTGGCTTGGTGATGTTCGTACCAATCGGCTTGACCAATCTCTCGGAGAGTCGTTGCCGGTTCGAGAGCCTCCTCTGATAGAGAATTCACCATGATCGTCGATGCTCGCAATGATTCTGGTTTCTGTTTCGAATCGACAATCACATGCAAGGCATGTACGGCTCGTGTCATTGCCACGTACAACAAGCAGAGTGCTTCGTTAATCGTGCGTGCCCGGTGTTGTGCGTGCATGGTTTGTAATTCGTCGGGCATCAACGGCAGTAAGTCTTTACTGAAATAGCGTGTCACTCGCGAGACCGGAGCGGTCGGCTCAACACGTTCCACAATGTATTTATCGCGTCCAGAGACAATATTGCCATCCAATTCGGGTAACACCACTAGATCGAATTGCAGGCCTTTCGATTGATGCACGGTCATCACACGGACATCGGCCGACGACGGAGATTCGACTTTCGTTTCTTCCACGTATGTCACAAAATCAGCAGGATTGAGAGTCGCCCGCGATTCATATTCCCACGCCAATTCGACGAGTTGCAATAAACGATCCAACTCCCGTCGATCACAATGTGGGGCCAACTCGCGAACCCAACTATCAATCGTCGGGCCGTACCCTTCTTGTAGAAGTTGTCGACGTATTCGGGAGGCAATCGCTCGTGCCGTTGAGTCACTGCGATGGTTTTTGTAATTGATCACGTCTGCTAATGGGGAATGAATCACATTAAATCGTGCGATCAAGTCTCCCGGATGAGCGGCCATTTTCATCAGTGACAAAATGTAGATGACGGCTGCCGCGTCGGTTAGCGGGTTTCCTCCTTCTTCACTCGCAAAGACAGGCTCTCGATCACCGACAGGGTTTCGCAAATAATGAATGATGCGACCAACGGTTTGGTTGGTCCTCGTTAAGACTCCAATCGTGCAACCCGGATGGTCGCGATGTAACGTGGCCACTTTCTCCGCAGCAAACCGCGCTTTTTGCCATTTGTCGGCTTTATCCTCATCATCAACGGGATAGGTCTCTAACTGAAAGTACCCCTGATACTCCTGATGAAATGTGTCGTGGAGCTTAAAACGATTTGTCCATGTGTGCCTGACATCGGGATCGCTTTCGAGCGACGGATTCGAGTTGAGTGACGAAAAGACTTCATTAACAACGTCCATAATCACCGGTGCAGAACGTCGGCTTTCCGTAAGCTTTTCATCCTGAATGTCTTTCAGCTCACTGGCGACTTTATCGAAGATCTCCGAGATGCCACCCCGCCAACCATAAATCGCCTGCTTCACATCCCCCACACAGAAGAACGTCTTCTCGGGTTTGTTGTTCACCTCACGTGCAAACAATTGAATCACCTGCCATTGAAGCAAGGAGGTGTCCTGAAATTCATCCAATAATAAATGATGTAATGAAGAATCGAGCCGAAACTCGACATGTTGTAACTCCGTTTTGGGTAAGTTTTCTGCCAGAGTTCGGGTGATGTCTTCAAATCGCAAACCGCGACGTTTCAGTTTCAGCGGGTGATAACAGCCATGAAACGATTCCAAGAGATGATAGGTTGCCTCGGTTTGATAGATGATTTTATTGACCACCTCACCCCGCGCATGGGCAACCAACGGCTCATACACGGCAATCAATTCTGGCGAGAGTGGTTTTTTATAGTAGGCATTCGTTTCGGTCATAATGGCTTTGGCGAGGCCTGCTGTCAGAAATGTTTCCCAATCTTCACGTTGCGCTAACGTAATCGCCTTCTCGTGGGCTTTGGCAAATCGTTTGTCTGTTGGTAATTGCGCGTCAAGAAAATCAACCAGATGTAATGCCAACTGCTCGACCGGCAAGGTTGGCAACTTCGGTTGCCCGAGCCAGGCTTGAGATTCTGTTTCCTGAAACAAGGCATAGAAGTCATCAATCGTCGAGAGCAGACTATCGATCACATCGCGAGCACTCTCCCCTTTTTGCAACAAACCAATCAGCGTGGTTAATTCATCCCACGACTTCGACCGCTGCCTTAACATCATGCGTAACGCTTCGATGCGTAGTTGGCGGTCATCAAGATCTTCGAGGATCGTCCAACCACCCGGCAGCCCAAATTCGAGGGCAAAGTTGCCAGCCGTCTGTACGAAGAACGCGTCGAGAGTCCCCACACGCAGTTGATGCAAATGTTGCACAAGATGGGACAGCAATAACGCACAACGCTCCTGCGTCAAATCTGGGGCGTGCAGAAAGTTGGCCAGTTTCTGACGTTCGCTGTCATTATCTGCCGCCTCTGCCAAACGATTCATCACCCGTTCAAGAATTTCTCCTGCCGCTTTGCGAGCAAAGGTGCTTGCCAGAATTTGTTCTGGAGGTTGGTTGCTGTGAAGTAAACCCAGGTAACGATTCGAGAGTTGGAATGTCTTACCCGTACCGGCAGACGCACGAATGACGGTGTCCGGGAATCGCTGAGAGAGTTCGTTCATCGCTCGAATCCCTCCTCGGCATCTTCTTCCAGGATTGTCGTTTCGAGACAAATTTCAGCAAACTCTCGCATCAATCCACCGTCGTCACTGGGAGGCCAGAAGATGTTGTCGCGGATGGCTCGCACAATTTGACGCGCTGATTCATCGGCCGACTCAAGCATTTCTGCATCCCAGCTTGCTTGTTGGTGAGTTACGTCGTCCAATTTTTTGGGAAGGTTGATGTAGGCCAACCCCACTTCCGAATTGATCCCCAATGATTTGACCAAATGCCGATAGAGGGGAAGTTGCAGATCGATCCACTCCTCTTTCTTCTTTTGATAGTGGGTCTTTTCAGGTGTTTTTCCGGTGTCACTGGTTTTGTAGTCAAACACCATCACCTCGCCCGAAGATTGATGGACGTCAATACGATCAATCCGTCCTCTCAACAAAATGGGACGACCATCCACCTCAAACTCCGATTCATGCTCTCTCGTGACGCCTTCTTCCACGTGTTCAATTCGCCAACCCTCGGCACTCCACGCAGACTGCCACTCAGCAAACATTTGCAAACGTGCTCGCATGCGTTCTTTCTGAATACGAATCGCCGGTTCGGGGTCTTTCCCATAAAATGCTTCCATGACACCATTCAGTGAATGATTTAAAAACGCTCCGATTTTCTCGACATTCGTCTCATCACGTAAGTCGATATCGCGCCCAAATTGTTCCAATACCTCATGTAAAACACTACCAAAAGCACCACCATCCAGTTCCTCTCCCCTGGGAATGACTGATTTAAGTTCGAGTCGATGTTTGAGAAAATATCGATAAGGACATTGGATGTAATCCCGAAATTCGGTCACGCGCATCGATTCGATTTGAGAAACAAATTCTTCCAAACGAGGTGGTTTGAAATCGGCAGTCATTTTCCCCGGCTTCAATCGCCCAGGAGTCACCGGTCTGTCAATCGTTTCATCTCCGAAGAATTGCAAGGTTCGCTGGACGTTGATTTCAGGAGAGTCCCCAAACAGAAACCGACTGGGAACTAGAGGATCGTTGCGGGACGACATTTGACCGGCGATTAATATCAAATGGCTTCGACATGCGGCCATGATACTCAGGGCATAGGCATCGCGGGCCGCGCGACGCTGATTGTCTTCCAGTTCCAAAACCTGCCGCAACCGATTTGGCAGAAACAAATCGCCGTTTTGAGAGGAAGGCACGAATGTTTCATTCATGCCCGTCACAATGAGTGCCGGTGCATCGTCCCAAGGCAATTCCAGCCAACCCAGAATTTCGAGGGACTCGGGCGAACTCTCGGGAGGAATTTCCGACTTGGAGATCTCTCCATGTAACAATCGCAGAAAATCAGCACCGCTGATCAACGGAATCAGCCGTTCGGGAACATCGGCAAATTTCTGTAATGCCGTCTGGATGGAGTCCGTGATGACGGACCAGTCCTTTCGTTCGGCCGCAGAAAAATCGGCTCCATCAAATAACGTCGACAGGATGTGGACGACAGGAACAGACCACTCGGGTAATAGTCGTTGTTGAAACTTCCAGTCACCAATCAGTTGAGAAATTGCAGAATGTGCGTCTTCGATGGTTTGTCGTTGATCTTCTTTTCCCAACCACTGCGAACTCACTTTGATGGGTAAATGCTTGTTTCGATACTGATCGAGCTCGGTCAACCAATCTTTTTCTATCTCCAGATTTTGGAGATAGAGTTCGATGGCCGGATGACGTAACAAATTCTGAAACGCAACCACGGTTTCTTCATCCAACCACTCTGCCAATTGCAACAACAGTTTTGCAGCCAACGATTGTTCAACCGTTCGACCAACACCATATCGGCTTTCCAACCCAGCAGACTTGATGCGTTGTTCGATGACCGGAACCAGTGTCTCATCCGGGACTCCGATGATGATTTCCTCGCCTGAAAATTGACCTTCCAACTGACTTAAGGCGCGGAGAACTTCATCTGCTTGATCGCCGGGCTTATCTACGATATGAATTTGGTCGTCGGTAATGTCACTCACTGCGTGCAGCCAGGCGTTTGGTTTCAGGCATCCATGTTCGTCGAATCGTTGCGACATGTCTGGCGGTGCGAAGACAATTGACTCGACCTGGTCTTGCACTTGGTCGATCATTTCCCGGGTGGTTCCGTTCATATCGACCGTCCCCACGAGGACAATATTTCGTGAGGTCTCACACTCCTGATATTTGATCGCGAAGAGCCTCGCGGTCTGCTTGTCCCAGACAGATAGTCCGTCCAGAATGTGGAGGTAGTTTTCCTGAATCTCTCTCAACACGTTCCAGCGGGCAGCTTCTGGAAAGTTTTCCAGTTGACTTCCTTTGGAGATCACATCTCCGAAGTCCAAGTTGTCGGCAGCCAACTCACGATGCAAACTCGACAAGATTTCTGAGAACGGTTTCCAGGCGATGAAGCTGTCATCATCGGGCAGGTTGGGAAAAAACGGGTGCAAGCGGTCTCGATCAAACTCTCGCAATGCACGGATCCAAGCGAGGAGTTGCGTTAGATCATCGGCGAAAGGTTTTTGCTGGACATAAAGACGTTCAGGGACTGCTCCCAGCGTGACCACTTCTGGCGGTACGAGAATTAACCCGCGTTCATCAGCCATCGTCACCAATAATTCCTGCAATCGCCGCCCGGCTCGTCCCCCCGCCACGACCATCAGGAAGTTGGAAAGATCGACAGTTTCTGCGTGGATATGTTGGCTGAGCAAATGATCGCATAATGCGACCAGCGCAGGTCGAGACCAATCGAGAAACGTCCGTGTGATGGGCATCCGGCATCATCCAGTGAGTGAATCAGGATCTCCATTATCGGCTTCCTTCCCATGATCGCAAGCGGTCATTTGAGGATTACCGAATTGATCACTCTTTTGACGCAGTATGATCGACCGTTTGCGCACTCTTGCGCAGAAAAATACCGTCGTATTGAAATACTCGACCGGTATGCGGACAGATATAAGCATCATCTACAGAAACGAGCATAAAGCCGAGTTCATCCATCCATTGGAGCATATCGACCAGCAACATCTCTCCCTCATACATCTCTTGCGCATAGAGTTCAAGTTCCAGCATCTGGACTTGAGAGAGTGTTTGAGAGGCTCCCTTGAGTACGCGGTCTTCAAATCCCTGAACATCGAGTTTCAAGCAAACACGATCATTCGGTGAGAGCAAATCAGAGGCAACGTCGTCCAACTTTTTGATTTGGATCGTTTCAGATTTTTGCGGATGCCAAAGATCAGTTTCGAGCAATCCGGTCGGCTTGAGTAATGAACTGGCGGGAGAGAAGTCGGTCACCTGGATTTCACCGGTTCCCGTCTGGTCACCCAACGCTATCTGATGGACCTCCCACCGCGAGTGTTTTGCGGCGGCGTCTGACAGCGATTGGAACTCTGTGGATATCGGTTCAAAAGAAATCATTCGTCCCGAAAAACCGTCATCCCAGATCCTTTTGCCATACTGTCCCGTGTTGGCCCCGACATCGAGAATCACGGTAATCTCGGTATCTCGTAAAAAAGCACTACGACGTATGTTGTATGACCGCAGGAGATTGCGCGCAGTAATTTCGTAACCAAGTTTATGGGCGAGATTACGAATCCAATTTTTTATGGCCATGAACGGCAACAATCATTCTGAATCGTGAGGATGATCCTGTATAATTTATTCTAACCTCGTGTTTGAATGAATCTCTTTCCATCAGTAAGAAAATTACCATGTCTATTGTTCGCTGGTCGAGAATACTGGTTATCGCGGTCATATCGCTCTTTTTGGTACAGAACTGGATTGTTGCAAAGCCACCCGTACAAAAAACGGAAGTCGAGACAGATTCCCGTAAAGCGGAAACACCAAGGTTTATTCGAATTTTGAAGCAGGATGACGGCCAACTCCTTTCCCTCGATACGGCCATCGCCACCTACGAACTTAAACGCAAAGGAAAGCCGACAATCACAGTTGATTTGATTGGCGCTGTCCACATTGGCGATAAACATTATTACGACAAACTGGATGAACGATTCAAAATTTATGATGCGCTACTTTATGAATTGGTGGCACCGCAAGGGACACGAATTCCCGCGAATGGAAAACGTGAAGACGCAAGCCCCGTCTCAGCGATTCAGCAATTTATGAAGAACCTCTTGCAGCTTGAATTTCAGTTGGAACAAATTGATTACCAGGCGAAAAATTTTGTGCATGCGGATATGTCTCCCGAAGAATTTTGGGAATCGATGCAACAGAAAAACGAATCGCCGTTGAAAATGTTTCTCGCAATGATGCGAGCCAGTTTGGCGCAACAGGCAGAGAAACCTTCTCAGATCAACGATGCCGTATTGTTGGCGGCAATTTTTGATCGTCAAAATGGACCGATGGTTCTCAAACGTGCCATGGCTGAAGAACTCGGCAATAACGATGTGATGCTTGATGCTTTGAACGGACCCGATGGTTCTACCATTTTGACCGAACGTAACAAGGTCGCGTTAAAAGTCATGGAAGAGCAAATCAAAGCTGGTAAAAAGAAAATTGGTATCTTCTACGGAGCCGCGCATCTTAAAGATATGCACGAGCGAATGCTCAATCAGTACAAAATGAAACTGGTTAAAACAGAATGGCTGCCAGCTTGGGAGTTGATGGGAAACACCACTCCAACGACTCAGCCTGAGCCTTCCAAGTAGTCTTCATTTCAATACGTGACATTCTCGATTCAGAAGGAAATTTCTATGCAGCGCCGCATCGTTTTGTTGATCATTCTGGCGATTGGTTCTTCTTTTTCACTCGCTGGTTGCCAAGAGAGTTCGGAGGAGTCTTCAAGCAGCGGGGATTCTTCGGCAACTGCGAAATCGGAAAAACGTGGGATAATCGGTGTTTCATTGCTGACGTTTGATAACCCATTTTTCAAAGTGATTGCCGACAATATCAAGAGGGAAGCTGAGAAGTCTGGCTACGAAGTCATTGCTCTCAGCGCCAACGACGATGCGGCCACTCAGAACAACCAGATCAATGATTTTATTGTTCAGAATGTCTCTGTGATTGTGGTGAGCCCGGTCAAGTCATCGGCAATTGTTTCCGGCATTCAAGCTGCAAATGACGCCGGGATTCCGGTCATCACGGTGGATACACCCTGCAATGAGGAAGGTGTTGAAATTTTGACCCAAGTCGCCACCGATAATTTTGAAGGCGGCGAAAAAGCGGGCGAAGCCATGATCGAAGCTTTGGGTGCAGAAGGTGGAAAAATTATTGTTCTGAACAAAGAAGGATCTGAATCCTGTAAATTGCGGGAAGAGGGATTTCAGAAAATCATTAACGCACACAATGAAACAGCCAAGACGAAAATTGAAATTGTTAATACCATTGAAAGTAAAGGCGATAAGGCCGTTGGGCTGAAAGCGACCGAAGATGCGATCCAGAGCAATCCCGATTTGGTGGGGATCTTCGCTATTAACGATCCCGCGGCACTCGGAGCTCGTGCTGCTCTCGAAAAAGCGAAGGTCGGTGAGAATATTGTGATCATTGGTTTCGATGGGCAACCCGAGGGTAAACAGGCCATCAAAGAAGGCAAAATCTACGCAGACCCGATTCAGTTTCCCGACAGGATGGGAGTGAAAGTTGTCGAATCGATCGTCGCCCATTTCAAAGGGCAAGAAGTGCCACCCGAACAATATATCTCAACAAGTTTGTATCGTCAGGAAGATGCCCGCAAAGATCCCGAACTGAAATGAATGATGACGCCTGAAGGCGAGGGATCGATCCTAGGTTGTTTTGGGAATTCGCAAGCAGATCTCGTTTCCTTTGTCATTGAATGTGACATCAGAAATGAAGGTTCGGATCAGTAGCAGTCCTCGACCGTGAGGTCGCATCAAGTTTTTGGGATCCGTAGGGTCGGGAATCTTTGAAACATCAAACCCGGGTCCCTCGTCGGCAATCGTGAAGACAGCTTCCATCCGGTTAATCCGAGACTGTATGTGTAATCGTCGGTCTTTGTAAGGTGCTTCCTGTATTCGTTGTGCACGTAATTGGTGATACTCGGAAGGGTCGTCACCATCCAGTAAACTTGATTGTAACTCCAAATTCCCATGATCCATCGCGTTGATGAGTGCTTCGGTCAAAGCAGTACTAATGCGAGTTAAATCTTCCTCACGAACCAACTTCATCAATCCAAGCGAATCTCGCAAATGGTCGACCATCGCGATCACTGCACCAGGATCATATCCGAGTTCAAAATTTGATTCTGTCGAAATCATCCCGGCAAATACTTTTTTACGCATCTGGTCGGTGCGTGCCGAATCGAGCACAATACGCACGGTCTCCAACAAACCAGAATCGAGAGTACGCTTAGGGACATAGCTGGAGGCTCCTGCTTTTAACGCGGTCGAAGCAATTTCTTCACTCCCTTTTGCTGTCATCAAAATCACAGGAATCAACGGAAACTCGACCTGTAATTCTTTGACGAGTTCAAGCCCATTGAGTTCGGGCATGTCGAGGTCAGTCAGAACCAGATCGGGAGCCGACTTCCGAATTGCCGTAAGCCCGGCAGCCCCATGCTCGGCAAAACGGATTTGATGACCCTCTTCCTGTAGAAAACCGGCGGCCAACTCTCGGTCGAGCGGGTTGTCATCGACGATCAGAATTGTTGCCACGCCACACCTTCACCTCTCTTAAGGAGATCGAGTTGTCAGAGAGACTCGTGTCTGTTGCGGTTAAAAAGTATTCGCAGCATTGCTGCGTCTGCTTGACGAGTAGTTCAAGTTCCGGGAATCGGACTTGAACTTCTTTTTGCTTCTCTTGATCGGCCAACTGTTCTAGTTCAAACGCCAGTTCTTCCAGCGCATCACATTCAAACATACCTGCCGAGCTTTTCAGAGTATGGCATGCTCTGCGCAGTTCATCCATTTGAGAAAGATCGAGCATTTCATGTTGAATCGTTCTCAGTTTGAGTTGTGATTCTGTAATGAACATACCCGCCAGCTTGCGAACTCCTTCCAGACCTCCTGGTAATTTTTTTGACATCCGTTGCCAGTTAATCATTGGTTCATTGGCGGCGTCCTGTTCGTGAGGGAACTCGGGCTCGGTGAACCTTTCAATCACAGATGTCTCTTTTGGCTCAGAGCAAAGAGTCGTTTCCACCAGTCGGCATAGTTCTTCACGATCAACGGGTTTCGCTAAGTACGCATCCATTCCCGAGTCGAGACAGCGCTGACGATCCCCTTTCATCGCATTGGCAGTCATAGCGATAATCGGGATGTGGTCGTCCGTCTTTTGTTCGCGTTTGCGAATCAGCTCTGTTGCCTGCAATCCATCCATCACCGGCATCTGCACATCCATCAAAATGACGTCAAACTGTTCTTGAGTCAGTAAATCGACCGCTTGTTGGCCATTTTCTACCACGGTGACATGGTGGCCCCGTTGTTCAAGAAAGCCTACGGCGACTTCCTGATTGACGAGACCATCTTCGGCCAACAGCACGCGTTTGACGACAACCTCTGCCTCATCATTTTCAATGGTGCGAGGATTATTGACCCACGACAGATCAAACTTTGTCAAAATCGTATCGAGCAGTTCAGACTGTTTCACCGGTTTGGTAATACAGCGGACGATCTTCAAGTTTCGGCAGCGAGAGGCATCACCCGCACGAATCGCCGAGGAAATCATGATCATGACAGTATCATCAAAATCAGGATTCGCTCGAACAAGTTCGGCGAATTGAAAGCCGTTCATTCCGGGCATCATGCAGTCGAGCAGGACAAGACGAATAGGGTTCTCTTCGTGGATACTGCGATACAATTCGGCCAATCCTTCGGAGCCACTTTCTGCCATCACAGGTTTCATGCCCCAGTTATTCAGCACTTCTTCCAGAATCCGACGATTCGTTTTATTATCGTCAACAACCAGCACTTTCATTCCTTCAAACTGATCGAGTTGGGCTGGCAAGCGTCGCACTTGGTCTTCGGCGGGAGCTAAAGAGACCGTGAAGAAAAATGTAGTGCCGCTACCCACTTCGCTTTCTAACCAAATACGACCTTCCATCAAGTCGACTAGTTGAGAAGAAATGGTCAAACCCAAGCCGGTTCCTCCGAACTTTCGAGTCGTACTGGAATCCACCTGCTCGAACGATTGAAAAATATTGGACTGTTTCTCTTTCGGGATGCCGATGCCGGTATCGCTGACCGAAAAAAGAAGTTGGACGGACTGATCGGTCACTTCTCGCGGTTCGACATTCACGTAGACCTCGCCCGAATCCGTAAACTTGATCGCATTACCGACCAGATTCACAATAATCTGACGCAATCGTCCCGGATCTCCCTGCATATGTTCGGGAATTCCAGGAGCCACTCGACACGCCAGCTCAATCCCTTTCTCGGCAGCACGTGCTGACAGTGTTCTTACGGTGTTCGTGACAGTGTCTCGCAAATGAAAATTGATCGATTCAAGTTCGAGCTTGCCGGCTTCAATTTTGGAAAAGTCGAGAATGTCGTTCAACAATCGCATCAAGGCATCGGCCGACTGTTTGACCATATTCAGATAGTCGCGTTGTTCTAGTGCGAGCTCTGTGTTCATTAAGAGTTCCGACATGCCTATGATGCCATTCATCGGCGTGCGAATTTCGTGACTCATGTTGGCTAGAAAATCGCTCTTGGCTTTGTTGGCTTCGTCGGCGGCCTCTTTGGCGATGCGTAAATCTTCTTCCACTTTTTTTTGCAAAGTAATATCGCGTGAGACGCCAAATGTCCCGATCACTTTTCCGTGTTCGTCACGCAACGGAAGTTTACTGGTCGAGCACCAGGTTTCTCGTTCATCCGGCCAGACTTCACGTTCGACAATTCCGAGAATCGGTTTGCCAGTTTCAATGATTTTCAGTTCGTCTTCGCTTGCCTCCCGATAATGCTCGGGAGAGAAAAAGTCTGCGTCCGTCAACCCCATCACATCATCAGGATCTTGAAGTCCGAATTTTTGTGTCAAACCTTTGTTAACACGAATAAAACGACTGTCGAGATCCTTGAAGTAAATACTGTCGGGGAGGTGGTCCATCAAATTATCGAGCAAATGTCGCTCGTAAGAGAGCCGAGCTTCCATCTGATGCCGCTCAGTGACATCCCAATAGATACACTGCAAACCGGTCACTTCTCCCGCGTCGTTTTTAACGGGAGACTTGAAAAGCTCCACGTATCGGCAACTGCCGTCGGGCAAGCTATGTTCTTCCACATCGTGGAAGACTTCGCCTTGCTGCATGACATCGCGGTCGTTTTGTTGATATTTTTCTGCCAGCTCGGCAGGAAACAAGTCGTAGTCGGTGAGTCCTAACAACTCATCCATCGACTTATCGACTTCCTGGCAAAATCGTTCATTCACAAAAACAATTCGGCCTTCGGAATCTTTACGGATGACGCTGACAGGGAGATTTTCAACCAGAGACAGATACAACGAATCGGTATCGTGTAACAATCGATTGAGATTCTTACCAGATGGTGATGTCTTCGATGATGGGGCTTGATCCATCGCAAGTTCTCTGAGATAGGTGTGTGGAGCGCTGAACGATTGCGACACATCCATTCTAGGACCGGCTTTTAACCGGTTCCAACGATTTTCTCTCGTTTTCAGAGCAGATCATGCTCTTTTCTGCCTCAAACCGTTAAACTCATCGTTGATCCTTCTCACAACTGTCGTCCATCGGGACTGCATTGCCAAAATAATCGTTATTGTGAGTAAACATATAACGCCAAACATCTTCATGAAGATAGTCACCCCGCTTGTTCTTGCCCGCATTCCCTCCTGGAACAACTGAACTGTGGGCGCGGCGAGTATTCCCTTTGACATCAAAATCGGTCGTCAATCGGCGTGTATGACCATAGGGCGACTTTGTCTTGTCTACTTCGACAATCGGACCATACTCGTGAAGACCAATCAGTTCCCAACTTCGGCAGTAATGATCGGCTGTCCAACCACTGTCGAGGACATGTGAAAATCCGTAGAACCGATTGGCGGGAGTTGCTGACGGCAACGACTGCCAAGACTGCAATTGATCGCGAGCGCCACAGAACATCACGACACGACTCACTTTCTGATGTTTGGCAAACCGTGCGGCTGTGGTCGAGCCGTGAGACGAACCTGCGATAATCACATGTTCCCAGCGCAGTTGTTTCTTCTCTTTGTCGATGAAGTATTCCCAATTCGCCTGTGGGTTTTTCTTCGACAGCCACTTCACAAACTGATAAGACCGCTCCATCATGCCGTCCGGTTGTGGAATGTTGACCTGATCGCTGAAGTCTTCCCCGGTGGCCGCTTCGAGTCGCACATTCCCACGACAATGTTCTCCGACCGGATTCTCCTGACACACTTTCGAGAACCAGCGATTGGCATAATGGACCTGAATACCGTGTAAGCCGTAACTACTAATGCGCTCAAACAATTGGTCGTTGTAACCCATCAACCAAATGACGAGTTTCCCACGAGGCCTGACTCGTGTATTGACAATCGCGTGCTGTAAGTCCTGAACCTTGCCACCCTTCTCGAAGACAAAGTCGATTTCAGGATGTTCTTTCGCACGCGAATCGAGAACACTCGCGCGAGCTGTCAGCTTGTATTCTCTCGGCTTGCGATATTTGAACGCAAATGGTTCTTCGGCGGTTAATTGATAGCTGTTGGTAATGAGCAGTGTGATGACGAGTGATAGATATCTCATGATGTGTGGTCTTCTCACGGAACGAGGCGTTGATTTCTCTCTGCCTGATACGTTAGTCGAGACGGATATCGTTAACAACTAAAGCTTCGATCTGCCCATTATTTCAGCATAAATAGCGTGTTAAACCGAATGAAAGTAACTCGAACCTAGTATTGGAAGCGGGTGAAACATTAAATCGATCAGCCCGCGTTTTCCTACGAACTATGAATAATGCAATTCGGAAGCCGTTTTTTAATTCTGCGCAATCCTCTGGCTGTCACTTTCGTATTTTCTACCCAGAGTTCTTCCAATTTGGTCGCAAAGTGGAGTTGATCCAATGCTTGATCATCAATGTTTGTTTGAGAAAGTGAGAGGCATTCCAATTGACCAATGAAAGGAAGCTGAGCCAAGTTTGTTCCCTGTATTTTCGTTTGGTCGAGATCCAGAGACCACAAATTTGATAATTGATACAGTTGCCCAAGCGACTCATCGGTAATATTTGTCTCATCCAGAGCCAGCAACTCTAATTGAGTTAAACGATTCACCAGAGCGAGCGAATTTTCCGTGATGTTTGTGCAGCCCAACTCGAGCACTTCTAATGTACGCAGCTCACTCAGTATCGAAAGTGAATATTTCGAGATCCGACAGTCGTACAAATAGAGCTCTGTGATTGGTCCAATTTGTTTCAATTGCTCCGTCGTAATCTCTTCCATCTCGACATGAGAGAATTGGATTTTCCAACTACGATTTTCTCGATCAATTCCGAACTTAGCCCCCGCATGAGAAAGCCGGTTCCTTGAACGCACTGCTTTTTGATCCCGAGGAGGGCGAGGCCAGAGAAGACTACCACATTTTGAACATGTGGCATCGCCGAAGAAACTCGCCTGTATGACAATGGATGCTCTACAAACATGGCAACGCCAACTATGCCCAAAAGGTTCCATTGCCGTTGGTTTCATAGGGAAACTTTCGTTGCGATTCTTGACGAATAAATTATTCTGCCAACCGCTCAAACCAAATAGCCCGCATTTCTACGACTTTATCTCCAAACCGGTCAGAGTTCCCGTACTTGTCTTGAATTGGTCAGTTTCCAAGCCCATGCGTTGTAACACGCTGACATAAAGATTCGGCAACGGGTAGTTGTTTTTCTGGTCGAATGCCAAGTGCTGACCATGTTGGAATCCGCCACCCGCCAACAAGACCGGCATGTTGCGGTTGTCGTGGTTCGAGGCATTGCCCAGGTTACTGGTGAGGAAGACCGAGGTCTGATCGAGCAGGCTATGACCGTTGTCATCTTCGGCATCCAATTCGCGGAGGAAATCGCCCCAGGCCGCAATAATGGCGGCTTCGACAAGTGCCAGTTGTTCCAGCTTCTCTTCATCGCGTCCGTGGTGACTGAGTGAGTGATACCCTTCATCCACACCCTCGATGGGGACAACTCCACTTCCACTCCCCAAGTGATAAGTGATGAAGCGGGACGAATCGGTCTTCAAAGCCAGTTTGATCATGTCGGTCATCAACTTTTGTTGTCCGACGAAGTCGTTGTTGTTGCGGATATCGACAGGCTTCTTGGCATCGACTTTCGGTTTTGGTTGATTGACCCAAGCTTCTGATGCCGCCAGCCGATTTTCTAAATCGCGGACACTGGTGAAATAGGCATCCAAGCGGTCCTGATCACCTTTGCCTAATTGTTTCGACAGCCGTTTGGAATCGTCCTGCACCAAGTCCATGATGCTTTGACCTTCCTGCAATCGGCGGGCTTGTCGTTTCTGCTCGGCAGGAGAATCGTTAATAAAAAGTTGTGTAAACAATCGCGAAGGCGAGTCCGCAGCGGGGATCATCGAACCGTTTTCGGTGTAAGACGGGCTGTTACTGCCTCGACTGCTGAGAACCAATGACGGAAACCGCGTGTGATGACCGAGATACTTGGCCATGTGTTGATCGATGGAGATCGAATTACTCGCCTGTCCATCTCGCCCCATCGGTTGAGCGGTCAGAATACTGGCTTCCGCGCGGTGTCCACCTGTCACCCCAGGATGCGATGACCCCGAGACCACGGTGTACTTGTCGCGAATATCTTCGAGAGCTTTGAGATAAAGACTCGATTCGTAATCTTTGCCACCCTGTTTCGGATTCAGATTGTCTCCAATCAAACCAAGGCCCAAAGTCATCGCGACAAAACGGCGTGGAGGTGCGGACTCTCCCGGACCGGCAAATGCACGTTGCATGGCCGATAGCCAAGGCAAGCTCATCGCGACTCCCGCTCCTTTGAGCAGCGTCCGACGATTTAATTGATGTCCTCGATTGATGTGAAAAATATGACTCATGGCTAATCCTCGAAGAGGTTGATTTGAATCTTGTTTATTTGGTTAAAAATGTGTCGCTGGTAACGACGGCTTTCAGAATGGATCGGAACCCGTAATCATCTTGTTCTGTTTGTCGTGCAATTTGCTCGACATCGTCTCGATCAGCGAACGTGATGGGTGCTCCCGTTCCATAGGTCAACAGTTTTTCGGCCAGGTTCTCGGCCAGTTTTTCGGGGGTGGCGATGACCAGTTTCTGGAACTCTTTCAACGAATGAAACTCGCCGCCTCCCGGCAGCACTTCGCTCGGGTCAATCTCTGGCCCTTTAATTCGTTTACGCCCTTTGTAGGCGATGTATGTTTCTCGCCATTGTCCTGCCGGGTCAAAATTCTCCAGAGCAAATCCGGGAGGATCGATTTTCCGATGGCAAGAGGCACAAGAATCGTTGGATTTGTGTTTTTCCAGCATTTCACGAATGGTTGTCGCTCCCCGAATATCGGGTTCGATAGCCGGAACATTGGCGGGAGGAGGCGGGATTTCTTGCCCCAATAGTCGTTCGGAAATCCAGACACCTCGTATGACGGGTGAAGTATTCGTGCCGTTGGCGGTCACTTTCATGATGGCCCCTTGCGTCATCAAGCCGCCACGAGAATCGCTCGACTCAAACGAGACCGGTTGCATCTCATCACCCGAGACACCATCGACGCCGTAATAGCGTGCGAGTCGTTCGTTGAGAAATGTTTCCTCGGCATCAATCAATCGTGTGACACTTTGATTCTGGTCGAGCATTGTTTGCAGGAAGGTTTCTGTCTCTGCCACCATTGATTCTTGGACCACAACATCGAAGCCGGGATACAAGCGACGGTCGGGCGTCGTAAAATCGATTTCGCTTAAGTCGAGCCACTGAGCCGCAAAGTCGGGGATGAATTCTTTTCCTTTAGGATCGTCCAACATCCGGTCCACTTGTGATTGCAGTATCTGTTGGTCATGCAATTTTTCCTGCTCTGCCAATTTCAGCAGTTCGCTATCTGGGGGGGCATTCCATAGCAGATAACTCAATCGTGAGGCGACGGGGTAATCGTCGAGCTGCCCCGGTTCTTCATAGAAATATAAAAATCGAGGAGAGCAGAGCAGGGCACGATACCCTCCTCGTAACGCATCCATAAGCGTTTCACCATCATTCATCGATTGGCGAACCAGATTCACGAACGGCTCCACCACCGACTTATCAACGGGTCGGCGAAAAGTCTGCTCGGCAAAGTTTTGCATCAGGCGTTCAATGTCCTGTTGAGGCTGTTCGGAAAGCAGCTTCGCATCACGCCAATTCTTAGCCGACTTGATGTTCAGATCATCAAACAGAATTTTTCGTATCTGTTTCGAGGAGTCTCCGTGATGAATTTGCTCCATCACCAGACTCTCGATCGCAATGCCAGGAAGATTTTGCGGACCGCCTTCTCCCGTACCGACTTGACCGCCCGCAAATCGACCCATTTTCAATGTGTCATCACCCGGACGAATTTCGAGCATCTCACCTTTCGGCAGCCAGGTTTCAAATACCCATTCCTGAACGTCTTCGGTTGCTTCCAATGAACCCACCCATTTCAACAGCGGAGCGCTCGATACACCGCGTCCTGTGCGAACGGTACACCACACACCACGATCTTCGGGAGCATTGAGCGCCTTCGCACGAAAGGTAAAGCGATACCAACCATCTTCGCGTGCAGTCGTTGCCGGCAAGCGTCCATAAAAGATGAGTCGCGACGACCAAGTGACGGCAAAGCCATCAATCATCTCCGGTTCGCGGCAGCGACGCTTGGGATTGTTGCGGCTAATTTGCTGCGCAGTGAAATTTTTTGTTTTCAGGTCGTCTTGTTCCGTCGCTCGCTGGAATGCTTCATCGAGAGCCAAGTCGACAATGTCGAGATGTTGTTGCAATTGAAAGTGGGACATACTTTGACCCTCGGCAACCGTGGTGAAACCGTTCGACTTCGGTTCTTCCGGCATCCGATTGGCTAACGGAAGATCAATTCCCAAGATGTGATGCAGAGATCGTTCGAGCTGCAGATTGGTCAATCGTCGTCCTTGAACTCGTCCCAATTGCTCCCACTGTTTTGTTTGATGCCGACGCAACCAATCTCCCGTCTGCTTCACAAATTGATCACGTTGCGTTTCCGACAGATCGCTCGCCTCAGGAGGTGGCATTTCTCCTTCGTGGACTCGATCAACAATTCGGATCCAGCTTGCCAGTGTTCCCGGCTGAATGAGTTGAGTCGAGAGCTTTGTCAGATCGAGTGCTCCCTCTGCCGATGCTCCTTCGTGACAGGTCACACATTGGTTATTGATGAATTCCTGAGTCAGTTTGGGGGGGGCTTCAGCGCGTAGCGTCATTGTCGCCAAGGCGAAACACCCCAGCGCAACCAGAAACGATAAGTAATGATCTCTTCTCAACATAGGTCTGCATCTTCCAGGTGGGCATCGTTGGGAAGCCAGTTCCCAACGATCAAGTGTGGAGGGACCGAACTGACCGAGGAATAAACCCCTCGATGACCCATTCGGTTCTTCTATTATAGCACAAAAGCAGACAAAATGGAAAAGAAATTGCGAGTACTCTTACTTGCCTCGCATTGTGTCTAGCACGCGCTTCCCGGCAGAGGCCAGCATCAGAGTATCGACACCGGCGGTCATCAGCGTACAACCGCGATCCAGATAAGGTTTCACCGCATCAGCAGTGACGCCGAACCATCCAATGGCCAGTCCCGCTGACTGACAGGTTTTGATCACATGATCGATGGCCTGCACCACTTCAGGATCATCGACCTGCCCCATCTTTCCCATGCTGGCAGAGAGATCATAAGGTCCAAGTTGGATCGCATCGATCCCTTCCACTGCCACGATCTTTTCAATGTTGTTGACAGAGTCGATATGTTCTGTTTGGACAATCACGGCCACTTCTTCATTGGCCGCATCGACATACTCACTGAACGTCAAGCCGTAACCGTGAGCACGAGCCAAGCCCACGCCGCGCGAACCGGCGGGAGCATAACGGGAAAATTTGACAACATCGGCGGCCTGCTCGGCGGTATTGACCATCGGCACGATCACGCCTGCCGCACCCAAATCGAGCACTTTTTTGATCGGCGTTTCTTCGGCTGCCGGGACTCGCACGACGCACGGGACTTTATGATCGACGGCACGCAAGATGCCGAGCAGTTCAGAAGATTCGAGCGGACCATGTTCGCCATCGACAAAGAACCAGTCGTAGCCGAGTTCTGCCAGAATTTCCGCAGTGGCGGGAGTGTCGAGTGTGATCATCGTGCCGATGAGTGGTTCGAGATCACGCAGTTTTTGCCGAAAATTATGGGTCATTATTTTTTTCTGTCTTGTTATAAATATTGACTTAATCAGCCGGAACGCGCTAGCGTCCGGTTCTGAACCGTGGGCTAGCGCCCAACGGCTGATCACATCGCGCGATTATTTTCCTGAAGACACCCTCACCTCGCCTTCCAGATCTTCACATCATCGTACAACACACCCGAGCCAGTCACAGTAAAATGCACGCTCTGTTTGGTCTCGTGGGCCAAGCCGGGCGATTGCAGATAACCGACAGGGTCTCCGTCGAAGCTGACCCGCATCCGGTCGCCGACGATTTCGATCACGACATCGTGCCATTGGCCCGACTCGACTGTCGTCTTCGCAACGAAGCCTCGTCCTTCTAACAGTTTAATGGAGGCCGTTTTTTGTTTCGGGTCTCGCCGCATCTTGAAGATATCGTTTCGCATGATGCCTTCTTTGTCGTCTCCGAGTCGAATCTGCGTTGGGGTGAAGGCAACCCGGACAATGTGTCCTGCGTGTGATCCTTTGTAGTTCTTGTCATCAAACACAACATTGAACTGTTTGGAGCCATCCAGTTTAAATTTGAATTCGACAATCACATCTTTCATCGGTCGATAGACACGCCCGACGGCTCCATGATCGTCTTTGGCCTGTTCCCCTTTGAGCACACCGTCTTTCACCGTGAATGCCGGGATGATCGATTTCCATTCGCCGAGATCTTCGCGTTCAAAATCGTCTGAGAAGATCAATTCCTCTTTTTGAGCGAGCGGTTTCGAGGGGATATCACCAGCCAGACAGAATGTGGGAACGAAAATCAGTAGTCCGAAAAAGTGTTTCATGAGCGACTTTCCAAAGAGGTTTCTGAGTTTCAGGATTATCGACGCACGATGTTCGAAATACAACTGGCGACATGATTCTTCTCCGCGATCAAGATTGGAAAATCTCTGTCTGGTTGGAAACTGGATCTTCGCATTTCGATCAATGGCGAGTTACGATAAACCGACGCTCGCAGTCGCGCTTTTAACCTGAATCCATTTTTCTCCAGGTGACGCATGTTTCGACTCTCTGTTTCAGCCTTGCTGATCACGACTTTGATACTCTCGACAACACTTTACGCCGACGAACAGCCCCTCGTCCCGGTCGGAGCCGCGAAAGTTGATATCACCCCGCCGTACCCGATCCGTCTGACCGGTTATGGCAGTCGCCCGGTGGAAGCGGAAGGAGTCGAACAGAAACTGCAAGCGCGAGCCCTGGCCATCGGTTCTGATGACGAGGGGCCAACCGTCATCGTGACCGTCGAATTGCTCGGAATCACTCCCGCATTGCGGTCCGCCGCGCTGTCGCGGATCAACATGCAATATGCCGTCTCGAATGACAAGTTCGTTTTGTGTGCGACGCATACTCACAACGGACCTTGTGTGAACGGCGTCTGCCCCAACATTTTGGGTGACACCATCCGCGAACCCGAACAGGAACGGATCGATGATTACACCACGCGACTCGTCGATCTGATCACTTCGGCGGCCAATCAAGCTCTCGAGTCTCGCCAGCCGGGACGATTGTTTCATGCGGAGGGAGAGGTTGGGTTTGCCATCAATCGACGAATGTTGAAAGACGGCACTTGGATCGGCTTCGGCGTGAATCCTAAGGGGCCGGTCGATCATCGTCTGCCGATTTTGGTCGCGAAAAACAAATCGGGAAAGCCGCTCGCGATCTGGTCAAATTATGCCTGTCACTGCACGACATTGGGGCCATCGTTCAATAAAATCTGCGGCGACTGGGCCGGCTATGCCTCCGCAAAACTCGAAGCCGACTACGAGGGTGCGATTGCTCTCGTCTCGATCGGTTGTGGAGCCGACGCCAATCCCGAACCCCGCGGAAGCGACGATCAACTCACCTTCGCTCAACAGCATGGAGAAGCATTCCGCAAAGAAGTCAATCGATTGCTGACATCAGAACTCAAGCCCCTTTCTTCCGAGATTGAGGGAACATTTAAGACTGTGAAACTTCCCTTCAAAAATGCACGCACGATTGAAGAGTGGCAAGCCTACGCCAAGCAACCGGGACAACGCGGCGTCTACGGTCGCTACTTTCTCGAAAAACTGAAACAAGATGGTGCGCTGCCGACGACTCTCGATTATCCCATCTCATCGCTCACTTTTGGTGACGATCTGGCGATGGTTTTTCTGGGAGGAGAAGTGGTCTGCGATTATTCACTCTCGATGTATGAGAAGTTTGACGGCAAGCGACTCTGGGTCACCGCATACGCCAACGATGTCCCCTGTTACATCCCTTCCCGACGCATTCTCGATGAGCAAGGTTATGAAGCCGATTATTCGATGATCTATTATCGACGACCGAATCAGCTCAGTCCTGCTGTCGAAGAAATCATTCATGACACAGTCCAATCAATTCTGCCTCCACAATTTTACTCGGCAGAACTACAACAGAATTTTCCACCTCCCAAAACTCCCGCAGAGTCTGTCGGTTCGTTTCAACTCCCCGCAGGCTTAAAGCTGGAGCTCGTCGCGGCCGAGCCGTTGGTGATGGACCCGGTCGCTTTCGATTGGGGCATGGATGGTTCGTTGTGGGTGGTCGAAATGTGTGATTATCCATCCGGTCTCGATGGAGAAGGCAAGCCGGGTGGGAAAGTCAAAGTGCTCCGCGATACCGATGGCGATGGAAAGTACGACATCGCGAAAGTGTTCCTCGATAATTTGCCTTTCCCGACAGGTGTGAAAGTCTATATGGACGGCGTGCTTGTCACGGCGGCTCCACACATTCTGTATGCTCCCGATATCAATGGGGACGATGTCGCTGACGAGACCAAAATTCTGTACGCAGGATTTGGCGAAGGGAATCAGCAACACCGCGTCAATGGTCTCCGCTGGGGACTGGATAACTGGTTGTATGTCGGCAACGGCGACAGTGGCGGCGAAATCGAATCGAACAAGACCGGCGAGAGTGTCAATGTCCGTAAACGCGATCTCCGCATCCGTCCCGACACGGGAGAGCTCGAAGCAATCTCGGGCAACACGCAGTTCGGCATCAATCGCGATGACTACGGCAACTGGTTCGGCGGCAACAACAGCAACCCGATGTGGCATTACGCCCTCAATCAACGCTACCTGCAACGTAATCCGTTTGTGGTCTTTCCCGACGCGAAAGTGATGGTCTCCGATCAACCGGGAGCCGCCCCCGTTTATCCCGCCAGTCGAACACTGGGCCGATTCAATGATTTTAGCCGTGCGAATCGTTTCACGTCAGCGTGCAGTCCGATCATCTACCGCGATTCTCATCTGGGTGAGCAATACGCGGGGAACTCTTTCGTCTGCGAGCCGGTCCATAATCTGGTGCATTGGGAAGTGATGCGACGCGAAGGAGTCACCTTTCGCAGCTCTCGCGCTCCCGAAGAACAGGAGAGTGAGTTCTTGGCCTCCACCGATAACTGGTCGCGTCCCTCGATGATCCGCACTGGTCCCGATGGCTGCCTGTGGATGTCGGACATGTACCGCTTTGTCATCGAACATCCCAAATGGATCCCCGAGCATCAGCAGCGTCAACTTGATGTCCGCGCGGGTGACACGATGGGCCGCATCTATCGCATTGTCCCCGCAGACGGTCCGCGACCGATCCCCAATCTCGACAAACTCTCGCAATCAGAAATTGTCGATTTGCTGGAATCTCCGAACGGCACACTCCGCGACATGGCGAGTCAATGGTTGATCTGGAACGGCGACGCAAAAATCATTAGCCCCAATCTTAAAGATCTGCTTGAGAACTCTGAAAGTTCACTCGCTCGGATCCATGCACTCTGCGTGCTCGATCATCACCCCGCCAACTTGTTGTACACCGCAGATCACACCAAGATATTCAAAAAGAATGATTTACAACTCACGCGACATGCCGTGCGGATCTCCGAACAATTTGTTAACGACCATCCTCACGTCGGCGAATTGTGGTCCGTTTTAATCAGTCACAATGATCGTACATTGCTCATGCAACTCGCCTATTCGCTGGGAGAGTGGGATTCTCCGTTGGCAGGGTTGGCGATTGGTCGAATTCTGGACAAAGCTCAAGGTGATCCGTATTTGACAGCCGCCGCCGTCAGTTCTCTCAACACTCAGAATCTTCCGGCTGTCGCTCAAGCGATTATGGAAACCAAAGCGGCACAAAATCTTGCAGTTGTGACACCTCTCGTTCAGACAGCACTCGGCCTGAAACAAAACCCGGTCGTGTCTCAACTGTTGCTCGCCAATGCTTCCACCAAAAATCTCAGTCACTGGTCACAATTGTTGGCGAGTGTCGGCAACCAACGCAAGATACTCGAAACCATTCTTACAGAAGATGAAGCTCTGCAATCGGCGATTGACGAGATCAATCAACGGGCACTCGATCTCGCTTTCGATGATTCAGTCGATCTTAAACAACGTGCCATTGTTATCGCGTATCTCGGTAATTCCTTGGGCGTCGATCAAAAAACGATTGAGCGATTAGCAGAACTGATCAAGCCGGGATCACCATTACCTCTGCAACTCGCGGCATTGGATGTACTCAGTCAGCGCGGAGGTGGGACTGTCTACGAACAGTTGCTCGCCGATTGGGAATCGCTCACGCCGACGCTCAAAACGAACTTGCTCTCTAAGTTGATGCAGCGGGAGACCGGCATGAAACTTCTGCTGACCGCCGTCAAGAACAACACGATTGCGGCTTCCGAAATTTCACCTTCGCATCAACAACGATTCCTGCAACATACCGATGAAGCTGTCCGCAAAGAAGCAGAAGAGGTCTTCGGACAACCGACATCCCGCGCCGAAATCCTGACATCTCTCAAGAGGGCTCTTACAATTTATGGAGATGCCGAAGCGGGTCGGCCCTTATTCAAGAAGCATTGTTCGCAGTGCCATCAAATCAACAAGGAAGGTTTTGAGGTCGGCCCCGATTTGACAGCCATCACCAATCGCTCACCCGCTGCACTCTTTGTCTCGATCCTCGACCCCAACGCGGCCGTCGAAGACAAGTTTCTCCAATACATCGCAGTGACCGAAGCGGGCTTTACTCACACGGGGCGGTTGGTGAGTGAATCGGCTAATTCAATTGTACTCGAAGGTGCCGAGAAAAAACGGGCCGAGGTCTTGTACACCGATCTGGAAATCCTTCGTTCCACGGGCAAATCATTGATGCCGGAAGGACTCGAAAAAGAACTCAACGAACGGCAACTCGCCGACCTGATCGCCTACGTCTCGGGACTCGGTCCCGAGGCGAAATCGTTTCCCGGTTTGTCACCACAACGGATCCAACAGAATTCCTCGCGGATCGCACTGTCGGCATCAACCGCGTATTTGTATGGGCCGAGTCTCAGCTACAGCGGTAAATACGACAATCTGGAAACCTGGAGCCGACCCGAAGACCGAGCCGTCTGGAAACTCGAAGTGACCGAGCCGGGTAATTATCAAATCCTCATCGATTATTCCTGTGATCCGGTGCATGCTGGCAACCGCTTTCGCCTCACCGTCGGTCGTCAAGAAATTAATCAAACGGTCAACGCGACCTCATCGTGGGACGAATTTGCGTTCCACGAGCAAGGCATCATGACGCTAGACGCGGGCCTCACCCGCCTCATGTTGCAAAGCCTCGGCCCCATCCGCCGCGACTCATTATTCAAATTGCGTTCGGTGATGCTGGTGAAGGTGGAGTGAGCGTGATTTCTCACTATGTCTATCGCTTTCTTAAAATTGTGAGAACTGCTCAGTCAATAAAAAAAACCTTCAGCAACTTGTCATTCAAAAGATGACAGACTGCTGAAGGTCAGTTTATTTGACAGTTGAGTCTTCTCAACGATTAGTAAGTCAGAACCATATCCATACCGAAGCTGGAGGCATTCATGTTACCACCAATAAAGGGATTCACTTCGTTGGTCGCCCACTGATATCGGTATTCAGGACGAAGCATGACGTTCTCATGCAGTTTGATATTCAAGCCAGCGGTGTACTCGTAAAACTCCTGGTTTGCGGTAGACCAACAATGGCGGAGAACAAATGGAACCTTTATCATCCATTTGGAGGAAGCCCATGTCAAACAATTCTGCCAACCATTCCCACTCATCCGAGAAGCCAAAACGCACCAGACGCGTCT